>Ga0315315_10005197_pt1 | contig 12007 bp, 12 predicted proteins | sample M140m3416metaG_FD_203699 | JGI IMG/M metagenome (GOLD analysis project Ga0315315, IMG submission 203699) | Ammonia-oxidizing marine archaeal communities from Monterey Bay, California, United States - M1 40m 3416 | ecosystem: Environmental > Aquatic > Marine > Intertidal zone | place: USA...
AGTTTTAAACTTTTTGGAATTGAGTTGATTAGCCAAGCTCTAAGTGGCGTTAATGAAATTATTAAGAAAACTACACCAGCAACTAACACAGCACCAAGTGCTTCAGCAGGCGTATATTCCATCCCCAAACAAACACCATAAGCGATAAAAGCATTTATCCCCATTCCTGGTGCAAGTCCGACTGGCCAAGTTTTAGCGTAGAATGCAGCTATAAAACAAGCTAATGCTGCCGCAAGAGCTGTCGCTGTAAACACACCACCAAAATCAAAACCACCATCGGCAAGTATAACAGGATTTAAAAACATGATGTATGCCATAGTCAAAAAAGTTGACACTCCAGCAATCACTTCAGTTTTAAAATCCGTCTTATGTTTTTTATAGTTAAAGTAGTTATCTAACATTAGACCTCCATTTTGATCGTAGAGTATTTGATTCGATTCAAAAAATCTTTTTGGATTGTGTTCATTTTACTCGATATGTTGTTATTTCGATAAAATTTACAACCCTCAGGTTAATTATTTAGTTTAATTTTGTGATACAGTAAAAAGATGAATATTAGAAATTTATTAATAATTTTATCAATTTTTTTTATTTTTTCCGGATGTCAAACAATAAAAGAAAAATCAGACTCAATTGCTGAAAAAGAAAATGAAATATTTGGAAAATTAGTTGGAAAAGAAATAAATGATTTAAAAATTCAATTAGGTAATCCAACGGAAGATTATGTCAATGAGTCAGGAAATAAAGTATTTGTTTATAAGACAAAAAAATATGGGATACCTTGTGAAAGAAAATTTGAAATAAATCAAAATAATATTATTGAGAGATTTACTTCAAGTGGGTGCATCTAAAATATAAGCCCAAATTGAACTATAATTGTACAAAAAACCCTAATTAGGTAGGTTTAGTAAATTTTACTTTAGATTTTATTTGCTTTAAGGTTTAATAAACAAAAGGGGGATACATGGCGTCAAAAAGATCAAATACTAGATCTATAGGTAATCCAAACCAAAACCTTCCAATGAATAAAACTATACCTTTGGGTATACAGCATGTTTTAGCAATGTTTGCGGGAAACATAACTGTTCCAATTATTGTTGCTGGAGTATTTGGTCAAACACCTGAACAAAAAATATTTTTAATTCAAATGGCATTATTTGTTGCTGGAGTAGCAACAGTTATTCAAACTATTGGATATAAAGATATTGGATCTAGATTACCAATCATTCAAGGAACAAGTTTTGCATTTATACCAATTATGCTACCATTCAAAGCAGCAGGGTTAGGTGCGGTTTTTACAGCAGCTTTTATTGGGGGTATTTTTCAATTTTTTATTGGTAAAGTTTTAAAACCAATAAGACATTTATTTCCACCACTAGTTACTGGAATAGTTGTATTGATGATTGGATTTAGTTTATTAAAAGTAGGATTTATGTATGCAGGTGGTGGCGGTTGGTTGATGAATAACAAACCTGAATTATTTGCTAACGCAAATCATTTAACAATTGCTTTCACTGTTTTAGTAGTTTCTTTATTCTTCAATATGAAGGGCAAAGGAATGCTCTCTTCAGCATCAATTCTTATAGGAATAATAGCAGGCTATATAGTAGCAATGGCTTTAGGAATGGTTAATTATGGAAAAATTTCTTCAGCAGCTTGGTTTGCATTTCCAACACCACTTCAATATGGGATTGATTTTGTACCAGGAGCTATAATCTTAATGTTATTTATGTCCATAGTTACAACTATAGAAACTATAGGTGACATTAGCGCAACAACAATGGGAGGTGCCAAAAGAGAAGCTACTGATAAAGAGTTGTCAGGTGGAATAATGGCTGATGGAGTAGGAACTGCCTTTGGCGCTTTGTTTAATGCAATGCCTAATACTTCATACTCTCAAAATGCAGGGCTTGTAGCTTTTACAGGTGTTGTTAGCAGACATGTTGGAACTGTAGCAGGAGTTATTTTAATTCTAATGGGTCTATTTCCAAAATTAGGTGGAATTATTGCTGCAATGCCAGAGTCAGTAATTGGTGGAGCTGCAATTATAATGTTTGGAATGATAGCTTCAGCTGGAATTAAACTTGTCTCAAAATCAGAAATGAATCAACGAAACATGTTAATTTTAGGACTTTCGTTATCTTTTGGTATTGGAATGTCTTTATTGCCAGACTTTGTAAAAAATATTCCAGATTTTGGAATAAGTTTAAAACTTCTACTAACTACTGGATTAATACCAGCTGGCATACTTGCATTTGTTTTAAACGCTGTAATGGCAAAAAAATAATTTTAAATTTGAACTTGTGGGGAGAAATCCCCACAAGCAAGGTTCAGTACTTATTTAATTTCAATAAGTTTTTTCTTCTTATGCTCTGGGACAATTCTTTCACAAGAAACTGTTAAAAGACCATCTTTAAGCTCAGCACCACTAATTTTTACATCATCTGCAATAGTGAATGATCTCGCAAACTGTCTTTGAGAAATACCTTTATGAATAATTTCTCCATCAGCATCTTTGTGATCAGATTTATTAACTTGTTTAGTTCTTACAGTTAATAAGTTATCCTCAAACTCTACTTCAACATCTTTCTTATTAAAACCAGCTAAAGCAACTTCAATTGCATAGTTGTCCTTACTAGTTTTTCTAATGTTATATGGAGGGTAGTTTGACTGCATTGTCATTCCACCATTTCCTAACATATTTTCAAATTGGTCAAACATATCGTCAAAACCTATCGAAAATGGTCTTAGTGAGTTAAATATTGATAAATCCTTACTTGTCATAATATCCTCCTTTGTTAAGCAAGTTTATTTTATAAGTCCCATAAGGCGACTTATTAATTTAAATGGTAATTATTTTAACTTTTTCAAGATTAAAAACTAATTTTTTTTGGAAATTTTTAAAACAAAAGCATAGTCAAGAGCAATCTCTTCGATAGCACCATCTCGACCTGATTTACCACCATGACCTGCATCCATTTCAGTCTTTAAAAGTAATAGATTATTATCTGTTTTAAAGTCCCTAAGCTTTGCTGTAAATTTTGTAGGTTCATCAAACAAAACTCTATTATCACTTAAACTCGTAGTAATTAAAATGTGAGGGTAATCCATTTTTTTTATATTATTATATGGTGCATAAGAGAATATATAATTAAAATGTTCTTTATTATCTTTAGCGTTTCCAAACTCATCAAATTCACCAACTGTTAAAGGTAAAGAGTGATCAAGGTTTGTTGTAAGAGAGTCTACAAATGGTACAGCCATAACAATCCCTAAGAATAACTGCGGTTCTTGATTTACTACAGCTCCCATCAATAAACCTCCAGCCGAACCACCCATTCCAATTATTTTCTTTTTTGCAGAGTATTTATTTTCAATTAAATATTTTGCTGCATAAATATAATCTAAAAATGTATTTTTTTTATTTGTAAGTTTTCCTTCTTTCCACCATCTCATTCCTTTTTCCATCCCACCTCTTATATGTGCAGTCGCCCAAATTATATTTCTGTCAATAAGACTTAATCCGGTAGATGAAAAACTTGGACTCAAAGAATTTCCATAAGAACCATACCCATATAACAATAAGTTTGCTGAACCATCAATTTTAGTTTTTTTGTGTCTTGTAATTGTGAGTGGCACTAATCTTCCATCATGAGACTTATATTCAATTCTCTCAACAATATAATTATCAGGATTATGTCCAGAAGGGATTTCTTGCTCTTTTACAAGTTCTTTAGATTTAGTTAAAATATTATAAGAATAAACTCTAGAAGGTGTTTTTGGAGAAGAATATCCAATATAAATTTCATCAGTGTTTCTATCTTTTTGTTTGAGAGAAATACTTGGAACATATACCTTTTCATCAGAGAAAATTAATTCCTCTTCCTTATTTGTAGAAATCTTTCTTACAAATAATTTATCTAATGCATTAGAAGTTTCTGAGCGAATTATCCAATCTTTTAAAAAAACAAAGCCACCAACAAGAACCTCATCTTTTGCAGAAATAAATGACTTCCAGTTTTGTTTCTCTAAACTTTCTGAAATATCAATCTTAAAATCTTCAGCATCTTTATTAGTATGGTTATAAAATTTATTATTCCAAGAACTTACAGAATATAAAATTCCTCTTTCTCTTTTTAGTATTAGTTTTGGTTTTGGAATTTTTTCATTTATAGAAAAATAATATTGTTCAGAGGTATTGTGATCTGATGTTGATATAAAGTAATATTTTTCGTCTGAACTAATACCCATACTAACAGTAAAAGCTTCACTTTTTTCCTCAAAAATCAATTCATCTTCATCATCAAAATTTCCAATTTTATGTCTATAAATTTTTCTAGCTCGATGATTTTTATCTAATTTTGAGTAAAAAATATATTTATCATCTAAACTAAAGGTAATGCTTCCAGATGTATCTAGTATTTTTTTGGTTACTAATTTATTATTAGCAATATTTCTTACAAAGATCTCATAATATTCAGATCCTTTTATATCTAAAGAGTATGCTAAAAATTTATCATCATGACTAACTTCTAAATCACCAACCCCAAAATATTCAACTCCTAACTTCTCTTTTTCTTTATCTCCGTTCCAAATTTCTTCAACCTCTTTAGAATTAATTTTTTTTCTTAGTTTTATAGAGTAGTTTCCCTCAGCTGTTGTTTTTGTCCAGTAATCATAAGCATGATCTCTATACGGCAGAGACTCATCATCAAGTTTAATTCTACCTTTAATTTCATCAAATAATTTTTTTTGTAATGTTTTGGTATCTTTTAAGTGATGATCAGTATAATTATTTTCTTTAGTTAGATATTCTTTTACTTCTGGATCTAGCTTATTTTTATCTTTTAAAACTTCTAAAATATCTTTTTGATGTATCCAGCTATAGTTATCTTCCCAAGTTACATTGTGACAAGATTTTATTTCTAGTTTTTTTCTAAGTTGTGGTACTTTCATTAAAAAGAAGAAATATATGAATATAATAATTTATACACTAGTTATTTTGACCATTTTTTACTTTCTACTTAAATTCATAAGTAATATTTCTTCAAAAAAGATATCAAAAGGTCTTAGAATTATTTTAATTTTAGGATTAATAGTTTTAGCAATTTTATTCGCTGTAGCAGGAAGATTCTTACTCACCTTGCCTCTTACTTTAGCAAGTTTAGCTTTGTTAAAATTAAAAGGTTTGTCAATTTTTCAATTAATTTCTCTTTTTAGACTTATTCAAACATTAAGAAGATCAGGAAGATTTTCATTCAACCAGTCTGTCTCAAATAACTCATCATCAATATCAGTTTCAGAAGCTTATAAAATTTTAAACTTAGATACGAGTAAAAAAATTACAAAAGAAGATGTGAATAAAGCTTATGTAAAAATACAAAAAAAAATTCATCCTGATGTATCACCAGAAACTTCAAGATTGTCCTCAATTGTAAATGAAGCTAAAGATATCGTTTTAGACGACATTTCTTAATTTAAAATTTCAATGACTTTATCATATATCTTTTGTGGATTTATTTTATCCTTCCCAGAAGTTTGATGGCTAACCATTGTTTCACCGTCAGGAATGATTGGAAACATTTTAGAGTTATAATTTCCATAAATTATGGGAGTGTCTACCATTAAGGTTATTGTTTTAACATTTAATGCAGCAGATAAATGACTAAAACTAGAGTCATTACAAATAGATATATTGCAATTTTTTATTATTGGTAGAATTTCTTTTATTGATAAATTATCCAAGGGAACACAATAATTTTTAAATTTTGAATCTAAAATTTCCTTTAAAATTTCTTGTTCTTCATTATTTTTTCCAGTAGCAAGAAAAAATCTACATTTTTTTACTTTCATTATCTTTTCTATAAAAGACAAAAAAATTTTTGATGGTACTCGCTTAGTAGGACCCGAACCACCTATACCTAGAAGAATATTCATTTCATTTCTATCAATTTTATATTTATCAATTGTTTTTGAAACTATTAAATTATTGATTTCTATTTCAGGATCTGAATTTACATCAATATTTAATTTATCTTTTAAAAATTTTTTTGGTGTATCAATAATATGTTGGCCAGCTTTATCTAACAAGGGGTATTGATAAATCTTAGGAATTCTAGATAGTTTCGCAACAAAATAAAATCTTAGAGAAGAGTTGAAAATAAAAATTTTATCAAAATTAAATTCTTTTATATAATTTATTAATTTTAATGTTCCAAAAAAACCTCCATGATTATTATTATTTCGATCTCTTTCTAAAAGTAGAATTTTATCAATATAACTAGCCTCATATAAAAATTGTTCAGCTTTTGTATTTTCTTTGACCAATATACTAATAGGTGAGTTAAATTTTTTTGATAAAGCCTTTATAAAAGGTAAAAAAATTACAGTATCTCCAATACCCATTCTATTTTGTACCGCTAAAATTTTCATATGTTATTTATAAACTTTACTAATTATTTTTTTTATATAAATTTTTATTATGACAAAAATAAGTGGGATATTTGCAGCTTCTATGTCAGTGCTTAATGCCAATTTAAGCCTAAACATAGAGAAAACAATAGATCATGCTGAAAACCTTATAGATCAAGGTTGTCACGGAACAGTAATCTTTGGAAGTACTGGCCAAGCTCAATTAATACCAGTTTCAGAAAAAATAAAGCTACTAAATAATCTTTCAATCACAAAATATAAAGATAAGCATTTGATTGGAACTGGAATGAATTCTCTAAATGAAACGATAAATTTTTTAAAAATATCTGTCTCATTAAATTTTAAAAAATTTTTAGTTATGCCACCTGCATATTATAAGTATCAAGATGAAGATGTAATAAGTTTTTATTCTAAAATTATAGAAGCAGTTCCTGAATGTAAGATTATTCTTTATAACTTTGAAAAATTATGTGGCTATAAATTCAGCATCAACTGTGTAGAGAGTCTTGTTAAAAAATTTCCTAAACAAATAGTTGGAGTTAAAGATAGCTCATATAATTTATTTGAAAATTTAAAATTAGATAATTTTTCAGTAATGCCAGGATCAGAAACTAAATTATTAAAAGGATTAGAAATAGGTTGTTCAGGAATTATAACAGCTACTTGTAATGCTACTTCTCAACTTGCTCGAAAAGTTTATGATGACTTTAATGATGGCAAAGATCAATCTCATAATCAAAAATTGATTGACGTAAGAAATGCTTTTGAAAAATATAATTTAATTTCATCACTGCACACTTTCTTTTCTAAGAATGATGATATTTATAAAAATTTATTACCACCTTTGAGACTTCTAAATGATTTAGAGGAAAAGGATCTAACACAAAGTTTAAAAGACTTAAATTTTGAATCTAATTCACAATTGGCGGCTTAATATGAAATTAGCAAGTTTTCTTAATAAAATTTTTAAAAAAGGTGGTTTCATTTTAACAGATGCAAACTCAAAGGATTATATAATCGGTGAACCTGATAATAATCCAATTCGATTAAAAATTCTAAATAAAAATCTTCATTATAAATTATTATTTCATCCCGATCTTTATTTTGGTGAGGCTTATACTGATGGAGAAATTATTATTGAAAATGGATCTTTAACAGAATTTTTAGATTTAGCATTGATGAATTTTGGAAGAGGTGAGCTGAATTTTTTTAGCTATTTATTAAATAGATTTAGGGGATCTTATAGGTACTTGACTAATTTTAATTTTATAAAAAAATCTAAAATGAATGTTTCTCACCACTACGACATTAAAGATGATCTTTATGACTTGTTTTTAGATCCAAAGAGACAATATTCTTGTGCATATTTTCAAAATGAAAATGACAGTTTAGAAGTAGCTCAGAATAACAAGATCAAACATATAATAAAAAAATTAAATATAAAACCTAATCAAAAAGTTCTAGATATCGGATGCGGATGGGGATCCCTTGCAATCGATATAGCAAAAAGTGCTGAGTGTGAAGTAACAGGAATAACATTATCTGAGAATCAATACAATTATTGTAAGCAAAAGTTAAAAGAGATGAATTTAGAAAACCAAGTTAAATTCAAATTAATCGATTATAGAGAATTGGAAGATAAATTTGATAGAATAGTTAGTGTTGGAATGTTTGAACATGTGGGTAGAAAATTTTATAAAAAATTTTTTAATCAAATTGAGAATCTACTTAAAGATGATGGTGTTTCACTAATACACACAATTGGATCTGTTAATCCACCAAGAGACCCACATCCTTGGATAACTAAATATATTTTTCCTGGTGGGTACACCCCAAGTTTGAGCGAGGTAACTACCCCTATAGAAAAAGCTGGCTTAATTGTTACAGATATTGAAGTATTGAGACTCCATTACTCTCACACGCTAAGACATTGGAAAGAAAATTGTTTAAAAAACAAAGATAAAATAATTGAAATGTTTGATGAGAAATTTTTCAGAATGTGGGAGTTTTATCTTGCTGGTTGTGAAATGGCATTTAAGTGGGGCGATCAAGTCGTATATCAATTTCAACTTACGAAAAATTATAGGTCAACCCCTGTGACTAGGGACTATATTTATCAATAAATTATTGATAGAATTAAAATTCCTCAAAAATGAAAAAAAAAAAGAAAAAATCAGTTAAAAGGCGTAAATTTAAAAAAAAAATAACTTCATATAAATCTTCAAGAAAATTAAAAAAATCAAAAAAAAAGAAAAAAAAACTTAAGATAATAAGAAAATTTAAAAATTTAAGTAAAATTAAAAAGCCTCAAAAAGAAAGTTTAGTTTACAAGTTAGTAAAATTACAATTGTCATTAAAACCAGAGTTTAATTTAAAAATAAACTTTAGTTTAGAAAAACATATTCAAAGATTTTTTGATAAAATTTCTGAAACTATTTCAAGTTACAAAATTTTAAAAAAGGATGAAAAAAGAAGAATTAAATTAGAAAAGCTTGAAGATGAAAGAAATGCAAAAATTGCTTTAGAAAATCAAAAAAAAGAGGAAGAAGTTTTAAAAGTAAAATTAAAGGAACAAGAGTTAAAGGAGGAAGCAAAATTAGAAAAACAAAGAACAAAAGATATCAAATTATTTTTAAGGAAAGAACAAGCAATTTTAAGAATTGAACAAGCTGAAAAACAAAAACAATTTTTAAAACAACTAAGATTAGATAAACAAATTGAAAAATTCAGGATTAGAGAAGTAAAAGAATTAGAAAAACTTGAAAAAATTTCACTTAAAGAAAAAAGAGAAGATTATGCAGGATTACAAGAAAGAATAGATAGACTCAAAGAAAAATATCGAATAATTAGAGATCAAAAAATTAAGGAAAGAGTTGAAGCTCTCGGAGTAAAACTTCAGGGAGATGAAGATAGAGACACATTATTACTTAAAGAAAAAGAATATACTTTAGCAAGACAAAAAATTGAATTTGCTCTAGAAAGTTTTTATAGAAGTGCAAGTAGTTTGGTATTTCAATTAAATAAGAGACATATAACTCGAGACATGTCTATTTTTCGTTGCATAGATAGAAGATTTGAAACTGGGGAAATTTTTATTAAATGGGACGAGTCAGAAGATGAGGAATGGTTATTATTAATTTATATCAAAAATAATTCTCCTAATGAAGGAATAGTTATAGAAGATAAGTCAAATCCAGAAAAAAATATTTCTCATGAATTCAAAAATGTAGATATTTTTAAAGCATCAGACACTATGGTAGACTCTTTAACACAATTAATTGCCAGGAAAAGAGCAAAAAATAATAATTAAATATTTTTATTAATTTAGGTATTATCTGAAATGTTTTTAGGAACAATCTTTTTAATTATTTTATACTTGTTATTAAGATACATAATTGCGTGGATTACATATTATAATAATTTAGATTCTAGGCTTGGGGACAGTACCTGGCGGTTTACATATGATTATCCAGTAGTAGGTGAACGAGATATTTCTGACTTAGATGATAAAGATTTTGTTAGGTTAAGGAGGAAAAAAAATAAAATTATTTTATTAATGTATTCTATCGTTCTCGTAATGTTTATAGCTTCAATGTCTGTCTTGAGTAAGTTTTTATTATTTTTTTTTAGTTAATTCTTTAGTTGATTTTTATTTTTAATGTAAAGAAAAAAAGCTACTATTTCATAAATTAATGAAAATATATTAAAGATTATCGGTAATTTAAAAAAATTATAAAGGAATCTATATTTTGGCATTCTCTTCCATAATAAGAGAAATGCCTCAGCTCCTTCAAAAACTTTTTCATTATCTTTGACATGGAGCCTGCGAAGAAGCTCTTTGTCACTCTTTAAAGTTTCTTTTTCAGCTGACATATTATTTGTAATGTCTACCCAGTCAATTTCATGAATTTTTTGTTTTTTATATATATCAATTTCAGCCTTACAAATTTTGCATGAATTATTAAAGTAAACTTTCATAATAATTAACTAATTACTAATTAATCAAATATATGTACATGCGTAAAATACTCTAGTTGAAAATTATATTAAACGAACTATGTATTATCGATTATGAGTAATTTCTTTGAAAAATCAGACTTATCTAGAAATGAGGCAGAAAACATAATTTCTGATACTCTACAAAAATGTGATGATGGTGAATTATATTTAGAAAATTCAAAATCAGAGTCAATTTTATTGGATGATAATAAAATTAAGAACTCTAGTTATAGTTCAGACCTAGGTTTTGGATTAAGAGCTATTTCAGATGAAATTGTTGCGTATTCTCATTCAAATGAAATATCAAAAAATTCTCTCAAACAATCTTCTGAAAATTTAAAGGAAACTTTAAAGTCTACAAAAGGCACTTATAACCATTCTATACCTAAATCTAATAAGAAATATTACGAAAATATAAATCCAATTGAACAAAAATCTCTTAACGAAAAGATAGAAATTTTAAATAAGATTAATAATTACTTAAGATCAACTGATAACAATGTTAAACAAGTAACAGCCAATTTTCTTGGGGAGCAAAAATCTCTAGAAATAATTAGATCTGGAGGTGAAACATTAACAGATGTACGTCCTCTAATCAGATTTAATGTATCAGTAATGCTTGAAAAAAATGGAAGAAAAGAAACAGGTGTATATGGTGTGGGAGGTAGGCAGTCATATGACAATTATATAAAAGAAGACAACTGGAAAAATGTTTGTGATGAAGCTTTAAGAATAGCCTCAGTAAATTTAGAAAGTAAACCAGCTCCAGCAGGAGAAATGAAAGTTGTATTGGGACCAGGTTGGCCTGCCATATTAATTCATGAGGCAGTTGGACACGGTTTAGAGGGTGATTTTAACAGAAAAAAAACTTCTGCATTTCATAATCTTATGGGCCAAAAAGTTGCCAGTGAAGGTGTTACTATTGTCGACGATGGAACAATTGATAATAGAAGGGGCAGCTTAACGATTGATGATGAGGGAACCCCAACAGAAAAAACAGTTTTAATTGAAAATGGAATTTTAAAAAATTTCATGCAAGACAGGCATAACGCTCGCTTAATGAAAACCAGATCTACTGGTAGTGGTCGAAGAGAAAATTATAGACATATAGTCCTGCCAAGGATGAGAAACACCATGATGTTAAATGGCAAGCACACTCAGGAAGAAATGATTAAATCTGTAGATAAAGGTATTTTTGCAGTTAGTTTTGGTGGTGGACAAGTAGATATTACTTCAGGAAAATTTGTATTTAATTGTACTGAAGCATACGAGATAATTAATGGTAAAATTGGATCACCTATTAAGGGTGCTACTCTAATCGGGGATGGGCCATCAATTTTAAAAGAGGTTTCAATGGTTGGAAATGATATGATGTTAGATCCTGGGATCGGCACTTGTGGTAAAGCTGGTCAAGGTGTTCCTGTTGGGGTTGCTCAACCTTCGATTTTAATAAACAAGATGACTGTTGGCGGTACAAAACTTTAGATGATCAAAGATCAAAAATATTTGGAACAAAAATCCTCTTTTTGTTTAGATTTGGCAAAAAAACTTGGTGCTTCAGAGACAAGCGTTATTG
>Ga0315315_10005199_pt1 | contig 12003 bp, 16 predicted proteins | sample M140m3416metaG_FD_203699 | JGI IMG/M metagenome (GOLD analysis project Ga0315315, IMG submission 203699) | Ammonia-oxidizing marine archaeal communities from Monterey Bay, California, United States - M1 40m 3416 | ecosystem: Environmental > Aquatic > Marine > Intertidal zone | place: USA...
TAGATTTATATCGTCAACAAGAAGAAAGAACATTACGACAGCAACGGCAACAACAGCAACAGCAACAACCACCATCATCACCGCTAGCTCAAAATACAAATGGTAGTAACAACAATGTAACGCCAGATCGAAATACAAATCGTAGTAACAACAATGTAACGCCAGTTCAAAATACAAATGATACGACCAATAGAACGCCACGAACAGACTTGCGAAATGCTAATAATCAAGATTCATATATGAACCAAATTTATGATCCGAAAAGTGGAAGTGAAGACGGCGACATTTATATACCTGAAGTGGGCATTGAGTTGACACCATTACAATCACAGGAACCCGAAACACAGCCATCACAGTCTACGTTGGAGTTCAGTTTGCCAGTAAACGATGATGATGGTATGGAAATTGAAAAGGACAATGGGCAAAAAGGTGGAGGAAGGAAAAGTCGTAAAAGAAGAAACCGAACGAGAAATAAAACAAGAAAGAATAAATATTATTTTAAGAATTATTTTTAATTAATTTAAACGCATAATGATTTAAATTAATAATATGTTAATAAAAAATAAATTACCTTTTGAAACAGGGGATTGTGCTACTTGTCTTGAAGAAAATATTCCGGTATTAAAATGCACTACGAATAATAAATGTGAATACGCAATGTGTTCGAGCTGTATGACAGAGTTAAAATATATTACGAAAACAACATTATGTCCAAATTGTAGAGAAGTAAAAGTTGAACTTGTATCTGACGAAGAAATAATAATTGAGTTTTCTTCTGATACCGATGATGATGATGATGATGATGATGATGAAATTGTATACGAGGAGAATTGTCTCCAATCATGTTATGATTGTTGTTGCGTTAAAGTGTTAATAAGTTTTTATATTTGTTGTTGCCTTGATTGTTGTGGTGGTAGTGTTTGTTGTTATTATGAATTGGTGAATTCGTGCTTTAATACGCCTTACTTTCGGAGAAGACCAAGGTTAAGGAAAGTTTGTGTATTATCGGTTATGATATTTATAATATTACTGATTGTGTTTATAGGAGGGTATGCGTATTCAGCGTTTTTTGGAACACATCCGATACGCTATTTCAGGACGAACTTTGCATTATTTATATTTCATTCGTTAATGGGTATATTACTTTTATTTTGTTTAATATTTTTCATTGTTTTGCTGGCAATGTGTTGTTGTGGCGATGAATATTAGATAATATATATAATTAATTTAAAGCATAATATTCAATACTTAGTAAGATGATGGGAAGAATTAAAGAAATATGTTTTGATATGTGGTATTATATAATAGCATATCCACAATATTATGTATCTGCTTTTATAAGAAGAAGAGTTAAATATGCACTTAATAATGGAATGTCCTCGCGTGAAATTGCGTTATATATTAATATGATGATTTCTTTATCGATTGGGTTAATTTCGAGAAAGATATATGATATATATTATAATGATTGGACAAGTTACATGGTTTTGCTGGTGGTGGTTTTTATATTAGGTAGTAATCTAGGGAGATGGTTTTATCCAAAGTTAGCATTATATGTAGTAGACTCGTGTTCGATGATTCGTAATGGAGATTATGCTGAAGAAAATATTATGCCGATGATGTCTAGACAAAACAATTAAACTGAATTAATGGCGGGCTTCGCCCGCCGTGGAGCGCCGTAGTGTAGGGGGGAGATAAGGGGGTATATTTTAGTATGATACCGATTTTAGAGTTAGGGTGAATTAAGGGTGAATTAATGGGAAGTATGGTTAGGCGAATGCGGGGGATGGGGGGCTTAGTGCTTGCTAGATTGAAGAGTAAACAAAGCCGGGAAAGGTAGATAGCAGTGTAACATAAAATTATATTTAAAAAGAAAATTTAAATATAATTAAGAGGCGAATGCGCTTTAGCGTAAAGCCTTTTCAAACAGTATAGCTCTCTTATTATATTCTGCTTGATTTTTTGTTTCCATTGATAATTGCCGTTGAATTTTTAATAATTTACTTTTTTTTTCATCGTCGTGTGGTAGTTCATTAAGACGGGTTATCTCTAGTACATAATTCTTCATAAGCATCGCACTTTTTTTTTCTTTATCTAGCCAATATTTAAATAATAAATCAGTTTCCGAATAATTAAGTTCACAAATCATTTTAATGTAATATACATATTTAATTTTAAATCAATTTAATAAAAATATTAATGCAAAAGAGAACCTGGATTAAAGGCTTCGTAAGGGAAAACTTTGGGGCTTGTTTAGCTTTCAGTTATGGGGCAAATCCCGGGTAACTTTGGGCTTTGTTGAAGGGTAAGCTTTGGGCTTGTTTAGCTTTGTTGAAGGGTAAGCTTTGGGCTTTGTTAGCGGGCGTATGCGGGTTAATATGGGGCTTTGAAGGCTTTATTGGGGCTTTGTATGGGGGTGAATCATGACCGATTTTTCATTATCCCACCCATTTCCGAGTTACCGTTATATAGGGGCTTTGTGGGACGGTAGATTACAGGGTAGTATGGGCTTGCGTATGCGGGTTAGACTTAGGGTTGCACACTACCACCGAATGGGGTTAGAGTTAGGTTACACACTATTATCTTTAGTTATTATATATGGCAGATATTAATATTCAAGTGATAGAAAAATTAACAAAATTAGACAATAGGGTAACACTTATATCAGATAATACTGCGAAAGCAATGTATAAACTTCTGTCAAGAATAGATAAACTCGAAATCGCCGTTGATGAACTGAGTTCAAGAGAGCGGTCTCATTTTAGTCGGCGTAGGAATAGAAGAAACAGACCAGCAATAGGAGGAAGAAGAACCCGGCGCAGACGCCGAAAAAAAAGAACTAGAAGAAGGCGTAAGTCAAGGCGTAAGTCAAGGCGTAAAAAGAGGCGCAAGTCAAGGCGTACAAGAAGGAGATAAATATATAATAAACTCTTTAGTTATTATATATGGCAAGTTTAGCGGCGGGTGACCGTCCATTTGATATACCGCTTGAAGGAGAAAATAGAGAAGAAGAAGAAGATAATAGAACACAATTACAAAAAGATATAGAGAGTAAAGCGGGGGTTATACCAATATGGCCTTGGGTTGATCCAATAACAGGAGATACAAAAAATGGTGTACCTCCACAAGAATATGCTAATATGCTTCTAGAAGCAAAAATACAGAACGGTCAACCAGGAGCTATAATACGATGTAGTGACCCCAAATGTGAAAGAGTAAGAGGAATTGGTACTAAATCAATGTATTGGAGAAGTAATGAGAGTGACCGAACTCTTGTTCCATCAGGATGGATCAATACGGGTGGAAGGGGTCCATATATAATGTGTCCTAATTGTAGAGCACAAGACATTCATGATTTCGGATTGAATCACGACGATAATTATCGCGAAGGTGTAGATGCGAGCACTGGACATAGTGGTAGTACAAGTTCTGGAAACAATAAATCTCTTCCGCCGCATACCTATTCACGACCTCGAAATACGTCAAAGAGGAAGAGAGAGCAACGGCCTAGTAGTAAAGAACTTTTAAAGAAGGCCGGGGAGTTATTTAAAGGTAAAATAGCGCCGGATAGGCTGAAACGATTAGAAAAGGAGATAAAAAAAGAGGAAAGTGACAAACGTGCGAACGCTGCTGAAAGCAGAAAAAGAAGAAAAACATCAGGAGGTAAACGTCGCCGAAAAAAGAGAACTAGAAGAAGGCGTAAATCAAGGAGAAAATCAAGGCGGCGAATGCGGGGTAAACGTAAGGGTAAGTCTAGGCGTAAAAAAAGAAGATAAATATATAAAAACAACTTTATATATTTATATATGTCATACAAGAAGGAATGCGATTCCATAAAGGGCGTTTATTTAACTTGGAACAACGATCGTGTTTTTCCTGAATATAAATATAATTCGGGTCCAATAGTATCGAATAAAATATTGGAAAGAGCTAAGAAAATTGTGATAAATATATTAACAAATGAACAAACAAAAATAGAAAAAGCTTTTAAATTATTAACAAGAAGATACAAAGATAAATATATAGAAATTAGTTATGATTATGAGGCAGCATATAGGCGGGTTAGATCAACGAAATTATGTCCAGCGAGCGATGATTGTTATGGAGAGAGTGACGAAAGTGGAATATGGATTTGTAAAAATAAAATAGATTATCCGGAATTAGTAGGAACGATACTACACGAAGCTTTACATTACTTTGCCTATTTTAATAATAAAGAAATTTGTGAAAAGGATGAACATTATGTAATGAGGGCATTAGGGGATGATTGTTAAATGACAGTTACATTTGAATGAACTCATATAAATTTTGTAAATAATTTTCGCGGTAATATCTGATATGTTGAACGTGTGGACTATTATCATATAGAATTAATTTACTATTATCATTTTTATACTTTATAATCTCATCTAATAAAATGATATTATCAATTTTTGAATTAAATAGCAGTGATGGAGTATCCTTTGGAAATATATTATTTTTCCAGTGAGGTTTAAAGATGAGTTGTTTATAATTTTCGACATCATTATTCATAGAATCTATATTCCATAAAAAAGTCAAACCTTTGTGAAGCCTTTTTCTGAATGGTTTGGGTGCCGATCCGGTTTCTATTAAATAATTTGTTACACAAGTAGGAGTTATAAACATAGGACCGCTATCATAAACAATTTTATTGAATTTCCAATTGGCCATATGTAAATTTTGTTGAATCAATGAACCACCAGAAAAACTATGAACCAAATCATATTTCATAGGTGTGTGTCGGTTTTCGTTATATATATTATGAAAGGAGTTGAAAGGGGTTATACAATTTAAATCATAATTAAAGATATCAATATTAACAACACCTAATTTATTATAAGATAGAATATACTTATTTAAATTTTTAGAGGAAGCTTTAAACCATGGAATTAGTAGAATTTTCATATGATATATTGTATAAAAATGTTTTTAATTATGAATCTCGCCCAAGACAATGCTCGCGCATTTATTATAGTCTTTTTTCATCCTTTCTATATTTTCATTATAAGTTTCGGAATGAAATAATTTATAATAATATTTTCGTACCTCTTCGAGGAGAGTATGAAATACAGTTTGGTAACGAAATAATTTATATGTGATAGCAATAGTATCTTCCAAATTTTCAACACAGTGCCACCAGTTTCTTGGTATATATAAAGCATCGCCTTCGTTTAATATATAAGTGATTACTTTTGCTTTTTTAAAATCGGGGAATTTATCATAATCGACTTGTTTAAAATCTATTTTGCTCCATTTTGACCCCTGAATAAACATATTCTGTGGATACATGTATTTATTATATTTTGGATTAACAAGAGAAACCTTTTTTTTACCTTTGACAACATATAAATAAGAAAGGTCATCTAAATCAGTATGCCATCCAGTAGTAGAATTTTTAGGGCCCATCCAAAAGGATGTATTTTTTGCCAAGAGATAATAAGATTTATTAAATATTTTATCAAATTCTTCAATGATTTTCTTTTTAATGCCGATCAAATGAAAGAAATCATAATTATCTTCGCTTTTAAAATACCATATCGGAGATTGCGTTTGATTAATGATCTGTTGACAATAATCTTTACATTTAACAACTTTATGTTCGCATATAACATCATTCCAATCGGCGTGTGTTAAAACAATATCTGTATCTCCATAATTTTGAATAAAAAAATTAAAATCGAATTTTTTAAAGAATTCAATATTAAGATTTTTATATAGTAGAGGATTGGTGTTTATACCATTGTAATAATCGTAAAAATAAATTGATAAATAAATATTAATGATAATAGAAATTATGATAATAATGAAAGTATAAACCTTTTCGAAACCTTCGAATATATTCATATAATATTTAAAACAAAATAATAATTATATTTTAATTTATTATATGGCATCTTCGAATAAAACAATGAGAAGTATTATAATTTTACTTTTAGTATTATTAATAATATTGACATCTTCTTTTTTTGTAATGAAAGATATAATAGAGCCTTTAGTGTCATCGATAAGTGGTAAAGTGATTAAAGGAGACGGAGACTCAAGGAAATATGGATATCCGACGGCAAATATGAATATAAAGGAAGACTTACCTTGTGGTGTATTTAATGGAGAATCGCAATATGGTACGACAACGGTATTAAGTAATGGGAAAAACTTTGTAGAAGCTCATATTCATAATTTTAATAAAAATATATATGGCGAGACTTTAAAAATAAAGGATCTTGGTTTAATACAGGACAAAAATGCACCGGGTAAAGATAAACCAAGCTTTCAAGATTGTGTCTTCGCAAAAGGTTTTATCGATCGCAATAGTGTTTCATAAGCGACCACCTAGTCCAGCTAAGGCATCAACAGAACCTTCATTCTGATCTGGAGTGTGGATTCGATTATATTCGTTCGTGAACATGTTGTCATCATCATCATCATCATCATCATCTTCTTGTTCTTCATAAAATACGAACAACGTTCCGGAACCACTTGTAATAATAGGTTGACCATCTTCCAACTGAACGAATACCGGGCGTTCTTTATGTTGTAAGTTTCTATTTATCCAATGACCAATATCCTCGGAACGTCTACTATAATCAACCTTAAAATTATTTAAAGTCCAGTCTTTACTTTGTTTTAATTTCCTTTCAATAACATTAACCAGTATTTCTGTAGTCAATTCGGCATTTAATATTCTTTCAGCTTCATCAAACCAATCTTGATGTAAAACGGTATAATATATGTAATCGTATTTTGTTTCAATTCCCATCTTTGTATTTGTATATTATTAGTAATCTACATAATATATCCAAATCAATTTACATGAAACCTTTTCGAAACCTTTGAAATGTAAATATAAATCTAAGCATATAATAAATGTTGACAATAAAGAATACGATATGGTTTTCTTTACTGATACAATTGATAACAGGAATAATATCATTAACTGGTTTATTAATAACATTACCAGATAAAGATAAAATATTAACAGATATATTAGGATTAGAAACAATAGTTCAGATTATAGAAGGGGCTTTTTATCTATGGATAGCATATGCCGCAAAGGATTCAATAAAAATGACATCGAGAAGATATATAGATTGGGTATTAACAACACCAATGATGCTTTTATCTACGATAATGTTTATGAAATATCAAGAAAAGAGAGAGGAAGAATCGGATGAAAAGGTAGAAACTAAAAGTTTTTTGCTTGATAATAAAGAGTTGATATTGAAAATGTTTGCTTATAATTTTGGTATGCTTGTGTCGGGGTATATAGGAGAGATAAACTTGTTACCGAAATGGATAACAACGACGGTAGGCTTTTACTTTTTTTATGAATCATTTCATTTAATATATACGAATTATGCTATAAAATCGGAATTAGGTAAGAAATTATTTAACTTTTTATTAGTAATATGGAGTATGTATGGAGTAGCGGCAATATTGCCGGTAAATATGAAAAATATAAGTTATAACTTGTTAGATATAGTAGCAAAGAATTTTTATGGATTATATCTCTATTACAAAATATTGGAGGTATCAAATAAAATATAACCTTAGTGAAACCTTTGAAATAAATTTCATTATATTTAATCTAAATTTAAATATAATGGATATAGTAATACCGTTTAAATATATACGGAATTTATTAATAGGATTATTATTATCATCAATACCAGTGTTTGTATTATGGGTTATAACAAGTTTTTATATGTTAAAATGGTTTCGAATGAAAATAGATAGAGAAATTGTATATTTTAATGAATATAACGAAGATAGTAAAAAAGTATTAGGAAAGTATGGAAAAATGAAGATAAAGAATATATATTTAGTGAGACATCCAATACAAAAATTTACTTCAATACTTTTGAATGCATTAACCTTTTATAAATATAGAGATAAATTGAACAAATCATTACCGCATCATACTTTTGTATTAATGGAAATAGTAGACAATGGTTATACAAGAAGGATAATAATAGAGAAAAACAATTATTTAAAACTGTCAGAAAATTACGAGGTTAATTCGACACAAATAGTAAAACGATTGAAATTAAAAAGGGAAATAAGAAATAAGACTTTAAATGAAATATTAGAAGAAACGAAAAATAGAATGGGAAATGAGAAATACTTTAATTGGCATTTATATAGGAATAATTGTCATAATGTTACGAGGGAAATATTAGTAACTTTGAAAGCATATACGAAAAAGAATAAGAAGTTTATATGCGATAAATATGAGAAGGAAATAATGCCAGAATTTAATTTATATTTAATAAATGCGATACATAATATATACAACATAATGGAGAGTATAACCGGAATAAAATTTGAATTTTTACATGGAGGGAAATTATAAAAAAATCTAATCAAGATATATGTCAGGATTGGAAGTGCTTGTTATAGGAATATCAATGGCTTCAACAGCAGTATCAGCAATAAATGTAGGTAAAGAATCTTATAAATTTATGAATTGGGTAAAAAAGAGATATAATAAGAAGGATACAGATGATGAACCGTGGCAATGGATAGATTATGATGATGAATATGTGAGAATAGAGAAGAAGACTTAATAATTGTATCCGAAGCGAATAAGGTCTTGTAAATAAATTTTGTCAACAATTTTTTTAATTTCAGGTGTATAATAAGATTTATATCTAATATTTTCAGTTTGTATTTTTATTTTTTTTAAAAATTCAAAACCTTTGTATTTGCTTAGCAATTTAATAGAATTATTCATTAATTCATATCTACCCAAGTAATCAGGGTCTATATCACCAATCATATCAGTTTGCGGCATAGCAAAATAATAATCATTGCCTAATTTATTATCGTATAACTTTTTAGTATGGATAGTATGAACCCACTGAACGAATTGTTGAAAATTTTTAGGACCAAGTATGATTTTATTCATTTCTTGTTTTTTTTTAAATTCGAGATAACAAGCTACTAATCTTTCATATGGATTTCTAATAAAAGAAATAGTGAAATAGTTGTAAACAGTAGAAGAATCGATTCTAGTATTAATTTTAATATCATCCATAGGTAAATGGTCAAGGCATCTGCCTTTTTTATCTTTACCAATTAAGAATGAATCGAATTGTTTATCAAATAAATTAGATATGAAATCACCATTGGTACCAGGAATATTAATTAGAATATATTTATTATCAAATATTGGCATATATATCTGATAATATTATTTTAAGGGTTTTTTTTCATAATTATTCCTTTAATATCTCCGAACTTGGTATTACATATTTCTTCGAAACCATTTTTTTCATAAAAAGCAATAGCTCTTTTATTATCTTCTTTAACTTCTAACCATATGGTTTTTTTTCTATTATCTCTTAAGAACTTCAACATTATTTTTTTAGCTTTACCATTGCCAGGGTTTTTATTAACGATTTGGTCTAATTTAACATCGCCGGGTTTGTAAACACATTCTTCAGACTTTTTAACAGTTTTTTGATATTGAATCCAAGTTAATATGACGCCGTGTTTAAATATAATAGTTTTTTTATTAATATGATTATCTAGTCTAGCACCTAAGAATCTAAAGTATCCACTAGGAAATATATCAGGGAATTTTTGGAAAACCTTTATCATTTCTTTAACTTTTTTAGATTTTTTTCCACCTTGTTGCTGTTGTTGTTGTTGTTGTCGTTGTATACCTAGATTATTTTCATATTCAGTCAATGATTCATCAATTTTTTCTTCATCAACAGAACCATCATCTTTAATGAAAGGTTTTTTACTATAAATCTCTTTAATAATATCAGAGTTTACTTCCATATGTTCGGCAACATTTTTAATTCTTTCTTCAAAATTATAGTCTTGTTCTAGCCTTTGATATTTGTTAGATTTACTAAATTTAGTTCCAGCGCCTCTTTTCTTGCGTCGTCGTCGTCGTGTTCTTCTGCCACCGCCAAGTATATTACAGTTAGGTAAATTAGGAGGGCATCGTCTTTGTTGTTCTTCTTGAAGTTCTTCTTCTTGAATAAATTTTTTATAAGTGGAATCATTGCGAACTTTCGGGATCAATCCACCGTAATGATATTCGAGTAAAGTATTCATATTAGCGACAGGTAATCTAGAACTTTCTCCGCCCTCAAAACCAGTAGTAGTTTTCATTTCTGGTGAATAAATTCCGGCAATAGAAGTAGCTAAAACGAAAAATATAGAAGCGGTAAGTAAATTTCCTTTTCTAAGTTCTTTTCTAGCAATCAAAATTGCTTTAAGAGCTTGTCCACCTCTAATAGTGTGATACCATTGTTGCATAACACTTTGTTGACTTTGATAGAATTCGTTTAAGAATTCATTTTCTTTTTTATATTTATCGAGTTGTGTATTGGCTTGTTGATTTCGGATGCGTCTTGTATGACTTTTGACCCTAGCTTTAGTAGCGTTTCTTCTATTTTTTCTTGAACCCCTATTATTATTTTTAGATCTAGTTCTATTATTATTTCTTACTCCTGATCTTCTGGACATAATATTATATAAAAGATGATATAATATTATAATTATTGAGGTACTTTAAAATAGGCACCGTGGCCAGCTTCTAAATACTTCGGAATGTTACCAATACGACTAACCTGGTTATAATGATTTTGTAAAGTAGGGAAATTTTTTAAACATTCAGTAAGTCCAGCATTCATAGCGAGGTTAAGAATAGAGAATAGAGAGATGTCGCCAGCTTGAACAAGGTCGCCACATAAGAAGTTTTTATCACCTAAGAGTTTAACAATATGAGTAAGTTTTTCAGGGAGTTGAACTTCTTTGACGCGTTGCCAAGATATTTTTTGAGCGAGGTCGTCACCGGAATATTTTGCCTTAGCAAATAGATTATAAATATCATTACAATGTTCGTGAACCATATCAGAAGTTACTTGGTCTTTAATTTCTTCGGAGAGTAGAGAAGATAAAGCGGCGCAATACCTAGCCATGGTGCCGGATTGGGCGATTTGCATATTATTATGCATTAGAACAGGTAATTGTCCGAAAGGCATATTTTTTTTTGGAGAGTCGGTTTCAGATTTCCATCTTTTAGCGGGTTCGTCGTCCCAAACATATTTAATGTTAGCGGCGTCGAGCATAAGCATTGCTTCTTGTGCTCTAGCGGCGAGTTTCCAATAAATGAATCGGGGAGTAGCATCATTATCAACGATAACAGACATTATAATATAAAGAATAAAATTAGTTTTAAATTTAAATTATAATATAATAAAATGCAGAAATCAAAAAGGTTGGATTATGAGAATATATTAATGAGAAAGAGGTATTGTATAATACGTAATATAATAGATAGGTCAAGGATGGAGAAGGTATATGAAGTGTTGTTGGAATTGATGGAGAGATATCAGTTTACGGATGGGAGTAATCCATATGTAACAAATGTAAATAGACAAGGATATAGTATATATTCAGATACAATAGATCATTATAGGAAGGCGGGTGCTTCAGAAGAATATTGCAATGGATTGTTAGAGAAATATGGAGAGGTGAAGAGGGAAATATGGGGGAGGTTGGTGGATACGATGGATAATGTGTTTTATATGTTAAGAGTGAAAGATTGGAGATTGATAGGGATAACATTATTTGATTGTTATGAAGGTTGTGAAGAGCAAGAGATACATCATGATGCGCCGAAAGGAATGGATAGGAGATTTATAACAATACCATTACATGACACGCCGAAAGAAATGGGTCCGACAATATTTTATAATGAGGAGAATATAAAGGATTATAGGAAAGATTATAAGGTGAAATCGTTGCCGGATTTACCGAAGGGGTCTTTTAAAGATGGTTTGCCAGATGAGGCGAGTTTTGGGAGTATAGGATTTTATAAAGATATAAGTGGTCGGAGTAAAATATGGGAAGAGGGGAGGGAGCAATATGAATTAGAATTAGGAGATATAACAATACATGATGAATTGACATTTCATTCAGGGGGGGAGAATAAAACAAAGGAAGTGAGAAGATTTTTGTTTT
>Ga0315315_10005203_pt1 | contig 12000 bp, 12 predicted proteins | sample M140m3416metaG_FD_203699 | JGI IMG/M metagenome (GOLD analysis project Ga0315315, IMG submission 203699) | Ammonia-oxidizing marine archaeal communities from Monterey Bay, California, United States - M1 40m 3416 | ecosystem: Environmental > Aquatic > Marine > Intertidal zone | place: USA...
TGATAATGTGCGCCCAGGTACATTTAAGGTAGAGAGTGGACAACGCCTTGTCCAAATTTGTGCGCCGAATATAATGTATCCTATAAAGGTGGAACTTGTGGATGATTTGGGTGAAGATACTTTGCGGGGTGCTGGGGGATTTGGCTCAACGGGGAAGTGAGATTTTATTTAATTTAATTAATATAGTTTGAATATCAATTAAATAATTAATAATTAAATATATATGAAAAAGGTAATTAGTTTTTCTTTATGGGGAAATAATCCTACATATACAATTGGGGCTATTAAAAATGCCGAATTAGCGTCACATTTTTATCCCAATTTTGAGTGTTGGTTTTATATACATACAGATTCTGTTCCAAATAATATCATCGAACAATTACAAAGTAAATCAAATGTTAAAATTATTTTTAAAAGTGGAGATTTAAATGTATTGAAACCAATGACGTGGCGTTTTGAATCAATCGATGACCCAGATGTAGAAATTAATATGTCAAGAGATACTGATACAAGAATTTTATTGAGAGAAAAATTAGCGGTAGATGAATGGTTAGCATCTGGAAAAACCTTTCACATTATGCGTGATCATCCACATCACATGAATAACCAATATCCAATTATGGCTGGTATGTTTGGAACTAGAAAAATTAAAAAAATAAATAGTTGGATATGTATGTTAAATAATCAAACCTTGATTGATAAATATGATGACCAACGATTTTTAAACAATGTAATATATCCGTCTATAAATATGGATTGTTTAATCCATAGTTCTTTTGGGAATTTATTAAATGAAAAAATAGAAACTATTAGACAATTTCCTATTAAATATTGTGAGAATTATTTGTTTGTAGGAGGATATGTTTTTCATGATGAATCTACATCAAAAGAACATATAAATATTTTGAAAAAATCATTAAATATAAATTAATATAAATATAATTATTTTAAAAAATAACTACAACTTCTTCAATCCAATTATTATTAGAATTTAAAGTAAAATTAGTTAAAGGGGTTAACCCATTAGCATGATTGAATAATCTATTATCTGGAACTCTTGATGCCTTTTCAATGAGAAGTGGTTTATCAATAAAATTGTAAAGTGGCATATGGTTCCAAAGAATAAATCCACTAGAGACCAAAGGAAATATAATTTCTCTGTAAAATTTCTGATATGTTAAAGATATTTCACTGAAAGCATAATTACTAATCAAAAAATAATCTTTATAATCAAAATGATAATTATCCATTTGATAAGTATGTGTTTGAAATTCCATTTTTTCTAAATATTTTTGTTGAAGAACACTCATTTCTTTTAAATCATATATAGTGTATGAATTAATATTGATATCAAATAAATGAGCAATTTTACGCAAAAAAAATGAAAGACCGCCATATCCACCTCCAATTTCAAGAATATTGACATTATTAATATTTTTGGTTTTCATTTGTTCTAATATTAATGCGCTGTGAAAAATATAACGTATATCTGTAGGTTCGCAAGAGGTAAAGTCTTTAAACACAATTTTTGGTGGATTTCCAATACTATCATTCAACTCACATAAATCAATAAGAAATGTTTTATTATTATCGTAAAAATCGGGAAATCGTAACAATAATTCTTGAAAATATTTAATACCTATTTCATATGAAACATTATTAATAATACTCTTAATATGTGATTTATTTTTGAAGTCATATAAAGAAGATACAGCCACTTCATTTGTCATTGGTTGATATGAAGAATTTACATATTGTTGATTGTTGATTGTTGATTGTTTCCACTGGCCATGAAGGTGCATGATTATAATTATAATATATTATTTAAATTATAATTATCATATATTATTTAAATTATAATTATCATATATTAATCAATGTTAAAGTAATTTATATTTATAGTAATATTAAAATGTATAAACTAATTTAAATATTACTATAAATAATAACTATTATGACAGAAATAATCAGTTTTCCATATGAAGATAATATTTCTATTGAAATACCTTTAGAATTAGATAAACACAACATAAAAACGATGAAGTTTATTTCTACAAATGAACCACATTTAATAACTTAGGATTATGCCATTTTAATTTGTTTAAATTTTTTTTTTAAATTACCTTTAAATATATTTTCATAAATGTATATATTATCATATGAACGATTGTTTCTCGAAATGTAATAATTATTATCATTTAATATTTCTAAATTTATAGCCATACAAAAAAATGAACTATCAGATAAAATATTGTAGTTTGCATTTTTTATCAAATTAGTATAATCAATTAAATCATGCCCAATATATTTTTCAGCAACTTTATAAAATGCGTCATTTTTATCATAACAATTTATATTAGGGTTTAAAAATAATATATTATTTTTGTTTATATTTAAAGTTTTTTCTATAGTATCGATTGAAAATATTTGTCCATTACTACTTTGGTTATGAATGAAGACATAATTTGTATTATTCAAATTATTAAATAATTCTATAGAAAAAGTATTATCAGGAATATGAAAATAATCCCAAAATATATTAAAAGGTATATTTATTTGCTTATAAAAAGAATATGGTATTTTATTACTATCAAAATCTTTATTTTCTAAATTGTGTAATCCGCACATATATTTATCATAATTTTCTGTTATATTTTTGAATTTTTCTTTCGAAAAACCAAAATTTGGTGATATTTTATCATCATTATCTATTTCCATTATCTTAATAGATAAATCATCATTATAAAACGATTCTACATTTTTTTTATTAATTTTTTTACATACTACTAATACTTCATCATATATTGTACTTAAATACCTAACCATTCCTATAGATGTAATATTATCTCCTAATCCTAAATGTGTTAATACAAATGCTTTTTTTACATTATATCCTTTCTGTTCCTTTAATAATGAATTACAAATATTATTAATTTTTTTTTTAATTCTAAAACGACAATCATTATCTTCAATAATTTTAAGACATAAGTTTACTTTATTATAATTATTATTATTTCTAAAATCATCTTGCATTTCCCAAATATTCAAGTTAACCTTTTTTAAAATATTATAATAATATTTATAATTTTCAATATATACCTCTAGTTTTTTAAATAACACATCATATTCTTTTTTTACATCTTCTTTTTTACTATTATCTTTAATTTTTACTAATTTTATATCTAATATTGTTAATTTATCTAAGGCCTCTCCTAATGATACAGGTAAATATATTGATTTTTCATATTCATAATCTAATATATAAAATTTATTTTCAACATTAGATATAACAAAATTATTTTTAAGATACATATTTAAAGCGATAAAATTGTCAATGTTTACAGATAATTTAACATTAGTTATTTCATTACTATTTATATGGTTTAATAAATACTTTAAAATTTGTTTTCCAATTCCTTTTTTCTGAAATTCTTCTAATACACATAAACCAATCCAATTTATATTATTATTAAAATCGATATGGCCGTATGCTATTGGATTATTATTAATAGTACCAATAATCGTTATAATATGTTCTTTTAATACATCTATTGTTCGATTATTAAAATATGTAAATTGTTTAGAATTATTTAAACTAATAAATTTTTCTAATAATTTTACATTACTATTATTAACTTTTAATATTTTCATTAAATAATACTAATTATAATAATATATTTATATTATTATTTAATTGAAATAATAATATAAATATTTTTATCCGTTAAATAACCATTATTATTTTATATTTAATAATTAAAGATGGAGAAACACGAAGCATGTTTTGCTACTCAATATGGTTGGGTAGATATAGATAATATTAATAACAAAGCGATTAATTGTGTAAAAGAAAAATTACATGATGATATATTTAATTCAAATTTTTATAAAGATAAAGAAGGAATATTTTGGCCAAAAATACAAAAGGTAAATAATTATACTAGTAAGTATGGAAATGCCTTATCATATTATGAAACCGAATATATGTATCATATACTTCGTTACCCTTTATTTACTCCTAGTCAATTTAAAGAATCGTTATTATTTTTATGTGATGTATGTAACTATTGTAAAGATAACGGGTATTGGTTGCGAACACATTTATGGAATATCACATATGTAAGAGGAAAACCATATTTAATTGACATACGGGATTTTGAATTATTAGGTAACCAATCGTGGGTAATCATATTTATTAATCATTTTAAAAATGAATTAGATGGTCATTGTCCAATACACGCCAAATATTTTGTAAATAATTATCAATATATTGTTGATAAATTAACTAAATGTGATAATAATTTAAAAAGTATAAAAAATATATTAAATGAAATAGAAGAAAAAAATATCATCAACAAACAATGGACTAATTATCATGGTTCGCGAACAAATTTTTTATATGAAGCAAATATATTTACAGAAAAAATATATCAACAAATAAAAACATATGGTGGAGGAGTAGAAGATATTACGAAAAGTAGCAATTTATTTAATATGATTGAAAACATTGAGTGTAAAACAATTATTGAATTAGGTTGTAATAATGGATTGTATGCTTTTGGTTGTAGTAAATTTGCTCCAACAATAGGAATTGATTATGATATTCAATCAATTCATAATGCAAATGAAATAAATAAAAAATTAAATACAAATACACAATTTGCGTATGTTGATATATTAAATGAAAATAAAAATAATTTGAAATATGGAAAAAATGGGTCATACAATAATATATATGGACTATTTAAAAGTGAACTTTTAATAGCTCCAGCAGTCATTCATCATTTATACAATAGTTGTAAATCATTAGAAAAAATAATAAGAATATTTAATAATTTTGCAACAAAATATATGATAATCGAAATAATCCCAGAAACAATTAATAAAGAAGAATTTATTAATATAATAGAAAAATATAATTGGAAATTAATTACATCATTACCATCAAGTCCAAGTCCAAGAGAATGGTTAATGTTTAATAAGTTAAGTCTTTAATATTATAATACATATTTATATTATAAAATATGTATTACGGGCAATTTAATCCACCTGTTGATAAAATATTACACGAAAAATATTTTCCTAATAAATTGAATGGTATATCAATTGAAGCAGGGGCATTAGATGGAATAATAACTATGTGTAAAACTAATCTATATATTCTTTAATACAATTACATATGTATTCTTGTTTTTCAATATTTAAATTCGGGAAACTAGGAAGCATTACGCCATTTGTTGCTTCATATATTTCATCATAATTTACTTTAATATCTTTAAAATGATTATGTTTTCTTATATCATAAAAAAATGGTCGGATTTGAATTAATTTATCGTTCATATAAGTTTCAAATTCATTAAATTTTAAATTATTTATAATTATACAATACATCCAATTACTAGGTTTTGTATTTTTTTCTATTTCTATAATTTTTATTTTATTTTTTTTAATTAATGTATCTAAAAAAATATCATAGTTATTAAATATAACTTTTTTTAGGTTTAATATATGGGATAAATCATTTAATTGATCATATAAAAACCCAGCTTGAATATTTGTCATTCTATAATTATAAGCCAACTTATCATGAATATACCTTTCATTACTCATAGAATGACTATGTATAGATTTTATATATTCATAAATATCTTTATCATTTGTAAAAAAAGCACCACCTTCACCGGTAGTTATAGTTTTATTAGCATAAAAAGAAACAGCGGAACATAAAGTATCTTTATATGTTCCTGAATAATATTCTTCGTATTTTCCAAATATACCTTCACAATTATCTTCAATAATTATTATATCAGGTCTTATTCTTTTAATTCGTGGAACATTAATAATATTACCTAGATTATGAACTATAAATATACAACTATTTGTTTCAAGAGAATTCAAATACTCTTCACTTGTTTCAATATTCATCGTATTTGTATTTATTTTCATAACTTCAATTTTATCCTTATTAAATTCTCTAAAAGCACAATTCCATGGCGCAATAAATACATTATTGGGAATATATATTTTATTAATATCAGGATATTTATGTTTTAAAGCTAATAATAAACAATGTGTTGCAGATGTTCCATTATTCATTAATATGCAATATTTAATATTAAATAATTCTTTAAATAATTCTTCACTATTTTTAACATTCACACCATAATTGCTTATCCAATTATCATTTATAGCATCAATAGATGATTTTTTATATTTTTCAATATAAGGTTCATATATTGGTATCATTATTTTTATACAATATGATGTTTTTAAGTTTTAAATTTAAAAACATCATATACAATAGTTTATTGTAATTTTAATGATATATATTATAACTTACACGGATGTATCATATATTTGCAATGTACTCCCCAATTAACATGTGGTAATCGATGAGGACTCGAATAACCAACCGGATTTTTATTTCCAGTATTCCATAAACGAATATTAGATTTGTGATGATGAATTAATTTTATTTGAAGACACGGATTTAATAATTTATAATTTAATTTTTCTATAAAAAAAATTATTAATAATGCTTCTATACCACTAGTATTTTGAATATAATTTATAAAAGATAAATCTATGTTATTATTTAATGCATTCAATAATGCATTCAATAATGTATCTGAATGAAATATTAAAGCATCATGCGAGCCCTGATAATTAGTTATTTGTGGACTTGACATATCATATTCATGCCGTGATAATAAAAATAAAGTGGGATTATTATGTAAATTATTAAAAATATTTTCTTCATTTTTATCAATACTAATTTCAATATCACTATTACATATACAACAAATTTTATTTTTCATTGTACTACAATAATTCAATAAATCAGGATATGTCGGCTGATTATTTTTTTTAACACAATGTATTTTATGATAATTATCGTTTTGTACAAAATTTGACCTACAAAATAACTCATAATCTTTTTCTTCTATAAATAAATGTATTTCATCTACAAATTCTTTATTTAAATTTTGCATTAATGTATATTCTAATTCTTGTTGTCTATTTTTATTTGATGAATAGTAAAACGAACAAACTATAATCATAATACTATATAATTAATTTATTATTTAAATAATATTTTATGTATTAATTTTATGTATTAATTTATGTATTAATTTTATGTATTAATTTATGTATTAATTTATGTATTAATTTTATGTATTAATTTTATGTATTAATTTTATGTATTAATTTTATGCCAATGTGGTGGGAAGAAATCTGACATGTTTTTATAACCCATGGCTGCACCAAACCAAGTAGATGGATAATATACATAATGTTTGCTTTTATCTAGTGTTTCGTTTGTATCGTTGGTTTCATTTTGTAAAGAAGATTTTATACTACCTCCAAAATAAGCACCCCACCAACTGAATGTGCTGTTTGCTATTATAAAATATTTACACAAAGACATTGTCATCATTTGTTCCCAATCTGATAGGTTATGATCAATACATTGAAAGGTGAATTTATCTTTGAATTCGGGGTTTTCTTTCAGAGGAGTAATGAAGTTGGTTTCAACATAGTCTTGGTCATCTTTTTCACAGAAATAAAGAATTGGGTGAGGGTCATGTGAGGTTGTGGTTGTGTCTTTGAGAAATTGTCTTAGTGCTTTTGTATAATACTCTAAGGACATGATTGGATGATGATTTGGTAGATTTTTATAATCTCCTACTCGAAAATGTACTGCAATTGTATTGTTGTTATATGTAGTTGATGATGCGCTTGTATTTGTTCTTATCTTTTCCTGGCATTCTTGTATATTCAGTAATCGGTATATTTTTTCTTGTTCTTCTTGGAAATACTTGAATGATTGAAAATAACCAAAAAGGCGTATATGCCCTTCGTCATAAAATGGTAACGCATGATAGTGAAAACCTAGTTCGGGAAGTATTCGTGGCTGATTGTTTGTCGGTGGTGCTTTTACAAATGGTTTGAGATTTTGGAGTAGTGCTGTATCCCAATATGTTTTTTTACGTTCACCATGATGAATTGGTAAATTAGAAAAATAAAAGAGAGATTTGTTTTTCAGACTATATGCGAGCAGAGTGAAAATTTGAAACAATTGATTGCCTAGTCCGCCCATTATTTCTGCGGTTGTGAATTGCATTATTGTATTTTACTATTTATTAGTCGGTTTGTTTTTATATATATTAAATGTTAGTTATATATTTAAATGTTAGTTATATATTTAAATGTTAGTGTGTATATTTTAAATATATAATGAAGATTATCACGTCTGTTGTTAATAATCCTACATTTATTGAAATTCAATACCATACTTTCAAAAAGTATTTGAAACTTTCAAAGGGCAATGGCGAAGTCGAGGGCGAGGAGTTTGAATTTATTGTCTTTAATGATGCCAAACCTTTTGCTGATTATTCAAATGATGGCGATATTACTTTACGAACTAAAATTGCTGATACATGTTCTCGGTTAAATATTCAATGTATTATGGTTCCAAATGAACATCATATCAATCTTGTTCATCGTCATGAAGATGTTTTTAATAAACATATTTTATCATATCAACTAGCAAATCCTGATAAATATTTATTAATTGATAGTGATATGTTCCTGATTGATTATTTATATCTTGATGACAGCTATTTTAATTATTCATGTGCTGTCTTATTGCAAAGTCGCATTGAGCATCAATTGAACTATATTTGGCCTGGAATATGTTATTTAGATTTTACAAAAATCAAGGAACCAACTTTATTCAACTGGGCACAAGGACGAGGTGGTGATGTTGGCGGTATGACTGAAGAATGGCTTAAATTACAACTTGCGTCTGAAGGTGGTGGTGGTGGCGGCGTTATGCCCAAGACGGATGATTTGCGTTGGAAGAAAAACCAAACATTCCATACTAATAGTATTTATTTTATTAAACATTTATGGAGTTGTTCTTGGAATGAGTCTGAAATGCCAGATAATTTGAAATTATTACATAATTATAACGAATTATTAACATTTTTTAAAGAAGATGTGCGAAATGTAAATAATAATTTTTATTGTGAAATTTATGACAATGTTTTTTTACATTATAGAGCCGGTGGAAATTGGAATAAAGAAGGTATGGGTTTACACAATAAACTTACTGAAAGGTTGAAAAATATACTTGTTCGTGATGTCTAATACTTATTGATATATATATTTCGATGTATTATTTTAGATTTTTACTGAAACCACGTTTTTTAAGCATTTTTTTTGCACGAGAAGCAATTGATCTATATTTTTTATGTTTTTTACTATGTTGTCGCGCTCTTATATAAGCTGCGTACATCCCTTTTGTATCTCTTTTACATGTTCCTTTTGCGCATATTGGAAAACTTAAACTTGTTTTACGTGACCCTAAAAAACATTTATTTCCGCATTTGTTTTTCATCGTAATACGTTCATGTTTATTTCTGGGGGCTTTTTTAGACCATCCTTTGCTTGTTAATTTTTTTTGGTTAGTATTTTTATTTCTAGTATACATCTTATCTTATTTTATATTATATTTTAATAATATAAAATATTACAAATGAATAATTCTTCTCATAATGATTATAATGAGGGAATGAAGGAAAATTATAATCCCTCATATACCAATATTGACAATCAAAAATTATATGATTCTGAAAGCACTTGTCGTCAATATAGTGATACTGATTATAGTAGTGTTCATTTTTCCAATGAAAATGTAATTATTAATGTTGATGATATTTTATTTGGAAGTGATCCAAGTGATTCTGAACATAGTGGTGATGGTCATGGTCATGGTCATGGTCATGGTCATGGTCATGGTCATGGTGATGTCGGTGACATTGGCATTGATTTTCATAATCATGATACGGGCGTTAATTATACAAAATTATCATATCAAGAAGTACGTTCACAAATTAATAAATCTTATGAACAAGATATTGTTCATCGGTATTCTTCGGCTCTTGATATATTGGCTAGTTACATTAAAGGTCAAAAAACTATTTATATGGAAACATGTACTCATTCAGTAAAAATTTTGAATATGTTAATGTTTCCAGCGATGTTTTTATCAGGATTTATTACAGTTATTCAAACTCCAGTTTGTGTTTCACAACCTTTTATTTTATCAGGCTTATCTGCTTTTGTAACATTTCTATTAGCCATTGTTAGTTATACAAAATTAGAAGGGTCCGCTGAAGCACATAAAATATCTTCTTATCAATATGATAAATTACAATCTTTTATTGAATTTCAATCTGGTCAAGTTCTTCTTTTCAGTAATCCTATTTTAAATAATGAAAATATGGAACGAATTTTTGAAAAACAAAAAAAAATTATTGATTCCTCCTCTTTTTCACAAAAAGAAGATAATATTGATGTTTATACTACTCATAATTATCATGATAACGATTACAATGGCGATGGCGATGGCGATGGCGATGGCGATGGCGATGGCGATGGCGACGTTCAAGATGATGAGAACAGATTTGAGAAAGAAAGAAAAAGGAGGGAACTATATATGAAAAAAAGAGAAGAAGAGAGAAAGAATATGGAAAAGAATGCTATGATGAATTCTCTTTATCAAGAACGTTTACAGGCTGAAAATGACCTTATTGCGAATATGCGTGACAATATGGTTCGAATTGAATCTGAAATTTGTGATATTAAAGAAACTAATCAGTTTATTATTCCGCAAACAATTCGTTATACTTATCCTCTTCTTTATAATACTAACGTCTTTTCGGTTATTAAAAAGATTGACGATTTTCGTGCCAAAACTTTAACAGATTTGAAACATATTAAAAATGAATTACGTTTTATTAATGCCTATATCAAAAAACATATGGTTTCAATTAATCAAAATGATGCAATTCGTGATATTGTTATAAAATATAAAAAACGCTCTAATGAATTATTTTCTAAAAAAAAAAATACGATTAATATTATTCTTTTTTTGAATACAGCCTTTTCTATGATTGATAAAATGTTTCAACAAGAAATATTAAATGCCAAATTACGTAAAAGCTATTGGGTGCGTTTTTATTTACATGATATATTCCAATTCTTTTGTTGTTCTAATAAAATAAAATTATTACTACCAGAAAAATATATTGAACCTGAAATTTCAGGTGGTGATATTTTTTCTCAAATTATGGGTGTAGGTTTAGGAGAGAATTATATGAAATAAAAAAGGGTTTCTTCTCTTTTCTGTTTATTTAAAACTCACCATATGAGTCTTTGTCTTTGTCTTTGTCTTTGTATTCGTCTAATGAACTTGTTGCTGCTATTTTCAACTGATTCACAAACTCTATTTTTTTTGTGTGTAAATGAATAGCGTATGTATCTAGTGAATAATATGGTTGCTCTTCTAATGGTGGTGCGCGGTCTTCGCTGTCGCTCTCGTTCATGGTTATTGGTTCACTCATAGTATAGTGAAAGGTGTTGACGGATTTTTCTTGGCCAATACGCCAGCACCTCGCAATCGCTTGCTGTTCAACCGCCGGATTAAAATGAGGAATAGGAAAATAGGCTTCGCTGTAATTTTTTTGGAGATTGAGCCCTTCGCGGCACATCTTAATTTGCGCCAATAGAATATCAACCGGCTCATTCAAAAGTTGGTCGCGTTTCCTTGTTGGCACACGTCCGTCAAATTTGGCAATACGCAAGGGCTGGGGCTGGGGCTGGGGCTGGCCGTCACTTGCTGTTGCTGTTGCTGTTGCTGTTGCTGTTGCTGTTGCTGTTGCTTTCAAGCATTTCTCAAGCGTATCGATTTCGTGATAGAAATGGCAGAACACGATTTTACCGCACCCATTTCCTCGTCGCTCAATCAACGTTTTTACAACTGCATTGATTTTGCTCTGTGATGCTTTCAACTCCGATAGGTCAAGTTTTTCTTCTTCATTCACAAGAGCGAGCATTTCTTGATAATGCTTTATGGTGCCTTTTAGTTTTGATGGATTAACACACGCTTGCCGAGAACGCATAAAGTATTTCATTCGCAACGCATTCGGCGTA
>Ga0315315_10005204_pt1 | contig 12000 bp, 11 predicted proteins | sample M140m3416metaG_FD_203699 | JGI IMG/M metagenome (GOLD analysis project Ga0315315, IMG submission 203699) | Ammonia-oxidizing marine archaeal communities from Monterey Bay, California, United States - M1 40m 3416 | ecosystem: Environmental > Aquatic > Marine > Intertidal zone | place: USA...
ATCATAGACTTTATTTCTAAACAACCTTTACCAGTTCATGTAGGAATTACTGGGCCTTTAAAAATAAGCAGCTTGCTAAAGTTTGCTAGTATTGTTGGTGCAAAAAATTCTCTAAATTTTCTTAAGTCTAATGCGACAAAAGCTGTAGATTTATTAAAACCTAAAGATCCAAATGAACTAATTGAAAATCTTAAAATACATACAAATAATTTTCATGTTTATACTTTTGGAGGGTTAAAGGAAACAAACAAATGGTTAGAAAAAAATAATTATGCCTAAAAAGATTCCAAATTCTTACAAAGTTGAAAAAGTAAATTACGATAAAGTAAAACACGAAACATCAGTAGACCAGTCCGATAGACAAGTTCCTTATAATTTGAGACAAAGTGGTCCAACTAAAGTAGAGATGTTGATTTCAACACGTGTAAGAAAATCACCCTACTGGCATTTATCTATGAAAGCAGGATGTTACAGAGCCACTGTTTATAATCGTATTTATCATCCAAGAGGATACGTCAAACCAGAAAAGGGCGGAGCTATGGTAGAATACCAAGCAATAAAAAAACATGTTACAATGTGGAATGTGGCTGTAGAAAGACAAATACGAGTTAAAGGACCCGACGCAGAAAAATTTACAGATTATGTAATCACTAGAGACGCTACAAAAATTTCAACAATGAGGGGTCGATACGTTATTCTTTGTAATTACAAAGGTGGAGTTCTTAATGATCCGGTTCTAATGAGAATAGCAGATGATGAATTTTGGTTTAGTTTATCAGACTCTGATATAGGTTTATATTTACAAGGCGTTAATGCAGATAAAAGATTTAAAGTGGAAATAGATGAAATCGATGCCTGTCCTGTACAAATACAAGGACCTAAATCAAAAGCATTAATGAATGATTTAATAGGCGATCAAGTTGATCTAGATAATATCCCTTTTTATGGTTTGGCTAAAGCAAAAGTAGGAGGAAGAAGCTGTATTATCTCTCAATCAGGATTTTCCGGCGAAGCTGGTTATGAAATTTATCTTCAAAACGCAACTTTATATGCTGAAGATATGTGGAATGCTGTACTTAAGGCAGGAAAAAAACATAAATTAATGGTAATAGCCCCGGCACATCACAGAAGAATTCAGGCAGGAATATTATCTTGGGGACAAGATATGGACCATGAACACAATCCTTTTCAATGTAACCTAGGTTATCAAGTATCTTTATCTGGAAAAGGCGAATGGAACAAACAATCAGATTATGTTGGTAAAGAAGCCTTAGAAAAAATGAAAAAACAAATTCAAAATGGAGAAAAGCCATATAAACTGCAGCTCGTTGGTATGGAATTAGGTGGAAAACCCATAGAAGATTATGCAAATGACTTTTATTTAATTTCAAATTCTAAAGGAGGGAAACCTTTGGGCTACATAACATCACCATGGTATCACCCTGAGAAAAAAACAAATATTGCAATGGGATATGTTCCGTTCGAGGGGAATTTAAATAACAATGGATTTCCAACTGGAAATTTTGGAAAAAAATATAAAGTTCATTTGCCAAAAAAATATTCTAACAAACCCGTTGATGCTACAGTTGTTCCAATTCCATTTACGGAGTCGTTTCATGCGAATACTAGAGAGACAAAAAAATAGATTGCATTCAAAAAGAGATATCATTCAATGAAGAATGAAAAAGAATTTTACAAAAAATTTAAACCTCAGCTAACACCAAAAAAAATGTTAGAGCTAGGAGTTTTTGGTGGAGCATATTTTGTTGACGGTAGTATAAAAGAATTTCCTAAATCTTGGTTCATGAAAGCAAAGATAAGCAAAACTTTTGACGTTAATCTGAATCGTTTTAAAATCGAGTCAGGCTTATCAAGAAAAGAATGGGTTGAAAAAGGTTGGATTTTTAAAGAAGATCCTTTGGGTTGGTTTCAGTGGTATTGTAGGTTTAAAAATGGAAGGCGAATACCAGAAATTGATCAAATTCAAATTAAAAGATGGAAAGCGTTTGGAGATAGACACGGTCCTGCGGTAAAGAAAAATTGTGAGGAGGGCGATCTTCAATGCAGAAAAAGACAAAGACAAGCTTTACTTCAGTGGGCTTATAATCCTATTTTTTAAACTAAACAGAACCACAACAGTGTTTATACTTTTTTCCTGATCCACAAGGGCATTTTTCATTTCTTCCAACTTTTTTATTTTCTGAAGATATTTTTGTTAATTCTTCTTTTTTTTCTTCTTCATTTGAGACAACAATATTAAGGTTAAGTAAAAATTTTATAACATCATTTTTTATTTTTTCTAACAAACCTTCAAAAAGAGTGAAAGCTTCTTTTTTAAACTCTGACAAAGGGTCTTTTTGGCCGTAAGATCTTAATCCTATTACCTGTCTCAGTTGTTCCAAATATTGTAAATGTGATCTCCAGGCGAAATCAATTATTTGTAAAAATATTCTTTTTTCAAGATCATTATTTTCTTTACTACCAATTATATCTATTCTTTCTTTCTTTTTTGACAAGTAAAGGTTTTTAATTTTATTAGCAAATTTTTCTACATCTAGTGACGCCATAGATATTAATTCTTTATCAGCAACACTATTCCCAGTAGTATTTTTTATTGAGGTGAGATAACTTTTTTCATCATTTGATTTTTGATAAATACTTCTTGCCTCTTCTAATTTGCTTAAAACCTCATTCAAAAAATCCTCTAATACCACCTCAATATTTTTATTTTTAAGAATTTTTAATCTTTGCGAAAATATAACTTGTCTTTGATCGTTCATAACATCATCAAATTTAATTAATGTTTTTCTTATATCAAAATTTCTCGTCTCAACTTTTTTTTGAGCTCTCTCCATAGCTTTATTAATCCATGGATGGTCAATTGATTCATTTTCTTTCAGCCCTAGTTTTTGGAGCATTCCATCAATAGAATTTCCTCCAAAAATCCTCATTAATTCATCTTGTAGACTAATAAAAAATATTGAACCCCCTGGATCTCCTTGTCTGCCAGCTCTTCCTCTTAATTGATTATCGATTCTTCTGCTCTCGTGTCTCTCTGTGCCAATAATAAACAAACCTCCTAACTCTTTGACTTTTGACTCATCTTTTTTAATTTGTTCTAAGTTGTTTGTTGTATCATTTTCTATAAAATCTTTGTTCCCACCCAACTTTATATCTGTTCCACGTCCAGCCATATTTGTTGCTATAGTTACGCCACGAATTTTACCTGCTTCAGCAATAATCTTTGCTTCTTTTTCGTGTTGTTTAGCATTAAGAATATTGTGCTTAATTTTTCTTTTATCTAAAAAAGAAGAAATTTTTTCTGATTTTTCAATACTAGTTGTCCCGACTAAAACCGGCTGCCCTTTTTGATTACATTCAATAATCTTATTAGTAATGGCATTATATTTTTCTGGTTCTGTTCGAAAAATTTGATCATTAAAGTCTTTTCTTTGCATATTTTTATTTGTTGGGATTGAAACTACATTTAATTTGTAGATATCATAAAATTCCTCAGCTTCTGTAATAGCTGTTCCAGTCATTCCAGATAATTTTTGATATAAACGAAAATAATTTTGATAAGTTATCGAAGCTAATGTTTGATTTTCTTCTTCAATTTTTACATTTTCTTTAGCCTCTAATGCTTGATGTAATCCATCGGAGAATCTTCTTCCTTCTAAAACTCTTCCAGTAAATTCATCAATAATTTGTACTTTCCCATCTCTAACAATATAGTCTGTATCTTTTTTAAAAAGCAAATTGGCTTTAAGAGCTTGATTAGTGTGATGAACAAGACTTAAATTTTCTGGATCATAAAAATTATTATTTTTAAGTATTTTTTTTTGAATAGATAGTTTTTCAATTTTATCTATTCCCCTATCGGTTAAAATTACGTTTTTGTTTTTTTCATCTAATTCAAAATCATCTTTCTGGAGATGCTTCATAAATTCGTCTGATATTGAATAAAGATTAGTTTTATCTTCTAACCTTCCAGAAATTATTAATGGTGTTCTAGATTCATCAATTAAAATACTATCTACCTCATCTACTATACAATAGTTGTGATCTCTTTGAACCATGTCGTTGAGCTCATATTTCATATTGTCTCTAAGGTAATCAAAACCTAATTCGTTATTTGTGGCATAAGTTATGTCACAAGAATAATTTTTTTTTCTTAGTAAATCGTCCAAATCATTTGTGATACATCCAGTTGAAGCTCCTAAAAAATTAAAAACTTTACCCATCCATTCAGAGTCTCTTTTTGCCAAATAATCATTTACAGTAACAATATGCACTCCTTTTCCAGTTAACGAATTTAGATAAGCTGGCAGAGTAGATACTAGCGTTTTACCTTCTCCAGTTTTCATTTCAGCAATTTTGCCTTGATGTAAAATTATCCCTCCAGCCAATTGAACGTCGTAGTGTCTTTCTCCTAAAGTTCTTTTTGCCGCTTCTCTTACCAATGCAAAACTATCTGGAATAATATTATCAAGGGTTTTTCCATCTTGTATTGATCGTTTTAGGTTTAATGTTTTTTCTTTAAATTCCCCGTCTGATAGAGATTTAATAGCATCTTCTTTACTATTTATGGCTGAAATTAGATTTTTTGTTTTATCCAATTCTTTTTGATTAGAGCTTTTAAATATTTTGTTAAAAGTTCTTGAAAATATATTCATTATACTTCTATATATGTATTTATAATCTAAATTAAATAGTAATTATGACGATAAATATAAAAAACTTCTTAAATGATAAATCGAAAATGTCAAAAATTGGGGAGTTTCAAAACCTCAAACAAATAGAGGGACTTGAAATGTCTTCTGTGTCAGCTGATTTATACAATAACGGAAGAGATGATTTGACTTTTTTTTATTTTAAAAATGGAGCTAATTATGCATCAATGGTTACTACCAATAGCATAACGTCTGAAACAATTACTTGGAATAATGCCTCACACAAAAAATCTATAAAAGGCTTGTTGGTAAACACAAAAAATGCAAACACTTTCACAGGAAAACAAGGAAAAGAAAGTTTAGATATTTTAGCAAAAAATTTATCAAGGCTTTTAACATTAAGAGAGTCCAAATCAGAAAATGGTACTTTTGAGACAATAAAGATCAAAGATATAATATTTGCTTCCACTGGGGTTATAGGTGAACAATTTCCTGTAGATAAAATAAAAGATGCTTTACCTAGTTTAGTAGATAAACTTAAGAGTGAACATAATAGATTATATTGGTTAAAAATTGCTTCAGGAATTATAACAACAGATACAAAGCCAAAACTTGCTTATGAAGAAATTATATTTGGAGATGAATTAATAAGAATATGTGGTATCGCAAAAGGCTCTGGTATGATCGCCCCTAATCTAGCAACAATGTTATCGTTTATTTTTACAAACGCAGATATAAATTCAAATTTGTTGAAATCACTTTTAAAAAAAGCTGTCGCTAATACTTTTAACGCTATAACTGTTGACAGCGATCAATCAACTAATGATATGGTTTCTATATTTTCAACCAGAGCTATTAAAATAGGTCAAAACCTTTCATTAAATGATAAGATTATTCAAAAATTTGAATTAGCTCTTAAAAAATTATGTTTAAATCTTGCAAAACAAATTGTTGTAGATGGTGAGGGAGCAAAAAAATTTATAACTGTAAAAATAATTAATGCCAAATCATTAAGTAGTGCAAAAAAAATAGCTTTTTCGATTGCTAATTCACCGTTAATAAAAACAGCAGCAGCAGGAGAGGATCCAAACTGGGGAAGAATAATAATGGGAATTGGAAAATCGGGAGAAGTGATTGATTCTAAAAAATTGAAAATTAAATTAGGAAGTTTTATTGTTGCTGAGAATGGAAAAGTTTCTGACAGTTACAACGAAGAAAAATTAAAAGAGTATATGCAATGGGACTCAATAATAATTGAAGTTAATTTGAGATTAGGCAATGATGCATTTGAATGCTATACATGTGATTTCACTCATGATTACATAGATATTAACGCTGACTATAGAAATTAAATTATATACAATAATAATACTTTTTGATGATAAAATATAATCTTAAATGTGAAAAAGATCATGAATTTGAAAGCTGGTTTTCTAGTTCTGATGAGTTTGACAATTTAAAAAAAAGAAAATTGCTTGAATGTATTTTTTGTTCCTCTAAAAAAATACAAAAATCAATTATGGCCCCAATGATTTCAGGAGCTAAATCAAAGGAAGATGCTAAAAGTTTTTTTGATCATAATCTATTAAGAGAAAAAAATAAGTTATTAAAACTAAGGAATTACGTAGAGAAAAATTTTGAGTTTGTAGGAAATAAATTTAGTAAAAAAGCAAGAGAAGTTTATTACGATAAAGATACCAAAAAAAGCATTTACGGAACAACTACTTCAGAAGAGAGAGAAGAGTTATTAGAGGAAGGCATTGATTTAATAAGCATACCATGGATTAGTAAAGATAATTAATTTTTAATACTACAAATAATATAATTTACAGAAAGATCATCGGATTTTTTCCATTTATTGAAAAAAGGATTAAATGTGAGTCCTTTAATATTATTTGATACAAAGTTTATATCTGTTAATTTTTTTTCTAACTCTTCTGGTTTGATAAATTTGTTCCAATCATGAGTTCCGATAGGCAGCCATCTCAATACGTACTCAGCACCAACAATTGCTTTTAAATAAGATGCAAAAGTTCTATTAATTGTAGCAGTGAACATCAAGCCATTTTTTTTTAAAAGATTATAACAAGAGTCAAGGTATAGGTTTAAATTATCGACATGTTCAACAACCTCGAGATTTAAGATTACATCAAATTTTTCCTTTTCTTTTAATTGTTCTGGAGATTTATTAAGATAATTAATTTTTAGATTATTCTCTTCACTATGAAAACTAGCTACTTTAATATTTTTTTCAGAAGCATCTATCCCGGTTACATTGCCTCCCAAACGAGCCATTGGTTCAGCTATTAAACCTCCACCACATCCAATATCAAGGATTTCAAAATTTTTGAGCAAATTTTTTTTTTCCGTATTAATTTTAAAGTGCTTTGAAATTTCATCTAAAATGTATTCAATTCTGATGGGGTTAAACTTATGTAAAGGTTTAAATTTACCATTAACATCCCACCATTCATTGGCTATTTTTGAAAACTTTTGAATTTCTTCTTTATTTATTGTAGTCATATAATTTAAAATATTAATTATACTTAATTAAATTCAGTTTATATTATATTAAAATCTAACAATGGCAAAAAAAGTATTAAAATTTGGCGGAACTTCCGTAGGGACTATTAAAAGAATTCTGCATGTGGCTGAGATTATTAAAAAAGAATATGTCGCAGGCAACGAAGTTATAGCAATAGTATCAGCAATGTCTGGGAAAACAAATGAATTGCTAGATCAATCTAAAACTATTTCTAAAGAATTTAATAAGAGAGAGCTTGATGTGCTTTTAGCTTCTGGAGAACAGGTAACAAGTGCCCTGCTGGCTGGAGCACTCATACAGCTTGGTGTTAATTCAAAATCATGGCTCAATTGGCAGATACCAATTTTGACTGAAGGAGAACATTCAAACGCAAGAATTATCAATATGAACGTTACAAAGATAAATAAATTTTTAACAGAAAAAGGAGTAGTAATAATTCCTGGTTTTCAAGGAATTTCAGAATCAGGAGATGTTACTACAATTGGTAGAGGCGGATCTGACGCTACTGCCGTTGCTGTAGCAAAAATATTGGAAGCAGACTCATGTGAAATTTATACAGATGTTGATGGAGTTTTTTCTACAGATCCAAATAAAATACCTGTAGCTAAAAAAATAGACAAAATATCATATGAAGAAATGCTCGAATTATCTTCTCTAGGTGCAAAAGTTATGCAACCATCAGCAGTTCAAACCGCTATGATATATAATATTCCTTTAGAAGTTAAATCTACATTTACTGATCGAAAAGGTACAAAAATTTTTGACCACGAAAATATAGATTACAGTAAAAGTGTTACAGGAGTGGCATATTCAAAAGATGACGCTAAAGTAACTTTAACTGGTGTAGAAGATAAACCAGGGGTAGCGGCAAATATATTTGAACCATTAAGCAAAAACCAAATCAATATTGATATGGTTATTCAGAATATTTCTTCCGATCAAAAGATTACAGATATAACTTTTACTATTAAAAGAGATGATCTTGCAAAAACTATAGATATAATGAAAAATAACAAAAATGTTAAATATAAAAATATGAGCCACGATGATAAAGTTTCTAAAGTTTCAATCGTGGGCGCAGGAATGGTTTCTGCTCCAGGGGTAACATATAGAATGTTTAGAGGGTTGGCTGATGAAAAAATTAATATTTTAGCTATTTCAACTTCAGAAATAAAATTATCAGTAATTATAAATGAAGATGATACTTTAAAAGCTATAAAAAAATTACATACAATTTTTGATTTAGATTAAAAATGGAAATAAGACCACACAGAAAAATAGATAGAAAAAAAACCAAAAAAATAAAAGTTGGGAACGTTTTTGTTGGAGGGGGCTCCCAAATTAGCGTTCAATCAATGACAAACACACTTACAACTAATGTAAAGGAAACTGTTAAGCAAATTCATGCTCTAGAGGACTCCGGAGCAGATATAGTTAGAGTATCTTGTCCAGACGAAGGCTCTACAAAAGCACTTAAATTAATTGTTAAAGAAATTTCTATTCCAATCGTTGCTGATATACATTTTCATTACAAAAGAGCTATTGAGGCAGCAAAAATGGGAGCAAGCTGTTTAAGAATCAATCCTGGAAATATTGGATCTAAAGATAGAATTTTAGAGGTACTTAAGGCAGCTAAAGACAATAACTGTTCGATTAGAATTGGGGTAAATGCAGGCTCTCTAGATAAAAATTTACTTGAAAAGTATAAAGAGCCCTGCCCCGAAGCACTAGTTGAGAGCGCTATGCATAATGTAAAATTATTAGAAGATAATGATTTCTTTAATTTTAAAATTAGCGTGAAGTCTTCAGATGTTTTTTTAACAGTTAAAGCTTATCAAAAATTATCAAAGATTTGTGATTATCCTTTACATTTAGGTATAACCGAAGCAGGAGGGCTTTTTACTGGCAGTATAAAATCATCGATAGGGATTGGTCAACTTTTAATGGAAGGTATAGGAGATACAATAAGAGTCTCTCTTTCTTCAGATCCAGTAGATGAAATAAAAGCAGGATATGAAATTTTAAAATCATTAGGTATTAGAGCAAGAGGTGTTAATATTATTTCTTGCCCTTCTTGTGCACGTCAGGCTTTTCCAGTAATCGAAACTGTAAAAGAATTAGAAAAAAGATTATCACATGTTAAAAAACCAATTACATTATCTATAATAGGTTGTGTGGTTAATGGGCCAGGCGAAGCAGCTCAAACTGAAATTGGTCTAACAGGCGGAGGGCAAGATAGTAATCTTTTATATTTATCAGGAATACCTCATAGTAAAGTGGCAAGTGCAGAAATCATAAATAAAGTTGTTCAACTTGTTGAAGAAAAAGCTAAAGAAAAAAGCAATTAAATAATGATACCCATTGAAAAAGTGCAAGATATAATTGCAAGGCATGATAACTTAGAAAAAGAACTATCTTCAGGTGATATAGACCCTAAATTTTTTGCTAAAAAGTCTAAAGAATATTCGAACTTGGGAAATATCATTTCTTTAGCAAGAAAATTTGTAAATTTTGAAAGTGATAAAAAAGATTTGGAACAAATCATTCAAGACAAAAATAATGATGATGAAATGATTGAAATGGCAGAAAAAGACTTGAATGAGCTAAAAATAAAAAAACATGATTACGAGAGTAAATTAAAGATTTTTCTGCTACCAAAAGATGAAGACGATGACAAAAATGCAATAGTGGAAATCAGAGCTGGCACAGGGGGATTGGAAGCATCTCTATTTTGTTCTGATTTGTATAAAATGTATGAAAAAGTTTCTTCGAAAAAAAGATGGAAATTAGAAATTATTAGTATTTCAAAAAGTGAGGCTGGAGGCTTTAAAGAAGTTATATTTTCAGTAAGTGGAAACGATATTTATTCTTACTTAAAATATGAGTCTGGAGTTCATAGAGTTCAAAGAATTCCTAAAACAGAAACCCAAGGACGAGTTCATACTTCTGCAGCTACAGTTGCCGTACTACCCGAGGCCGAAGACGTAGACGTGCAGATTAAAGAGTCTGATTTAAGAATAGATGTTTTTAGAGCAGGTGGTCCAGGTGGACAATCAGTGAATACTACAGATAGCGCAGTCCGTGTTACACATATACCTACGGGGGTAGTTGTGAGTCAACAAGATGAAAAATCCCAACATAAAAATAAAGCTAAAGCTTTAAAAATTTTAAGGTCTAGAGTTTATGAATCTGAAAAAAGAAAAAAGGATCAAGAGCGTTCTAGCAACAGAAGAAGCCAAATTGGCTCTGGAGACAGATCAGAAAGAATAAGAACTTATAATTTTCCACAAGGCAGAGTAACAGATCATAGAATTAATTTAACTTTACATAAACTTGAGGAATTTCTAAGTGGAGAAATTCATGAAGAAATGAATGAAGAATTAAGACTAAAGGAACAAGATATGAAACTTAAAAATTTAAAGTAATGGAAATTTTAGAATTAATTAATAATGGGTCAATGCAACTTAAAAATAAGAAAATTTACTCGCATAAATTAGATTCGGAAATTTTACTTTCTAAAGTTTTGAATAAAACAAGGGAAGAACTTTTAATAAATTTAGAACAAAGAGTTACTACAAAAAATATTAATCGTTTTCACAGACTTGTCAGTAGAAGGTCCTCAAAAGAACCAATAGCATATATTTTAAAGGAAAAAGAATTTTGGAGTAAAAGTTTTTTGGTAAATCACAACACTTTAATACCTAGACCAGAAACAGAGTTAATGGTTGAAAAAATAGTAGAAATTTTTAAAACAAAAAATATATTTATTTTAGATATTGGAACAGGAACAGGATGCATATTATTAAGTATATTAAGCGAATTAAAAAGATCCAAAGGAATAGGTATTGATATATCTCAAAAGGCAATAAAAACGGCTATTGAAAATTCTAAAAAACACGATTTAAGCAGAAAAACAAAGTTTTACAATAGGTCTATTGAAGAAATTCATAACAAAAAGTTTGATTTGATAGTATCCAATCCTCCCTATATAAAAAAAAAAGACTTAAAAAATTTAAATGAAGATATCAAAAAATTTGAACCTAAATTAGCTCTAGACGGTGGAAATGATGGGCTTGACGTCATTAAAAAAGTTATTTACAAATCTAAAGATATCTTAAAGATTAAAGGTATGCTCGCCTTAGAAATAGGAAATGAGCAATTTAAAAAAGTTTCAAATATATTGAGAAGTAATAAATTTAAGACTAAATATTTAGTTAAAGATTATAGAGAAAACATTAGATGTATATTATCAATTTTAGAAAAATAAAATTTAAATCAATTTTTTAAATCATGAACAATAATCGAAGAAGAAATTTTAGACCTAGATCTCAAAAAAATCATTTTAGACGTAGAAATGGATCTATGAATTCAAACAACTCAAGTAATTTTAATAACGGAAATATGAATTTCAATAGAAACGGCTCTATGAATAATCCTCATAATGTTGAAAAAACTATGCAAAAATTTCAGCAGTTGGCTAAAGATGCTCAAAGTAGCGGAGACTTAGTATTAGTTGAAAATTATCTACAACATGCTGACCATTATTCTAGGAGACTAGCAGAGCTGAATGAAAGAAAAGAGAGCGCAAGTAATGAAACAACTAAAAGCACAGATGATAACGTTGTTAAAGATATATCAGAAACTTTAAAATAATTGCAAAATCACAAAAAATTTTTATCTTAATTCAGATAGCCTCAGATCAATTTTAATTCTCTCTAATTCAAAGTTTTCTCTTTCTTTTCCTTTAAGTATTTTTCCTGAAGGGAGTTTAAGTTTTTGTGA
>Ga0315315_10005205_pt1 | contig 11999 bp, 8 predicted proteins | sample M140m3416metaG_FD_203699 | JGI IMG/M metagenome (GOLD analysis project Ga0315315, IMG submission 203699) | Ammonia-oxidizing marine archaeal communities from Monterey Bay, California, United States - M1 40m 3416 | ecosystem: Environmental > Aquatic > Marine > Intertidal zone | place: USA...
TGAGAGAGGCTCTATTAAATGTGGCTTGGTTAAAAGTGGCTCGGCTGCGAGCGACTGGACCGAGTGCGGCATGAGGCTGCTCACAGTGCCGCTTCAGCCTCACCCCACCTCCCTGTGACAGGCAAATCACGCAGCTGACATGGCGGCGAGACGCCCGCATCGCGAACAGAAAAAAAACACTGTTGACTGTTTTTGAGGTGGGGGTTACCTTGCCTGAGCGCTTGGGGGCGACGAATATCGACCTGCACATTGCATCCGGGATGTAATCTGTTGCAATGTCACCTCAACTGAGAAAGCCATCAAAATCAAAACATCCAAGGAGACCCAACGTGTCCATTCCAAAGGAAACCCTCCTGCACGCGTATCGCACGATGAAGACGATTCGCGAATTCGAAGAGCGGGTCAACGCAGAAATCATGAACGGTCAGATCCCCGGCTTTACTCACCTCTACACGGGTCAGGAAGCCAACGCTGTCGGTGTCTGCGCCCACCTCGACGAGAGCGACACCATCATCTCGACTCATCGCGGCCACGGGCACTGCATTGCCAAGGGCGCAGACGTATCGGGCATGATGAAAGAGCTGTTCGGTTCTTCTGAGGGGTTGTGCAAGGGCAAAGGCGGGTCCATGCACGTTGCGGACATCGATAAAGGCATTCTGGGTGCAAACGGCATCGTCGCAGGAGGCCCACCCATTTCAGTGGGCTCGGCACTGGCCGCGAAGATTCGCAAAAACGGCAAAGTCGCGGTGTCGTTTTCGGGCGATGGCTCGGTCAACCAGGGCACATGCTTTGAAGCCATGAACATGGCCGTCGTATTGCAGGTGCCCGCCGTCTTTGTCATAGAAAATAACTATTACTCTGAGCACACACACATTGACTACGCTGTGGGCTGTGACGATTTGAAGGCGCGTACAGAAGCGTTCGGCTTCCCTGTTTTTGTTGCCGATGGCGCAGACTTCTTTGCCGTGCATGAAGCCGCTGGCAAGGCCATCGCTCATGCCCGCGCAGGCAACGGTCCGGCGGGCGTATTTGCCGAGCAAGGTCGATATCACGGCCACTTTGTGGGGGATCCGCAGGCCTATCGTGGCGAAGGGGAGTTAGAAAACCTGCGCGAAAACCACGACCCATTGAAAGTGTTTCGTGGACATATGGCGGCCTCGGGGGATCTCACTGAAGCAGAATTAGATGCTATCGACGCCGAGGTCATGGCTGAAATCGAACAATCTGTGGTGGATGCCAAGGCGGCGGCAAGACCGACGCCTGAGCAGGTCACTGCAGATGTGTATATTCAATACGGCGCTACGGCGTAAGGGGGGGCGTACCATGCCTGAAAAAACGATGCGTGACGCGATCAACGAGGCCCTGCATCAAGCAATGGAGCAGGACGAGTCGGTCTTCGTCATTGGTGAAGACGTTGCGGGCTGCAACGGTAGTGCCGGCGACGTGGGTTCGGTCGGCGGTGTCTTCGGCGTGACCACTGGAATCTACAATCGCTGGCCTGACCGCTGTGTAGATACGCCTATTTCCGAATCAGCCATTGTTGGTGCTGCAGCCGGCGCTGCGCTGGTGGGAATGCGTCCCGTTGCTGAAATTATGTTTGCCGATTTTATTGGCGTCTGCATGGATCAAATCGTTAATCAGATGGCTAAGTTTCGCTACATGTTTGGCGGCAAGAGCCGATGCCCCGCGGTCATTCGATTTTCTGCCGGCGGCGGCTTTAGCGCGGCGGGGCAGCACAGTCAGGCGATGTATCAAGTCATGACCTCATTTCCAGGAATCAAGGTCGTAGTTCCCTCGAATGCCTATGATGCCAAAGGGCTCCTGCTGTCAGCGATTCAGGACGATGATCCCGTGCTGTTCTTCGAGCCCAAGGTGCTTTATCAAGAAACGGCAGAAGTGCCGGATGAGATGTACACCATTCCATTTGGTCAGGCGAATTTTGTCCGCGAGGGCGACGACGTCACCGTGGTGGCGTTTGGGCAAATGGTGCCCAAGGCGGCCGCAGCGATCGATGCGCTGGCGGCGGAGGGCGTCAGTTGTGATCTGATCGACCCAAGAACGACTTCACCCCTTGATGAAAATGCGATCCTCGAATCAGTCCAAGCCACTGGCCGACTGGTTGTGGTGGATGAGGCGCCTCCTCGTTGCGGTCTGACCGCAGATATTGCGGGCCTCGCTGCAGATAGAGCCTTTAGCAGCCTTAAGGCCCCAATCAAGCAGGTCTGCGCACCGCACAGCCCGACCCCGTTCTCTCCAGAGCTTGAGGCGGCGTACTTGCCAGACGCAGACAAAATCACGGCAGCGATCAAAGCCACACTGGCTTGATTAAGGCGACATCAGGAGCAGATCTGTGAGCGATATCTATCCCATCGCGGTGCCCAAATGGGGCATCGAAATGGTCGAGGGCACCATCACCACCTGGAACAAATCAGAAGGTGACGCTATTGCCAAAGGCGACGAAGTCTTTGAAATGGAATCTGACAAAATCGTCAACGTTTGGGATTCCCCGGTCGACGGTATTCTCCGTCGCGTATTGGTCCCTGCAGGTGACGCGCATCCAGTGGGCGCCCTCCTCGGCGTGATTGCTGAGGCCAGTGTCGCAGACAGTGACATCGATGCATTCATCGCCGCGCACAGCAGCGCCCCTGCAGAAACGGCTGCCGAGCCTGCTGCGGGTGAAGCGGCAACAAAGCAAACCGCGCAGACAGGTGACGCTTACACCCGCTCCTCTCCCAGCGTGCGTCGATTGGCAGACGAGTTGGGTGTGGATCTCGGCACTGTTACCGGTACCGGTCGCCGCGGACGCATTACCGACGAGGATGTAAAAGCGGCAGCCGGAGGCAATACCGGCGCACCTGAGGGCGTCGAGGTCATCCCGCTGAGTGCAACCCGCAAAACCATTGCGCGCCGGCTGACCGAAGCGAAACAGACCATCCCTCACTTTTACCTCACAGCCGAGTTCGAATTGGACGGCCTGCTTGCGCATCGCGCCATGCTGAACGAGTCCAGCGATCTCAAAGTATCGGTCAACGATCTCATTGTCTGGTGTGTGGCGCAGGCGCTAATGAAGGAGCCGCGGGTAAACGTCAATCTGATGGACGATGACATCCACCAATTCAGTGCCGCGCACGTCTCGGTCGCCATCGCCACCGACGACGGCCTCTACCCCGCCACGGTCTACAACACTGACAGCAAATCGCCAGCTGAAATTGCCGCTGCCACCGCCGCACTAGCTGATAAAGCCCAAACGGGCAAACTCACCAAAGAAGACATTTCAGGCGGCTCTTTCACGGTGTCCAACCTCGGTATGTACGGGATCACCCAATTCACCGCCATTGTGAATCCACCCATGGGCGCCATTCTGGCGCTGGGCAAGGCAACCCAACAGGTTGTGGTGAGAGATGGTGAGCAACGCGTTGCGACAATACTCAACGCTACGTTGTCCTGTGACCATCGAGTGATTGATGGCGCCGTGGGCGCGAAATACCTCGCGGTCTTGGGTGAGGTCATCGCCTCTCTCTGAGCAGAGCACCCCTTAGCAGCGCACCTCGCAGCAGAACACGTCAGAGCGCAACACCCGGCGCGCAGTGCTCATCAGCAGACAGCCGGTCAGTCGGCGACCAATGCAATCTTGGGGACGAAGATCTGTAGCAGCATCGCCGAGATCACATGCAAGCTGGCGATGAGCAAAAAGACGCTCTCATACCCTGCCTCCTGAATCATGAAGCCTGCCAGCAGTCCGAGCAGGCTACCACCGAGGCTCCCGACTGCCCCAAACACGCCCCACACTGTTGCCACGCGATCCGCCGGAAAGAGATCAGTGGGCAATGTAAAGAACACAGCGCCCTTGATCTGGATAGAGAACAAGCCGAAGCAAATCAGCCCGAGGGCCAAGGCACTCGACTGGGTGTAGTAGGCGGGCACCACCGCCAGGGCAAACAATACCGCGCCAATCCATATGACAGTCTTGCGTGCACGATTGATGGAGTAGCCCCGCGTAACCATCGATGAGCTCAGAGAACCACCCACCAGAGCCCCCAAATCCGCCGCCACCCATGGCAACCACGCAAACAAAGCGATGGCCCGGAGGTCGAAACCTCTAACGTCGATAAGATATTGAGGGAGCCAGAATAAAAAGAAATAGAAGGGGAAATCGCTGACCACCCTGGCAACAAGAATGCCCCAAAATTCACGATAGCGGAGCAGCTCGGTCCAGTCTCCCTGACTCTGCTGGCTCGAGCGGTGTTCCATGATCAAGTTCTTCTCGGCAGTATCGATCGACGGATGCGTCTCCGGCAGGTGGTACCAACGCTGCCACAACAGCACCCAAAGCAGACCCAGTGAGCCAGGAATGATGAAAGCCCATTGCCAGCCAAGCGTCTGCATGGTCCAGACCGTGAGGGGCGGCGTTATGATCGCTCCAAGGCCCGCCCCCAACATAAAAATCGCGACCGCCGTGGAGCGCTCGTTGGCAGGAAACCACTGAGCAACCGCTTTACTGGCCGCGGGAAAGTTCGCGGCCTCCGCGAGTCCCAGTAACACTCTCAGGGTAAAGAAACTCCAGAGTCCACGACCCAACGCATGCAAGATCGTGGCCAGACTCCAGAATACCGCCGCGAGACTGAAGGCGCGTTTAGTGCCCAGCCGGTCGATGAGTGGACCTGAAATCAGCTGGCCGACCCCATAAGCCAACAGAAACCCGCTGGTAATCAGGCCATAATCAGCATCACCGATGCCAAATTCGCCTCGCACCACGGGTGCCACCACGCCGAACACTGACCGGTCGATGTAGTTGATGGTCGTAATGACCGCCAACAAAATCGCGATACGCCAACGAATGGCCATTCCTGGTCCCCCAATTTGTTCTGTTGTGCTCTCCGCCGGGTGAGGTGTTTAACGCGACACAAGCACTGCCAGTGACAAGACAATGAGTATTGCGCCAAAACAGCGGTTCAACAAGGCGGCACGCGATTTCACTCGCTCCAAAATCATCTGGTTTGAGAGGGTGGCAGCCACGATGATGTACCACATGGTGTCGATAGCCCCCGCTGTGGAGGCAACCATGAGTTGCTCTGCCAGCGTGGCCTCGGGACGAATAAACTGGCTGAACAGTGCGGCAAAAAAAACAGCCACCTTGGGGTTGGACAGGGCCAGCACAAAACCTTCCCAGCCAGCCCTGCGCCCGGCTATATGGGCGTCCACCGCAGTCAGACTGGTGTCCATAGGACCCGATAGCACCGCGCGACAGCCCAGATAAAAGAGAAACGCGGCACCAAGATAGCGGACGGTATCGAACAAGGCGGGCTGTGTGAGCAAGATCGCCCCCAGTCCACTGACCATGAGCAGCGCCCAGCAGAAAATTCCGAAACCATGAGTCACTGCGCAGGCCACGCCCGCCCGCGCGCCCGCGACAACGGTGTGACGCACAACAACCGCCAAGCTGGGCCCCGGTGACATCGCGCCCAATAGACACACCAGTGCCAAGGACAACCATTGCGACCAGCTCATAACTCATTCATTTCGTAAACGCCTCACACACTATTGCAAATTGCGACAAATCCGGCCCAATTCTTCGTAGCGTGTGCCATAGAACACTATTGCTGTCCCAATTGAAGTGCTATATGTTAAACCAAAGTATATTTACTGCGCCTCTGTTTGCCTCGCGACAGTACGCGCTATGTCTTTAAAAAAACCGCTCAAGCGGAACAAGGAGCATGTCGTGCCCGATTTTGGAAAAGATCAAACCTCACGATTTCGTCGCAAAGCCATCGTAGCCGGAGTCGCTGCAGCAGTGAGCGCCGGCAGTGCCGGCTTGAGCTGGAGTGCAGAGCTCGAAGAGGTGGTGGTTACTGCTCGTCAGCGAGCTGAGTCGTCACAAGACATCCCGATGATGGTGCAATCCATCTCAGGTGAAGACCTGCAGAAACAGGGCATCACCACGCTTGAGGACTTCTCGCGTCAGGTGGCTGGTCTCAATGTGGCAACCAGTGTTCCTGGCGAGAACACCATTGTATTCCGAGGCGTGAGCGACGGCGGCGGCTTCCTGGTGGATCCGACCGCAGCGATCTATCTGGACGAACAGCCGATGTCATTGACATCGGCAGCACCCGACGTTTATCCCGTGGACATCGCGCGAATCGAGGCCCTCGCTGGACCTCAATCGACGCTGTATGGAGCCTCTTCTCAGAGTGGCGCCGTGCGAGTGATCACCAATAAGCCTGACCCCAGTGGCTTTGAAGCCAACATTGGTGCTGGCCTTTCCACGACCGATAGTGGTGGTACAGGCTACGACGTCGATGGCACAGTGAACATTCCTCTCAGCGACAACGTTGCCATCAGGCTTTCTGGCTTCAGCGCCCGCGATGCAGGCTTTATCGATAATGTATTGGGTACCACGGTCGACGCCAGCGTCAGTCTTCCCTCGCTTGCAGGCTTAGGTGGCCAGAAAACCAATGCCAGCGCGGTAGCAGACGATGTCAATGAAGTCGAGTGGATGGGGGCTCGCGCGGCCATCCGGTGGTTAGTGAATGACAACTGGACTGTCACCGCAACGGCAAATTATCAGGATTTAGAATCCGACGGCTACTTCGACTACGACCCCACCATCGGCGATCTTGAGACCGTGAAGTTCAACGAAGAGACGCGCACTGACGAATGGATCCAGACCAGCCTGGTCATTGAGGGTGATCTCGGCTTTGCCCAGCTGATTTCAGCCACGTCTTACTACGATCGAGACATTTCATACACTAATGATACGCAATCGTACGCCGCGTATTTCCATTACGCGTTTGGCATTTACTCCGGCTACGCAGCCTACGACTTTGGCACGGATCCGATCGGTTACCTAAGCGAAGACTCCAACAACGAAAATTGGACTCAGGAATTCCGATTGAGCGGCAGCACTGATCGCGTCGACTGGACAGCAGGCGCCTTCTGGCAGGAATCAGAAGAGTTCTGGGACTTCTACACCTATTTAGACGACTACCGGAATTCGCCTGCGTTTGTTGAGTACTGGAGCACCGCTTATCCCGGCATTGCGCCCACCGACGCATGGTGGAACTCATACCAGGGCACCGACCGCACAGACAAAGCGATTTTTGGTGAGATAGACATTGAGATCATCGAAGACAAGATTACCGCGCTGCTAGGTGGCCGCTGGTATGACGTGGAGCGTCAACTGAGCTACACAGTGGAACGACCCGATGAGCGGATTGATCGCCAGTTGCCGAACCGACAAGCAAGTGACGACGGCTTCATCCCCAAGTACGGCCTCGAGTTTCAGCTCAGTGACAACATGATGGCCTACGGCATGTACTCAGAGGGGTATCGGGTTGGCGGCACCAACCGAGGGCGCGGCTTGGATATTGGCGGGGACGGCAAGTTCGGACCTACCCTTCCTGTGAATTATGAGTCGGACATTCTTGAGAATACCGAGTTTGGCTTTAAATCGACATTCCTCGACGGCAGAATCCTCCTCAACGCGGTGTACTACACCATGAAGTGGAAGGACATGCAGATTGAAGTGAACGACCCCAGTAACAAACTGGGTGAGTTGAGTGGTGGCGTTTATCAGAACGTGCCATTCCAGGTGGTGGTGGGTAATGTCGGTGACGCCACCGTGAAGGGCTTCGATATCGAGATGCGAGCCCTGATTGGTGAGAGCTTTGAGGTGGGATTCAATTTGACAGACATCTCCAAGGCGACGGTCTCGGCCGCTCAAGAATATGACGATCCGCGAGTAATCGGCGGGACTGTAGCTTCGGGACTCGATCCGTCTGCTGCGCTACCGCTGTTTGCCGACACCAGCTATTACCTCTATGCGGAGTATTCGGGGATCAACGTGTTCGGCGGTACAGGCGGCATTCGCTTGCAGCACAGCTACGTGGGGGAATCCCTAAATCAGCTAACTGACTCGGGTAACGCGCCACAAATGATGCAAGGGGATTACGACATCACCGATCTTATATTGACTTGGGAATCAGGTAAGTGGGCAGCCCAACTGCGCGCGAACAACTTGTCTGACGAGAGAGGAATCACCTACGAGGATACGAGCGACTTTGATCCTTTCTTTGGGAGACAGAGTTCCATCGTCACCCGCCCCCGTAACTTTGCGCTGTCCCTCAGACGATACTTCTGAGGCAGTTAAATAGCAAAAAAGGGCGCCTGCTAGGCGCCCTTTTTTGTGAACAGCGAACTACCTAAGGCCACTGCTCGGGCCAGCATTCAAGCCCGTGAATCGCATTGCGAATGTCCATAGTGAGGTTCACCGCTGTCAGTCGCTTTCCCTCGACCATATCGATAATCGATATGGTCGAAGGTGATGAACCCGCGGCGACCAGTCGTTCGTTAATCACGCACAGTCCCCGCCCAAACCCCTGTCTTGCTATCCGTGAATCGTCGACACCCCGATATTCCAGCTCTTCAACAGGGAAAGTGGGAACAGGGACTGCTAGCCCTTTAGAAGAACGGGGCACATAGCGCACAACATCATCTGCCGTGTCATTGAAGATGATGCCCTCCTGATACGGCATGGCGTTATGACACCCTTTGGGCAAACTACAGATTTCCGACACCGATAGATCGGACGACATTGCCAGCAGTGCCTGCGTATTGAGGCCGCTAAAAGAGACGCCGTCTTGGTCCACGCGCACCATATTCAAGTGATAAGAATTGACGAAGGCAGGGCCACCAGCCGCTCTAGGATCAAAGGCCTGACCGACCCACTCCTGACCATGCTTGGAGAGGTATAAACCCCAAACAAAGACGCACTGACTGAGGTCAAACGCCAATATCGAATCAAAACCGGTGGACGTCAAAAACAGCAGATTGTCGCGACGGCAAATTTCGTGGCAATGTCTCAGATAGTCATTTCGATAGCTCGCGATCAACTCAAACTCTGGCGAGTAGCAAAACAACTCATCGCTCGCCGCAATCCAAATCGCACCATCCGTAAACTCTATACCACGCAGTCCCCGGTCCCACCCTCGTCCAGCAAAATCAATCTCACCCGTGTTCCAGTCGATCTTTTGCTCAACCTGCTGCGATGCAAAGTCAATGAGATAAACGCCCCCGTGGCTTTGACCCTTCTCTGAGCCTCTCACCACCGAAGTAGCGACTAGTTTGGGAAGCGTGGGCGCCGTCACGCTGATGCCACCGGCAGCTCAGGAAATACGGGTTCGAGCACCTCCCTCAGCGGGTCGAGATGAGCGCCGTAACGCGTCCATGTCTGCACGGATCCGGAATAGATCGGCTGGCGGACCTGCTCGGAGCTGGGGGTTCTTACTGCGCGCTCTGTCTCGTGAAAGTTCACACAGGCCTCCTCGAAGGGCAGGCCGCAGTAATCTAGAATCCTGCGGACCTGCGCCTCTAAATCCGCGACGACCTGTTCGTACTGTACGTGTAGCACCGCTCCCGGTAATGCATTGTCCCAATGCTCCATCAGCTCACAGTACTCAAGATAGAACTCACCTAGCTCGAACAGGTCGTAGGTAAAGGTCTGCCCTTTGGCGAAGTGCTGCTTAAAACATCCTAAACAACTGTCCATAGGGTGTCGACGCGCGTCAATGATCTTGGCATTGGGCAGAATTGTCTTGATAAACCCGACGTAGGCGAAATTGTTCGGCATCTTGTCCGTGAACAAGGGCGCCTCACCGCGGTGCCTGCGCGTCTGGGATAAATAGCGCTCGCCCAGCTCGCGGATCGCCGACTCCGATAAATCCAGCATACACTGGGGGAACGACTGCCCTGCGCGTGGCTGGTTCAGGCCCTGCGCAAGCATCGCTATATCGGGTAGCTCACTGGTGCCATCTACTTGCGAGTGGCTGGCAAGAATCTGCTCAAGCAACGTCGAACCCGACCTAGGTAACCCGACGATAAAGATTGGACCAGGCTGCTGACACCCTGCCTCAGTGCCCCGGCTCTCAAAAAACGGCGCGCTGAAGATCTCACGAATGCGTTGGTGAGCCACGCCAGTTTGCACAGGGTCATACGCAATCGTGTCCCTATGCAACTGATTGGCCAACGAGAAATGTTCGAACGCCCGATCATAGTCTTTCTGATCTTCAAACGCCTTGCCGAGAGAGAACGCAAAATGGATACGGCATCCAACGGGGAGTGACACGTTCGCCAGATTTTGGCTCATCTCCACGATGTCGTCTTCCGTGAAGCGGAAGGTCTTCAAATTAGCGAGGCTATAGAAGGGTTCCCCGAAGCTCGGGCGGAGCTCAATGGCGCGTCGGTAGGCCGCAATGCCGCCTTCCTGATCCCCCATCGTCTTCAGCACATGCCCCAAACCGATATGCGCACCGAGCAGCTCGGGATCAAGCTGCACCGCCCGCTGATAGGACACCACCGCCTCAGCGGTCTTGGCCGCATTTGCCAACGCGGCACCGTGATAGTAATGAGTCAGGGCATTGTCTGGATCCAGTTGCAGTGCTTTCTCAAGTATCGCAACCGCTTCCTCGTAGTGATGCAGCTCTTTCAGCACCGTGCTGAGGTCGTGCCAAGCAGCCAGGAACCGCGGTTGCCGCTCGACAATCTTTTCGAGAATCTGACGCGCATCGTCATAACAATTCGCCATCATCGCCAAACGCGCCAACAATAAAGCCGCGTTAACGTCATGAGGGTTCTCGCGCACCAGCTCCTGCGCGAGCTTTTCGGATTCCCTGAACTGCCCCTTTACATAAAGGCGCGTGGCTTCATCCAACTTTGCCTGCACGGGCGACAGCGAGGCAGCCTCTTTTCGCAGCGCCTCGGCCTCTGCGTTGCGGCCTAGGCGTTGGTAAACCGCGCTGAGCTTGCTCATCAATGGCGCGTAGGGCGGACGCAGCTCTCTGGCTCGTTCAAGATGCGGCAACGCCTCATCGACCCGATCGAGATTGAGCAACAGCGTACCCAGATCTTCCTGTGCCTTGGCGTGACCGGGCGCGACCTTCACTGCTCGACTCAGTAGCTCCACAGCTTCTTCTTGGGCACCACGACTGGCCAAAATCGATCCGAGCAGGGAGACAAAATTGATGTCTCCGGCGTCGCGCTGGAGCATATCACGGCAAAGATCTTCTGCTTCCTGGCGAGCGCCCCCCTTCATTAGCGACACCGCACGCTCAAACGCAGCTCTCGGGCTTGGGTCTTTCATTTCTAGCATCTCTGATATCACACACACGGCCAACGGGTAACCAAAGCAAGTGTGCCAGAATCTATGACGCGCAACATTAACAGCCGTTGCTATTGACGCAAGCGGGTGCGAGAGTGGTCTGCTCGCACGATAATTTCTGGCAAGCCCACGCTCGGAGCGTTACGTGACTAATTCCGCTATCGCAACACCGCCCAATACCAACCCCTTCGATGCCAGAGGGCCCTTTCTGCTGAGCCTGTTCATGACGCTTGTAGGCTACAGCGTCCTAGTAGCGCTCCCCGCGATCAACGGCGCATGGGTCGATCAACTGGGCTTCAGTGAGGTTGAGGTCAACCGGGTGGCTTCTGCTGACTTACTGGGCCTATTCATTGGTGCCGTGTTGACTAGCGCCGTCATCAGCCGGTGGAGCAGACAAAGGCTCACCTACTTAGGGATCGCGCTCGCTATCATCGCCAACGCCCTCTGCACGCAGTACGTGGACTATGAGACGACGCTGGCGCTGAGATTTATTGCTGGACTCGGCTCGGGGTTCTACACAGCGGTCGCTGTCGCAGGACTCGGCGCCCACTCAAAACCCCGTGAGGCCTTTAACTGGATGTTGCTGGCTTTTGCTGTCTCACAATTTCTCGAACTCCAGCTTATTCCGCACCTCTCTATGAACGGCATTTACGTCTTTTTCATCGCCACATATGTTGTCACTTTGCCCTTTGTCAGAGTGATTCCAAACACCAGCCCATCGATTGAAGCAGCAAAGGCTTCTTCATCTCCAGCCGCTGCTCCTCAGATAATTGACGAGGGCACCAAAGAGCCACCATCAATGCTGGCTTGGGTAGGGATTGCCGCCATTGTCATTGCCTACGTCAAC
>Ga0315315_10005207_pt1 | contig 11998 bp, 9 predicted proteins | sample M140m3416metaG_FD_203699 | JGI IMG/M metagenome (GOLD analysis project Ga0315315, IMG submission 203699) | Ammonia-oxidizing marine archaeal communities from Monterey Bay, California, United States - M1 40m 3416 | ecosystem: Environmental > Aquatic > Marine > Intertidal zone | place: USA...
TTAACTTCCTCCTGAACATCTATCCAACTAACAATATTAAATCGTTGAATGGCAATAAAATTTGCAGTAATGAAGATTTTTTTTACAAAAGGTAAATAAAATAGTTGTTGAGCTAGTGGGGAGTTTTTAGCTTCATCAATATTATTAAATTCATAACTACCTCCGTTTATTAAAATTTGATCACTTACAAATTTTATGATTTCATCATTGTTTGTAGTCTGAATTGTTATTCTTTGTGCATTCATCAGAAAAATAAATAAGCAGCAAAATTAGTCCAAAAAAATGAATAGATGTGTTAAATATAAATAAAAATGGAAGTCGAAAAAAAGGAATAAATTTCCAAAAAAACTTAGTTTAAATTAAATATGAACAGAAAGACCAATAGTAATTACAGTATTCTCGATGTCTAATTGTGCTGGTTCAACTTGATTGTATTGAGGGTAAAAGTTGTATTGTTCGTTTTTATTATTTTTTCTGTAAGCTAAGTTTAGTTTTATCGATCCAAAATTGTATCCTAAACCAAAAGAATACGTTTCTAGATTGTTCGATAAAACTGAATTTGTATATGGGCTTTCCTCATATTGAAAACCACCCCTCAAACTTAGTTGATTAATTCTCCATTCTGTTCCAAGATGAATTGAATTAGCTCTTTTTAATTGATTGTCAAAAAATAAATTTTCTTGTGAAAAATCGTCACCAGATAGATATAGTCCATTATAATTTTTAGAGGAGTAATCTAAACTAATCAAACCTACTTTCCCAAAAATTATTGCTGTACTTGCTGTTATTTTAGCCGGTGTTCTTAATTTGTAAAGAAGTTCTTGGAAAGGTAAATTGCCTCCAAAAGTATTATCATAAATCACATCATCATTACTTACTTCAATTTCAGTATCCCCAAAAAATCCATCATTGTTAATGATATTAGTATTTTCAATAAGTTCCGTAAACCAAGTTGGTGATTGATAACTTAAACCTAAACGTATTGTTTTGGTGGGTTTATAGATAAAACCTGCACTCAAAGAAAAACCAACTCCATTTGTGAAATTTTCTTGATAAAATCTTGCAGATAATGTGTTTTCATTTCCATCAGTATTATTTTCTTTCAAAACAACTTGTTGACTAAAATTAATGTCATAAAAGTTTAATCCAGCTCCAACATGTAATTTTTCCTCGTATACACCAGAAAATACAAAATTTAATTCTGAAAGTTCTCCATTATAAAAGTTTGATAATTCTTGATTTTCTGAAATATTGTAAAGTATTGGGGTTTGACTTTCATCTAGAGGGAAATTATCAAATGAAGAAAAACCACTATTCCCTTTTGCATTAAATCTATTTTCAAAATCTGTAGATATTCTAAAATTAACTCCAAAAGCAAATTTTGACCATTCATTATCAATGTTATTTTCAAAAGTAAACACTGCCCCTGCATTAGAGATATTAAAAAAATCTTCTTGAGTCATCAGTGAATTTCCATAATAGTTTGTTGCAATATTAGTATTTCGGGTTTGAAATGCTATTGCTGCATTATTACCATTAAAAACTGATATTCCAGCAGGGTTGATTATCATAGATGACACATCTCCACCTAGTGCTCCAAAAGCTCCACCCATAGCAACAAATCTAGCACTTCCGTTTTGATCATTATTTGAAAATATGGTCGCTATATTTTGATATCCCAGTGATTGAGAATAAGACGCACTTGTTAGTGCAGCAAAAACCACAAATGAAATAATTTTTTTCATAAATTTTTTAATTAAATTTTAACCCCTTTTTTTGGAATAACTTCTAGATGATGAACTTCTGCTTGAAGAAGAACTTCTTCCAGAAGATGAGCCGCCTCCTCGAGAAAAATTACTGCTTCTAATTGAGGAGTTTCTTGGAGAATTGTTAATTCTAGACCTTGTAGAACTATTACTTCTAGTTCTTGAAGAATTTGACCTATTGTTGCTTGTTCTTGTTGATGAATTGCTGTAACGAGTTGTGGAGGTTTTTCCAACATTTCTAGATCGTTTACTCTGTTCAGGAACATTTTTTGTTTGACTGTAGACTTTGATTTTATTTTTATCAAACCTTAGCCTTTTAGCAAGGTTGTCAACATTAACATCTCTAGAAGTATTTCGAGATCTTCCATTGGTGAAAGTTACTCTTCTGTTGCTATTATTTATTCTTCTAGAATTTGTATAATTTCTTGAATTTAAAGTGTTATATGAATAATTTCTCCTTCCATAATTATAGTTTCTGTATATATTATTAAAGTTACCATAGCCATAATAATTTCTTGAATTGAAATAACCATACCCATACATTCCATTGAAAAAAGGGTTGAAAAATGGGAATTGTAAATATCCATAACCTGGCCAAAAGGAAGGATCACCAAGTCTACCTCTCCATCCAAATCTCCATGCTCTTCTATTCCATGGATTTAAATATCCAAAACTGTAATAAGGATCGTAAAAATTCCAATAATTATTCAATCCATATCCAACATTATTTAAATTTAGGTTGATAATTACTTGCTCACTGTCAGAAGTACCCCAAGCTTTATTCATGTTATAAGAATAAATACTTTCAGGAGCATTATTTATAGTGTCTTCAATTGAGCTGTAGCTGTCAATATTGGTGAGAATATCCGTTCCATTAATACCATCAATTCGCTCCAATTCTCTTGTGAAGTACTGATTTTCGTTTTCTTGATATTCCTTACTATTATCAAGAATAATTCTTGTTCTAGTTCTCTCCGAAGAATAAATACCATCAGTATCAGGGACGTTTTGATAAACCGTACAAGAAGTTATCAAAGTAAGTACTAAAAGAAATAGTAAAGGCGACTGATTTAGTTTGTGGTAATTTAACTTCATAATAATTTTTTTTTAGAGTCAATAAAAACAGTAATTAGAACTAAAAACATTTTTTTTTATTCTCTATGCTTAAAATGCTTTAGTTTTGCTTTCGTATTTTTACATTACATCAAATTTACAATATATTTATTAACCAATAATTAACAACATCTGTGCCAAAGTTTGGATTATGAGTAAGAAGTTAACAAAAAGAGCAGAAGACTATTCTAAATGGTATAATGAAATTATACAGAAAGCAGATTTAGCTGAAAATTCTGCAGTAAGAGGCTGTATGGTAATCAAGCCTTATGGTTTTGCAATATGGGAGAAAATGCAAGCAGAACTAGATAGGATGTTTAAAGAGACAGGACATCAGAACGCTTATTTCCCTCTATTTGTGCCTAAAAGTTTATTTGAAGCCGAAGAAAAAAATGCAGAAGGATTTGCGAAAGAGTGTGCTGTAGTTACGCATTATAGATTGCAAAATGACCCTGATAATACAGGTAAACTTAGGGTAGATCCAGAAGCTAAATTAGAAGAAGAGCTCATTGTTAGACCAACATCTGAAGCTATTATTTGGAATACGTATAAAGGATGGATTCAGTCTTACAGAGATTTACCATTGTTAATTAATCAATGGGCTAATGTTGTTCGATGGGAAATGAGAACCAGATTATTTCTGAGAACAGCTGAGTTTTTATGGCAAGAGGGACATACTGCACATTCAACTAAAACTGAAGCAGTGGCAGAAGCCGTTCAAATGCAAAAAATTTATGCTGAATTTGCTGAGAGTTTTATGGCAATGCCTGTGATTAAGGGTTACAAGTCTGAAAGTGAAAGGTTTGCGGGTGCTGAAGATACATACACAATTGAGGCTTTAATGCAGGATGGAAAAGCATTACAAGCTGGTACATCTCATTTTTTAGGTCAAAATTTTGCAAAAGCTTTTGATGTAAAATATACATCTAAAGAAGGTAAACAAGAATATGTGTGGGCAACTTCATGGGGAGTGTCTACTCGGTTAATTGGTGGATTGATAATGACTCATTCAGACGATTTAGGTCTGGTATTGCCACCAAAACTAGCACCAATTCAGGTAGCTATTATTCCAATCTATAAAGGAGCAGAACAATTAGCTGTGATTTCTGAAAAAGTAGCAATTATTGTAAAATCACTAAAGTCAAAAAGAATTTCGGTTAAATTTGATGATAGAGACACTTTTAGACCAGGCGCAAAGTTTGCTGAATATGAACTTAAGGGTGTTCCCATAAGAATTGCTATTGGTAATCGTGATATTGAGAATAATACTGTTGAAGTTGCTAGAAGAGATACCCTAGAAAAAAAGACCATTTCTCAAGATGAATTAATTAATTATATTGAAAATTTATTAGAGGAAATTCAAGAAAATTTATTTGACAAAGCACTTTCTTTTAGGAATAATCATATTACCGAAGTAAATTCTTTTGAGGAGTTTAAGGATGTTATAGAGAATAAAGGCGGTTTTGTTTCTGCTCATTGGGATGGATCTATAGAGACAGAAAATAAGATTAAAGAGTTAACGAAAGCCACGATTCGATGTATACCAAACGAGGTAATTGAAGAGGAGGGTACTTGTGTTTTAACTGGAGAGAAATCATCTAGAAAAGTACTATTCGCAAAGGCCTATTAAATTTTTTAAAAAAATATTGTAGAGTTTTAAAAACGTTGTATATTTGCATCCGCAATCGAAGGATTATTTTATTTAAGATTGCAATTGGTCCGTTCGTCTAGGGGTTAGGACGCCAGGTTTTCATCCTGGTAACACGGGTTCGATTCCCGTACGGACTACAAGTTTTATTAAAAAAACATTAAAGAAATGGCAAATCATAAGTCAGCATTAAAAAGAATAAGAAGTAACGAATCTAAGAGATTGCGTAATAAACATCAGCACAAAACTACGCGTAATGCTGTTAGAGACTTACGTGCATCTACTAACAAAAAGGAAGCTGAAGGTATGTTAGTAAAAGTGGTTTCAATGTTAGATAAACTAGCAAAGAATAACATCATTCATAAGAACAAAGCAGCTAATTTAAAATCAAAATTAACAAAGCAAGTTGCTACCTTATAGGTTTTAAATTAAATACATTAAAAAAACGCTCTATTTTGAATCAAAATAGAGCGTTTTTTTGGTGTTAAAAATTACCAGTCATAACTTTTTTGAGTATCTAGTTTTATGAAAATAAAGAGTAAAAGTGTAAACCCCCATAATGATGATCCACCATAACTAAAAAAAGGTAATGGTATCCCAACTGTTGGTAATACGCCTATCACCATTCCAATATTTACAATTAAATGAAAAAATAAAATAGAGGCCACTCCGTAACCATAAATTCTACCAAATTTATTGGCATGTTTTTCTGCTCTATATATTATTCTATAAAGAAGTGCCATAAATAAAAATATAACTAAACTAGACCCCACAAACCCCCATTCTTCCCCTACAACACTGAAGATATAATCCGTATCTTGTGCAGGTACAAAATTTCCTTGAGTTTTATCTCCTTCAAGAAAACCTTTCCCCCAGAATTTCCCTGAACTAATGGTTTGTATGGACTGATCTGAATTGTATCCAATTTGTTTAGTGTCTGATGTTTTTCCTAGAATTACCTCAAATCGATCTCTTTGATGTTTTTTTAAAATATTATTGTAAGAATAATCTGCGCTAAGAATAAAAAAAGAAGAAAATAAATATAGCCCTACAACCTTCATCCAATTAAATTTTAGGAAACGTTTATCTCTGTAGATACAATAAATTATATAAATGGTAATAAGAATATATAATGAGCTGATAATAACTTTAACTCCTGCGATAATAGTAGCAATAAATAATACAATCGATAGTGCCCCAAAAATAATATAGGCTAAGGTTAATCCCTCTCTATTTAAAACGAAAAAGAATGCTAAATATATAATGGCAGAACCTGGGTCATGAAGAGCAATAAGTAAAGCAGGTAAAAAAATTATTATAAATGCTTTTATTTGATTTTTTAGTATGTTTAAATTGTATTTTCTATCACTCATTAATTTTGCTAGCCCTAGAGCAGTAAAAGTCTTTGCAAACTCAGAGGGTTGGATACTAACACTTCCAAAACGATACCAAGATCTTGCACCATTAACCTCTGTTCCAAAAATAAATAGCCCTATCAAAGTTAATAATGAAAGAATGAAAAAAATACTAGAAAAACGCTGATAAAATTTTGCATTAATAAATAAAATCAAAATAATGAGAGGAATACTAAATAATATCCAAAGAAGTTGTTTGCCATATTTTGAGGAAAAATCAAACGCCTGAATATTTTCATCAGTATAAGATGCAGCATATATATTTATCCATCCAAAACCAACTAGTAGTGTGAAGAAAAGTACGAGTAGCCAATCTATACCAAAAAAAATATTATTTTGTTTCTGTCTCAATTTGTTTTAATGCTATAGTTTGTCTTTCATATATTGGACTTAAATCCGTTTTTAACATTCTTTCTTCAATCCATTTTCTACTAATCATTCCTCTTAAATATTTTTCTATCATTAGACTAGTTATTGGTGCGGCAACAGTTGATCCAAACCCTCCATTTTCAATAAACACAGCAACAGCAATTTTAGGATCGTTTTTTGGAGCAAAAGCAACCAAAATAGAATGGTCTGGTAATTTAATTTTTTTTCTACCTACTCTCATAAAATTTTCTGAGGTACCTGTTTTTCCAACAATATCAATACCTTCAATATTAACCCAACTAGCTGTACCAGTTTTAAATACTTCATGCATTCCTTGAATTATAGGTTCAAAGTGTTTTTTTTCAATGGTAGTGTATTTTGGAGTAGTATATGATGAATCTGTAATGGCTTGGTTATCAATTTTTTTAACTACATGAGGTGTATAAAAAAACCCTCTATTTGCAATAGCTGCAGTTACATTTGCTAGTTGAATAGGTGTTGTTAAAACCTCTCCTTGTCCTATGGCATTTGAGATATTTGTGGATGCATTCCACCTATACGTATACATTCTATTATAATAATCTCCATTGGGTATTAAGCCTTTGTCTCCCTCTGGCAAGTCATATCCTAAATAGTTGCCTAATCCAAAACTTTTAACATGTGTACTCCAGTTATTCATTCCGTTTGTGGAATTTTTATCTTTTTCAATAATTCTCTTATAGGTATTTGCAAAATAACTATTGCAAGATTTTGAAATGGCTGAATTTAGTTGAATCGGTTTTCCATAAATATCACAATGACACTTCATAAATTCATTTTTTCGATTCCCATATCGATAACCACCATTACAAAAGAAATGAGTGTTTTCATCTATCACATTTTCTTGAAGTCCAATTAGGGCATTAACTAATTTGAATGGTGACCCAGGAGGATAAGTTCCTTTGAGCCCTCGATCATACATCGGCTTGTTAATGGTGTCTCCAATGAGTTTCACAGAATTAGGAGATCGTAAACGACCTACCATCATATTAGGGTCATAGCTAGGTGAAGTTACTAAAGCTAGAATTTCACCACTAGAGGGTTCAAGTGCTATAATACCTCCGCGTTTACCCTTCATCAAATATTCTCCATACTGTTGAAGTTTACTATCTATTGTTAATGTGATATCTTTTCCATTAACAGCTATTGAGTCATATATGCCGTTTTTAAAAGGTCCTTTTATTTTGTTGAATCGATCTCTTCTAAAATATTTTTTACCTTTTTTGCCTCTCAATACTTTTTCATATTGAGCCTCTATTCCAGCTTTACCAATAAGCTCTCCTTGTTGATAATAGTTGTCTTTTTTTGCAATAAGCTCATTTACTTCATTAATATATCCTAAAATATTTGCTGCAGATTTTATTGGATAATTTCTTATTACTCTTTTTTGAATATAAAACCCTTGAAATTTGTGAAGCTTTTCTTGCAAAAAAGCAAAATCTTCTTTTGCAAGTTGTTTTAAAAAAACTGATTCTAACCAGGGAGCATAATTTTCCGCTTTCTTAAAACGCTTAATGAAGTTTTCTTTACTAATTTTTAAAAGTGAGCAAAACTCTATTGTATCTAATGGAGTTACCTCATTTGGAACTATAGTTACATCATAGGAGAGTTGATTAGCAACTAGTAATTCTCCATTTCTATCATATACATATCCTCTCTCAGGCATGTCAAATTTAACCTTTACAGCAGAATTTTTTACAGGGTTATAATTTTTACCTCTTACAACTTGCAATTGAAATAATCTTCCCACAAAAAGGATCCCGATTAGAGTAATTAAAAAGTATAGTAAAAAACTCCTTTTCATATCAATGAAGTTGTTTTTTTCTTAAAATATATGACCCTAAAAAATAAAGAACCAAGGTAAAAATACTAGAGTATAAAGTATTTAACAACACAATATTTATATTATTAAAACTAAAGTTATCTAACGAAAATAATATAAAATGATGGATAATTGTTATGGTTACCACATAATTAAATACTTGTCCAAATGCTTCAGAATGAAGATTAAAGAGTAGATAGTCTATGTTGTTTTTTCTAAAAAAAAGTTTGATAAAGTATAAACGAAAAAAAGCGACAAATAATAGTGAGGCGGCATGAATACCTCCAGTATCAGAGAAAAAATCTAAGATTAAACCATAAAAAAAAGCAGCTGTTAAAAATATAAATCGATTTTTGGTTAATGGAAATAAGAAAATAAAAGAAATGTATAGATATGGGTTGATGTGTTGAGAAAAATTAATATTGTTCAACACTAATATTTGGAGGAAGAGGATGACTATTATCCATAAAAAAACACGAATTTTATTCATTGCTGGTTTTTTCAAGATTCATAAGTTGCTGTTTGTCAAAATCTTTAACAACATAAATATTTTTCAAGTTACTCATATCATTAAAGAGTTTAATATTTATGATTCTTTTTATACTGGCTTCATTAACAATATTATCAATACTTCCAATAGGAATTCCCTCTGGGAAAATTGAAGACATTCCTCCAGTTATAATTGTATCACCTACCTTCAGTTTTGCTTGTCTAGGGATATCTAATAATTGAGTATTATTATAATCTAAACCATCCCAAGTTAAAGTTCCAAAATAGTCGCTATTTTTGAGTTTCGCATTAATTTTACTGTTCTTATTTAATATTGATCTAACTCTAGAATAACGCTGCAGGACATTTTCTGTAATGCCAAGAATTCCCTTACTATTAATAACTCCCATCTCAGGAACAAGACTGTCTTTTTTTCCTAAATTAATAGTTAAAAAATTATAATTATTACGAAATTGATTTTTCTCTATTCTACCCTGAATGTATGAGTATCTTTGACGAAGATCTGTCTTTTCAAAAATTTTAGTGATAGGAGAGGTATCAATACCTTGAGACAATTTTTCGAGTTTGTTTCTTAGTATTAAATTTTCGTTTAACAGTTCTTTATTTTCAGTATCAAGTTGAAAATAATCACGGATTGAGTTAGTTTTACTGTAGAAATCTCCAGTTATAGAACTAGCAGAATTTATAAATTTACTTTTATGGAAGCTAAGGTTATTTATAATAAGTTGAAATGCAATAAGCTCAAGAAATAGAAAAAATAAAAAATATCGATACTTCTGAATAAAATAAATGAGTTGTTGCATAAGAAGTAGAGATGTCTTTGATTATTTCATTAAGACATTTTTATATTTATCTAGCTCTTTTAAAGCTATTCCAGTACCTCTTACTACTGCTCTTAAGGGGTCTTCAGCAATGTAAACAGGTAAATCTGTTTTTCTAGAAAGTCTTTTATCTAAACCTCTTAGCATAGAGCCACCACCTGCTAAATATATTCCTGTATTGTATATATCGGCAGCTAGTTCTGGAGGTGTTTTAGATAATGTTTCCATTACTGCGTCTTCAATTCTAAGAATTGATTTATCCAAAGCTTTTGCAATCTCTCTATGTGAGATTTGAACTTGTTTTGGCTTTCCGCTTAATAAATCTCTACCTTGAACCAGCATATCTTCTGGGGGGTTGTCAAGGTCTTCTGTTGCCGAACCAATATTTATTTTTACTTTTTCAGCGGTTCTTTCTCCTACATACAAATTATGTTGAGTTCGCATGTAATACATGATATCATTCGTAAATAAATCACCAGCAACTTTCACCGATTGATCACAGACTATCCCTGCAAGAGCTACTACTGCAATTTCTGTAGTTCCACCTCCAATATCAATAATCATATTACCTTTAGGTTCCATGATATCAATTCCAACACCAATAGCAGCTGCCATAGGTTCGTATATAAGGTAAATCTCCTTGGCATTCATATGTCTCGCTGAATCTTGAACAGCTCTTTTTTCAACTTCAGTAATTCCTGATGGAATACAAATAACCATTCTTAATGAAGGAGGGAAAAACTTTTTTCGAAAGGCAGGAATTTTTTTTACAAATTCCTTAATCATTTCTTCAGAGGCTTGAAAATCAGCAATTACTCCATCTTTTAGTGGGCGAATAGTTTTAATGTTTTCATGTGTTTTTCCTTGCATTAAATTAGCTTCTGTACCAGTAGCTATAATTCTTCCACTTACTCGATCTCTTGCAACTATAGACGGGCTATCAACCACAACTTTTCCATTGTGGATAATAAGTGTATTTGCCGTTCCTAAGTCGATGGCAATGTCTTCAGTCATGAAATCAAAAAAGCCCATAAATATGATTAATTTTCTGTGTAAGAATGTCTAATTACAAATCTAGTAAAAATAAGCTAGTAATCAAGTTGAAATTTAATGTTTAAAATGTCTGGTTCCAGTCATGACCATTGATACATTATTTTCATTGCAATAATCAATGCTAAGTTGATCTTTGATAGATCCCCCGGGCTGAATTACATTCTTAATTCCTGCATTATTTGCAATTTCAACACAATCTGGAAAAGGGAAAAATGCATCACTGGCCATCGAAGCCCCATGTAAATTAAAACCAAAATTATTTGCCTTTTCAATGGCTTGATTTAAAGCATCAACTCTGCTTGTTTGACCTGTTCCACTGGCATATAATTGTTTGTTTTTAACTAGTACAATAGTATTTGATTTAGTATGCTTACATATTTTGGATGCAAATAATAGATCATCTAGTTCGTTTTCGGAAGGTTTACAATTTGTTGCATAGGATAAATCTTCCAAGCTGTCAGTTATGGTATCTCTATCTTGAACTAGTATACCGTTTAGTGAAGTTCTAACAATTTGATTAGGAAGCTCTACACTCTTTTGTATTAATAGAACACGATTTTTCTTTCCTTTTAAAATAGTTAGGGCATCCTCATCAAAAGAAGGAGCAATAACAACCTCACAAAATAATTTATGAATTTCGGTAGCAGTTATTTTATCAATTTTAGTATTTGAGATGAGAACTCCTCCAAAAGCAGACACAGGGTCACCTGCTAGAGCATCTATGTATGCATTAGAAATAGTTTCTCGCTGTGCAAAACCACATGCGTTGTTATGTTTTAAAATAGCAAAAGTTGGAGATTCACCTATAAACTCTCCCATTAAATTTACTGCAGCATCAATATCTAAAAGATTGTTGTAACTTAATTCTTTTCCATGGACTTTTTCAAACATAGCATCCAAGTCTCCAAAGAAATATCCTTTTTGATGAGGGTTTTCTCCATAACGTAATGTTTTAGAAACTGTTTCACTAACTTTATATGCAATTTCATCTTCATTAAAATAATTAAAAATTGCGGTATCATAATGTGAAGATATATTGAATGATTTTGCAGCGAATTGTTTTCTTTCAGCTAAAGATGAAGCGCCATTATTGGCTTTGTAAAGTGTTAAAAATTCCTCATATTGATCCATCGAGGATATGGTAAACGTATCTTTGAAGTTTTTTGCAGAAGCTCTAATTAATGAGATACCTCCAATATCTATTTTTTCAACAATGTCTTGTTCACTTGCGCCAGAGGCTACTGTTTTTTCAAAAGGATACAAATCAACAATAACAAGATCAATTTGTGGAATTTCGTATGCTTTCATTTCTGAAGTATCTCCTTGATGATCTTGTCTGTTTAAAATACCTCCAAAAACTTTTGGATGTAATGTTTTTACTCTTCCACCAAGAATTGAGGGATAAGACGTAACATCTTCAACAGGTGTAACTGGAATTCCTA
>Ga0315315_10005208_pt1 | contig 11996 bp, 22 predicted proteins | sample M140m3416metaG_FD_203699 | JGI IMG/M metagenome (GOLD analysis project Ga0315315, IMG submission 203699) | Ammonia-oxidizing marine archaeal communities from Monterey Bay, California, United States - M1 40m 3416 | ecosystem: Environmental > Aquatic > Marine > Intertidal zone | place: USA...
ATACCAAAGTGGAATCCAAAGAAGGATGGCTCTCTTTATACTTGTGAAGAGTTAAAAGATCCTAAGACGAACATCAAGGTCGGCACAAAGGCCCTCCGCTGGTGGCTGGATCGCGCAAAGGGAGATCGAGAACTAGCCCTATGTGCATATAATGCAGGATATATCTGCTTTAAAAAGATGAGATATTCCTACGTCAAGAGAGTGATGAACGTATACTACACAATAAAAAGCAAATAAAGTATTGACACAGCTTTTAAGATACGTTATAATATAAAAAACAGTTTATTCGGAGGAAATATGAAAAGTATTTTACTTATAGCATTTGGCGCAATCGCTTGCGTGGAGCCAATGCCAGAATGGGTCGCAGCACCAGACCCAGAACCACCTCAGTGTTCTCACGAGTATCCCTTTGAGGAAGCTCCCGACGAGTGCACGTCCAATTCTTATGGCGTTTGTTGTTCTTGGACATTTGACGAGTCTGACGGAGGTACCTGCAGATACGACTACTGTGCTTATGGTTCACAGGATTGTGAGTGGGAGCTTCAGTATAAGGACTGCAACTCGTGAAAGCTCTAGATGTTATAATAATAGTGTTCTCAACCCTTTTTGTTACGGGACTGTTTCTTCTCTCGTTGAGCAGTTATGTGGTTCCGTAGTGAAACTTGTGGGGGGCAAGGCAATGGTCACGACGGTGGCTAATGGCATGCCGATGCTGCTCATTCCGGTTCGACTCCGGAACCCCCTTTTTTTTAAGCACTCGTAGCTCAACTGGATAGAGCATCGGCCTTCTAAGCCGAGGGTTGCAGGTTCGAGTCCTGCCGAGTGTGCCAGCATAACGGATAGCCGATGAAAGTACTAATAAGTTCATGTGTTCTGGGCAACAAGGTCAGGTGGAATGGTGCCGACAAACACAGACCAGACGTTCAAGAGTGGGCGAAAGAGAATGGTATAACACTTGTACCTGTTTGCCCAGAACACGAACTTTTTGGTACCCCTCGCCAGAATATAAGACTGATGCAAATTGGCGACGAGGTTCACGGAAAGATGGGAGGAGAGAATGTCTATCCATCTATGATGTCAAAGTCGGAAGAGATATTCTCCAGGCATCCGGATGCAGTTGGTTTCATTGGTATTGCAAACTCGCCCTCGTGCGGCATGTCTGTTGGTGTTAAGAGTCGAGGCTCAGTGATGAAGGGGACCATGCATCTACGGTCCCCAGTTCCATCGTGTGAAGTAAATCAGCTAAAGAACGAGGGAGGGCGAGAAGTTTTTCTTACTCGCTTGTATAAGTATGCTTTCACCAAGAGTGCTTGACATTCCGTTCAACTTCGTGTTATAATGTCCCAACCGGGAGGCATCATGGAAATACAAGAGATCACTTTAGACGAAAGAATTGAAGAAGCCATTCGTTTTAAACAAGAGAATGACCCAGAAGACCAAAGTATTATAGACTTTTTGCAGTCCCTCGCTAATAGTTACCATACATACGGGAGACTCACCTACCGCCAGCACCGAGCTTTCGAAAAGATAGAAAGTTTTACAAAGCCTGAAGTGATAGAAGAACATAACAAGTGGAAAGAAGAGTACAGAAAGGAACACAGAGAAAAGGCTCTCGTGATTGCCAACCAATATTTCTTCGGCCCAGGAGGATACTATGCCTCCATGTCTACTCGCATTCTAACTGATGACAAGTTCGTACCTTCTCGTACAGCATATGAAAAGATGTGCGACAACAAGTATGCAAACAAGGCATATCATGAAATTACCAGAGAACCAAAGTATTCCATCGGCTCTCTTATCATGTTGCGCTCTGCAGCCACTGTTAGGCAGGACATGAGGGGTCACTTGGCCATTGTCATAAAAAACAACTACCAATATATCTCATCCTTCGCAAAAGGCTCGAAGAAGTACAGCATAGTTTTGGTCGGAAAGAGGCAAGCTCTGGTGGTATGTGAGGAAAGACACATAAAAAGAGAGCTTTGATACACATTTCACACACCTGACACATAACTTTTCTACTTTTCTGATATAGTTATAATATGTCGAACAAATTACCTGAACAATTTATCAATGAAGTTTTTATGAAAAGGCTGGACCACATGAAGCTCGACCCTGATCAGACCATCCCTGAAGACTTCGACATTACCCTTGTTGATGATGACAGAACCTTCACCGACGACGATAAAAAAACTTTACAATTTTTTTAAGAGCCCTTTGTCTTTTGTACTCATATTTACTATATGACATACCGAGAATTCAGAGGGACAGCACTTGGCAGATAAAAAGCTTTATGTGAAGTGTGCCTGTATGACTTGTCGAGGGAAGCGAGGCCTGAGCTGTCACTATTGTGATATTGATGGTAATATTTTTGTTGAAGCTTCTTTCAAAACTGTGGTAAGGTACTTAAATGATATGGATGAATGCACACTTAAAGTGGAGATCTTGGACAAACTAGGCCAGGAATAGCAAAAAAAACCGCTTGTAAGCCTTGGAAAAGTGATTTATAATAGTTTTTGATCATATTTATATTATGAGAAAAAAAATGTCTAGGTTTTTTTCGGTTAGCGCCATAATGCTTTTGGTGTTAGCTGCATGCCCACAGTGCGATGAACAACTGACACGCTTTTGCCCACCACCAGAACCTTGTGCCACCGGCACAGACGGAGAAGTCTTGATAGGCATTGACCTTCAAGGCCTGACTGAGTTGGGCGAGTGTTCTTTTGGCACAACGGTGTGCGATAATAGAGACTACTCAGTTACTTGCGAAGAATACCTCGGACCACAAGACGAAGAGTGTAACGAAAAGGACGATGACTGCAATGGCCTTATCGACGATGGCCTGTCAGAAGACAAGGACGGCGATGGCTTCAACTCATTAGAGTCGTGCTTGAATGCACAAGACTGCGATGACACAAATCCAGACATTAGACCAATGAGAACTGAGGTTTGCAATGGTTATGATGATAACTGCAACGGTGAGATAGATGAGATACCCCCTGTGGAGTGCTGGACGGGCTCTGAAGACGTTATCTTCTCCGATACCACTCCGTGTGCCACTGGCATCATGAGATGCACTGACGGGCAAATGACGAACTGTGAGGGGCAAGTGTTAGATGAGCAGGAAAGGTGCGACGGAGTTGATAATGACTGTAACGGTATTGTTGACGACGACCCTGTTGAACTTAGTTCACTGAACCAGAGGGTATGCGGTTTCAGCGATGTCGGTATTTGCGCCTATGGCTTGGAATATTGTGTTGAAGGAGATCTTAAATGTTTTGATGCTGTCATGCCAATGAATGAAACGTGCAACAACCTCGACGATGACTGTGACGGAGCGACGGACGAGAACTTATTTCAACCATGCGAGTCTATTTGTGGCCCAGGTATGGAAAAGTGCCTCCTCGGTCGATGGGCTTTCTGTGACGCCCCACAACCCACAACAGAGCTTTGTGATGAGATTGATAACGACTGCGACGGAGAAATTGACGAGGGGTGCCTTTGTATAAAGGACGAAATACAGGTGTGCAGAGAAGACATTTACGACACTGAGGGCAACCTCCTCAACTGTGGCTTTGGTATGCAGGTCTGTGATGAGTTTGGAGTTTGGGGAACATGTGTTTACCAAGGCATCGAGCCGGAGATTTGCGACAACTGGGATAACGACTGTGACGGCAACATCGACGGGATAGTTTCCATGTGCGGCAACAATCCAAACTTGCATGGCATTGGCCAGTGTCGTCTGGGCACCACCACCTGCGAAGTAGGTGCTTGGGGTAACTGCGTAGGGGAGATACTGCCAGAAGAAGAGGTGTGCGATCAGATAGACAATGACTGTGACGGAGAGATAGACGAAGACTTGAATGCACATGACAAAGTGGACATGGTATTTGTCATTGACACTTCAGGCTCCATGTGTCCCTACATCGAAGCTCTAGCAGAAGGCATTGCATCATATGTTGCTGACTTTGAAGAAACAGACCATCGTTTCGGGTTAATAATGCACCCAAGCCAGCATCATTCAAATTCCTATGGCAATGCAGTCGTAATGACTCAGGCCGGGATGGTTGATGCCGCATCACTTACCAGCATCATTGCAAGCTTGGGTTGTCATGGAGGCGGATGGGAGAGAACATCTGATGTCGTTGCTGCAGCCGTAGACCCCGTAAACCCCCTGGCTATTCCTTGGAGAAGTGATGCTTTTCCGTATGTGATCAGCATTAGCGATGAGGGGCCACAAACAACTTGGGGAAATCAGCCTCAAGATATATCTGCGCTGGCCTCCCCATGTGGTATAGCCGGATGCGAGCCGGGCGATGCAGTAGAGATCTTTTTTATTGATGCGATCAATTATTTGTCATCCTGGATGGCTGCAGCATACGGAGATCCGGATAGAACAATTGATATTCACCCACCAAGCGGCTCTCGATATACTGAAATTTTAAAGGATATTTTCCAAGACGTCTGCTTCTAGTAAAAATAACTTTACATTCCACAATAAATTTGATATAATATTGAAAACACGATCTCACATAAGGAGAGGAATATTATGCCTAGTTTAAGAGAAGCCATGAAAAGTGTGGCACAAAACACTTCAAGACTCTTGTCCCCCGATCTGCAAAAGAAAGTTAATGCAGCATTGATAGACATGGAAAAGAAGTACGAAGAAGCACAAGCAAGACTTCGAGCAGCTTTGTATGACAAGGTTTCCCTTGAAAACGAAGTGCTGTACTTAAAGTCAAAATTGGACGAAGCAAAACAAGAAGTGAAATCCTTGAAGGATAGAGCGACTAAGGCTGTGGCCCCGCCGACAAAGAAGGCCCAACCTAAAGCAAAGCCAAAACCAAAAACACCCGCCAAGAAGACAAAGACATCTACCAAGAAAAAGAAGTAGGTTAGAATATGAGAAAATGCTCGTACTGCAAAGAGCCGACTCACGATATTCGAAAGTGTCCACACAAAGCAAAGCACATTCCCCTTGTTCGGGAGTGTGCTAAGCTTTTCTTTAGAGGTCTATTCGAGGAACTCAATAAGAATGGTGTTGGCCACATGTCTATCTTGAAGATAAAAAATAAACCCCACTATTTTTATTCGAAGACAAGCAATGAATATGTCTACGAACCAAGTAGAAGCTTTACTCCAGGAACTTTAGGTAGCAGCTTGTATGACTCATCCAAGACTGGCAGCACGAATACTTTCGCTGTCACTGCTCTCCCTCTCGCAAACTCTGGCTTGTTTGGTCCTTCGTTCACCAACGCCTTTCCTATTCTTCGAAGGATGGCAGAAAAGATGTATTACAATTTGTGGGCAGTGCACAACTATAAGCACGAATTGAGTGCGGATATGAAGAGACAAAAGCCCAGGGGAATGAGTGACAAATCTTTTAGGAAGATGCTAAAGGGAGTGTATGCAAGAGACAAGTTTATAGAACTTAGCTCTCTACCTTTTGCTCCTCCCAAAAAAAAGACAAAGACTCACAATGCCTACTCTACTGCATATCATAAGTGTGACTTTCGAGAGAGGGAAATCATAAAGATAAACACACCATTTCTTCATGCATGCACCCTTTACTCTCAGAGGCAGGTTGCAGCTTTGTATCGACAACTTGAGGCTCACGACATCAACGCTATTGAAGAGCTGTCAAAGGGAGAGAGAAGCGCGATGCAGGTTCTCGGAACGTTGCTCGAAAGCTTGCATGCAGAGCTGGCCAGCGGATATAAGTTTATAGAACTGTCTAGTAATGTTGAGGTTATTTCTCCATCCGGAGAGCCAATACAAGAAAATCAAAAAAACATTGATCTAGCTATTGACATTACCGAACAACAGTGGTATGATATAGCAAGAGCCTTCATAAAGAGGACTGATGAGATGATCTCATCAAGCCGCAAGTACAACAACTATTAACTAAAACACAAAAGGATAAAAAATGAGCATTTCTTTTTCTTCGTTGAATAGATGCCTTCCGTTAGTAACCAGTGCTAGGTTGCCTGTGCTTCTTAGAGGGAAGCATGGGATTGGAAAAAGCCAGGTTATATACCAGTTCGCGAATACCGTCGAGCTTCCAGTTGTAGAGCGCCGAGCTTCTCAGATGACAGAGGGTGACTTACTTGGTATCCCGAGCCAGGAGTCTTACGATGTCAATGGCCAGAAGGCATCAAGGTTTAGACCGTTTTCATGGCTAGTGCAAGCATGCACTGAGCCTGTTGTGCTTTTCTTCGACGAAATTGATCGTGCGGTCCTCGAAGTCCGACAGGGTATTTTTGAGTTAACGGACAGCAGAAAGCTGGCAGGCTGGACGCTACACCCGGACACCATCATCTTCGCAGCCATTAACGGAGGAGCTCAGGAAAGCTCTTCATACCAAGTGGGAGAGATGGACCCTGCAGAGTTAGACAGGTGGTCGGTCTTTGATGTTGACCCTTCGCATGAAGATTGGAAGGCTTGGGCCAAAGGAAAAGTTGTCTCGGAAATTATTGACTTCCTGGACAGAGAGCCAAAGTTCTTAGAGTTTGCAGAGGAGCACTCTCCCGGCACCGTATATCCTAGTCGAAGATCTTGGGATCGACTAAGCACCACGGTAGGTGAGCTCATTCAACAATACATGCACAATAAGGATGAATTCGTTCTAGAGTCCATTTACAACATCTCATGCTCTTTTGTTGGCATGCAGGCATCTGTGTCCTTTGCTGACTATCTGAAAAACTGCGAAAGAAAAGTCTCTATCGAGGATGTGTTTTATGATGGTAAGCTGGACTTGGTGGAGGACTTCACCCTATCAGAGCATTGCGATCTTATCGAGAAATTAGATGAGGAGAATTCAGCTCTTTTCATCGGCCCTGAAGAGATCGAAGAAGAGGTGCTTGCAAACGTGTGTGAATACTTTGTCAAGGTTCCTTCCGAGGCCGCTGCCAAGCTTTGGTCGATCATCGGTTCGGGGGAACTTAAAAACATTGTGGCATTTCACAAATCTAAAACAGCGGATGGTACTGTTATTCGTGAATATATCGTTGACATTTTGAGCTTTGTCGAGGACCAGAAAGATGAGTAAAAGAAAGTTTGATATGAGAAAGCACTTGTCTGCCCTATTGAGGGACGAGCCGTTTTTCTCATACATTTCTCTACAGATAGATAAGATAAGTGACAGCAGTGTGCCCACTTGCGGAGTTCGCTTCAACGAATCGACGAGCCGCTTTCAACTTCTCTACAATGAAGAGTTTATAAATTCATTACCAGCTAGAGAGATCTTGGGCGTTCTAAAGCACGAGTTCTATCATCTTATCTTTAACCACGTCACTGCAGAAAAGAGAACAAACCATAAGGTTTGGAACATCGCTGCAGATCTTGCCATCAACAGTCACCTGGAGGGCGAGCTACCAGATATTGCATGCTTCCCAGGAAAAGGTCCTTTTGAGAACATGCCTGCTGGAAAAACCTCAGAGTGGTATTATCAGGCCATACTTTCCCAGATGTCCGACGAGGATGTTGATGGTGTCTCAGAGCTCGACAGCCACGAGGAGTGGGCACCGGCGACTGGTGATACACCGGGCGATGCAAAAGCCTCTGTAGGCTCTGAGATAGCAAACAGCAAGCTAGAGGATGCTATCTCGAAAGCAGTTAGCGACTGTTCAAAGACAAACAGGTGGGGAACCGTTACAGCGGAGATGAAAAACAAACTTATCGACAAATATGTTGGAGCAAGAGTTAGTTGGCAAAAAGTACTCAGGTATTTCTGTAAGACTTCCCAAAGAATGGAAAAGAACAGCACAGTTAGAAAAATAAACAAGAGGTTTCCATACGTCTTTCCAGCCAAGAAAGTTAGAAGAGTTGCAAAGATAGCCCTGAGCCTAGATCAGTCCGGCTCGGTTGACGATAAGATGTTGGCCGAATTCTTTTCTGAGATTAGTGTACTGAGCAGCATTGTTGACTTTGATCTTATACCTTTCGATACAAGGGTCCACGAGGATAAGATTGTCAGAGTAAAGAAGGGACATAGCGTAAAACGAGAGAGAGTATTGACTGGAGGTACATGTTTTGATGCACCGACAAAGTATGTGAATGAGCACAATTATGATGCTCATATCGTCGTTACAGACCTTGGAGCCCCGACTCCAGGCCGAAGTATGTGCAAGCGTCTTTGGATCGCTCCGAAAAGAGTTATGTCTTATACAAATTTTAAATGCGGGAATGAGAAGGTTCTGGGTATTTAGTATATGGACGGAGCTCTTGTTCTCGGAGTAAAGCCTTGGAATGTTTCCTACGGAGTGGGAGTCGTTGTCGGGCCAGGAAGAGAAAAGAACACTTATCGAGTAGCTTGGCTTTGTGGCCGCGACATTCGTAAATGTGTTGAGCATCGAGAATGTTTTATGGAAATATCTTCCGGAGGGTACAAACATGGCGACACACTTAAAACCGTTAGAGGTAGGGAACGAGGGGAACCTTTGGAAAATTCTCTCCGCTGACGATGACGAAGGCTGGCAGAATGAGCCAGATAAGTCATCCCTCCTTGTGAACTGCTATCTCTATAGCCTGTTCGCATGCATAGAGTCAACAGTGAGGACGTATCATTGTGTTGACAAAGACGAGGCAAAGGATTTGAAAAAGAAGAGGGCAGCATTCATGAGGACATTGAAGTGGATAGTTAAGTACTATGAAATGATTAACGAAAGAGGAGAGCAGTTTTGAAAATAGGTTCTATTGTTTTAATTAAAGAAGATCTACTTGGCATTAGCGATGAGCTGATTGGTTTACAGGGGAGCGTTGTGTCAATAGAGACATTCTGCGAGGGTGACGTAGTTGCCGTTTCTGTCCCAATCTCCAGGGGAAATACTCAGAAGGTTTTATACTTCCAGCCACAAGAGCTGCAGGAAATTTCAGGTTAATTGTGGAAGCTCGATACAAGAGAGGTGAGCTCGTCTCTTTAGTTGATGGCTCCGTCGTCATAATACTAGAAGAAAAGATAAAAACCATAGATTATGGCACCATGCAAAGAAAATATATTAAAGTTTCTTCTTTATGTGATAAAGTATTAATAAGCAATTATATCGACGTTACATTTTTAGTCAAAGTTCTTGGATAATGGGAGGAGGCCCTATGACCAAAGCAGAGAGAAAAGAAATAGAATTGTGTGTGATCGACGTTCTGTCGTACATACACTTCAAAACAGCAAGACAGATAAGAGAAGAGGTAAACGACATCCTTGAGAGACAAGAGATGCCATCAGCTTCTCTGACCGAAGTTCGCAAAGCACTCGTCGTTGTGGAGAAAGAAACTCGCCTAAGAAAGCGAAAGAGTTCTGACTCTTTTGCCTATTACAATTAAGATAAAAACGAAAGGAAGTCGAATGACAAAAAAAGAAGAAGCAATGAAGGGCAATATCGAAATGGAAGACAAATATAACATCAACGATAGTGAAGACTATGTTATTGTTTTAAAACCAGAGGGAGTAAACGAATTCTACCTACCCAAGCAAGTTCTGAAAGAAGATGAAGAAGGAAACACAGCGATTGACACAGAGAATGTGGACATTCGTTTTGTGACAACCAGCTTTTCTTTAAAAGACAAGGCAACTTTTGAGCAGATCATCGAAAGGTTCAATGAGTACGCCGCATCAGCAAAGGCTGGGGATGTGTGAGCCGAGGCAATGTGCTAAGCTTTTTTCTGGGGTGTGTCTTTTCCTTTGCTATTGTATCTTTGCCGATAGTAGCAAAGGTTCCGACACTGCCACAGGTGGAAAAGTATATTGATGCATTTGTTCACGCTTTCCATTGTCGCATAGCGGTGGTGGAAGATGTTGATATGTGGGAGAGGAAGATCCTTGTGAATGTTAAGGGCATACGTTTTGTTATGACGGCCTTTAACGGTGGAACATACGAGATCTGTCCGGTGGGCAAGAAGGTCAAGACCATAGAACACTGGAAGAGAAAACTTCAATGAATACAAGTACTTACGTAACCCCCTGTTTTTAGGGGGTTTTTTTGTATGTGCGACATGCCGATGGATCTACCCCCAAAAGCAGATCCACGTAAGTACCTGAAAGTGGCCACAAGTCAAGCAAATGCGCGTAAGTACCTGATTGTCGCTTTTTGCGTAAGTTGCCGGAATTAAAGAGAAAAAAAGATGAAAAAAGCCTTGCTATTTCTGTCAGGCTTGGTATAATGGGTACATCTTAAAGAGGCAAAGGAAACAAAAATGATGAAAGAGTTCAAAACGTATGTAACAACCGTTGGAGATCGTTCGAAGGTCTTGGGCGTATATAAGGATATTAATGGTTCTTATTATAAAAGAATATTTGATACAAACCGCGCCGCATTTGAGCATGGATATAACAATGGTTACAAAGCATCAGAAAAGTCTGCATCTTATGACCAATTCACCGAAAGCCAATAGGAGTTTATTATGCCGAATATCTTAAAACCATTCATTTATACCAGAAGCGACTATCTTAGAAGCTCGATAGATCATCAGACATACTATCGTCAATTGGTTAAACCTGCTTTGGTTGAATTTGTAAAAGATGTATTTACCACTAAGTGGTTGTCCGATACTCGCAATGACGGACACTTCAATCATATCTCGCTGCAGAAGTGGGACAATGCAGCCGCAACCGCAAGCGTTAATGGCTTCTTGCCCAATAAATTTGAATGGGACATGGTTGAAGACTTCCCAACACAAGCGGGTTTGGTAAGTATTTTGAAAACAGCAGCACGAATGGCAGTAGAACAGGAACAACAATAATGAACGATAAAGATATAACCAGTGAAGTAGAATATGCAATTTGGGGTATTATCCCCGATGGTATTGAAGAGTCGCTTTTGTGTACTCGAATTAACTCATCAACACAGGCACACGCCACCCGCGATGAGCTTGTTAAGAACTTTGGTATCACAAAGCCTCGCATTCAAACAATTGTTATGAGCGAATGCCCATCTAAACTCTTTAACTCGAAGGATATTATCAATGGTTAATAACTCAAGCGACAAAATGACACACAACACTTTAGCAGAAAACTATGCGACCCGCTTAGTTGATGATATGGATATGGATACCCTTGTTACGATGGCAATAGAAACACTTCATCAGCAATTTTACACCGAGTATACACTTGAGCAATTGAAAGACCAAATTTTTGATCAACATGGTGGTTGTTACGACGACCTTTTGGAACAGGAGCAACAATAATGTTTAAGCCTAGCGACAAAGCAACGAAGAGAACAAAGAACCGCTTCAGAGAGCATACTATCATCCCCTTCTCAGAGGAAGAAGGGCCAATTGGCAACCGTGGAGATGAGTTTTCAGAAAACGTCTTTGGGTTCAAGGGCCGCAAGTGTCAGGCATTTTGCAGTCTAGAGAGAGATCCTAAGCTGGAAAAATACCCACGATGGTTCGGCTGGATTCCGGTCGATGAAGTTGAAGAAACACCATTAACAGAAGGAGAGTAGGATGAAAACATATAAGATTTGGACTGTCATTGAGATGATAGATGAAGAAGAGGGTGAATTCGAGAATTTAGACGATACCACCCGTGGCGTATGTGAAGAATTTAACTCTCTTGAAGAAGCCGTTGCTTATCAAGAGTCAATTTTAGGAGAATAAGATATGGAACATCAAGTAACAAAAGCAATTGAAAAAGTATTCTGCATGACGGTCAATCCACAGTGCATTTGCCCTGCAAGCGAAGACCCCGGCGAGTGGGCTCCATCCGCTGAGGTTATTATATACCACACCAATGGTATGCCCTCTATTAGCCGTCTTAATGAATGGGGGCAAGTGTCTAACGAGCTACCTGGCATGCATTATGTAGAAGCAATTAACAACGAAGTATCAGCAGTATTTTCTTTATAGGAGACAAGAATGAAAGCAGCACACGAAATTTTATTTGAAGACCATATGAACGCAACTGAGCAACGCCTTAAAAAGTCTGTGAACTCTTATGCAAACATTGACTTTTTGAGCTTTCTTTCTGACTTGGGAGAACTCAAAGACGAAGGCCGCGAACGCAT
>Ga0315315_10005209_pt1 | contig 11995 bp, 10 predicted proteins | sample M140m3416metaG_FD_203699 | JGI IMG/M metagenome (GOLD analysis project Ga0315315, IMG submission 203699) | Ammonia-oxidizing marine archaeal communities from Monterey Bay, California, United States - M1 40m 3416 | ecosystem: Environmental > Aquatic > Marine > Intertidal zone | place: USA...
TAAGCTGGCTCACTCCACTCTCTATGATAAACTGGAGCACCTCCTCCCAAAACTAAATCAGCACAAGGAACATCAGCAGCCAATTCACCATGCATGAAATATCTTACTCTTTCTCCCTCAGTCACTACACCAATTTCTTCACAAGATAAATCCCATTTATCAAAAATAGCATTTACAATATCCTCTTTTCCTTTATGTACAACAACCAACATTCTTTCTTGAGATTCTGACAAAAGAATTTCCCAATCCTTCATATCTGCTTGCCTAGTTGGCACTTTATCTAACCATAAATCCATACCGTGTTTACCAGCAGCTGACATTTCATTAGATGAACAAGTAATACCAGCAGCACCCATATCTTGCATGCCAACTACAGCATCAGTTTTTGCTAGCTCTAATGTAGCTTCTAATAATAATTTTTCTTGAAAAGGATCACCAACTTGTACAGCAGGTAAATCATTTACTGAATCATCTGATATATCTTTAGATGCAAATGAGGCGCCATGTATTCCATCTTTTCCTGTACGTGAACCTACTATAAATATTGGGTTCCCTATACCAGATGAAGTTGCTGAAATCATTTCTCCTTTTTTCATAATCCCTGCTGAGAATGCATTTACAAGTGGATTAGTATTATAACAATCATCAAAAAAAACTTCACCGCCAACAATTGGGATTCCAAACGCATTACCGTAATCACCAATACCTTTAGTCACACCTTTTACCAGCCATTTTGTTCTATCTAATTCAATATTTCCAAAACGCAAAGAATTAAGCTGAGCAATTGGGCGAGCCCCCATGGTAAATATATCTCTATTAATACCTCCAACTCCAGTAGCAGCTCCTTGATAAGGCTCTAATGCTGAGGGATGATTGTGCGACTCAATCTTAAAACAGCAAGCTAATCCATCACCAATATCAACAAGTCCTGCATTCTCCTCTCCTGCTTCAACTAACATATGAGGACCCTCTTTTGGTAAAGTTTTTAGCCAAATAATAGAGTTTTTATACGAGCAATGCTCTGACCACATCACACCAAAAACACTTAATTCAGTAAAGTTAGGAGTTCTACCTAAAATCTCTATAATTCTATTAAATTCTTCTGGTCTTAGACCAATATCTTGAGCTTGTTCAAGTGTAGCTAATGTAAGTGTTGCCTGCGATGACATATGATTATTTTTAATTAAAGTGCAAAAATAGTTTTTTTGAAAAGTAAATTAGTGTCAAAACACAAAATAAGCAAAGTGTTTTTAACATTTTTTTAAGATGTTACCTTAGCTGATAATTGGATTGTAATTTTTAGGAATACAGCCCTTTATATTTTTATACTTTTCTTCAATAAAAAGCATGTCTTTTTCAATATTTACAGTTGGCGTAATTGAATCAATAATTCCAACTTTTTTATTTTCATAATCCATAACCATAAGTAAAATAGGAATATTTGCATTACGAGCAATATGATAAAAACCTGTTTTCCATTTCTCAACTCTTTTTCGAGTACCCTCTGGTGCAATACCAAGTATTAATTCATCAGCATTACTAAATCTAGTTACAATTTGATTAACTATATTATGTTGTGATTTTCTATAAACTGGGATTCCACCATTCCATTTAAATAGTGTCCTTAAAATCGGAACAAAAAGCTCGCTCTTAATTAAGTATTTTGGAGTAATACCTAGTATATATCCATAACACCTACCGATTAAAAAGTCCCAATTGGAAGTATGTGGAGCGGTAATAACTATGCATTTTTTAGGATAATCAGTAGTTCCAATTACCTCCCATCCCATTAGCCAAAAAATAATTTTCGATAAAATTTTTTTCATCATTCTAATTTTGCACAAAGAAACAATTTTATAAGGCATCAGTTGTTATATCAGTAAAAATTATAAATTTGCAACACTAAAAAAAAGAAATGAAACGATTTATATTTGTTGTATTATTAGCAGCTTTAAATATTATACTAGCATACTTTATATTTAATAGTGTTGACAGTGAAATTGAGTTTAATAAAGAAGCTAAAGTTAGAATTGCAGAAAATGTACAAAAACTTAAAGATTTAAGACAAGTACAAACTAAATACAAACATGCTAAAGGAACATTTGCTGATAATTTTCAAGCACTTACACATTTTTTAGAAAATGATTCTATATCAATTGTAAAAGCAATAGGTGAAACTCCTGATACTTTAACTGACATTCAAGCACTAGAACTTGGCATTATAAGTAGAGATACTGCTTATGTATTAGCTAAAGAAACTGTTTTTGATGAAGCATACCTTGAAAGTAGAAACAAAAATTTCACATTAGATATTGCAAATTTAACAACTGTACCCTATTCAAATGCAGTATATTCAATTAATGCAGGTCAAGTTGAAAAAGGAAAAGTAATTGTTCAAGTATTTGAAATTTCTACAAATTATGGCACTGTATTTAATGGGCTTGATGCAGAAAACAAAAGCTATGATTTAGATGCTCTTTTAAAAGTTGGATCAATGGATGAAGCATCATTAAATGGAAACTGGAAAAGCGAATAAGATACAAGCTAATAGCTTTAACAATGCACTCTCAGATAACTATCATTTATCCGTACAGATAGGTCTTACACATTTTTCTTATTGTATTACAAATACATCTACTTTTAGTATAGAATATTTTAAGAGTTACCAACTTAACAAAACTAATGACATCATTAATCTCATTAATGATGATGAAGTCATTAAATCTGATTTTTTTTCAAGCTCTGTTGCTTTTGTTAATTTCCCTAGCACTTTAATTCCGAATAAGGTTTTTACAAAACAATCAGCTAAAGAAATGCTTGAACTTAATAGCGAAACTCATGAAATAATACATACTGATATATTAAAAGAAATTGATGGTCATTTAGCATATTCAATCCCAAGAGAACTTCATAACATAGCAACTACTTATTTTCCGAAAGCAAAACAAAAAGCTCAACAATCAATACTTATTGACAAATTTTCAAAAGAATATAATATTGACCCTACTGTCTATTTATATCTAATTGAGAATACACTTAATATAACAGTTTTCAAAAACGAAAAACTTATTTTTAATAATAGTTTTAATTTTGAAACTAAGGAAGATATTCTCTACTTTACCTTATTTACTTTTGAGCAATTAAAACTAGATAATAACACTGTAAATACTGTACTTTTTGGTAACATTGCAAAAGATGATGATAATTTTAAAATTCTTTATGAATACATCAGAAATATTGAGCTAGGAGAAAGACCATGTCAATTAAAGTTTCCAGATGAATTTAATACACTAGCAAGCCAAAAATATTTTGGTTTATTTTCACAAATACTATGCGCATAATTGCAGGAACCCACCGAAGAAGAAGAATAATTGCTCCCGACGCACTTCCTGTACGTCCAACTACAGACAGGGCAAAAGAAGCACTTTTCAGCATTATTGAAAGTGGTTACTATTTTGATGAAAAAACAGTTTTGGACTTATACTCAGGAACTGGAAATATCGCTTACGAATTTGCATCAAGAGGAGTAGAAAAAGTAACGGCTATTGACAATAATTTTCATTGCATAAATTACATACAGGAAACTTCTCAGTTGCTTGATTTGAATATAAAAACAGTAAAATCAGATTGCATAAAGTACTTAGAAAATTGTAAAAAACAATTCAACTTTATTTTTGCGGACCCACCCTATAATTATGAGAATTACCAATTAATTAAGGAATTGATCATAAAGAAAAATCTGATAAAAGAAGAAGGTCTCTTAATTATTGAACATGATAAGAATACACAATTTGCAGAAGAAAATGTAAAACTTAGAAAATACGGCACTATTCATTTTAGTATTTTCTCATTTTAAATTGTAAGACGCTAATAAATTAAAACTAAAAAAATTCACTATTTTTGATCTATGACAAAAACAGCAATTTTCCCAGGATCATTTTCTCCCTTTACAATTGGACATAAATCAGTAGTTGATAGAGCTTTACCACTATTTGACAAGATTATAATCTCAATTGGAATAAATTCTGAAAAAAACCAACACTTCTCTGTTGAAGAACGCCTACAATGGATAAAAGATGTTTATGCTAATAATACAAAAATTGAAGTAAAATTTTATGAAGGACTAACGGTTGACTTCTGCAAAAAAGAAAATGCAAACTACATATTAAGAGGGCTTAGAAATTCGTGCGATTTTAAGTTTGAAAAAGAAATTGCTCAAATGAATAAAGACCTAAATAAGGAAGTTGAAACTATCTTTATTATCACACCTCCTAAAATATCACACATTTCCTCAACTAACATACGTGATATCATGAAAAATGGTGGTGATGTAAGTAAATTTATTCCCGAAGAAATAGACCTGTAATATGTATAAAATCATACACTATTATTAATAGCATCCCAATATTTATGCTTTTTCATGCAGATAGAAAGGTAATTTCTTAGCTACTCAAACACCTTCTTCTGAAAAAATCAGAGAGATTTTTGATACTAATCTATGGATAGATAGTCAACCAATTTCTCGACAGCTTTTCCTCTATGGCTTATTGCTCCTTTTTCTTGTTTTGACATTTCAGCAAAAGTAATTTCATGTCTTTCAGGTGTAAAAATTGGGTCGTAACCAAAACCTTTTAATCCACTTTTAGTTTTTGTAATCTTTCCAAGACATTGACCTTCAAAAAGGTTTTCTTTTCCATTTATAATCAATGCAATTACTGTTCGGAACTTTGCATTTCTGTTATCCTTATTTTCTAATTTGTTCAATACCTTTTTCATATTTTCCTTTGCATTGCAATCATCTCCAGCATAACGGGCAGAATACACTCCAGGAGCACCACCCAAAGCTTCAATTTCTAAACCTGTATCATCAGCAAAACAATTAAACCCATAATTTTGATATACATACTGCGCTTTCTGCAAAGCATTTCCTTCCAAAGTAGGTTTTGTTTCAGGTAATTCCTCATAACACTTGATTTCCTTTAAACTTAATATCTCAATCTCCTGAGGAACTAAAGCTTGTAATTCAGACAGTTTATTGGGATTGTTGGTAGCAAAGACTAGTTTCATTTATTCGTGATGATAAGGTTCGTTATTTAAGATTGTGTATCCTCTATATATTTGTTCTACAAAAAACAGCCGTACCATTTGGTGCGAAAAAGTCATTTTTGACAAAGATAATTTTTCATTTCCTCTAGCATATACATGTTCTGAAAAACCATAAGCTCCTCCTACAACAAACACCAAACGCTTTTTTGCACTGAGCATCCACCTTTGTAATTTTTGTGCAAATTTAGTAGAAGTAAAATCCTTTCCTTTATCGTCTAATAATACTAAATGATCAGAATATTGCAATTGCTTCAATATTAAATCACCCTCCTTTTTCATCAGTTCAGCATTCGAAAAATTCTTAGCATTTTTAAGATTTGGAATTTCAAGAATTTCAAATTGGGTATAATACTTCAAGCGATTCTGATATTGTGCAATACCATCAATCAAATACTTATCTGATGTCTTTCCAATAGTTAGTAATACAATCTTCATTTTTTGTATTTTTGACAATATTAATAATTTTGTTTTTATGAGAGATAAAGACCTTAAAAAATTTATACTTAATGCCTTAAAGGAAGATATAGGTGATGGTGATCATACTTCATTAGCTAGTATTCCCGCTAGTGCAACTAACAAAGCACATTTATTAATAAAAGATGCTGGAGTAATTGCAGGAATTGAATTAGCTAAAATGATTTTCAATGAAGTGGACTCATCCCTAGAAATAGAACAGTTTCTAAAAGATGGGGATACAGTAAAATTTGGTGATATTCCTTTTGTTGTTAAAGGAAGTTCTATTTCAATATTAACTGGAGAAAGATTAGTACTTAATTGTATGCAACACATGAGTGCAATAGCAACAAAAACAGCTTACCTTAACACATTAATTGCTGACACTAATTGCAAATTATTAGATACAAGAAAGACTACTCCCCTAAACCGTACGATTGAAAAATGGGCAGTAAAAATTGGTGGTGGAGTAAACCACAGGTTTGGACTTTATGATATGATTATGATAAAAGACAATCATATTGACTTTTCAGGAGGAATTTCCAATGCAATACAAAAAACTAAAACCTATCTTACTGAGATCAAAAAAAACCTTGATATAATTGTAGAGGCAAGGAATTTAGTAGAAGTAAATGAGATACTTGAAGAAGGTGGCATAAAACGAATTCTATTGGATAATTTTGACTATAAAACAACTAAAGAAGCAGTAAGGATTATTGATAATAAATGTCAAACAGAATCTAGTGGGGGAATAACAGAAGCAACAATTGCTAAATATGCAAAATGTGGAGTTGATTTTATTTCAGTTGGTGCTCTAACTCATTCTGTACTTAACTTTGACTTAAGTTTAAAAGCAACTAAATGCCAGTGTTTCAAATGCTAAAGAAAATAAACAGTTTTGCGAGTAGGAATTGTAAATTTGCACACTTTAAAAATTCAAACATGAAAAATATTTTACTATTAGCTTTTATTTTTGCTAGCACATTATCAACAGCTCAAGAAACTTATAATCCTTTATCAAAACCAAATACTTATCAGAATGCTGACAATCCTAATTATTGGAAAAATAAAATGCCTCATAAAGCTTATTGGCAACAAGATGTGTATTACAACATTAAAGCAAGAATTGATGAAAAAACAGATATAATAAGCGCTACTGAAGAATTAACCTACACGAATAATTCACCTGACAAATTAGATATTGTTTATTTTCATTTATATCAAAATGCATTTCAACCTGATTCCTATCTAGATGAGCTACAATCACAGAATGGAAAAAGCCCAAAGTTTGGTAAATATGAAAAGCAGAAATTAGGAACAATTATAGAAAAAATAACTGTTAATGGTGAAAATGTAAAAACAGAATTAGATAATACTATATTAAAAGTCTATTTACCAAATCTTCTTAAAACAAATGAAAGTATCACTTTTAATATTAATTTTAAAACTTATTTTGATACTGGAGATCTTAGAAGAAGAATGAAAATTTTTAATTCTTGGGGCTATAAACACTATAACGGAGTACACTGGTACCCAAGAATTTGTGTTTATGATGCAAAATTTGGATGGACAAAGGACCAGCACTTAGGCAAGGAATTTTATGGAAATTTTGGTGGATTTGATGTAGAATTAGATTTCTCTTCTGATTTTGTTGTAGAAGCAACAGGTTTCTTATTAAATCGTGATGAAGTACTGCCAAAAGAACTAAGAAAAAAACTAGATATTGAAAATTTTAAAGATAAAATATGGAATTCTACACCATCAATTATTACACCTTATAAAGAGGGAGAAAGAAAAGTATGGAAATTTCATGCAGAAAATGTGCATGATTTTGCATTTACAGCAGATCCAACATATAGAATTGGGGAATCATGGTGGGAAGATAAAGTTTGTTATTCTTTAGTGCAAGAACCTCATGCTAGTAAGTGGCAAAATTCTGCTAAATTTGGAGCTAGTTGCCTTCAAGTATTTTCTGAAGACTTTGGAAGATATGTCTATCATAAAGTAATTGTAGCTGATGCTAGATCTGGAATGGAATATCCAATGATAACATTAGATGGAGGTGGCGACCCTGGATATAGAGATCTACTAGCCCATGAAATTGGTCATATGTGGTTTTTTGGTCAAATAGGAAACAATGAAACCTATAGAGCTTTACTGGATGAAGGTTTTACTCAATTTTTAACAGCATGGGCAATGATAAAAATTGATGGAGATTATGTAATAAATGATAATGTCAATAATAAATGGGAAAAAAAGTTTCGTAAAGCTTCAAAAGCAATTGATGAAGAAATATATTTTGCATATATTAATGATGCAACAAAATATAATGACCCGATAATTTCAACACACTCAGATGGATTTAATGGAGCTCTAAGACACGGAGGTGGATATAGGCATGTATATTATAAAACTGCAGCAATGCTATATAATTTGCAATATGTATTAGGAGATGAATTATTTTTAAATGCAATGCAACATTATTTTTCAACATGGAAAATCGCACATCCTTATAATGAAGATTTTAGAAATAGTATTATACAATATACAAAAGTAGATTTAAACTGGTTTTTTGACCAATGGTTAGAATCAACAAAACGAATTGATTATTCAGTTAAATCAAAAGGAAAAACTGTAACTTTTGAAAGGAAATCAAGAATGCAGATGCCTATTGATTTTAGAGTAATCGCTAAAGATGGAAAATCGTATGACTACCACATTCCAAATAACTGGTTTATAAAAAAGACTTCTGCTAAAGTATTAGACAAATGGCATGGTTGGGATTTAATTCACCCAACTTATAGTGTTAATTTAGATATTCCATCAGGAATAGCAGAAGTAATTATTGATCCAACAAACAGATTGGCAGATGCCTACATGCCGGATAATAATTCTAAATGCAATACAACATTTAGTTTTGATCATAAATTATACCATTACCCTGATTGGAAAAACTATGAAATTAAATACCGTCCTGATCTGTGGTGGAATAATTACGATGGCATTAAAGTTGGATTAAACTTGAATAGTGGTTACATGAGGCATCATCATCTTTTTGATGCGAATGTATGGCTAAATACTGGAGCTTTACAAAAAGATAGTATAGCTAATGCAAATGAATATGACTACTATTCTTATAGAATAAACTACAATACTAATCTGGATAAAATTGCTTTAAATACTAGATTAAATGTAAGGTCACAGTTTCTAGCAGGACTACACACTAATAAATTAAGCTTACTAAAATCAGATAATAAAGGCAATAATAAATTTACAATTGAATTTATATCCTTATATAGAGTAAATGATAATTACTTAATTAATTCAGATTGGCATTTGCGAAAAATGAACAATAGGATTGATGTGGATTTAGAGCGCAAGTTCAATAATAGTTATGCAAAAGGAACAATTAATTTAAAGCTACAAACATCAGCATTAGGAAGCGCTTACGATTACAAAAAACTTATTCTTACTGCTAAAAATAACAATATAGTTGAAAAACTAAAAATAAAAACTAGAGCCTTTTTTCAAATAGGAACAGGTAATAATTGGGCTGAAGAAAGCAAACTTGTATTAGCTGGTGCTAATAATGAAGAAATGATGAATTCTAAATTTACAAGAGCTGAAGGAATTGTACCAGCGGGCTCTATGGATTATAACTACACAACAAATTATTTTCATTCAGCAGGTGGATTAAACTTAAGAGGTTACTCAGGATACTTAGCTCCAGAGTTTAATGAAGATGGAACAATTGCATCTTTTAACTATAATGGCACAAGTGGAGCATCATTGAATACTGAAGTTGATTTTACCGCTTATTTGCCATATTCTATTAGAAAAAACAATATTACTTCTTACCTTTTTGCTGACGCTGGTATAATTAGTAATGAGATTTTAACTAAAAAGAATTACAAAACTGCTTTTACTGACTTAAGAGCAGATGCAGGAATCGGATTAACATATACTATCAGAAACTTTGGTCCGCTTGAAACTATAAGACCTTTAATTATCAGATTTGATATGCCATTTTTCTTAAACAGAGCACCAGCATCTGATGAAGATTTTGTGCAAATGAGATGGTTAATCGGAATTAACAGAGCATTTTAATGAGAAAAATACTAGTAACAGGAGGTGCAGGGTATATTGGTTCACATACAGTAGTTGAGCTCACTGCAGCAGGACATACTCCTATTATAGTAGATAATCTATGTAATACCTCCACTAAAAATATTTATGGAATTCAAAAAATTATAGGCAAGAAAATAAAATGGCATAATACTGACTGTACTGATAAAGATGGTATGGCTAAAGTATTTTCTGAAGAAAGTACTATTGATGGTGCTATACATTTCGCAGCATACAAATCAGTAGAAGAATCAGTACAAAACCCAGAAAAGTATTACAACAATAATATGGGATCATTGAAGGTACTTTTAGAAATTATGCGTAAAAATAAGGTGAAGAATATAATCTTCTCTTCCTCTTGCACTGTATATGGGATGCCCGATATTTTACCAGTTGATGAAAATGCACCTTTTAAAAAAGCAGAATCCCCATATGCAGAAACAAAACAAATTTGTGAGGGTATTTTAAAGGAAGATACTTGCAACAGCGTTGCTCTTAGATATTTTAATCCTATTGGTTCCCACCCATCTGCTTTAATTGGAGATTGTTCAGCTGAAAGGCCGAGTAATCTAGTTCCTATTATAACTGAAGTAGCAAATAGTAAAAGAGAGAAAATTACTGTATTTGGAGATGATTACAATACTCCTGATGGAACTTGTATCCGTGATTATATTCATGTATTAGATTTAGCAAAATCACATGTCCTAGCAATGGATTTTCTAATTAAAAACCCTGGAAAATATGCTTTTAATGTTGGCACAGGAATTGGTTTAAGCGTAATGGAGGCTATTAAAGCTTTTGAAAAAACTAACAATTTAAGGATTAACTATTGTATAGGACCAAGGCGTCAAGGAGATATAGAACAAATATATGCAAATAATAAATTGATAAAAGAAAAATTAGGATGGCAGGCTAAAGAAACCTTAAAAGAAGCTATGAAATCGGCTTGGTATTGGGAAAAAGGAAAATAAAAATGTCTTTCAAAAATCAGTACATATTATGCAAAAAAGAGATCGTACCAGAAACAACGTATAACAAAATAAAAATTGGAGAATACAATCTATACATAAGTAGTGAAATAAAATATTATACAACTAATAACAATAAAGTTATTTTGCTAGGATATGTTTTTCATTGCTATAATAATAAATCTGAGAAGGAACTGATTGAAAATATATTCTCACTAAATAATGCAGAACTTTTAGATGAAATTGATAAATGGTGTGGACATTTTGTGTTATTTAAGAATAATGATAGTATAAAAGTCTATACAGATGCTTGTGCAAGTTTTAAAGTATTTTATGCAGAATCAGAAGGGGAAAAAGTAATTGCTTCCGATCCAAAAACATTAAATAAATTCTTTAATTTTAAAATAGATAAGAATAAGGAAAAAGAGATTTTCTATAATTCAAATTACTTTCTGAACGACAACACAAAAGTAGGTCATCACACAAGGTATAAAAATATGTATCAATTAGTTTCAAACTACTCTCTAGACCTAAATTCTTTTGAATCTACAAGGATTTTTCCAAGGGAAAAAAGAAAAGAAGAAACACAGAAAGAAACCTCTAAGCAACTAATTCCTATTTTTAGAAATATACTTCAGCAAATAGAAAAGAGATTTGTAATTTATGCCTCTATTACAGCTGGTTACGACAGCAGATTACTCATGGCAGCTACAAAAATTTTATCTGAGCAAGTACAATATTACACTTTTACGCTAGCTAATAAATCTAATGATTTTATTGATTACACTTTACCCAAAAAAATGACTTCAGAATTAGGATTAAAATATAAATTGGTAAATATTGATGAACTAAATGAAGGTGTCAAAGAAGAAATATTTAATACTTATGATTTACCAAAAATAAGTCCGTTTCAACAATATAAAGATATCTTTCCAAATACTGAAAAAGAAAATATTCTGCTTGTAGGATTTGTAAGTGAAGTTGCAAAAAATTATTTAGAAAGAGTGCCAGTTAAAAATGGTAAAGATGTAGTGAGAGCGGTTCATTCTCCTGACAATAAATATCTGGAAAATTATTATCAGAAATGGTTAAATAAAAATAAGAAGACAATTGATCAATTCGGATATGAAGTTCTTGATTTTATACATTGGGAGCAAGACATTACAAATTTTGCTGGACAAAACACCTATTATGCACATCATTATGTAAATTTATTTTCAATATTTAATAGTAGAGAAATTATAAGAATAATGCTAGCAGTAAAACCAGAAAAAAGAGATGGGAAAGACACTCAATTCTTCAGATATCTAATACAAAAAATGTGGCCAGAGTTATTAAATTAT
>Ga0315315_10005210_pt1 | contig 11994 bp, 17 predicted proteins | sample M140m3416metaG_FD_203699 | JGI IMG/M metagenome (GOLD analysis project Ga0315315, IMG submission 203699) | Ammonia-oxidizing marine archaeal communities from Monterey Bay, California, United States - M1 40m 3416 | ecosystem: Environmental > Aquatic > Marine > Intertidal zone | place: USA...
AAGATGGAAGCCCTTTTCGAGTTGAGATTGAAGAAGGTATGGATGTTGAATTATTTGATCAAATGATTAGACACGGTGCATTCCAAGGACCCGAATTTCTTGCACTTGTTAACTTTGTTTTTGATAAGTGTCTCAAATTAGGAAGCCCTGCTAGAGATAATGATGTCAAAGAATTTAAAAGAGAAGTTTTGACAGCATTACAAAATAAAGCTACTTTCGCCGAACTTGTTCCATTATTCTTTAAAAATGCAAATACCGCGGCTGATTGGATTCAAGAAGACCTTTTTGGTGTTAAAAATAATCTAGAAAGATTAATAAAAGAAGGTATCGTTACTGGTAAAAAAAATTAGTCCCACTTCCAACGACAAGAACCACTTAAACACTGTGGGTGCTCATCCTGATCATCTCTTGTTAAAGTATTATGATAATAATGTCCTCCGTGTGACCAAGGAACTCTAATCCAAGCATTATCTATTTCTTCTTGCGTCCATACTGGAACTGCTTGTCTATCTAATGGAACTTGTCCTGACATTGCCAAGACTGGCAACAACATTAACCATGCACAAATTGATTTTCTCATTATACATTAAAAATATTTTAATGTTTAAATTATTTTCTCTCCAAAAAACTTTTTTATAAAATAAAATGGAGAGATTTATAGATATATATTTTAATTATCCATAAATTCTATTAACTTTATTAATGGAGGGGGTGGCTGGTAGCGATCTTTTTAGATGTCGTCATGCGTCGTTTAGATTTTTGATTTTCAGGAACACAAACATCCGGATTGCGCTTTTGGATTTTAACATAATCTGCTCCCGCTACCTTGGATAACATAATAAGTTCTTTGCATAAATCCATCGAGCCATTGTGATTAATCCCAATTTCTGAAATGATTTTTACCATATTATAAAATATAAGTGACATTATATTTTATATTATTTTAACTAGTTTATTTATATGTTTTTGTATCAGTCTTATTTGTATCAATCGTATTTGTATAAATTGTTTTAAATATAGGAGCTAATCTTTTACTATTAACGTTTATAATGCTACAATTAGATTTATTTATAAAGTTAACTGAACATCTCCAAAGATCAAGGAGAGGACCCGAATAAACATCGGATGTGTGGTTTTTATAAAAATAGTCGCCACCACAATCATGCCCATATAAGTAAATAGTAGAACAGCCCGTATAAATTAAAAAATGTAATAGAGCAAATACGGATGGGTGTGAAAACCCATCAGTAATAATATTACCCCAAACGCCGGCTCCTTGGTTGCGCATTATAGGTAATATTCCATCATTTAAACATTGTATTACACCTTCATCTGTAAATCCATGATATTTATGATATTTATTGCGTTCGCCCACTTGTAATAAAATGATTGTATTATTTTTTATTTGGTTTATATAGTCTTTTGTTTCATATGCGACTTGTTTTATACTGTTTATTTTCTTTTTAATTAAGCTAAAGCCCTTATTTCTTTTAAAATCATTATTATAAAAATAAGCATCTCCTGCTAAATAAACGTCTAATTGATTAGCTAAAATTTTATGTTTATATATTTTGTTGACTGATGCAAAAACATCATTATTATTTTTTTTTATATTTGTTATTAAATTTAAACTGGCGCCATGACCAAATAAATGTCCAATTTTGCCCTTATTTATATCTTTAAATTTGGTAATTAAATCTTCATGTATAATATTTTTTATATTTTTAGAAATTGGTGTTGCATCTTCGTAACTATTACTATCTGAATTTTTAACCGGTTGTCTGATACCAAGTTTTTGTAATTTTTTTATACACAATTCAAAATCATGTTGACTAATACTCATTGTATATAATTATATATAAATATTTATATTTTTATATAAATATTTATATATAAATATTTATATATAATGGATAAATTATCGTTCATAATACTAAGACATGTTGGAAAGGAATATCAAAACTTATTTTGGAATGAATGTTATGATTGTATACGGAAATTTTATAAACATGAAAAAATATATATAATAGACGATAATTCAAAATATAAACCAAAAAGGAATGGTAAATTATTTAATACTTATATTATTAATAGCGAATTTCCACCAAATAGAGCTGAATTATTACCTTATTATTATTATTATACTAAAGAATTTTCTAAAAATACAATAATAGTACATGATACTGTATTTATAAATTCTAAAATAGATCCATCCCTTCTTAATACAAAAACCTTTCATTTTTTATGGTCTGCAAAACATAACTGGGATCCTAATGTAAGAATTTTAGAAATTTTAAAAAAAATGGATAATTCAAAAGAATTAATCAAAAAGTTTAATAATAAAACTAAATGGGATTCCTGTTTTGGTGCAATGGCTATATTAAATCTAGATTATATCAAAAAAATATTCGATAGTACAAATTATTTTGAAATATTAATATCTGAAATAAAATCTAGAAATGATAGGATGTGTTTTGAAAGAATAAGTGCATTATTGTTAACAAATACTATAAAAACAAAAACTGTGAATGGTGACATACACCAAGATCTAACATGGGGTACTGGCTGGACAAGTTATATAAAGAAAAATAATAATCACAAAGGTATGTATAAAGTTTGGGTAGGTAGGAAAGGACAATAACTTTTATTGAATATAGTTATATTTTTAATACATGGAGAGAATTATTCAATAATTATCTTTTCAATCATCAATACAATAGAGAATTACACTACCTATTATCCATCCAAATATCCATAAACCAAGTAACATATTTAAAACCATTAAGTTTACTGATATTAATGATACAGAATACATTATTAATATATACTTATTTTTTATTATATATTAATGCCAAATTTTTACCTTTTTTATTACTTTTTTTCTACATTTTTTTGAATAACTATATGTTGACATTTCATAACCCTTTAAAACTGAAACATCTTTTATTATAGAATTCTTTTTAGTTTTTAAGTTTTTCCACCATAACTGGATTCTTTTTATTTTAATTATTGTTTTTTTTGGGATCTTTCCTCCATATAATCTTGCCGGGTAATTACTTAATAATACAAATGCATCCCAATGTATTGTTCCCATTGCACTATTACAATATTTACATATTGGTAATAGATTTTCTAATTCTATTTTTCCTCCATCAAATTCAGATAATATATGTCCTCCTTGAAAGGTATTATAACTTGTAAAAGGAGTTATCTCTATATCCCAACAACAAAAACATTTTGCACTTATTTTATTACCAATATATTTTTCCCAAATTTTAAATCTCATTTCTGGAGAGATCCTTTTCTTTTTTGGTTTATCTTTTGTTCTATTTCTTTTTTCACATTTTTTTTGGTGTTTTTCTAACCAACCGCTTGTTTTATATGACTTGCCACAATGACAAGTATAATAATGCTTATTCATTATATAAAATAATAATAATTCTTTAAACCTATTAAGTATTGAAAATTGAATTAAATATAACATAATATAACTACTATTAATTATATTATGACTCAAAACACCACATCACCCACAGTACCAGACTTTGCTTCTGAACCTCCTCATATGACTCCTCCTAATCCTACTATTGTTCCTGAAAATGAAACACCAGAAGAACTTAATCAAAGGTTACTTAATTTTGCAAACCAATTAAAACAACTACCGACAGAAATACTACAGCAATTGGCTGTTGTTCATCCACAAAGAAATATACCTCAAATTATATTAGTCATTGCTATTCATATTAATAATATATCATTAGTTGAATGGGTTGGCGATAATCATCTTCCTGTTCTTAGTCAAATAATATCTCCTGATACTTGGTCTATTCTTAACGATATAGGATTTCCTATACCAAGTTAATAGTCTATGATGTGTCCATATCAGAAAATTGAATAAATTTTTATTCTATATTGTGTTAAGTATCCAACAACCTATACTTACGATATGTGTGACTGTGAACAAATTCTTGCTCAACTGCGCACTGGTGACGAGTCGCCCGTCGTCAAGATTAAGAAATTTATTAATGAGTACTGTTTCGTCAACCTTACTGACCTTCCTACTCTTAAACTAGTCTTACAGCTTACAAGTCAATATGCATATGACTTCCGTCAAAGACAACCGAAACTAAAACTGGGTGACTGTATGATGATGATGCTTGAGGATAAGGACTCCATCGACGACCCTATACTTAAACACTATTATGATGCTATGCTACTTGAGTTTCTACAAAGAAGTCTAGCTGTTGTGAATGCTGAACGAGAGCATATTGATGACCTTGACTCCAAAATTATGGAGAAGTTTGATAAATTCAAGGAGGGTGCTCCTATTCAGTAGACAAGCAAGTATTATTAAATTTTTATTCTATGATGTGTCCATATCAGAAAATTGACTTAATTATTTTGTCGTCTAATAGGTAGCATTCCTATCACCTCTCTTGACTCATTATGGCTTCCAACAATATCACCGCTACCAAAGAAGGAAATGTTGTCACTCTCTCTGGTCCGGATATGACCAGTGATTTTAACCAGATGAAGCGCGAATGTTGTGGGCGCTATGGTAATTTCCTCTTTCCTGACGCAAAAAAGGTTGTTGACCTTCTTAAGGATAAAAAGGGCGCCCTTCCTATGACTCACGAACAAATTATGGATGTCCACGGAAAGGGCACACACGCAGACTATTATGATACCATCTTTTGTTACTATTGTGTTAATAAAAAAAATTATAAAAATTATATGTTCTCTCCAGATGATGGGGAAAACAGGGACAATCACTATCGCCGACTGAGGTTTGGGGTTCTCAGTTTCAGTCTGGAGGAGGATTTTGATGTTTATATTATTAACTGTGCTTAATTAATAATATATTAATAAATTTTTATTTACATACAAGTTGTCTCGAAAATTTTTGATGTAACAAGATAAGGATCCATATTAGATGCTGGACGCCTATCTTCAAAATAACCTTTCCCATCTTTAATTGTATCATATCCTACTCTTATTGATGCACCACGGTCTACAGACCTATCTTTATTAAAAGAGAAATAATTAAAATTAGCCGTTTCATATTCTCCAGACATTCTTTTATCATTATCCTTTCCATATACTGCCATATGTTCTGTATGTTTTAATCTTAATTTTTCTATTGCTGAATAAATGAAATTTAATCCTCCATCTTTTCTCATACTTTCGGTACTATAGTTTGTATGACATCCGCTACCATTTATACCTACTATTGGTTTGGGCTCCCAACTAATAATTACATTATGTTTTTCACTTAATCTCTCCATTATCCATCTAGATATCCATATTTGATCTCCTGCGTCTATCCCTTCACAAGGACCTATTTGATATTCCCATTGACAAGGTGCTACTTCTGCATTAATACCGCTTACCTTTAGTCCTGCCCTTAAACATAAATCCATATGTTCTTCTGCTACTTCTCTGTAATATGCATTTTGACTTCCTACACTACAATAGTATTGACCTTGTGTTATTCCTTTAAATGTTGATTTATTTCCCTTTATAAAATATTCTTGTTCAATACCGAACCAGGGTTTTTCTGTTTTTGCTTTATGTGTTTCAAATAAGTCTGATGCTGATGACCTAGTATTGGTTGGTAATGGTTTGTCATTTTTATCTAATGTTTCGCATAATACAAGAAAACTGTTTGCTAATGCGTGGTGATTACTAAATGGATTATAATAAACTGCTACTGGCTTTAGTTTTAACTCTGAATTTAACCCTTCTGCTTGTTCAGTAGAACTTCCATCATAATTCCACATAGGAAAATATTTAGCTTCTAACGATTGTAATCTAAAATCGTGAAGAACTTTTGTTTTGGACCTGAGTTCGCCATTACCTCCAAGCCATATATACTCTGCAATCACTTGATGATTATTCATTATTTTATAATAAATTGCTTTCTTTTTAAACCCTTGATATTTAAAATATCGCAAATAAATTATTTGATATTTTTTTTTCATTTCTAACTATTGTATTCTCTTCTATTACACTAGATAATACACTATTTATAGAGTCTTTTTGATTCATATATTCTCTTAGTGCTATTGTATCCTTGGGAAAACAAGCGCCCCCGTATCCTAATTTTCCATCTGTTCCAGGAACTATTGTATGCATAGGATTTATCCATTTATTTTTTAACATTAGCTCTTTAATATTATGAAAACTTGAGCCATTTTTTTCACATAAACTAGCATACTCATTAAATATCATTATTTTACTAGCATAAAAACTATTACACATTATTTTCATACTTTCACTTTCTAGACTATCACACAAGCTTATTTCTGCTTCTGGATAGTTAGTTTTATAAAATTCCTTTAAACTATTCATATCTTCCTCAGAACAATTATTTCCCTTTCCCAATACTATATGCTTTTGTGAATGGAAGTCCTCATAAGCGGTTCGTGCCGATAAAAATTCAGGATTATGACACAATTTCAATTTGTATTTTATACTTAGTTTATTTATTGTCTCTGGTTCAACCGTTGATTTTAATACAACTAGACCTTCATAATTATTATTTACTAAGTCACTACATACTTCATGTATAGCACTTTTATCATACTCTTTTGTATCTTCATTAAAAAGAGTAGGTAAGCATAAAAATGCTATATCACATTTTAAAATACTTTCTAGACTAGAAATACCACCGTTTTTATATTTATCATATCCTATTAACGACACACCTTTCTTTTCAAAACTCTTATACATTGCACTTCCTACGAAACCTAATCCTACTATTCCAATTGTCATTTAAAAAACATAATTTTTTTATATTTAAATACATATATTTCTATATAAATATAGATGAATAAAAAAATTGCTATTTATTCAATAAATTTTGGAGGTTATCGTGGTGAAATTAATCAAGGTATTGATATAAAATTAAAAAAATATGATAAAGGTATAGATTACTATTTTTTTACTGATAATAAAAATTTAAAATCAAAGAATTGGAAAGTTATATATGTATCAAAGTTAGAAAGTGCTACGGATTTTATATGTTCTACAAGACGCACATCTAAATTTTATAAATTTGTTATACCGGAAATATTACATAATTATGATATTATTGTATTTTCTGATTCAAATTTTATAAAATGTTGCAATGTTTCAAAAGAAAAATTAATTAATTATACAAATGATAAAAAAGATCTTATATTAGTTAAGCATCCGATAAGAACAACACCACAACAAGAATTAAAAGTAACACTAGAAAACTCAAGAAAAAAGGGAGATGAAGATATACCTAATCGTTCTGGTGAAAATATAAAAAATGGAACAAGATTTTTAAATCTAATTAAAGATATAAAATTTAATTCATTATTAATGGCATCTGCACTAATTATTCATTGTAATAAAAATAATAATAAGGAAAATATAGATTTATTTAGAAAAATATATGAAAATATGATGAAATATGGTCTTCGTAGAGACCAAAATATTATACAATATGTATTAAAAAATAATAATTTTGAAAATAAAATATCTTATAATTGTAATAATATATATAATGATGATTTTATACTTGTCCCAAATGTGATGTAAAATCATTAGGCAATGTGAGAATGATTTACATTTTTGGTGGCTTCATGAATTTTTGAAAGAAACTAATGTGCATTTTTATTAATATGATCTACACTTTTTTACAGATCATACTATGATTTTAAAATTGATCTTAACATATTTCTTAACATACTTAAAGAAATAACCTATTATTGCATTATATCATGTTAAAGTTGGAAATTCAAGAGAACGATACTGTCACTAATTTGACTATTAGTAAAGAACAGATACAATTCGTAATGGATTATGAGGATTGTAGTTATGAAGAAGCTATCAATTATATAACAGAAAAAGCAACAGAAAAAGCTCGGAAGAAAAAAAATAAATTACACAAGAAGATGAAACGCCAAAAAGCTAAAAAAAATTTTATGCTTTCTGGACATCCTCACGCTAAAATTGTGTATGAAAATCGTTTTAGGGAAAAAACTATTACAAAATATTACTTAAATGTCGAATGCACACAATTTACTATTGGAAAAACAGGAAAAACCTTAGGTAGAGTTGGTATTAGTAATGCCGCAAAATTACATAGTGCTTCAATAAATAGCAATCAAAATGAAAAAGTTATTTCAATTATCATTACTAGTTGTAGTTTAGCAGAGACAAAACAATGGAATGTTAGGGCAAATAAAAAATTTGGCAGGGTATTGAATATTTGTACTATTTCAAGTAAAACTAAAAAAACAAATACGGGAAGTGGTAATAGTATCAGAGACTTCACCTTTGCGCTCACTTTTGCAAATAATAATAATCTACCAGATATTTTAATTATGTGTGCTCATTCAAAAAGGGTAAAAGAAGACTTATTAGCTCTCCTTATGACACAAAAACGAATAAGTTATGAAAATGGAAAAAAGTTTAAGTTTAATTTATTCTTTGATGAAGCAGATAAAAATATTCGTTTAATTACCGACTCCTTAAAAAAAATTAGGACTAAACGAGATGAAGAGACTGGTCATACTATGGATACATATTTAAACGAAGTTCATTTTATTACTGCTACACCTACTGCTCCATTTTGGGGGGCCCTTCATAAAATTGGTATTAATGAGTTAGCTAATTTTGATATTGAGTTTGGAACAGAAATTGATGATGCATTTAGAACGCGTGCTAGAGAACAATATCAGTCTATTTTAACACACCCACATATTGATTTTACAAGTTCAGGTTCGGCAAATGCTCTTGAAAATATTAGAATGGTTATGCAAAGTGAACATATTCCACCAATTGGAAATGGAATACAAAACATTATATTTGCCCCCGCAGAAAACACTCGTGTTAGTCATAATGAAGTAAAAGAGTATTTTCAAGAAAACGGTTATTATGTTTTCATTCATAATGGTAAAGAAAAAGGTATTTATGATCCTTCAGATAAATTTAAATCATTAGATGAGTTAAATATTGAATATGATTTAGACCCCAAAAATACAGAAGTTAGGGATACTCTTAGAAAATGGCAAGTCAAAAACCCATCTTCTTCTTTAGGTATTACTGGATGGTATACCATTACTAGAGGATTAACATTTAATACCAACGGATTTAATTTTACACATATGATCTTTTGTTGGATTCACGCTAGAAATTTAGCTGAGTTCGTGCAACTGTTAGGTAGATGTTGCGGTGATTCTAAATTTTGTGATCCTATCAAACTAATTGGACCAAAAGGAGCTTTTGATAACGCAAAAGATTTTGTTCAAAATCTATTGGATTTGAAGGATGAGAATGTAACAGAGTATATTGAGAAACAATTCAAAAAGAATAAAGCAAATGAAGCTATAGTTTATCATGAATTCCCAGGACAATTGGGTTGGATGGATGCTGTTAAGAAAATAAAAGAGATTTGGCCACGACGCAATCCATACAAGATTGGAAGAAAAGATGAGTGCAAGCCTATGCCCGATGATAATGGATTTTATCATAACAATATTAGAGGTCAAACTAGTATTATGTCATTAAAATATATTCTTGAGAATAGATGTTGTGCCATTAATAAAAATAGTCCATATAGAATTCATTGTGGATATAAAGATGTAAAAAATAAAGATACCTGTGTATGGATTGCTTGTTATAGGAAGGAAGACGAACCAAAAAAAGAGGAAAAAGTATCTGTTATGGATGCATTTAATAAATAAATTGGAGAGATCTTTATAAAAATACTTTAAAAATATTATATTTTAAATAAAAAATATTATTTAATATATGAAATTCTGTATATGTTTTTATGGATTGGTTGATAGATCTTTAAAATATACTTATGATAGTATAAAAAATAATATTTTTGATATTTTAAAGGAAAATAATATTGAATATGATGTTTATTTACATAATAATCAAATAGATAGTTTAAATGCAACAAGAAATAATGAAATAAATTGTAAATTAGAAATAAATAGTTGGAAAGTTTTAAACCCAAAAGAGTTTATTATTGAAAAACAAAAAGATGTTCCGGCAAATGTCGAAAGATTTGATAATGAGTTTAAAAATATACCAGATAATTTTGAAAATAATAAACAAAGTTATAAATTTACGACTTATCAACTATATTCGTGTTATAAAGTTACACAATTATGGAAAGATAAACCAAAATATGATTATTATTTATATCTGCGACCCGATTTAAAATATCTACATAAGATTAATATTGATTTTATAAAAAAATATATTGGTAAAAAGTGTATCTTAACCCCAAAATGGGATTGTCATGACGGAGAAGGAATAAATGATAGAATAGCGTTTGGTAATTATGATGAAATGGTAATTTACGGGGAAAGATTTAAATATATAGATGAATTTTTATCAAATGTAAGTTGTAATTATAGAACTGTAAAGTTTAAAAAACATTTTGTAGCTGAACTTTATACACATTGGGTAATCATTAAAAAATTTAAACTTCAAAATAATCATATAATTGATAATGATGGAGGAGTTTTTAATGCACAAAGAATTCGTGCTAATGGTTCTATTCCATATTTTGATATAGGTAAAAAATAATTCTATTTGGAGAGATAATTTCTAATAAATTATATATATGTTTACAATTATTTTGAAAAATGCTGGGTTTAGAAGGACTTTTACTCCAATTGTTATACAAAGTAGAGAATTCAAACGGGAAGTTGAACCGTGTGACCTAGATGCTAATCATCCTGATAGACCTTTTAATAAGGAAAACGAAAACAAAATAGAAAAAAAAGATAAAGTAGAGGAGATACCATTATGGATTCATAATAATTTTGGATTAGATATACCTGATGGTACTTATATACATTAACAAGTAAAGAATTATAAAAAAATTGAATTAAATTTTTATTATTAATAGTAGTTAATAATAAAATATGGAATACCCTGAGGCGGTTGTTATTGATATTCCCATTGATGATCAGCCAAGCATTGAAGGTGTAGTTGTGGATATTGACAATAGCGTCCATTGGGATATGGCTCAGCGTAAAGTGATGTGTTGTTTAACTATATCAATAACGGTATTTATTATGGTTGTGTTTGTATATAGTTTGACAACTTCATAAAATTACACAGTGCAATCTAGCGATAATTCTATTCTTGAACCCAAGCAAGCAAGGTTATACCCTGCAACCGCCATTACACCCTATATAAGGGACCTCAGAAACCGGTGACAAACTATGTTACCGGTGACAATAACTAATAAGTATAATATATTAAACATTAAAGATAATAATATATTATAATGCCATACGATATGTGGAGTCGTTATAGAGTTAATGAACGGATCAAGGAAGATTATGAAAAAAGAATGGAACAATTAAATATTAATTAGTGCTTTTTTTTAAGTTAATAGATTTAAGTCTTTATTTGCTACCATAATTGATTCAAATTCTTCAAAAAAATTTACTTTATGACTTGTTAACATTTTATCAACTGTTGTTATAGACCAGGGTCTTAAGGTTTTATCTCTCATAATTTTTGATAATAAATATACTACTATTCTATTATCTAATTCACTATCATTTATCTTTTCATATCTTTCTTTGAATTCTTTATATAAATGCATATATGTTACTGAACATTTTATATCTAACCAACTACCCATATGTTTGTCAAAAAATCGTTTAAATTGTTCATTCTCCATCAACCCACAAAGATCTTGGAAAAATTCATTCTTTTCTAACCTTTTTTCTCCTTCTTTTAAAGAATTATTATATTCAATAAGTTGATTCATATATTTTATTTAACAAATTCTCTCCAAATTGTTTTTTAGAAAAGTAAAATGGAGAGAAAAATATTCAACAGTGCAATCTAACTATCGCTCGCCTTTGGCTCGCTCTCTTTATAAAAACATTATACCCTATCACCAAGATACAAGTTATAGGGGACCTCAGAAATCGGTGACAAACTAAAATACCGGTTACTATTTTACTTCGAATTTACTAGGGA
>Ga0315315_10005211_pt1 | contig 11994 bp, 10 predicted proteins | sample M140m3416metaG_FD_203699 | JGI IMG/M metagenome (GOLD analysis project Ga0315315, IMG submission 203699) | Ammonia-oxidizing marine archaeal communities from Monterey Bay, California, United States - M1 40m 3416 | ecosystem: Environmental > Aquatic > Marine > Intertidal zone | place: USA...
TGCAGAAATTTTTTATAGGGTGAAATTAGAGGGATAATCTGGTCGAGTGAATCAACCCCAATAATCCTTATCGTTCTATTTAGACCACTCAAAGAAAAGTTTTCTGAATTTTCCGAAAAAGAAACTGTCCATGATCCAACCTTATTGGTAATTATGACTTTTTTGGGGTCAGAGATTGCTTCCAATTCCTGGTTATTTCGCCACTCTGCAACCTGGATAGATTCGCTTGTACTTAAATTCCTTCGTGGGAATTTCTCTTCAAAACAGGAGAGTTCATGGGCGATATATTCTGCGAAGTTTTGTGGACTTATGCGCCCTCCAAATTCAACAAAGAAAACGTGCGGCGAATAACAGCCATTTTGATCATAACGAGCGATATCATTTGCTGCTTTATGTGCAACGGCCCAAGATTTCTGGGCGTCTAATACTGTAGCAGATATAATGCCAAAACTTATCTTATGTCCGTAAGATAAATATCGTGTGGTTATTGGCGTTCGATCTTGAATCTGTTTGATAGTGGTATTGTCTCCATAAGCCAAAACAACATCAGCGTTTTTTAATAAAATATTTTCTAAATCTGTAGTGCCACCCTCCCACCAAAGTACTGCTAGGCAATCGGAGATCTTTGGCTCTATTTCCACTAATAGTTCAATAAATAGGGATGCGAATAAGGGTTCTGAACTGGAAACTTTTCCAATATTACCTGCTTTTACAAGTAGGCCAGAGATCAAACTCCAGAGTGGTAAGCCGGGTACATTCCCGGCCCAAATATGAAGTAGGCAATCAGGCCCAAAAGCTTTGGCAAATCCTCCTTTCATAATAGGCTGAAATTCGTCAAGAATTTTTGGGTTGGAAAAGTCTTCGTTAATAAACCGCTGCAGCTGCGGTTTTCGAAAAGTTTTTAAGTAATCGGTCAAACTCAACCGGATCATTTCTGCATCAAAACCCGTAATCAAAGGCAATAATTGCTCGGCTTTTCTTCGAATAGGATCATCTCTATTTAGAAGCCTTTCAATAGCAACATCAATGAGTTCAATGATGACATTTGTTGTTTGTTTTTTTAAAAAACTAGCGCTACTGGCTTTTATATGTCTAGTAAGTCGTTCGCATTGTTCTGTAGTTAAGATTGGGACCTCAAGAGCTAAAGATTGAGAGTTTTTAGAGAACTTCAATTTTTTCCACTCTATCTCATCAATAAGAAAGCTTGGAACATGACCTGCTTTTTCAGTAATATTAACCATCTTGCTGGTTTGCTCTTAGAAACTCATCTACAGCCATTGAGCAACCTCTAGCATTCTCGCCACCCGCTCGACCCAATAAAATAAATCCGTCCTCAGTCTCTATCCCTGTGTCCTCTGTTAGTATTGTTGAGACAATATTGAAATGCGCTAGGTCACAATGCACCAGAATACCAACCTCGCCCTTTGCAACATCTTTTTTTGTTAGCGGATTTACAGCCCTCGTTCTTATCCAATGCGGTCCAGTTTTGATAGAAGGACAATTTTCATTTCCATTGTCGTAGAACTGAGTGCTCAATTCGGTCATTCCGTACATATTGATGCAGTCCTTGCGAGAAACGCCAAGAGCCAGCGATAATTGTTCGTAGAAGTCTTCCTGTTCCAACTCTCTCGACTGACCTTTAAAGCCTCCAGTATCCAAAACCTTACTGCCGGCAGGCAATTGGAACCGCATATCTAGTTTTGACATCTCGTCCAATAGATGGACTATACTAAAGCTTGCGCCCAAAATGGCATAGGGAATACCTGTTTCCTGGGAACTTCGAAAATCATTAAATAAATTTTCAAATTCAATGCCGTTGGTATTTAAATGATAGGAACTGCATGGGGTCCCAAAGTTGTGCAACGCTAGGTTTAAATAATGTGCTAAAGATGAGTTCGGCATAACGTCCTCATCAGGAAAAAGAATGCCCATTTTGATTGTTGTTGTATCGGGTAGAAAACGGCTTTTGAAATTCCTTATCATTGACTTATCGTATACAGCCAAAGTTGGATGATAACTTTTCCCTTTTACACCGTCTTGGGTCGTGCCACTTGTCATAAATGTTCGGCCTGTATCATCTGGTGGACAACAGGTAAGAAGAACACTTTTGAAAGCATTGATTGGGACGGGTGGAATGTCTCGCCATGTTTTCGCCATTCTTGGGCTTGAACCCTGTTGCATTGCAAATTGATGGAATGGCAAATTATTCGCATATTGATATGCAAATAATTCTATTGCTAGTTCGTTAAATTCACTTTCTGTTGTTGAATCTGATTCTATAAAAGTTAAAATTGTGCGGATGAGTGTTTCTTGATTCATAATCTAATTAAATCTCCTGCACCTTGTGTGATGGAGATCATTTTATTTTTCATCAATTCATTCATATATTCCTCCCTACGGCGGCATTATCCGCTTCAGGTTGTAAGGGTCGCCGCGTTTACGATATTTTCGTCAGTCGACATCTCAGCCTTCTATCAAGGCTCCCCCGGTGATACTGACTGAATAAAACTGAGCACGATATCAGTCAAGTTTTTAGATTAACTATTATATAGGTGTTTGGGTTATAAAAATTAAAGCCTTTTTAACTTGCACATTTGAGTATATATGAAATGTATCAATCTTCTTGAAGTTCAATCATATTACCGCAGGGATCCTCAAAAAAGATCTGTACGGATGCTTGACCCACCAATCCGCCGTATTCCCAATATTTAACTCTTTTCTTTTCAAGTAAAGTGCGTGCTTCCTCGATACTTTCTACGGCAAAAGCTATATGCATGCGGGTTGGATCTTCTGTCTTTGAGCGTGATACTGGCGATGCGCCACTTGCTCCCATTACATGGATTTGCTGGGTTCTATCCCCATCAGATATATTGATCCAAAAGCCTGGAATACCTTTTATCTCTGGGCGTTGATTGTCTATCTGCAGGCCTAGTAAATCCGAGTAGAAAGTATTGGCTTCGTTGATGCTACTCTCATCAGGATCAACGCGAACTCCGACATGTAGAAGTTTTTTTATTTTTATTGTCATGCATTTATATCCCTTTGAATAAGATGTTGTTAATAGCAAGAATTTTCGTGGTAACGCCTAGAAATAATTATTGTCTTAAGTCAAACTTAACGCATCCAAACAATTTTCTTTTAGGTGAATAAATTTAGTATAAATAAAGTTCAAAAACTTAATTGTTTAGTTAAATTGTTAAACCTAACTTATATAGTCAGAATGTCTGATGAAATCTCAATGTGAAATAATAGGTTATCAATTATGCCAAGTGTCTTCCCAAGTGATTATAGTTTAGGTTGCAGAATAGAGGGCATTGACCTTTCAAAACCGCTTGATCATTATGATGAGACCCTTATCATCGACGCGTTCGGGCGTTTTGGTGTTGTCTGTTTTCCAAATCAATCTCTGGAACCGGTTCAGCACAAGGCTTTTGCATCAAGGTTTGGCTCTCTTGAGGTAAACGTCGCTGCTGGTCGCTATACTGTCCCTGATCACCCAGAGGTTATGATCTTATCTAACGAAGTGGTCGATGGTCAACCTATTGGACTGGGTGATGCCGGGCAGGATTGGCACACCGATATGTCTTATTCTGAGACGATTGCGTTCTTAAATGTACTTTATGCTATCAAAGTTCCGACAAGAAATGGAAAAGCACTAGGCGATACAGAATTCTTGGATATGTGCGCGGCTTATGACTGTCTACCCGAGACAATTAAGGACCGGATCGAAAACCTTAGTGCGACGCATGATTTTGATAAATTCTGGTCTAAAATGGTTGCGATGCCTGGCTCGAAACGTAAGCCACTATCGCCGGAACAGCGTGCAGCCAAACCCCCGGTTTCGCACCCACTAGTTCTGCGGCACCCGGTATCAGGAAGAAAGGCCCTATATTGTAACGTTGGATATGTGGTGAAAATCAATGAACTAGAATTAGAAGAAAGTGATGAGTTATTAGAGTTTTTATTTACGCACCAACTCAAAGAGGAATTTAAATATTCTCACAGTTGGACAGAGGGAGACGTATTAGCGTGGGATAATTTATGGACGATGCATAATGCTAGAGCCGATTATGACTCAACGGAGCTGAGATTGATGTGGCGTTGTCAAACAATGGCGGATAGAATTTTACTGGAACGTTAAATTAGACAAATTTTCAATTTTTTCTAAAATTATCTGGGTGTTAAAATGAATTTGTGGAAGATCATTTGTTTGCTGGTCTGTTTTATAGGCTTTTCTATGAGCCCGCTCAATGCGATGGAAATAAAGGCTTCTCAATTAATTTCATCTTGTTCTAGTCCAAAGAGTGACGAGCAGGCATTTTGTATAGGGTACATTGGTGGCATCATTGATGGAGCGAGAACCCAAGAAGAACTTTCTGCTAAGATAGTGTTTAGGCACTCCCTTACCGGAAAAACTTGGTGTGGGTCGACGGAACAAAGTTTGATCGACGCCACAAACAAAGTCGTTGAATTCTTTCAAGAGGATAGAATTTCCCACTCCACCAGTGCCTTCATGCTAGTGGTTAGTGCCTTAGAGACTAAATGGCCGTGTAAAAATTAGTAAGCCTAAAAAGTTGGTTAGAAAACAAAGTTATCAACTGTTAGTCCCTGGATGCCATTCGTTATATCCGTGGTAACAGTCCCTAAAAGAGCTACTTCACTCGAGACTATGGCTGCCGTCGAATTGTTGTCTACTCCGTAAATATATTGGGTTGTATCGTCATCTGCTCCTCCCACTATAAGTATGGAAGCTGCGCTCGCGTCAAAATCTAATGCATCTAATACACCAGTATTTGCCAATGCTGTCACTATATCTGCTTCAGTATCAATCGTAGCCTTTAAAGCGACTTCTGCTATGTAGGTTTTATTAGTTGTAATTTGAATTGAGCTTGACTCCGTTGACAAGGCGCCGGTTGAGGCGAGAGCAATGGAGCCAGATGAAACATTTGTGATTGTTCCAGAACTTAACAAATTTGAAAAATCAAATTTATCATTGGTTTGGAAGGTTGCAATTGTATCACTGCCATTATTGGCATCTGTTAAGCCACTAAATATAACTATATCAGAGCCGCTTTCGGTTGCTACGGTTAGGTTTATAATATCGTCTCCAATGCCGCCCGTTATTTTGTCGGTACCCGTTCCCGCGAAGATAGTGTCATTGCCTGCCAACCCATCTAAAGTATCGTTTCCGGCACCCCCATTAATTATGTCATTGCCAGATGTACCATTTATGGTGTTAGCCGCATTGTTTCCGGAGTTGACGAAAGAAAAATTTGCCGGAAGTAATCCCTGGATGCCATTTGTGATGTCGGTTGTAACTGTACTTAATAAGGCAAGTTCACCGGCTACAAGAGCTGGGGTTGCGTCATTATCTACCCCATAGATATAATGGGTGGTGTCGTCATCTGCTCCTCCAACTACTAATATCGCATCAGCGTTGGCCGAAAAGTCAACAGCATCTAAAGAGCCACCATCTGTTAAGGCTGTTACAATCTTTGCAATTGTCTCTACGTCAGCTTTAGCTGCTACTTCGGCTATATAGACAGTTTCATCACCCACTGCGATGGAAGTAGCTTCTGTTGATAAAGCTGTTGTCGATGCGAATGTAATTAGAGAACTTGAGATATTAGAAATTGCACCAGAATTTAATAAATTAGAGAAGTCGTGCATATCATCAGTCTGGAAGGTTGTTATTGTATCGCTGCCATTTAAGCTATCCGTAAGACCACTGTATACAACTGTATCAGTGCTATTCCCCGAGGTCGTTAAAAGATTTATGACGTCATTTCCAACACCTCCTGTGATGACATCCCTGCCGGTTCCAGCATTAATCGTATCTGCGCCTTCTCCACCAGAAAGACTATTATCGCCAGAATTTGCGGTGATTATATCATCCCCCGCGTCGCCATTTATGGTGTCGTTACCTGCTCCCCCAAGGATTGTATCCCCGCCAGCTCCACCAGTAATTGTATCGTTTCCGTCACCACCGCTAAGTGTGTCTGCGTCTTCATCACCCGAGATTGTATCATCGCCAGTTCCACCATCGATTGTATCTGCCCCTGCTTTCCCCGATAAAACGTCGTTGCCACCGGCTCCGTTTATCGTATTAGCTTCAGAGTTTCCCGTGATAGTCTCTGCGGTGGACACTCCATTCGTTGTTGTTTTTGTGCCTAGGGGTATAGTGTAAGTATCATCGGCTCGCCTCGATTCTGATTTTCCTGCATATTGGTAATGTTCAAATGCAGTGTAATCTGACGCGGCTACATCTAGGTTCGCCTCGAGATATAATGCGGTATTGAAATTAGCTGAAGGATCCCGTCCTTCCTTGTGACCAAATAAGGCAAAATGTTCAAGTGCTGTGGTTTGATTGTTATTAACTAAAAAAGCAACATCGAGGTTATTGGTTAAATAAAATGTTGAGTCAAAAAGTTCATTGGCCGCGCGACCCTCTTGATTGCCGAATAAGAGGAAATGTTCAAGTGGATTTGTTGCACCGTTAGCGACATCAGTATTTTCTCGCAAATAAGTACTTGTATCAAAAAATGGACTTGGGTTACGAAGTTCTTGCACGCCAAATTCAACATAATGTTCAAGAGGGTTTTTCTCTGCTTCGTTAACATCAGGATTAGTTACTTTATAATATCTCGTGGAGAAAAAAGCATTAGGATCTCGATTTTCTCGCCAACCAAATAGAGTGTAGTGAGTAAAAGGGTCTATCCCAGATGCAGCAACATCAGTATTTTCTCGAAGATAAAACTCAGTATCGAATAGTCTTTTACTCGTCATAATAGTGCCCAAATTTTAGTCAAAAACTTCCCTCGAGACTATAAAGCAAATTTTGCGCCAGTTTTGTGAGAAAAATAAAATACGCCCCTAATTTAAACCAATATATCGGTGCAACGTTGAAATTAGGACAATTCCCATTTCTATTAAAGTGGTAATTTGAGATATTAATTGATACCGGAGTGCGATACGGCTAAAGACTAGATTGAAGGAGGAAATTCCATAACTAAGCTGAAATCGTTCGACGGTAAGACTGAACTGCTCCTTACATCTTCAATTCCAAAAATATTGTGGAAACTCGCAACCCCCAACGTGGCTGGGGTGAGTGTGATGACCGCGGTGACATTTTTTGATGCGTGGTTTGTTGGTCATCTCGGTAATCAAGCTTTAGCAAGTTTAGCGTTGGTTTTTCCTTTTCAAGCCCTTATGCAGATGATGGCAGGTGGAGCTATTGGTGGTGGCATAACTTCCGCGGTTGCTCGCGCAAAGGGAAGTGGAAATATCAATTCCGCAAAGACAATCGCTTTCAATGGACTTTTAATCGGGATATTTATGTCCCTATTATATACAATTACCCTCGGTGTTTTCTCTGTCCAGATATTTAATTTATTGAGTGATTCAGAAGATGTAATAAATGATGCCGCTAAATATGCAAAAGTAGCCTTTGGCGGAGCCATATTAACATGGGTATTTTTTGCATTTTCTTCTATTTTGAGAGGGCTTGGCGATACTTATACTCCTGCTAAAGCAATCATTATAGCAGGGTTAATACAAATTATCATGTCGGGACTGTTTACTTTAGGGCTTGTTGATAGTGTTGACCTGGGTGTTACTGGCCCAGCTGCTGCTATGATTATTTCGCATGCTTTAGCAGTTTTTTTTCTCTTACCAAAAATAATAGGTTCTAATTCACTCCTGAGTCGCCAAAATTGCCTATTTAATTGGAGTGCTATTTACAGAATACTCAAGGTAGGTGGATTAGGTCTGTTAAACAGTATAACGATAGCCTTAACTATCGTCATAATTACTACTTTTGTTGCTGGTTTTGGCACGGATGCGTTAGCCGGGTACGGGTTATGCAGCCGTCTTGAGCTGATGCTTGTGCCTATATCATTCGGAATAGGGGCTGCACTGACCGCTGCTGTTGGAACAAATATTGGGGCAAATCAGTATAATAGGGCTAGATCAATTGCTAAAGCCGGGGCGTTTGTGACGTTCTTTTTAACGGGTGTTTTGGGCGTTGTTGTTGCTATAATACCATGGGTTTGGGTTGATTTATTTGCTGTGTCAGGAACAGCCGAGTTGTTTGCCTCTTCTTATTTAATGATTGTAGCCCCATTTTACGGTTTTTTCGCGGGTGGCATGTCTCTATATTTTGCAAGCCAGGGTACAGGAAGTATGATTTTTCCTGTTTTAGTAAATGTTGTTCGCTTTGTTGTGGTTTCTTCAATATGCATGCTGGTGCTTGTTTTTCAATTTGACATAAAATGGCTCTTTAGTGGAGTAAGTATCGGTCTCCTGATTACTGGGGTAGGGCAGTTCTTGTGTCTATATTCTTCGCCATGGAAGAAATCCATTTAATTTGGTTTTTTCATATCCTTACCGACACTGTATTCATCAATCCAAGCAATAAAGCCTCATTTTCCAATCTTAACACTAATGCGTCTCAGATTATGCTGCTTGACGCCCTTTTTCTGCCGCCTTTAACATCATTAAAGCGCACTTTTCTCCGATCATAATCGACGGAGCATTAGTATTTCCAGATGTGAGAGTTGGCATTATTGATGCATCTGCAACTCGTAACCCAGAAATTCCATGAACCCGCAGTTCATTATCTACAACTGCTAAAGGATCATTACCCATCTTGCATGTTCCTACAGGATGGTATGTGGTTTCTGCATTGTTTTTGATCCATTCAACCATGTCTTCGTCGCTTTGGCAATTTGTCCCTGGGGCTAGTTCGTCACCAACAGTCGCTGCTAGCGGTGAGGTGGCAAATAGTTCCCGGGCCTTGCGCATGGCTGCCACGGTGCCATCTCGATCATAGGCGGCAGACATGAAATTGAAATTTATCGCAGGTGCTTCGGCAGGGTCCGCAGACGTTATATGAATACTCCCAATACTTTCAGACCTCAAAACGTTGATATTTAGAGTCACACCTCTTTGTTTGGAAATTTTCAAATGACCATCTACAGATTCATACAAAAATGGGGTCATTGCTATCGCTGCGTCGGGAGATTCGAGACCTTCTCGGGTTTTAAAATACATGCGAATTGGTGCAGCACACATTGCAAAAAAACCTTGGCCTGAGAATAAGTATTTCACAGCCTGTAAACCTAACTTCCATCCTCGCCCTTGATCATTAAAGGTTGCTTCTTTTTCGGTTATGCTAAATCGCATCCTTGGGGAATAATGATCTCGAAGATTTTTACCAACCCCCAAAAGCTCGTGTTGAACTTCGATATTGAATTTATTTAATATTTCTGGATCGCCAATTCCGGATAATTCCAGGAGTTTTGGTGAGTTGATTGATCCAGAACTCAATACAGTTTCACGTGATGCAAATGCCTCGTGCCGTGCTCCGTTAGCGCTATAAACGATCCCCAAACATTTTTTGTTTTTCATGATTAATTTTTCAACCATGGCACCTGAAATGATTGTTAGATTTGGCCTAGACCTCGCTGGATCTAAATAACAATAAGCTGTACTCTGACGGCGTCCTTTGTTTATTGTAACTTGGGTAATCCCTATCCCTTCTTGAGATGCACCGTTATAGTCAGTCGTGTAAGGGATACCGATTTTTTCAGCAGCCTCAATCATTCTAGAATGTAGGGGGCTTATTTCTGGAGGTGTATCGGTTACTCGAAGCAACCCATCGCGACCGCGACTTTCATCAGAACCGCCATCATAAGATTCCATATCTTTGAAAATAGGTAGCACATCTGAATAGCTCCATCCACGATTGCCTAATTGTGCCCAATGATCGTAATCCTGAGGTTGTCCACGAACAAATACCATTCCATTGATAGAGCTAGAGCCTCCTAACATCTTACCCCTTGGGACCGGAATTCTGCGTCCTCCTGATCCTTCGTCGGGTTCGGATGAGAAGCACCAATTAACGGCGGGTCTGTCTATAAGTTTTGCCATTCCAATAGGAACTCTTGACCAAAAATAGTCTGATCCTTCAGTGCCAGCCTCAAGACACAAGACCTTAAACTCACCACTCTCGCTAAGCCTGTTGGCCAGAACAGCGCCTGCAGAACCAGCACCGACTATAATATAATCATAATGAGATTCCATCATAACCCCCATAAACATCTCGCCATTCACAACCTATTATATAACCGAATCCGTTACACAACTTCAGTCGTTATAGTTGCACCTCAACATTATCATTTGTCTATTCTAGTTCAATAAATATTATACTTGTGAATTAGTCATAACGATCTATAAAACAGTTAACTCCGTAAGATGAAAATAATCGGAATGGCTTCATTGTACACTGCAGTTGATAAAGGTTTTTTAATTGTCGAACTCTAATGATAATTTTGATCCTGAGATATGGACATTGAGCCTTGTAGGCGATGTCTTGGGTTTTATTGATGAAGCATTTTTGGATATGGACGTACAGAACAGAGACGCACTTAAGCTATATCTTGATAGTGGCGATTTGGAAGATGGTCTGTATCTTGGCGTTAAGGAGCGCCTTTTGGAATGTATATGGCAAGCCAAAATCGTTAAACACGATCTATCTGAGAAGGCCCATTAACGTAGATGTTTGGAACTCTAAAACTATTGCTTGTAACAGTGATATTAGCCACAGCAATTTCCAACGCGAATGCTGGGTTTAGCACGGGTGAAAAATTACTAAAGTTTTGCACGGCCGACAAAAATGGTCCGCAGGGTGTTTGTTCAGGGTACATTATAGGGGTTGTAGACGCCCAGCAAACAGATAACATCATTGGCGGTAAAGATGAATACGTCAACAAACACCTCGGATATCGATGGTGCCTGCACAAAAAAATAACCCAAGGAGAAGTGATGGACCCAGTCATTGCGTGGCTGAAAGTAAATCCAACAAAACGCCATTTCACGGCAACCAGTCTGGTAAGTAAGGTTCTTCAAGAGAGTTTTCCATGTGCAGATCAAAATTAATATAATTTGATCGTTCTTAGGTATGATGCTTTTATGAGTATTTTGTTTTTAATAATCTAAGCCAACCGGAGTTCCGTTTCGACGAAAAGAACTGGGAATTCTCTTTGAGTGGTATAGTGATGGTTAAATATAGGTGTGATTAGATGGTTGACGAAAAGATAAAAGCTCTAACGTTTGATACTGGCGGAACTATTTTAGATTGGCATTCTGGTTTCTATAGTGCTCTGTCTGAAACGGGGACAAAGTACGAAATAGAAAAAGACTGGCATGTCATAGCCAATGAACTACGCCGAAGATCTCTTGGAAAAATACTCAACCAGGGAGAAATAGAAAAACCGAAGTATAACTTCGATGATGCGCACAAGCTTGTTTTGGATGAGCTTTGCAAAGAATATGAATTAGATATTTTTTCTGAAGAAGAGCGGGGCTTTATTGCATGGAATACTCCGCATGAATTCAAGGTTTGGGCAGATTTCCCAAATGCATTGTCTGAGCTAAAAGGTAAATTTATTTGTTGTTCATTTACTATTTTAAGTTTTCGAATAATAATCGATACCGCTCGGAAAAATGGGTTGTCTTGGGATGCTGTTTTTTCATGCGAGGCAATTGGAAAATATAAAATTTTACCCGAACCTTATAAAGCAGTTGCCAAGTGGTTACAGCTTGAGCCAAGCGAGATTTGTATGGTGGCATGTCATAATTTCGATCTCGATGCGGCGAAAGCGGTTGGGTTTAAAACCGCTTTTGTTAAAAGACCAAACGAATGGGGGCCTGCTGGGCCACCCGATCCCGAACCAAACCCAGACCACGACATTATAGTCGACACGTTTCCAGATTTAGTGCGTGCATTGGAAGAACAGGGTTAAAATCGCATTTTCCGTTTTTACACTTTGAAAATTTTTAAATGGTCGTTTTTACTGTGGTTAAAAGGAACTATGCGACGCGAAAACAAATAAACTTGAGACTAAGATTAAAAAAGATGCAATTCTTTGAAATTATTTTTAGTAACATCATCACAACGAGCCCTATACTCTGGAGCGGTGCCAGTATAACGCA
>Ga0315315_10005212_pt1 | contig 11994 bp, 18 predicted proteins | sample M140m3416metaG_FD_203699 | JGI IMG/M metagenome (GOLD analysis project Ga0315315, IMG submission 203699) | Ammonia-oxidizing marine archaeal communities from Monterey Bay, California, United States - M1 40m 3416 | ecosystem: Environmental > Aquatic > Marine > Intertidal zone | place: USA...
GGTCAGCGTTGAGAAGTATCACGTGAGGCACGTGTTCTACCCTAAAGCGGTCACGTAAGTACATGTGGTCAACAGGGGCATTGACGAATGTGACACTTGGCCAATAATATCTCGACACCTCGTTGAGGTCTTCTATAGGTACCCCAAACGATAGAATATGTATGTTTGATATATCGTAAGCAACGGTAAAGTCTGGCGTTCCTAGCTGGGTTACTAGTGGTAGAGGGTGTATAGTAGCTTTAACCGCTACCAAGTAGAGTGTCAGTAGTAGTAGCAACAACAACATATATAAGGTAGAAGACATCGGTTATAATGTTAAATGAATTGTCTGGGGATTTATTAGTACATATATCCTATTATTTACATCCGAAAGATTTTTACACTGTGCTTACACTGTCTAAAGATTTCTCTACACGCTCGCTATCTTTGGTATCATTAAGATGGCCTGGTTGTGGAAACCTGCGCCAGTTGAACCATTTATATAACATGGTTCGAAAAGAATGTCTTCGGTTTAAAACCGAAAGAGATTTAAGAATTCAATTCCCATTGTATAACAATAGACGTAGATTGAGACGAGAAGAGACACCTATCTTAATGTTTTAAGCTGTTCTTCAATCTTGTCCGCACGTTTTTTATTTTTTTGAATGATTTCTTCTGTCTTACTTTCTTTAGAGTCCAGTTCTTCCTTCTCCCCTATGTATGCTATGTACAGCGTTCTAAAACATTCTGTCATGAGCTTTAACTCCTCATCTGCCTCATTGCCATTGAACAGTGTTGTCAACTTCTTAGCACTATTGGAAAACTTCCGATTGAGTTCAACAGTATCCATAGCTTAATATCTTAATACGGGATACTTATATACAACCCGACGTTGAACCTCTGGGTCTAAACTGTCCCATGTACTCTTACTGGGAAAAGACTTAAAGTCCTTCAACAACGCAGCTTGTTGTATTCTCCAGTCTAACTCGTAGCGCGCGAACGGTTGTAATATATCCTTGTCCCATTGGGAACGGTTTGCCTCGAAGGATAGTCTACGACACCCTCTAGTTAACGGTCGCTTAACGGCTGGGAAATAATACGAGCAATCTTTATTTCGACCAATCAGAGCGTCCATAGCGGTGCCGTACACGCATTTCATATCGTCTATGGTCCAGCCCATATCCCTATGTCCAACACAACCTTTACAGCATTCCATCCACTTGTTGTCTTTCCATCCTTGGTTACAATTTTTACAAAAATATAGGTCGGAGAGTACAGGTCGGATAGGGTTTATATCTAGATTAGAATTTATTTGAGAAGACATTTTAGTTATTTTAATATACATTTAAATACGCTGTCTTTGCTGCTTGGCAGCTGGTTGACTACTTGAGCCTAATGCGTGTAGTGTTGGTTCTGGAGCTTTACGCTTCATCCAGTTGAAATTATTGGTTGTACCTAGACAGATACGGAAGCAGGCTAGTACGTCGGTGCTCTGTGTTGCTTGGCCTATTTTTGCCATTGCATTTAGCTGTTCGAGGAGTTGAACCATTTGGCCGTTCTCTCTCTTGAGGCGTTCTATCTCTGATGTTTGCGCCTTGTATTGGTCTACTATTTGTTTGTTACTACTGACCAGTGCTTTGATTTGTTCGGAGCGTCGCATGCGCTTCTCACCGTTGCGAGTGGCTTTCTTGGTAGCGTCAGGGTTGCGGTTGGCTTCGATGACATCTGGTTGACGTTTGCTCATGACTACGAATTTCTTACTGTGTACTGCCTTGTTTTTGCCTGTATCGATGTCGCTGATAGCTACAACGTACATATCAGGTAGGAACTCTTGTCCTAGCTGGTAACGGCGGCTGAGGTCCATACCTTTGCACAATGGTATGCGGTAGATATTGGAGGCGCTGTACTGGCGTTGTACACATACGAATTGTTTGAAATCTTCACCCAGGCTGGCGATACCGGCCTTGGCGAAACGTCTGTCCATGGTGCTGCTTAGCTTAACTGGTTTGCGAATGGTCTTGTATCCGGATGGATGAGTGGCGTCGCGCTTCAATGCTATGGCTATCTTAAACTTAGCTACGCCATTTTTGAACCAGGTGGATGGTAGGTTACTGAGAACCACGCATGGTGGTGTGCCGGGCTCGTCCTTGAAGAAGGTGTTACCTTGTTCTCCGTATTCCAACCGTGTTAATGTGCTGGTAGGTTCTGGCTCGTTAAGGACCGGTGCTGCTGGCGCTGGTGCCATGAGTGCTGGCTGCTTTTCAATGGTGGCTTCTTGCCAATCGTTGATTTGTGTTGTTTGAATCATGATGAGTTGTTTGCTTATGCTTATCTTATGTTTGTTATTAAATGTATCGCTTATTCTTATCGGATACGGACTGTTTTACTCGATACGTGAAATTTTTTTTTCCTTTGCTGTGTTAATGTGTGTTTTTGTGTGTGGGTTCGAATCTTGTTTGGTTTAATGCTGTGTAATGTTAACTTGTGTGTGCGCTCTGAGGATAGACAACTGAGCTGGGCGAACGGAAATACGAATATATCTGAACACTTGTTAGATAAAGTAAGTATTTGATATATATACCCCACACTTTTTTTAAAATCTCACCGCTAATGCTGTGTAGTGCTAACGCTAAAAAAGGTAGTGCCTACTGTGCGCCTGTAGTTGGTCAGGGAATGTAGAGGAAGAGTAGAAGAAAATTCCTGGGAATAATTAAAATTTAATATTAATATGGTTTGTTAATTGTGCGGCAGGCTTCTTGAGCTTTATCGTCGTGCTTCTCTTACACGGTTTATCTAAGTAGTGTGACAGAAAGTCGCTTTGAAGAGAAGCCTGTCTACCTGTTAATTTTAAATCCCGTACTATCTCTTCCAGCATTTTTTCTCCTTCTTCTTGGCTTAAATCTCCACTGTCCATCCGGTTCATGATTTCATTCGCATTTAGTTCCTCTGTTGTCAAGGTTTCGAACAGTGACATGGTTCCAGGCTCCCAGTCAGTTATATAATCCATACGGTCTTCGAGGGGGAAGGTCTGCTCGACCCATGTCTCATCATCACGAGTAAGTGGGGGAAGGACATCTGACCCCAACATTGAACTATCCAACGCTTCAAACGAGGGCTTACGCTCTGGTAGACGTGGCAATGGTGCATCATCGAAAAGATTTTTGTTGGCTACCTTGCTTCTGGGCGCTGGCTTCTCCTGCTCCGGTTTAATCGGAGTATCGGGGAGACTAGACACGTTTAACATGCGGCCAGGGTTGTCCATCGTTGGAGATGCTATGTGTCGCTTGATATCTGGTTCCTTGGTACCGTCACCCTCTGTTGGTGTGGGCGAACCTCGTCGTACGCCGATATTCTTCTTGAGAGGCACTCTGGCAGCTCTGGCAGCTTCTGCGTGCCTATCTTGGTCTGACCAAATACGTTGTATCTTTGGGTCTTTTATTTCGTCTGTAGTTAACGAAGCCATAATGATAATTGCATACGATTATTTATAGAACAAAATCGGTGACCCACAACATTATATTGTCTGGCAAATCTTTGTAACCACCTATGAAACCGGTTAGCAACGTAACTATGTTGATAGCCTTCAACTGGTTGGCTTCGCTTATCATAAGTATGTCGGCTTTCTTCACATTGTATATATCCATGGCTATGTATTTCTGTAACAGAATTACATCGGCCTCGTCGGGCACTACCTTTTTACGCAAATTAATGAGGGCAGACGCTACTATACGCGGGTTCTTTTTCTGTTTTATCTTGGCTAGTATCTCACGTTCTAACATGACGAAGAAGCTTGCGACCGTTATTTTAGAGACCAACTGTATTTGTTTCTGAGTCCAACCTCTCTGTGGTCCTACATTAATAGCCACTGGCTTTGGTGGGGCGTAAGGACGCAATGGTTTGTACGGTCTACTAGCCTCTTTGGAAACTACCTTTGGTTGTTCTACAGGGGCCAACGGCACGCTTCGTTTCATCTCCTGTAATAATGGACGTTGGACACGGGCATCAACATGGTGTACTACCTTGTGCTTCACCGTTGTAGACGTGCCACAATTACCGTCGTCATCGCTCCAGGACCAGAATATACAGATAAATATACCGAAAAAGAATATCAAAAAGAATACGACACCAACGGCATCAGAACCTGGTGTAGAGTAGTACCAGTCGGAATAGTAGTATGGGCTATAGTAGGGGTAAGAATGTACATGGTCGTCTACTAAAGAATGACCGAGCTCGGACATAATATTATATGTTTAGATAGCTTTTATATAGTCACCAGCTTTGGTGGCTCACAACTGGGTGTCTTCAGTGCGTCTTTCTTTTCTTGTATTTTTTCCTCTATCGTCTTGTTGCTTCCAGTGATAGCGGCCATCATGTCTTTATAACTCTGCTTTTTTTTCTTTTTCTTCTTATTCTTCTTGCACTTCTTCTCCTTCTTGACTGTCGTCGGAGCTGGCGTCTGGTTTAAAGTCGGTTGTTCCATCTTGGTCATCTGTTGATGTTCCAGCCTCTGAAGTAGGTGATTTCGGTGGCGTTTGTGAATGCGCTTCTCGAAATCGTACTACGGAAGACAACGGTTGGATTCCAATTTGTTGTAGAGAGATTTTTTTCAGTAGTGCGTGTATCTCGTCAATCTTACCGTGTAAACCTTGGAGCCGTTCGGTCTGTGCCTTTACTTTCTGTAGTTCCCAACGGATTGTGTTGAGTAGTGGTCGGTGTACTTCTGCTACTTGGGATATCTGTCTAGATACTGCGGATAGTTGTTGTGAGGATGCGACTGATGCCATGTTTAATAATAGTACGGATGTCATAAAGATACTCGAATATGTGGAGAATATATGTATATATCAGTATGTATTTTATATTTACAAATGACCACACCTCGTCGTGCTATAGTGCGTAAGCTTGACCCTGCCAAACACTATGTATTCTATTCTAGGCAGCACCGTCCCGGACATATAATTAAAGTTATGTGTGGTGTGGGAATGATGATGCGTTGGGATAGTGTGCGTTTTTGTATCGAAGAACAAATGGGTTTACATAACGGTAAAAAGCAAAACCAAGTTGTAGCGGGTCGTTACAGCCATGAACCTGAGGGCTGGTTTAACGATGACGATATTATCACTCCTCAAACTATACTGAGGGTTAAGTGTGTGCCTTACTATTGGCAGTTTGACTACGACCCATACCGTCCGCGGTCTGCTCCTCAGTACGGGAAGACGTACTATCCACCAGCGATACTCGCGCAATACCAACAGGCTGGGATTGACATTTCATCATTGAACTGAGTTCCCGTATTTGTGTCTGTTGTCTCTCGTTGTGCGTTCTCGATATAATGCTTAGATGTTCTACGAGTTGTTTATGTTGTTTGGTTTGTGTGTCGAACAGAGTTAGAGCGCGCTCGTACGCTGCTTTGGTATGTTCCATGTCCCGTTTCGAGTGTATTAATTCCTGATTTAAAATAGCTATTTTTTTTCTTAACACCTGTACGTCTTGTCGTCTACATAATTTATTTTCTTCTATTTCTTTTTTCTTCTGCGCTATTAATTTGAAACGCATCATGGCTTGTTGTAATGCATCGTTGACGTCTTCATCTTCCATTATGTTAAACCACGTACCACCTATATACATTATTACACTAATATCTCGCATACCATTCCGATGTCGTCTATATCACACACTATGGGATAGTCGTCTATAATAATATTACAGATTGGACAACGCGTTGAGAACCCGTAAGCTTTTTCTATACAATGCTTATGAAACACACATCCACACGCTCTAAGTTCAACGAAGGGATGGTACTCTTTCCTCTGACAGATGCAACACTTCACGCTCCTGTTGACCCTGTAATAACTTTCCGGGTCTATTACTGGTTTGGGGGAACTCGACCGGTGCATCAACGCTGCGTCGATGGACTCGCCCAGTATCCAGTTCTCTGCCACCTGCTCCGTTGTGTCCATGACTAAGTTCAGGTGAGTGACCCATTCTGACTCTTCGGGACCATAAACGTCTTGCATAAATCTACGCAATTCAAACGAACTGGGCAGTCTACTGTGACCAATTTGCATTTCTCTTATATATGGTTGTAACTTTGAGAGTGCTTCGTCTTTATCGCAGTCGGTTGATACTGGTAACTGTACAATTAATGTATGTGTGTTCTTAACACTGGCATACGGCTCAGACGCTGAGCGGTTTCTCCTCCTAGACCGGAAGGGCATTTATTACTTGTTCTTCCCAGTTATATACGTCGGGAGTTTCTTCGGGTCTCACCTTATTTCTCCGATGTTTAATAGCATTAGACAGCTCGTTAAAAAGACCTTTTCCACAAGGCCCGCGCGGTTTATCTGTAGCAGACCGAATCTTACGAGGTTTAAACTCGTGATTTTTTATAGCTGTAGACAGTGGATTAGCCAGCTTGGGCAATAGCTCCTTTGGTTTGGCTTTGGGACTATGTTCTACACATGATATGCGGTATTCGAGCGCTCGAATGATTGTCATAAGGCGTTGATGCTCGTCGTCATTTTTGCTCCAATATGAACCCATTGACTATGGATTTTTATACTTATATACCAACGCCCGCCTACGCGACGCATAATCGCTGTATATAGTATCGATGATAGATAATACATAGATGCAATGTTCCGAATATGCCCATTTGATGACCCCTCCAACTAAAGAAACTCCACAACACGACGTTATCCAGACACGGTATACGCCTTGGGACGGTACAGCACCACTGTATCGTCCTGAGGGTAAGACTAAAATTATACTAGAAGACAGTACGGGGTCAGAATTTAATTTTATCACCCCAGTATGTACCGTGTCGATGGCCAACATTAATGGCGCTGGTGTAAAATCCAGCAGTGGTAAAGTACAACACGTGATGTGTATATCGAAAGAACCTCCACCCGCTTGGATGATAGGCGACGAAGCGCTACCCTTCTCATCCGTTTGTACCAAACAGTTCTGGGACAACATCGAACAAGTGACGCGTAATTGTTTATTGGTAGCATTTCAACAACCTGAGATGTTCCAAAAAGCTACGGAATTGGCATGGGAACGCAGCATAAACAAAACGGAACAAGAAGCCTTCAATATATTCTTAAGCAAGGCAAACCTACCATACAACGACAACTGTTGGACGATACGTAAGAACCATATGAAAGGCCGTGGTAAGAACGCCTCAGCACAATACATTCCCATTGTAGACATTGCCAACCTGGAACACACTGGCAACTTTGCACCCACAAGAGGAGGGTTGGTATCGGTTTGTATACGCCTATGGCCTTACTTCATGAACGAACATGTATACGGTGTATCCGCTTCCTTTGGAGACGCTGGTATCAAAGTGTATCACCAAGGTGGATACATCGGGCCACGTTTAACATGGAAGAAAGAACACACCTGTATCGTTCGCAGCTCACAAGTGGATGTCTACGACATACGTGGTGGACCATTCCAAATCAAGTATCTGCCCAAGCAGTTTATGGAGCTACAAGAACTGCTACAGCATTTCCAAGAAAAGAACATTCAACCGGCAGAGCTGGGAGAAGAGGGTTACATGTTAACTGCTAAAGTAAAGGTAGTAAACGGTAATCAATTGGAATGGGATATTATTAATAAGTTTAAAATTTAATTCATATCGATTAAGAGTTTATTAATACTAGCGAAAAAAGTATCTTCAACTTCATTATCGTGACACTTCTCTAGTATGTACAACGCATAAACATTGCACGTCTTAGGTATAACCTTGTGAGCTTCCAATGCGTGCTGTACGTGGCACCACTGCGCTATCTCGTTCTTACGAGCGATAAGCGGCATACCCTCAACGATGTATTGGAATATAACATTGCGTTTGAGCTCGCTGAGTTCATTGAGTTGTTTAACTGTATCTACGTGGTCATATATGGTATGTGTTCCTTCTATTTCTTCCAAGTTGTCAACGTTCATTTATCTGTGGTTCGTGTCCAATATAGTGTTAAAATCTCAAAGACTTCGGGGCGATTTCCTTGAGTCTCTTGACTATATCTATTCGCTCTGCGTCGAGTTTGTTGTATTTATCTAGCAATTTCTTGAACTCTTTGTCTAATTCATCATGATTCATAGCAACACCGCCGTACTCCTCATCTATTTCATCCATTCGCTGCTGTAGCGCTTTCTGTTCTCCATTTATCTCCACAATGCGCGTGGACAACTTTTTGCGCTCTTCGTCGGACATATACCATTTAAATCCAAAAACTTATAGTGTAGAATATTACAGTATATATGATGCGGTTTACATTGCAAATGATTATATTTGCTGTGGACCCTGGCGTTAAAAACATGGGATATGCGTGCTTTGACACGGAAAGAAACGGGTTTATCACCTTCGGAAAGTTCGATATGCAGACTGGAGTGAAGTCCAAGGAGAAGACTAAGTATGCGTTGTTGACCAAGCGATTCTGCGACGCGATGGATGATTATCTAAAGATGGCCGACGTCGTTCTTATCGAGGCACAGATGCAAGCCAAGATGAAGATGATACAGACCGCTATGCAATGTTTCTACTGGGAGAAGAGCCATGTAATAGGCCCATTAGCTGTACGTAAGTTTTTTGGCATCTCAATGAGTAATTACTCAAGGAACAAGAGAACATCCGTTATATTGAGCGGACAGTTGATTCATTCTATCAAAGAGAAGCATTTGATGGCTTCCTTCGAGAAGAAGGACGACGTTGCGGACGCTATTATATTGGCAAAATATTGGGCCTACAAGGAGAGAGGGGAAACGTGGGCTGGGCCAGACATGTCCAAGATGAAGGATTTTCAACCCAAACAACCCAAGGCGAAAAGCAAGAAACGGGCAGCACCAGCACGTAAATCTAAACCGGTGAAGAAGAAGAGGAAGAAATAGTATAAAACTAATTTATATTAACATATCATGGGTGGATTTATGGCTACCTATTATTGGAATTTACAACAGACACATCAATTACCTACTAATATACAAAATAGTACAGACCCTTTACCAGACAATGGTAGACAAGAACACGAACTGTTCGAAATATGTATCGACGAACCGATAGGGACACAAGAAGAAGTAGTCAACGCGTATAGTCATTTCCTACACGGAGCTCCTAAAAACGCAGGGGTAACTTCCTGAACGCTGGTAGGTCGTCCACATCCATTTTAGCTCCAGCTTCGGGTTCCACAGGTTGGGGATTCTCATCGAGCTCTCTATGTTTGTCTTCGTAGCCGTAAGGATAACAAAAAAATATTTTACAGGAATCGGGACCTTCTATTTTGGTCCAGTCTAACTCGTAAGTCTCCGGAGCGACGGGTTGGTTATCTGGGTCGTATACTGGTAGGTAATCCCACGGGTCCATGCCTGGAGGCACGGGGTTGGGGTTAGGATTCTCCTTGAACAATTTACACGCTTCAATGACGAAGGCTTCCTTTTCAGTATACCTTGCTATATCAACACCATCATCATCGGTGTCATTTGCGTTATATGGTTTTCTGTACCATTTGTAAGCAGTCTGTGCCGGTACGTGTATATGTTCTGGTTCGCCGTGGCTATTCGGTGGTCTCATAAGGTTTCCTTTGAATTCTATCCATTGTTCACCCTCATCGCCTTCTAGGGTTCCATCGTCGTCGTAATTGAATTGTTGTCTATAGTAAGAACCAGTGTCATGGAATCGTAATAGTTTGTTTTCAGAATCGGTAGCAAGAGAGGACATTATTTTAAAGTAGAGTAGAAGGTTTTATATGTTAAATTATCTTAATACTGTTATCATTATAGGTTTTAGTTTCTCTCCATCTGTCTTGGGCCGTTTACCTTTGGCCTTGATGATGAGGTCGAAGGTTTCTTCGACGGTTTTGGGACATTTGATGCCGTCAATCGTGCGTAGTATGTCGCCTTTTTGTAGACCGCAACTGTATCCTGTACCAGGCATGTCAGGCTCTGCCATGATGTACCCTTTATCGTTGAGTACGATGTCTGTATCCCAACCGGAGTCGCGTGGTAGTGGTACTTCTATGCTCAATTTGCCTATGAGGTCAACGTATTCATCTGTGGTAGCTCTGAGGGTTTCTTCTGCTCCACGTTGTACATCTATGCTACACAGTTCAGGAATGTCAATTCCGAACATGGCTTTGAAGTTGGGGAATTCTTTGCTAATCTCTTCGGCGTACCTATGTACGGTGTCTAGGCGTAGTGCGCGGGTTTGGCGGGCTGATACTAGTTTAAGTCCTTCTGCCTTACGTTTTTTGTTGACAGCTGCTGCTTTACGATGATAGTTTGGTGTCCATGCGTCGTATTTTTGTAGCTCTGCTGTTGCTTCGCAGATATTGTTTAATGACCATTTACTACTACAGTAGGTGCGTTGTTCCATGGATAGTATGGCGTACCATACGAATGCTGCTGCTAGTTGCCACTGGCCCATCTTGTTCTTTTTATCTTCCCATCTACCTTGTTTGAATAGCCATGCTATGTAAATCTCGTACTTGCGCCATGCCCATTTGCGTATGTATTGTTCACCGTCGCCGTTGTCACAATTTAGTTTGTCACATATGGTTCCGATTAAGGTTTTGATTTTTACTTCTGCTTTTCTCTTGTAGTCTTGGTTGACGAATGCCATGATGTTACGGCTGCCTTTCTTGACATGGGCCCACATCTCGCCAAGCACCATGCCCGGTGCTGCGTGGTGGAAGCCGGTTTGAACACCTTCTTCGTTCATTCTCATTTGAGGTACCAATTGTATGTTACTGTGTTTGAATTGCATGCCACAGTGTGGGCAGACGTGGTGGTGGGACTGTGTTACTACGTGTTCGCTATGTGGGCGGCCGCATCCTTTACATGATACGCCGACGTACTGGCCGAGGGTTATTTTGACGGCGCCAATGCTGTTGCCCCACTGACTGTAACCATTGTAGTCGGTGGATGCTATGATACCGTATTGCTTGATTTGGTGGTCTTCCATATCTACCATGAATTTTTGTACTTGTTTGAGGGTTTCCATAACGGCTAGTTTCTTATCGCCGCGCATGTCCCACTTATTGATGCGGTCATCTAGTTTGCGGAGCTTGAGGAAGGAATCGTGTGTCTCGATACAGTAGAATTGTGTGTTGTTGTGCATGTTCCAACCGTGGCATACTGTTGGGGTTTTACGAACCTTGTATTCGGTGCGTCGAGTTAACGGGTCTTGTATCATCTTCATACCAGTGTGGACGTATGCGCCTTGTTTGCCGTCTTCCAATGATGATTCCATGTATTTTATGATTTGTGTCAAATCCTTTGCTGTGTGTATGTACATGTATTCGGCGTTGAAGCCCAGTGCTGTCATACCGGGGAAACGCTGGTTGCGTTCTACGATGGCTTTACCATCGCCATTGGTACTACCTCGTACCAGGTTCTGGAAGTTGTAAATACTTGTCATGTTTGCTGTAATTCTGTATGTGTGTTAATGTGTGTCGAATATGCGTAGAGTATGTCGCTTATTTAGTTTTTTTTTGCGTTGCTGTGTTCGTGCTAATATTTTTGTCTTAAGTGCGGGGGGTCACTCTGATGTTTTACCAACTGAGCTAGGAGAACGGAGATACGAATATGTCAGGACTCTTGTTAGTAAAAGGTAACATTCTGATATATATACCCCACACTTTTTTTAAAATCTCACCACTAATGCTATTACAGCCTAGAGAGTCTGGGGACGCGTAATACTGTGTACCTGTAGTTGTAGAGGAAGAGTAGAAGAAATTTCTCAGGAAAAATAGTTTAGAATAATTTACTTTAATTTTCTCTTGTTGAATCGCTTCTTTAACATAGAGCGTGTGCCCTTGACCCACTTCATGACACTATCATCAGGCGTTTGTTTGTTCTTTTCTTTACGTTTGATTAAGTCTAACACTGATACAAGCTTGGTTTCGCGTGCCATGGTCCACTTGACGTCTTTATCTTCGTAAATGTCCTTGAGAATTTTTCTAAGTTTGCTCTTGTTGTTACCTTGTAACCAGTATTTCTCCAAGGCTTTGCGGTAAA
>Ga0315315_10005214_pt1 | contig 11994 bp, 8 predicted proteins | sample M140m3416metaG_FD_203699 | JGI IMG/M metagenome (GOLD analysis project Ga0315315, IMG submission 203699) | Ammonia-oxidizing marine archaeal communities from Monterey Bay, California, United States - M1 40m 3416 | ecosystem: Environmental > Aquatic > Marine > Intertidal zone | place: USA...
GTAATCGGCGACTTCCATTCGCCGTCATCCTCCACGCGAATCCAGCCGAGTCCCTTGGCGCCAAGTTCCTTGCGCATCTGCTTCTCGAGGCGATCGATCTCGCCGCGGGATAGCTCCTTCGCATTCGGAATCGGCAGGGCTTTCACGATCCCGCCGTCTTCTGCGACACCACGGAACGCCTTGAATTCACTCGTCATGAACACGTCTGTTAGATCAACTAGTTCGAGCAGAATTCGCGTATCCGGTTTATCACTGCCGTATCGGTCCAACGCATCGGCGTAGGTGATGCGCTTAAACGGCGCTTCGAGTTCCACGCCGCAGGAGCGTGAGCCTTCGATCGTCACCCTCTCGAGCACGGTCAGGATTTCTTCGACACCCACAAAGGAAAGTTCGAGGTCAATCTGGGTAAATTCGAGCTGGCGATCTGCGCGCTGATCCTCATCGCGGAAGCAGCGAGCGATTTGGTAGTAGCGATCGCAGCCAGCGATCATGAAGAGCTGCTTCATGATCTGAGGCGATTGCGGCAGCGCATAGAAATCCCCGGGCTGCAGTCGGGAGGGCACCAAAAAGTCGCGTGCACCTTCCGGCGTCGCTCGCGAGAGCATCGGCGTTTCAATCTCAGTGAAGTCCTGCGCGTTCAACGAGGCGCGAACGGCCTGGGAAAGATCGTGCCTGAACTGCAGCGCGCGCTGAAGCGGCGGTCGACGCAGATCGTGGAGCCGGTTCTTCAGTCGCGTCTGCTCGTCGACCTCGACCTCTTCGTCGATCGCGAAAGGCGGCACGGTCGCCGCATTGAGAATCCGCAGCTCGCGTACGTTTACTTCGATCGTGCCCGTCGGCATGTTTGGATTGACCGTATCGTCGCTGCGTGACTCGATCTCACCGCGCACCATCAGGACCCACTCGTTTCGCAAGCGATGGGCTCGCTCATGCGCCTCGGGAGCGGACTCCGGGCGGAAGACCACCTGAACGATGCCGGACTTGTCGCGTAGATCGACGAAGATTACCCCGCCGTGGTCTCGGCGATTATTCACCCAACCCGCGAGGACGACTTCATCGCCGACCGAGGCTTGCATGATGTCGCCGCACTTAAAGCTGCGGCGAAGTGATCCCATTCCATCGAGCTCGACGCTCTGCATGCTCATCACGGCTCCTGAACCAGGCTGCTGGATATACGAAAGACGCACGCTCAAGCGAAAAATCACGGCCGAAGTGAATGCGGGCGGAATAACGTCGGGCGCGAACGTCGGAAGGGGATTCATGACCTGGCGAGCGAGGCGCGCACCGGTCCCCTCGGCGCCTTTAGTCGGGTCCCTGCTTCGCGGATACGAAGAGAGAAGACGGGGCTAGGAGGAGGGGCGGGGGCGATTCGGTCTAACGCGGTCTCTGGACCCGGAAAACGTTGCAAAATCGGCGACTTGGATAGCAACGCGACCGTTTGCTGTCAATCGTTTCAGGGGCCGCCCAACGCGAGGGCCGGCGCTAGCCGCGCAGGCGCGGAGGCTTCAAACCGGGCGGATCAGCCAGCCTGCGGCCGAGCCCAATCAATCCTCCAGATCGTTCGCCGAAGCCACGCGGTTTCGCCCTTGGCTCTTGGCTCGGTACATTGCCTTGTCCGCCGCATCCAGCAGCGGCTCACGAATCTCTCCATGATCAGGACAGGTCGCGACGCCGATCGAGATCGTGAGCCGAAGGGGCCCCTCGCTCCCCGCTTCGAATAGATGGGTCTCAACACTCGTACGGATTCGCTCGGCGATCATCAGAGCCACGTCATGCGGGGTGTCGACCAGCAGGATCGTAAATTCGTCTCCGCCGTAGCGAGCCAGCGTATCGACCTGCCTCACGCAGTCCTTCAGCAGCTGAGCGAGCGCACGAAGCGTCTCTGAGCCGATCAGATGTCCATGCCGATCATTCACGATCTTGAAACGATCGAGGTCGAGGAAGAGGACGGACAGCGGATTGCCGTAGCGCGCTGCGCGCTGGATCTCGTTGTCGGCGGTCGCAAGCAGGTAGCGCGCGTTGTAGATGCCCGTGACGTCGTCGATGAACGCCCGCTCCTTCGCATGGTGGTAGCGCTCCGCTGTGGCCAGCGCGGCGCTCGCTCGTCTTGCGATCGTGCGCGCGGCGGCAAGGTCGGAGGCGTCGAAGCGACGCCCCTCCGAAAGAATCCAAACATGCCCCGCTTCCCGGTCGTCACCTCGCAAAGGCACGGAGAGCAAAGCGCCGGGTGCATCTAGGCCGATCTGCTCGAGCGCATGATTCAGAGGACCCCAGGGCACGACACCCACTTCCCCGCGGCCCATCGTAGACTCGAGGGATTTTTCTTCTATCAAGAAACGGCTGAGCCGATCGCGCGTCGCTTCGTCGAAGCCCCGGGCCGCGACGCCCGTGCTCTGGGGCGCCGGACTCTGCGCGAAGAAAGCGATGCCGCGACGACAAACGAGACGTTCGAGCAGAAGTTCGAGGGTCAGCGAATAGAGCTTCCCGGGCTCGAGACAGCTACCCAGAGACTCGCAGGCTCGCTCGGTCTCGAGTTGAGAATGCAGATCCGCTCGCGAGCGTTCGGCTTGGAGAAGCTGAGAAACGACGATAATGGCCATCGGAAGTGCATCCGCCTGCGCCACAGGGAGACGGTAGGTCGCTAACCCCCTCGTCTCTTCGACCACAACTTCGCCACCGGTATCAATCGCAGGCACGAAATCGGACATCGCGATTCGCGCCATCGCTGATCCCGGTTCTTCCCATTCGCCCCAAGCCGGATCTTTTAGAATGCCATCAGCGCTCGCGCCAAGCCCCACCAAAATGAGATGCGGCGCGCCGCTGGAGGCTCGCGCGGCGGAGGCGACGTCCGGAAATGCTGCACAGGAAAAGCTCGAAGCTTTACCCGCCGCCATGAGTCCCGTCGAAAGGCGGGCCACAATTCGTTTAGCGTCCTCTCCGACCAAAAGAACGGGAATCGGCGCGTGTGGATTATCTTCGGACAATTCCCCTCCTCCGGTCGTTGATCATTTGGTCCGCGCAGACATCAGCCGCGGCATCGAAACGACTTACCCTTTTATCGGAACTGAAGCCGTAGCGCTTGAGCCTAGGGGTAAAAGTGGCCCCAGTAGGCGCCAGGTTGCTCCCGCATCGCCGCTCCAAAGCATACGACCTTCATCTCCCACAGCGAGCAGCGTCATCCCATCCGTCGACGCCGCAACATCCCTGATCGTCTCGAAAAATGCCGCGCCCGCGTGAATCCTCGGGATTCGCCAATCGATCGGCAACGACTCTCCGGGTGACGGCTGTGACAGCGACAGAAGCTCTCGTCCGTCTGCGCGTGCATCGCCTGCGTCGGCCAATCTACCTGACGGAATACCCAACCACACGCCCCCCTGCCGCCCAACTGCAACCCAACCCACAGCCGCCGCCTGAACTGCCAAGATATCGTGCTGCCCCGGCGAATTCACGGCGCTCAAAGGCTTAGTCCTATCAGAAGCAGCAAAGACGTGGCCGCCTTCGGCAACCGCGAGAATCTCGACGCCATCCACCGCAATCGCGACGTCGGTCCAAGACTGTTGGGTGACCGCCCGCACGATGACAGAGGGACCCTCGCTGCGACGCTCCCGCCAATATCGTGCGAGAAAATCAGGATCGTCATCGAGATGGTCCTCGTAGCCCCATGGCGGCGCCCCTCCAGTCTCAATCGCGACAGACGCAACTCCGGTAGCCTCCAGTCGCCCTTGGACGTCTTGGCCGCGTGCCTCAATCAGCGCAAAGAGCGCGCTTGGATCCTGATCCTCCGCATAAAGTTCGATCTCAGCCTGGGAGACTCGCGCTTCGACTCTCCAGCGAACGGGCTCCCCGGCAAGAGACTTGGCGGCTGCCTCAAGAGCGCTTTGATCCGCCGAATCGAGTTCGACTCCACCCGTCCGGAATACAAAAATCGGAAGCCCCGCGGCGTCGGCAACCGGTACGGGTTCCCAAGCTTCACCAACGTCCGAAAATATCCAAAGGACATCTCCCATCGCATAACATTTGCCTAAGGCCCGATCGAAGCATCGCACACGACTCGCCGAATGCCCCGGCTCCTCTGATGCGACCCGCTCATCCGATCGTTTCCTCGCGAGCCACGTCGCGCCACCGCTATTGGTCACGACCCATCCGCCCGAATCCGTGAGTGCGATCGCTCGCATGTCATCGAGTGCGGCAAGTGAGCGAATTTGGTTATCCGCAGCTCGACCAGGCAATCGCTGGCGAGTCCACGCCTTGCCTCCGTTGTCGGTGCGAAGAATCACGTCGGGCCCAGCAGCCCAACCCACCCGGTCGTCCACCATAGAAAGATCCGCCAGCCCCTCGACGGCCGGTGTATGCGTCCTCCTCCAAGTCCGACCCTGATCTGCGGTGCGGTAGATCTGTCCCTCAGCCGAAACGACCAATCCGCGATCTGCCGAAATCACAGCGCTCGCAACGAGCGCACCGCTCGGCCAAACCTGCGGCGGAGATTCTGTGGCACCATCGCCGCCACCCTCGCAACCCATTGCAAAAGCGAGGCTCAGCATAACTACCGCGCACACGAGAAGCATGCGCGCGCTTCGCGAGCCAACAGACCGAATTCGATCGACATACATGAGCGACAAGCATACGCAGCCCGTCACGTTCCGGCGAGTGAAGCCAGCTCGCCTCAGGCCGTCGCCACAGAAAGGCGCATCGACGTCACACGACCGAGTTTCGCGTCTTCGACGCAGATCACTTCTCCGCCCATCTGTGAAATCGCTTGTTTCAGGGCCTCTGGCGGGTACCCCGCCGGACCGCGGCGGCCCCCGTCCGGCACATCGACGACCGACACGAGAACACCCTCGGCCTGATCGCCACCCACGGCTCGCGCCAGGATCGTAATCGGCTGCCCCGTCTCCGACTCATCGATTCGCTGCCGGAGCAGTTGACTCAAGACCCGTTCGAAGACCACAGTCGCCCCTGATACACGGGGCAAGTTCGGCGGCATCAGTACTTCTAGGTCGACGCTCGGAGGCACGTCGTTCGCCATTCGCTCAGAAACACGGAGAACGACGTTTGCGACGTCGAATCGACCTTGCTGTGCCTTACCGCCCCGCAAAGCGACAGAGAGTTCCCGCAACCATTTCTGCGCGGCTTCCATCTTGCTTAGAGCGTTTTCGAGAAGGCCCTGTTGATCATCAAGAAGCGTCGCCGTCAGCTTCTCTGAAAGTTGGTGCATCGACTGGAGCGCTTCGGCGATCGGCTCACCAATCTCTTCGGCGAGGCCTGTCAGGTGCTCTTCGTTCGACTGTTCTTCGAGCATCACCATCACGACACCGACACGGTCGTCTTCGGTCTCGATTGGTGAACAAAGACCCGTATAGGCGTTCTCTCCTTCGCGAATCGTCAACCGTGCTGCCTGACCTCGCTGGAGTACTTCTGCCGTCGCCATAAGAACGTTTTCTCGTGCGCCGCCTCCGAAGACCATGGCCAAGGGCTCCCCTACAGGATCTGCATCGTGTCCACAGAAATGATCGCGGAAGCTCTGATTCGCATAGACTATGTAGCCTTCAGGATCACCGACCAGGATTGGCGCATCGAGGTGGCCTAGCAGCGACATCTCTTCGGCTTCGCTCATGTTCCCCACTCCAAGATGCCGGCTTCGCTCATGCAATGAAGCGAGCGAAGGGCTTCAAACCGGTCCATGCCGGAAACCGTGACGAGATCCGACAGGGAGGTAAGGCCATCGACCATTGAGAGCAGAAAGCCCGCGCTAGGCGGAAGATTTTGGCCCAGCAGGTCGACCGCATCCTCCTTCACACGCGGAATTTGCTCTAGGTCTCCAAGCACACTCTGATATTTCCGGAAGATCCTCGCACGAAGCAACTCGATCATACTCTCGCATTGAAGGGTTACCGAATTCGGCGCGCTCACAAGAAGCTCGAGGGCAGCTTCCTCTTCTCCTCCCTGCGCTAGCCGACGCGCATCCCAAACAATCGAGGCACTCGGCGTATCTCCGTGATTTGCTCTCGGCCGCGAACGCCGATCTGCATCCCTGATATAGTCGAGGGCTTCTTCGTTACCGGGATCCAGCTCCAATGCTTCGTTCCAGAGCATAAACGCACGCGGAATTTCTCCAGTGCCGTAGAGCTCAAGGCCCCGCTGTAGCAGCTTCGCAACGTTTCCTTCGTTCGCCTGCGCCATCATTCCTCCTGTGTTCATCCACCTAGCAGACTCGCTCTCCTCACCGACGGAATGAATCCAACATCATGGGAGCTTCTTCGCTGCGATCGGATTTGAACTCAGCCCTTTAGCTCGACCTCATGAAAGTCGTGTTCCTGGATGATCTCATCAATCTCAGTATCCGAGAGCGTGCCAGTCGAGCTCACCGTGATCGACTGTTCCTTGCCGGTTGCGAGGTCCCGAGCAGACACGCTCACAATCCCGTTCGCGTCGATGTCGAAGCTAACTTCGATCTCGGGTTCGCCCTTCGGCGCGGGTCTAATACCGGAGAGTACGAATTCGCCTAGCAAGTCGCTCTCCGCGGCCATATCGCTCTCGCCTTGAAGCACTCGGATCTTCACTGCGGATTGATCATCCCGCGTCGTAGTAAAGATATGCCCCTTGGTCACGGGTACGGTCGTATTGCGCTCAATGAGTCGAGCAAAATGACCACCGTAAGTGCCGATGCCCAAAGACAACGGAGTCACGTCGAGTAGAAGCATACCGTTGTCGCTATCGAGGAGAGCAGCTGCCTGAACCGCAGCACCCAACCCAACGACCTCATCGGGATTCACACCCTTATGCGGTCGTTTCCCGAAGTGTTCCGTCACTCGTTTCTGAACGAGCGGCATGCGCGTCTGGCCACCGACTAAGACAACCTGATCTACATCCTGCGACTGAATACCCGCATCAACACAGCATTGCTCAACGCTCTTAAGCGTACCTTCGACGACGTCATGAACGAGATTTTCGAGACTTTCACGCGTCAGTTCATAGTTGAGATGTCGCGGCCCTTCTGAGTCGCTCGCAATAAACGGAAGGTTGATCTCAACGACGTCGCGCATAGAGAGATCACACTTCGCTTTTTCTGAGGCGTCCTTGAGTCGCTGAAGCGCCATCGCGTCGCCGCGCAGGTCCATGCCTTCGGTCTTTTCGAACCATTCGATCAAGTGATGGACGATTCGGCGATCAAAGTCTTCACCGCCCAGGAACGTGTTACCCGAAGTCGCGAGAACTTCGATGACGCCGTCGCTCAGCTCAAGAATTGAAATGTCGAAGGTGCCGCCGCCTAGGTCATAGACAGCGATCTTCTCGTCGCCCTCGCGATGCATACCGTAGGAGAGTGCTGCCGCAGTCGGTTCGTTGATGATGCGCAGCACTTCGAGGCCGGCGATCTTGCCCGCGTCTTTGGTGCACTGGCGCTGGGTATCGTTGAAGTAGGCCGGCACCGTGATCACGGCTTCGTGCACGGTCTCCGATAGGTATTCCTCGGCAACGCGCTTCATCTCGCGTAGAACGATACCGGCGATTTCTGGACAGGTGAACGTCTTGCCACCGATCTTGATACGAGGATCATCGTTAGGTCCACGCACAATTTCGTAGGGACTCAAGTCGATCGTCTTCTGCACTTCGGGATCATCGAAGCGACGGCCGATCAAGCGCTTCGCAGCGAATACAGTGTTCCGCGCATTCGTGATCGCCTGGCGCTTCGCTAGGTGTCCGACGAGGCGCCTGCCATCCTGAGAGATGCCGAACATCGAGGGGGTCGTCTTATACCCACCCGAATTCGGGATCACTGTCGATTGGCCGTTCTCAACCACGGACACACATGAATTCGTCGTTCCGAGATCAATTCCGATCACTCGGCTCATGACTTATCTCCTCGCGCGGTATCCCGCGCTCCAATGCGCACGGAGGCCAGGGCCCGCCGCGCTTCAAGCTCTTCTTCGTCGAACTTCAGCGCCTTTTCAAAGGCGCTCACAGCTTCATCCGTCTCGCCACAATCACGATGGATTCGGCCTAGCAGCGTGTGCGCTGGAGCCGATTCGGGGGAGCGGAGAAGCAAAGTCTCAGTGTATTCCCGCGCATCATCGAGCTTGCCGAGCTGCAAGCACACACGCGCCGCCCGCTCATTGAGGTCGGGATCGTGGGGGCGGTAAGGCAGCACGTCTTCGAGCAAGCGAAGCGCTTCATAAAGTTCGCCAGCACTCATGTGCTCGGAGGGCTTTGCCAGCAGCTGCGTCGCACGCGCTCCCGCCGCGACGATACGAAGGCTGCCCAACGCTTCTTTGAATTCGGAGCGACTGGGGTCGAAGCTGATCGCGATCCGAAGACTGGCCTCCGCTTCTGTGAGTCTTCCTGACCGCTGCGATACCTGGGCCGCTCGGAAAATCTCATCCGCGCGCGCCCTACGCTCTGCGATCGCGGCTTGATTGATCTTAAAAGGCATGCGCTGTCGCAAGCGCTCGAGCTTCGTGAGTTCTCGCGGAGGAGCTGATGATTGGTCGGGGCCCTCGACCGCATCGAGCGGAGAAACGCTAGGCACGACATTCGGCGCTGTTTTAGCCGCTCCGGTGCCATTCAAGTTAGCGCTCAGATTCTGGACTTGGCAGAGTTCCGGATCCGATAGAATTTCGTGAGCTTCGAGCACCTTTTTAAAGATGCGATCGAGACGCTCTCCGTAGACACCGATCTCTTTACGGAAATAGCGGTCAGGATGAAACTCCTTCGAAAGGCGTAAGTAGGCGCGCTTGACGGTCTTCGGATCAGCGCCCTGCGCAACGCCTAGCAAAACGTGATAGGGGCGCCCCAACCCGACTTCGAATTCGAGGATTCGTTTCTGGATATTGAGGTTGATATCGAGTCGGTCGTCGAGTGCGTCTTCATAGGTCACGAGATGTCCATCTTCGACGCATTCGACGAAGGCGGAGTCAGGTACATCCGTGACCGTTAATCCTGCTTTATATTCAGACTTGGGCCCGGCAGCGGCCTTCTTAGGCTCCTTGCATCCGACGATTTCAAGCGTGCCTTCTGCGATCCACTGTGACAGACAGACGTCGACTTGGTCGGAGGGAATGCCACCGATCTCGCGGAGTAATCGCCAGGAAGTAGCGCCGTCGATGCGCGAAATCAGGTATCCCTCCGCTGAGCTCAATTTGAGCCGCGTCGCGTCGCACTCTTTCGAGAGTGCGAGTACCTGTTCTTTCTGATCAGGGACGTTTTCCAAGACCCGATCCACCCCATCCATTACTGTGGACACAGGACTCCTCCCTAAGGAGTCCTCCACTGGTCTTATATCGGCCGTTAAGGGACGAATAATGAGCAGCGAGGCAGTGAGAACGCGACATTCACACGGGATCTTCTCAACCGGCAGAATCATCGTGTCATGGGAAATGCCTGAGGTGAACGCGGCAATCCTGCGGGGACGAGACTTTCTCATAGGAAATTTGCGAAAAACTGGGCAGACCGGTCGCAACGAACGTCACACGGCTCTCTCTGAGTGACACCGAATCAACCGCTTCCTAAGGCACGGCGCCGCTCCGACCTAACCGAACAGCGTCCAATCTCATAGGAATCGGCCCGCTCTAACGAACAGGCACTATGTACACTCACGCGGACATAAACGCGGACACGAGCGAGCCCGCTACCCAGCCCCTGAACTAGCGCCGGAGCAGATGCTCAAGAATTGCGTTCTGTGCATGAAGTCGGTTTTCCGCCTGTTCGAAGACGACGCTTTGCGGGCCATCGAGCACAGCCGCTGTGACTTCTTCGCCGCGATGCGCAGGGAGACAGTGCATCACTCGGGCATTGTCGGTGTATGCGAGAAGCTCGTCATTCACCTGATATTCCCGGAAAATTTTGCGGCGAGTTTCGGCTTCTGCTTCCTGGCCCATGCTGGTCCATGTGTCTGTGTAGACGAAGTCAACACCGCGAACCGCCTCAACAGGGTCTTCCCGGAGCGTGATCACTGCTCCGCTGCCCTCTGCCAACTTTTCTGCTCTCGCCAGAATTTCTTCATCGGGGCGATGACTGTTTGGCGTCGCCACGTTCAATCGTAGACCTAACACCGCAGCGAGGAGCAACAACGAATTTACGACATTATTGCCGTCACCGACATAAGCGAGCGTCGCTTCGCGCGGCTTCATAAACTGCGCGATCGTCGCGAGGTCCGCCATCGCCTGACAGGGATGCAAACGATCCGTGAGTCCGTTGATGATCGGGATGGTTGCATGCTCTGCGAGTTCTTCGACGAGTTCATGGCTGAATGTTCGCGCCATCAGACAATCGACCCAGCGAGAAAGAGATCGTGCAACATCCGGAGCGGTCTCCCGCGTGCCGATGCCAACCTGCTCGGAGCGGAGCAAGATGCCGTGTCCACCAAGTTGCGCGATGCCCGTCTCGAACGTGACGTGCGTCCTGAGCGAAGGCTTTTCGAAGTACATCGCGATCGTGCGCCCTTTAAGCGTCTGTTCGTGCTTTCCGTCTCTATGGGCAAGTCGCAGGCTCGCAGCACGATCTGCGATCGACCACAGATCGTCCGCACTCCAGTCGGCAACACTCAAAAAATCCTTGGGCATCCTCGTCCCCATCCATGCATTTGCCATCTCACCGGCCGAGCGGATTGCCTCCACTTTCGACTCTCAACGCTCGGCTCTCGCCTGAGCGAAATTGCAAAATCGCGTAAGACCTCCATCCGCCGGGCTTCGGCAGCTCCTTCGATCCGTGAGGTTAGAAGAATTTGCGGTCGGGTTTATCGTTTCGTTCTCGGCATCAATCCTAATGCCCGTATCCTCTTCGTGATCGCCATCGACAACGGTCCAGGCCAATTTCCGGTTGCATGCCAGCGCTAGGCCGGGCGATTGGCCTGCGCCTCAAGGCACGAGAAGCGTGCCCACCCCTGCATCGTCGCTAAAGATCTCGAGCAGCACTGCGTGCTGCACACGACCGTCGACGACATGGGTACGGGCCACTCCGCCCGCAAGTGCCTGCATACAACAGTCCATCTTCGGAATCATACCGCCCTTGATCGTACCTTCAGCAATCAAGGCCTTACAGCCCTCCACGGAGAGTTGGCTAATTAGCTGGCTCTTCGCGTCAAGCACTCCATCAATATCCGTCAAGAGAATCAATTTCTCTGCACCGAGTTCGGAGGCAATCGCGCCCGCCGCCTCATCCGCATTGACGTTATGCGAAAGTCCCAACTCACCGACGCCGATTGGCGCGACGACCGGAATGAATCCCGCATCCATGGAGGCCGCGATCACTTTCGGATCCACATTCGTGACCTCACCTACGCGACCCAGGTCCTGGCCATCGATGAGCTTCTTCTTCACGCGCAGGAGACCGCCGTCACTGCCGGTGAGGCCTACGCCCTGCCCGCCTGCTTGATTCACGAGTTCGACAATTTCTCGGTTGATCTTGCCTCCTAGCACCATCTCTACAACTTCCATTGTCGCTTCGTCAGTAACTCGCCGTCCTTCAATAAACGTCGACGTCCGACCCATCTTTTCGAGAGTGGCCGCAATTTGCGGACCGCCCCCATGCACGATGATCGGACGCACGCCTATATGCTTAAGGAGGACGACGTCGGCGGCGAAAGACGCCTGAAGCGCCGCGTCGGCCATGGCATGACCGCCGTATTTAATGACGACCGTCTTGCCCAACAGGCGCTGCATATAGGGCAGCGCCTCCATCAGGACCTTCGCTTTATCGACGAGCTGCTTCATCGTCTCCGTTCCGTCTCGCGGCGGGCGCCGCGCAAATAATGATGAATGGCGCCAGAGTATCAGGCCTCAGCGTCAGAGTACGGGGCCACACATTCCTACTAGAACCGAATCAGCCTCGGGCGCGTTTCCGAACTTCCGCCACCTCTTCGATACTTTGAAGCAGACTACGGTACAAGAGGACGTTGCGAACGGCTGCTGAAAATGCAGCGCCGAGGACTTCAGCCGTCCTGGGCGATGCGGGCCGTCCCTCCTCAAGGAAGACTCGTAGTACCCCGACGACCTTGTCTCG
>Ga0315315_10005215_pt1 | contig 11992 bp, 10 predicted proteins | sample M140m3416metaG_FD_203699 | JGI IMG/M metagenome (GOLD analysis project Ga0315315, IMG submission 203699) | Ammonia-oxidizing marine archaeal communities from Monterey Bay, California, United States - M1 40m 3416 | ecosystem: Environmental > Aquatic > Marine > Intertidal zone | place: USA...
TTTGCACACACGTAGTTGTATGCATACTCTAGTAATATGATAATATTATGCATACTAGAGTACTAGTAGAGTACTCTAGCTAGTAAAAGTTTGCATACAACTGTACATGATGGAGTTACTAGCTGGTAGTATCTATCTACGAGAGAGTACTTGATAAAGTCGTCAGCTTTCGGCACATTATGCTTACGCAGCGTGACTTCTGCATCTTACAGAACCAAAAGGACCAACCTCCTCCGCGACCAACCTTTTCAACAGTAAATTCTCGGTCCCTCCCAATCACGCGATCGGCGGTTTGTAATTCCTCACTTTCCGTTCTTCATGTTAACACCAACGGCGGGAACCAAGACCACGTCGGCCCTGGCCGCACGCGCGATGGCAGCGGTCCGCAGGGGACACGCACGCCCAGGACCACGCGGCCCCGCCGACAATGGCGGGGACCATCCCTGCCGCCGTCTTCCAGTCCGGTCGATGGCGTCCTCTCCCTTCCCGGACTTTCCCGTTCCCGAAGCGATCCGGGACGCCGTCAAGTCGTCCGTCCTGGACGCAGCGACCAAGGAGGACTCCGACTTCTGGCGCGGTCACGGACAGGGGGGTCGGGGGCAAGGACGGACGCTGAGGCAGGGGCTAGGGCAGAGGCAGGCAGAGGCAGAGGGACTAGAAGTTGGGGATTCGTCGAGCGCAGTGCAGGGCCAGGGCCAGGGCCAGGGCCTGGGGCTGGGGCAGTTAGGGGCCCTGGTGCAACAGCCGCATGGGCACATCGATGACCCCATCTCGAGGGAGAGGCTCCTCATGCTGGACGATCCGTTGGACGAATGGTACCTCGACCGGAGTCCCAGCCACATTCCGGGCAGTCTGCCCCCCGGAGTCCGGCCCATGGCGGACGGGGCCGACCCCTTCCTCCTATCCAAGCCCGACTTAGATTCCCTTTCGGAAAGCATACGGAGGGACCTGATCGGTACCGAACATCCAGTGCTGGCCAATGCCGCGGCCTACTTCTTCGAGAAGGGGCAGGACGGAGGGAAGAAGGTCAGGCCCATGATGGTCATGCTCCTCGCTAGGGCCATGGCCCAGTCCAGGCGCGTGGATGCTGGTGCCGACGCTCGTGTCGATGCTGTCACCGGTGTCGATGCTGTTGCCGATGCGGTGAAAAACACAGGCATCAACGGAAGTATCGGAGTCACCGGCGGCTCCGAAGCTTTCGTCAGCCGACATTTCAGCGCTTCGGTCCCGTTCCCCATGCCTGCGCCCCTGGCCTGGCAAAGGCAAGACCTCCCCGATGCCCAGCGACGCCTTGCTGAGATATCCGAGATGATCCATACGGCCTCCCTCTTTCATGACGACGTCATCGATGGTGCTGATACCCGTCGGGGGGCACCGTCTGTCCACCGTGCCTTCGGGAACAAGGTCGCCATCCTCGCGGGGGACTATCTCCTCGCTAGGGCCTCCATCTACCTCGCCCGCCTCCGCGACGTGGAGGTTGTCGAGACTATGTCCACCATCATCGAGCACCTGGTCCGAGGTGAGGTCATGCAAATGAAGGGAACCGGCGACAGCGCCGTTTACCGCGAGCGTATGGTTTACTACCTGCGCAAGAACTTCTACAAGACAGGAAGCCTCATGGCGAACTCCTGCAAATCGGCGGCACTTCTTGGGGGCTACGACGGAACCGTCGTTGCCGCCGGTTACCTTTACGGAAAGCATGTGGGTATGGCATTCCAGCTGGTTGACGACGTCCTCGACTTTGACGGCAGTTCATCCACCATGGGCAAGGCCGCCCTCGCCGATCTTAACGCTGGCCTCGCCACCGCTCCGGTCCTGTTCGCGGCTGAGCGCTGTCCAGAAGAAATGGACGCGCTGATAGAGCGGAAGTTCCGGGAAGAGGGGGACGTAGCCCGTGCCTTGGAGCTCGTCCGGCGGAGCGACGGTATTGAGCGGACGAAGGACCTTGCCCAAGTATACGCAGAGCTGGCTGTCGATGCCATCATGCAGCTGGAGCCCAGCCCACACCGCGACTCGCTGGTCCACTTAGCCTACAAGGTTGTCGACAGAGTGCGATGAGAGGGGAAGAAGCTGCGATGGCGGTGGTGGGGCGAAATCATTTTTTTCGCGTTGGTTGGTACAAATTTAAACATTTTAAGATAAAAGAGCTCAAAGATGCGTTCGAAATGCCACTCTTGGTGTTTCACCGAGCATAGCACAGCACGGTATTACGCTTGACACATGTACGCATGTAACCGCTCGGAATTCCTCCTACTAGTAGCTAGTATGCATACAAGAAGGAATATATTGTCAACGATGATGAATGAAATTAGCGTTTTTATTTAATTTTAGCTTTTATTGAAGTCGGTCGCAAATTGAATTAAGGTAGGTAGTAGGTAGTACAGGGGGCAAAGAGTGGAGCTTACGGAACGTAAAGCCAACATGATCAGACAGAAACTGTACACGAATACATACATAGAATGCATGTAGAATCTATTTACTCTTGAACAGTGGAATACAAGGCAAACGCCACGTGGCTACCGAAGCCAGCGGCGAATCGGAGGGCGTACCTGCAAGCGTAGGGCCCTCCTTTGGATATGTTGAGCTCGCCAAGATAATCATCTTGATCCCTGTAGTTGGGGATGGGAGGGATCATCTGTTTTGTCAATACCTCGACAGCAGCAATGTCTTCAAACGATACCCCCATAGGGTGGCCCATAAAACCCTTCGTGCTACAAATCGGCATCTTCATGAGGAGCTCGTCACCGAACGCAATTCGGAGCGCTGCAACTTCATTTCCAGCGCAGCTGGACTCAGCGGATGCATGTGTACCAGTTTCGTGCGAGAAGTAGACGCCATGAGTAGCGACCTCCGCTCTGGTGATTCCATGCGTCAGCTCCACGTCCTTTAGGAACCGCTTGAGCTCAGATCCAATGTGTTTGCGGTCTAGTGCGGCGCCGTGGTAGGCGGAATTCGAATACTGTGTCGCCAATAGGCGAGCTTTTGTAGAGAACAGATGAGAGCCGACATGAAGCCTCTCCTTTGCGCTCTGCTCAGTTTCTAGTACCATTCCAATGCCTCCTGCACCGAGGACCATACCGGATCTTCTCTTGTCGAATGGACAAGTCGCATCCTCGACCACTCCCGCCGTGGTAGCAGCCCCGAGGGCTCGAAATCCTGAACCAAGCCAAGGCAGAAGGGTGGGGCCGGATGCGTTGTCTCCGGCGACAACAACAACGCGCTTAGCCCGGCCAGTTATTAACATATCCTGGGCCATGGCAATGGCTTGCGTGGTTCCAGCGCATGCGGCATTGGTTTGGGTATTCGGTCCCCGGCAACCGGCGAGCTGCGCAAGCTGGGCATTGCCAAGGACAAGTACACGGAAGAGGAATTTACGATCGAACTCGTACGGAGCCGAAACGGAGTTGTCGTCGCTATCAGAGCCATCAATCTCCGTCGAGCGAGTCATTAGGCGAGCAAAGGCGGCCTCGTCATCATCAGACAGCTCTCTCTCCGGCGATGCGCGGAGGAGCCGGCCTCTCAAGGCAGAAACTAGCCTCATCGTGCCGGCAGCACCGACAGTCTTTGACTGGAGAAAGCGCATAACCTCTCCTACGGCTGCATCCATGGCTGGAAAACTCGAGGCGTACACAACGCCGGTAGAATCACGGTATTTCTCCGGGAGGACCCACTCACTGCGCTCATTACTTTTGCCACTGACGAGGCCCGCAGATTTCAAAGCCTCCAGTCCAGCTGCAACGGCGACCTGGGAAGCAATGTCCATCGTCTCCGCGAGTCCTGCAGGCACTCCATAATTTGCGGAGAGGTCCACCTCGCCAAGCTGCGCCGCAACCTTTATAATATCTTCCTCGGTGTTGACCATGAAGCGCTTGCGAGTACCATCAGGCATCTTTTTGAGCTGGACAACGTTCTTGTCGATTAGCTCCATTTTGTCGTGCCCGTTGATGGGTTCGATGCAAGTGTCTCCCTTGACAAGGCGATCGAGATTGTCGGGACCGAAAACAGGGCCATCGCTGCCGGGCAGACCCGCTGAGACACCCGTCACAACACATGCCACATGGCGTTTGGCCGCATTTGTGGCAGTGGCATTTCCAACTGCCGTCGCAGATTCCAACTCCGCCTTATGGATTTCTTGCATCCTGGCCTCCTCTTCGAGGCGCAGAACAATTGGCGGGACTAGGGGAGATCCCGGCTTGTCCATCTTGGCATCAAGAGGAACACGAGAGTACGAGCGGGTCCACTTGCCGTCAATACCATTCAGATAGTACGTACCAGGGAAAAGACGACCGGCATTAGGGTACACGGGAGAGTAAGGGGCACCTGCATGGTGCATGCGGGCGCGAGTTTCTAGGGCGTGGTCCAGCTCACTGGGGTGTACCTCTTCACGAGAGGCCAGGCGCTCGGTAAGCGAGAGCGCTTTCGCCATCTTGTCGATCGAGAAGCGAGTCTGCGTCGGCTTGCGACTGCCATCGGTTTGGGAAGTAAAGGAAAGAAAAAGGTGAGACAAAAAGAGTCATTTATCATCGCGCGTTGCGCCTTGATCAATACTTGGACTGTGGCAATACCAAGATGACAAAAGAGGAGGAGCACCTTCATATAACTTACACATGGAGTCTGTACATGGTGGCAAGGGCGCCCGAACCGTAGCTGAACACGACGGCGGTCTTTCCGGGTGTCAAATCGCCCCGTCCGCCGGCGCGATCGATGAGAGATGCCAGTCCCATGAAGACGCTGGCCGTGTATGTGTTGCCTATGGCCTTCGAGGCGGCGTTGGAGTCGGCCAGCCTCTGCTTGAAGGATTCGCCCGACAGCTTCTTGAGTGCCCCCTCCAGACCCCTGTCGCTGTAAGTCTCCTCGATCGGCTTGGACAGCCACTCTGCCAGTGGATGCGCTCCTGTCCCACCTGTTGCTTTCACACCAGCCCCAGTTACGACTACATCGGTGTCGACCTTCTTCTCCTCGTCAGACCCGTCGGAGAACCCCGAGGTCGAGTTGCTCTCCTCCTCGCATTTCCTCCCGGCCTCGTACTTGCGCCTTGCGTCGATCAAGAACAGCCGGGCGTAGCTCTTCTGCACGAGCTTGTTGTAGGGGGCGTGGAAGACGAAGTAGTCCGTACCCTCGGCGCTAAAGGGGGCGCCGCCCGGAACGGTATGGGGAGCGAGGTCGTCGATCTTGTCTGCGAGTCGCTGGTAGACATCCTCGAGGGCGCGGTAGTAGCACATCTGGGAAAGGGCGCCATTGACGGTCGGGTACTCCACTGTGTGGTCGGGCTTGAAAAAGTCCCAAACGTTGGCAGCGTGGGTAGCCCGCTCCCTCGGATCCACTAGGGCGAGGGGGGCGTCCCTGCCGATGAGGAGAGCGACGGCCCCTGCTCCGCAGGTGGGCCGGGCAGGTCCACGGGCATAAGCGGCGATGTCAGCCGCGACAACAATCGCGTAGCGGCCGTCCCAGCCGTCGGACTCTACCCAGTTAAAGGCGTTGAGGAGGGCCGCAGTGCCGCCGTAGCACGCGTTCACGACTGTGGCGCCCTCTATGTCGGTATTGCCGGGAAAAAGGTCCATGAGGATGGTCTTGGTCGACTTGGACTTGTCCACAAGGGTCTCCGTGCCAACCTCAAGGCGGCCGATCTCAGACGGGTCGATCCCATATCTTTGTAAGCACCATCACAACCAAAGTGGGAGAGAGGGAAAGACGGGTTAGAAAGGGGTTGAGATGATGAAATCGAAGAATCGGATATACTTCTTTCTATGCCTAGGAAGGGCAGCATGCAACCAACTGGAGAGGCAACGCAAATGCCATGCCATTCCATTCCATTCCATGCCATCCAGGAGGCCAATCCGAGCCCGAGCCCTGGGGCGAGGACGGAGCCATCCGTTTCGTCCACGGGTGCCGATCCGCCGCGATCCAAAGCATTGCAAGGCAGCGAAAGAACACGTTCCCGCCGACGTTGCAGCAGCGGGTGGCTCGGATCATCACCTGATTCTTAAGCAGGATTACGCGTCTACGTCTCCGTAGACAAATTTATATTCTCCTCCTAATCGGTTTAGGGCATCATTGCCCCCATTGTTTTCTCGCATCGCGCGCAATTTTCAGCAGAAGAAAATACGAGTAGCCAATGGGCAGTGGTGCAGGACTAACAAATAATGAAAAACGAACATGCCGGTACATTGTATACATATATGTACTAGTAGTACGAGCTCGCACTAGTAGGAATTCCTAGAACATCCGTCGAAACTTACTTCTCCAGGAGGGAGTGGACGACGGTGAGGGCCAGGCTGTTGACGTCTTCGCAGTCCCCGCACAGACCAAGGCCGTCCTGACCGAGGCCGATTGTGTATCTTCCAGCGCTGACGCCGGAATGCTCCTCGAGGCTCGACTGCGAGACGAAGGTGGAGGGGGTGTATGCCTCGGCGGCAAGGATGCCGACGTTCTTGCCGTTGCCCTGGGGGGCGGATCCTGGCCGCCCGCCCGGCTGGGCGAAGCCGCCGCTGACGGAGCGCGGGGAGTCCTTGTTAAAGGAGAGCTGTCGGGTGACGCCCGCTGCGGCGAGGGCGCCGGCGACCGCCCCCATGGCCAAGGAGCTCGACGTGCTCATGCTCGTTTCTGATTTTGGGATTTCAGAAAGAATGGTACCGCCGAGAGGTGAGAGATATGACCTCTCAAAACTCCAAAACATCTACGAGCTCGTAGCTAGCTAATTCTTCTCTTCGTAGTATACATACTACTACTAGAGTATGCATAGTACGGATACTACGTAAGTATGCATAATACGCTCGTAGAGTATGCATACAACTACACTCTAGTAGTACACGGGTAGTACTCCTAGCTAGTATGCATACTACGAGTCGTAGCTAGTATAATATTATATAATATACGAGCTCTTAATATTATATTATTATACGAGCGTATATGGCATACGCTCGTACAAGCTATGCATATTATACATACAGTATATAATATCCATAATAATAGTATGCATACTTCGAGCTCGTACACGTGGCGTGTACGAGTCGTACAGTACAAGCAAGTACGTGGTGTACATACATACTATGCATATGCATACGAGCAGAGTATGCATACATGTTGTTGTATCGGAAAAGCCGGGTGGAATGGTCGATAGCTGGCTAAGGAGGCGGGATCGAGCGTGTCATACTTACTCCTAGTAGTCATAATTACTCCTTTTGAACCCGGAAAATGAGACGAAGTGGTAAAAGTTGATTGTAAGTTGACTCCTAGTGGATCTACTGCATGTACTAGAGTACGCTCGTAGATCCATTGGAGTCCATGTGTTCATTCGTACGACTGTACTCCCTAGTAGTAGTAGTAGTATTATTTAGTTGTGTGTCGGTGGTCGGTGAAGCTCGAAGCCGAAAGCCATCGGCCTTATTTGTTCTCGACTTCGATTTCCTCTCTAAAAGTAGCAGGAGACCCCTGTCCCTGTGCGCAAAGGGGATAGTGGCCAATATTTACGATACAAAATGAGTATTCTCGCTGGCTTCACTACGGATAGGATCCAACTGGTTGTAGCTGAGGTGCTCACATTGCTGTTCTTCGCGTCGGCGCTCCTGCAGCTCAATGTAAGTGGTTCGTTGCGCCTCCGGCTGCGTGTTTTGCCTTGCCCCCCTGTGAGCGTCGTTGCTCGCGTTCTCCCCCCCTCAAATTTGTCGCAACTTTGCTCTGCACGCGTTTCTCACAAACATGCACGACGATATTATTTTGTGCGTCGTCCTGCACGCCAGGACGACGACTTTCACATTTGGGGGACGTACTACTTATGCCACACGATCCTGTCCGGGGCTGTCATATTTCGCCGCACCTTCGAGGGTGGCTCCCATACCCTGGTCAGAGCAGCGATCGCCATGAATTTTTGGAGTATGATGATGGCGACCATTGCAATCCTGCGACTGGTGCTGAAGGGTGGGGCCGACGGCGACGATATGGAGACAGTGAAGGAAGAGATCATGGGGAGCGTTCTAGGGATTGTCGCTGCCAGTTACTTCACATCCTTGTTGAGTAAGGGCAAGGACAAGAGACGGGCTGATAAGGTCGATCATTGATTCATCGGCAACTCCATAGATAACCAATCAATAGTGTGATCTTCAGTACACACATGTAGGCATAATTATAATATGCATACTACTACTACACGTGTGTACACACGTGCAGTATGCATACACGTTTATGCATATTGTTGCGTTAAGATGCTCCAACACAAACATACATACATATATACATGCTACATGATGTAGTATGCATACATCATTTTACAAGGTGATGTGTGACGACTTTCGTACGTGGTGTGTACCATACCCGTGCATAATAATTACTAAGCTACTACTCTAGAGTACTCTAGCTAATATAATATTCACCATTTTATGCATAACAATACATGCATGTACGAGAGTACACACGTACACACACGTATAGTACGATGAGAAGGAGTCGTCGTCGAGTCGTACATGTAGGATCGAGTCGTACATACGAACTCGTTCTGTAAATACTACTACAGTAGTAGTAGATATCAAAGATCGCATACTCTAGCTAGAGTAGTAGATCTACTACTCTAGTAGGAGTACTCTAGAGTATGCATACTAAGAGCTTGTAGAGGTCTACTCGTAGTACTACTTATGTATGCATAAAATAATATGCACATACATGCATATTATCCATATTACTCGCTCGTATATTACTTTAGCGTACTACGAGCTCGTATTAGTATTATCATTACTAGACTCTAGTATGCATACTCTAGAGTAGGAGTCGTACAACGCTCCTCTCGTGAGTACGAGCGAGTACTCCTAATGTATGCATACTACTAGTAGTAGAAGTAGGAGTATGATGCGTATGATACTTATTACTAGCTAGGAGTACTACTACTCTAGAGTAGCTAGTAGTACTCTAGTAGTAGTGTTATGCATACGAGCTCGTAGTAGATATTATGCATACAACAAGCAAGTATTACTACTGTAGTACGTAGGTAAAAAAATAATAATTAAAAATACTCTACTACGAGAGTAGCTAGAGTAGATCTACAGAGTACTCTACTCTCTCGTAGTATGCATATCCATTCTACTATGCATACTAGCTAGTACTACAGTAGATTAGTAGCTATGCATAGTATGCAAGTGGATATTATTAACATATTATGCATACTACTCGTAGCTAGAGTATCCATACATGTTAGAATATATGGATACTAAAATTTTTTCGGATAAACAAAAATTCCATCACCGTCACTCTTGACTCTTGGACACGCCGCCTTCGCGAACCGAGGCCACGGCAACGCCAGTATACCAGAATAATTAAACGGAGAAACATGGAGAATAAGTTTATACCGGACGGCATAGAGATTGTTCAGAAGGCGATCGCCGCCGACAACGAGGGGGAATATGAGAAGGCCCTGCAGCTGTACCGCGACTCCCTCGGGCGGTTCACTATGGGACTCAAGTACGAGAAAAACGAGGCTCGGAAGAAGCTCGTCATCGATCGCGTCGAGGGCTACATGAAGCGGGCCGAGGAGTTGCGGGACTACGTCAACAAGCAGCAGGAGCTGGAGAACAAGGGGGGCGGGGGGGCGGCTTCCAAGAAGAAGGGCGACGGGGACGATGGAGACGACGACGCGAAGGACAAGGCCAAGCTCAGGGGTGCCCTCAGCGGTGCCATTGTCACCGAGAAGCCCGATATCAAGTGGGAAGACGTCGCCGGCCTCGAGGGGGCGAAGGAGAGCCTAAAGGAAGTGCGTTTGTTGCTGGGTTGGATTTTTATTTGTGCACGGTAGGGGTATCACACATTTATCCCTGCCACGATTGATGCATTTTGCGCTGTCAGGTGTTGTTGCTGGTTTGCCTTCTTTGTATTCGCTTTGCGCTGCCCTTGCAATTGTTCTCCTGCTAACTATCCAAGACGTGTGTCGCATCCTTTGTCGTCATTTCGTTCTTCCTCTCCGCAGACTGTGATCCTGCCCGTTCGCTTCCCGCAGCTCTTCACCGGCAAGCGCCGCCCCTTCAAGGGCATCCTGCTCTATGGGCCACCCGGTACGGGCAAATCCTACCTGGCCAAGGCGGTAGCTACCGAATCCGATTCTACATTTTTCTCTGTATCCTCCGCCGATCTCATCTCCAAGTGGCAGGGTGAATCTGAGAGGTTGGTCCGGAACCTGTTCGAGCTGGCTCGAGAGTCCGACGGGGGGAGGGCCATTATCTTCCTTGACGAGGTCGACTCGCTCTGCGGATCCAGGTCCGAGGGAGAGTCCGACAGCATGAGGCGCGTCAAGACAGAATTTCTGGTGCAGATGGACGGCGTGGGCGTGGGCAAGTCGGATGTCCTGGTGCTAGGGGCGACCAATATCCCCTGGGAGCTCGATGCCGCCATTCGTCGCCGTTTCGAGAAGCGCGTCTACATCCCCCTTCCCGATGCAGAGGCGAGGACGTTCATGGTGAGACTCAACATGGGAGACACCCCCTCTAACCTCACAGACTTCGACTACGATCGACTGGGCGAGATGACCGAGGGGGCGTCGGGCAGCGACATCAAGGTTATGGTGAAGGAGGCGCTCATGGAGCCCCTTCGCAGGTGCCAGCAGGCCAAGCAGTTCTGCTCTGACGGGGACGGTTTCCTGATCCCCTGCTCGACATATCCCAGCTGCCAGCATTGTCCCCCCAAGCTCAATTCCGACAGACCCGGCCAGAACTACAACTGCAAGAAGTGCGGTGCGCAGCGCATGACCCTGTGGGACGTCCCCCCAGAGAAGCTCAAGGCACCAGACGTGTCAGTGGATGACTTCAAGAGCGTGCTGAAGCACTCCGTCCAGTCCGTTTCCGATGAGGAGCTCATGCGATATGACGACTGGACCGAGCAGTTCGGCCAAGAGGGGGCATAGTCCGATTCTCTTCCTCCTACGACTTCATTTGAGACAGCATCTACAAAAAATTATAGAAGAACGAGATTACGGAAATGGTACAATGCTTTGCTCCTTTTTTGCGTATGTACACAAAAATTACCATCTTATCCTACACCGATCAAAGAATTCCGGAGGGCATTTTGCGGGAGCCATCATGGAGACGCCGAAGGAAGCGCCGGGACTGCCCATCATGTCCTGCAGGAGCGGCGCCCTCTTGAAGCCGTGCTTCTCGTACCACTCCACAAGCTTCCCCGACCCGTTGTCGTCAGCAACCAGCACCGTGAAGTCACAACCCTGGACGGTGTGGAGGGCGGCGATGGCCTCGAGGGCCAGCTCGCCGACATTCCGCCCTCGATACTCCTCCTCGACGAACATGTAGATAATTGCAGCGATCCCAGCCCCGGCCAGGGAGCCGAGGAGGGTGCTTTCTTCCCCATACAAATCACGGATGGACTGATCGATCTGAGGGGCTGGGGGACCCCGCACAGTGGTGACGCCGAAGCGGCCTACCTGCTTCCCTCCGTGGTACGCCCGAAGGACGGCTTTTCCGCCTTTGGGGCACAGAACTGGGGGCGGGTGCCTGCGACGGAGCTTACAGTCGAGCTTGATGACGGCCGAGGCGAGGCGGACTGCAGCGCGCTTCAATAGTGATGTTTCAGGCGGCGGCCTCAGCTTCCACGTGATATCGGAGTGGTCGAAAGGAGCGGCTACGCCGTGGCTGTTCTCTGCGAAGGACATAAACGTTACTGTCTTTGGGGAATGAGGCCGAGCGGAGATCAGAGCAGTTTCGGGGATGAAGGCGTGACTGCGAGCGAGCCCCAATAGCGCCAAGGCCACAAGCGCCCATTGTAGCGCAAGGGGCGATGCCGTGGGGGTGGGTGGCGGCATTTGGGCGCGATCGTAATTTTTTTCCAGGGGGTGAGAGGTATGATGCCGAAAAGGCTGAGGCTTAGCGAATGAGAGGATTGAATTTGGACTGCTTGAATTTAGGAGTCTTTTGTCGTGGTGTATGCATAAAGCTGGAGGAAATCTTACTCCGTGGTGTATGCATACGTATGTAACATAATACATAGTAGCTAGTAGTAGTACACA
>Ga0315315_10005216_pt1 | contig 11988 bp, 11 predicted proteins | sample M140m3416metaG_FD_203699 | JGI IMG/M metagenome (GOLD analysis project Ga0315315, IMG submission 203699) | Ammonia-oxidizing marine archaeal communities from Monterey Bay, California, United States - M1 40m 3416 | ecosystem: Environmental > Aquatic > Marine > Intertidal zone | place: USA...
TTATCGAGGCCGGGACGCTCATCAGCAAGTTACTGACGTAAAAGCTCTTCAGGGAGGCGAGCTGCCCGATCTCCGCCGGCAGGCTCGTCAGATTGTTGTTGAAGAGGTCCAACAACGTCAGCGACGTGAGTTGTCCGATCTCCGCCGGCAGACTCGTCAGCAGATTGCAGCTGAGGTACAACCCCTCCAGCGACGTGAGCTGCCCGATCTCCGCCGGCAAGCCCGTCAGGCTATTGCCGATGAGGCGCAACTCCCTCAGCGACGTGAGCTGCCCGATCTCCGCCGGCAAGCTCGTCAGCCGATTGTCGATGAGGTACAACCACTGCAGCGACGTGAGCTGCCCGATCTCCGCCGGCAGACTCGTCAGCTGGTTGCGACTGAGGTACAACCACTGCAGCGACGTGAGCTGCCAGATCTCCGCCGGCACGCTCGTCAGCTGAGTGGAGCTGAGGTTCAACACCGTCAGCGACGCGAACTGCCCGATAACAGCCGGTACCGCTAGAAGAGGCCTAGGAGTAGGGTACGTTAGTTCAGCCGAAAAGTTGAGCCGCACAACCCGATCGTCTTCCATGTCAACCCCTATCCACGCCTCCGGTGCTTGGCTCTCTGGCCACAGATCCTCGAGGCCCGGGATAGACTCGCGCAACACCCGCAACAGCATGCCGTCGTACCTCGCGGGCCGTGACTCGGGCAGTCGCGCCGCGTTCCTCCACGTCCTGCTCACGCACGCGAGGGCCACGCGTGTCTCGACGCCGTCGACGTGCGAGAGGACAATGGTCGCGACGTCGACGTTGGGCTCGAAGCACCGCATCTCGTCGCTGCTGCGCGCACTTTGCACGTCACCCATCGAAGCCGGTCGCGAGTATGTGCGGACGACTGTGTCGCCCTCTGCGCTTCGAAGGGGCGCTTCGTGGGGTTTGAACTCCTCGGACGTGGAGAGAGAGTTGTTTCCGAGATATCTAAAGACAAAGGCAGAACCCACCGAGTCATCACTCTTCGATACGACCGGACACGATGCAGGACGTATCCGCCACGGTCACGTTCTTGCGGACCGACAGCATCTCCATCCTGCACGCCATCGCGGTGGAGCTTCCAGACGTCTTCAGCGCTAATGTGCTTCCCAGGCTTAACCTCCGAGATACTCTCAACCTCGCCAAGACGAGCAAGCTTTTCAGAGACACCGTGTGGAGCGTCCGGGGCGTTCAGTCGATGCGGGCGAAGATCGGAGCTCACATCCAGGCAATAACCAAATACAATACTCCAAGGAGATGCACTATTCCTTATTCAATACTCGATCCTCTTGCTTTGGCCGGTTATTTTGGCGCCGCACGAGCCGTACGTGCGCTGATAGCGGCTGGCGAGAAAGTTGACACAAGGAAAACCCTTAAAGGCCAGACAACCCTCCACTTGGCAGTCGAACAACGCAAAAGGTCTGTCGTTGATTTGTTGCTCGACGCCGGCGCGGATACGAAGATTCAGGACAACGCAGGCCGCACAGTCCTTCATCTGGCTGCAGATCAAAGCGACGGGTCCTTAATCGATGCGTTGCTCGACGCAGGTGCAGATGGAAACATTCAGGACGAAGAAGGCCGCACAGCCCTTCATCTGGCTGCCGCTTCATTTCGCCGCACAAATGAAACAAGAAATGTAAGGAGAGATGGGTCGGTGTTCGAGCGCGCTATAGCCAAAGCCAATAAGCAGTCTTTCAAATAAATGAATCGGAGTATTACACGGCACCGGCCCGACGCGGACCCAATCTACGCCTCTTTAGAAAATCTCAAACCCGAATATCGCGGAGAGAATAAACGCAACACCGATGGCCACCGCCACACCCGACGATATCACACTCACCGCACTCACCGCCCGCGGGTTACTCTTCTGCAGCGCCGCGGTACCCGCGCCCAAACACGCCGTGTACGTACCCATCGCGACGACGGTGCCGATAAAAAAAGTTCCGAGAAACGCGATGGCTTGCAACCGCGGAAGCGCGAACGCGGGTAACAGGAGCAGCAGCGAATCCGGCTGAAGCCCGTGGATCGTGCCGGTGATGTACGTCCACGACAGGAACGAACCCTTCTTCTCCGCGGACCCTTCCTCACGCGCCCTTTGCGCCGCATCGGTATCACCGCTACCGACGACGGCGTCGTCAGCTTCCCAATCGCCGTCGACGTCTCGCTTGTTGGTGCCCATGCCGTGGTGGCCATCCTCGTGCGCGTGCGAATGTGCGTGCGAGTGTCCGTGACCATCCTCGTGTACATCGCAGTCGTCCTCGTCGTGTGAGTGCATCTCCGCGCCGCCGGCGTGCGAGTGGACGTATCGAAGCGCGGCGGTCGGATCGTGTTCGTCGTGCGAGTGCGAGTGCGAGTGCGTGTGCTGGTCGAAGTTGCCGAGGCCGAAGGGTAAGCCGTGCGAGTGCGAGTGCGCGTGCCCGCGTCCTTCCGCCATCGCGCGTCCTTCCAGCCAACCCATGACCCCGATGATCACGAGCGTCGCGCCGACGATGCCTTGCCCCCACTGCGAGATGATCTCCATGTTGAACGGCAGCTTATCCCGCAGCAGGATGAAGATGAGCCCGAAGAGAATCTGGCCCGTGTTGTGTCCCAAGCCCCAGAGCGCGCCCATCAACGCGTTCTGCATCCGCGACGGCCCGACCGCCAGTGGAGTCAACGCCGCGAGATGGTCAGGGCCCGTCAGGGTGTGCAAACATCCCGCCAGAAGACCCGCGTAACCGCTCTTGAACGCCATAGACGCGGCGATGAACGCGGGGGTCGCCACCGCGGACGTCGCCCACACCGTGACACCCGCGCGGACCGTCGGGTAAAGCCACGCGCCACCCGCGCAACACGCCAGAAAAACCCCAAAGCACGCGAGCACCGTGGACCGTCTCAGCGGCTGACGCCCGAACGTTCCCAAAAGCCGCACGGAATTGATCGCCACGAGAAGCGTCGACCCTTCGTGCAACAACACCGCGAGCCACAGGGGGAACGCACCGACGAGCGCGGGGAGGGACGCGCCGACGATTGACATGCACGCGAGCGTTATGTTCTGTCGGAGAACCGTTTTTGTCCGGGCCGCGAGGTCGAAGAGCTCGGGAAGCTGCGAGATGCCGTCGGAATCTGCGTGAAGCAAGAGGACATCCGCCGCCGCCGCGGCGGCTTCACTCGGCGTGGACGCGACCGCGACGCCGACGTCCGCCGCGGCGAGCGCGGGCGCGTCATTGATCCCATCGCCAACCATCGCAACCTTCTTGTACTTTTTACTCGCGTCTCCTTTCGCCGCCTTACGAGCGGATTCCACAATGCGAAGCTTATCTCCCGGTGTCAGCCCCGCGCTGACTTTATCGCGAGGTAAACCCACGGCGTCCGCGATGGCATTCGCGCTGAGCTCGTTATCCCCCGTGAGCATCAGCACGTCCATGCCGTCGCCACCACGCCAACTCCCGTCGCGAAGCGAGTCCACGCTTTCCTTCGCCTTTGGATGAAGCGAATCGGCGAAGCGGAACACGCACGCGAGGTTCTCGGACGACCACTCGCGGTTCGCCGCCGCGGTGTCCACGTCGCACGGCGTGTCCGCATCCGCGGCGGTTCGGGTACCCGCGGAGCCGTTTTTATCACCACCGGGATCCTCGACGACGAGCGCGGCGACTGCGTTTTCAGAGTTTACCTCGTCGCCCTGAACGCGCCTTTTCATCGCCGAAACGCGGTCCGAATCGCCCAAAATCTCACACGCCCAGTCCACGTTGCCGAACCGAGCTAACCGCGCCGGTCCGCACGCCCCTTCCGCGTCGTTCCCTACCACCGCGGGCCGTACCAAACCCTCCACGCCGCACCCGGCGACGACGCGAAAGTTGGACACGGCGACGTCGGGTAAAACGTTTGAAAGTCCGAAGTCGGACGCGGTGTCCAGGACGGCGCGGGCGATTGGGTGCGTCGCGCCGCGCTCCAGGGACGCCGCGATGGCGAGCGCGGCGGGGGACTCGAGCGCGATGGTGGTCCGGGTAGTAGACATCGCGCCTCCGTTCTTCGAAGAAGCGGAGTCCCTCTCGGCGACGGCGACGGACTTTGACCCCTCGGTCGAGGGTTCAGCCTCGACGTCGTCCTCCGCGTTGAGCGCGCCCACGTACGCGGGGATTCGCCCGCCGGCGCCACCCCCCGCGCCCGTCTCCATCGAACCCTTGCCGCCGCCCGAGACCCGCTCGATGGACACGCACGTCATCCGGCCGCTGGTGATGGTCCCGGTCTTATCCAGCGCCACCGTGCCGCACTCCGCCAATGCGTCGAAGGTGACCCCGCCCCGCACGAGCACGCCGCGTCGCGCGCACGCGCCGATCGCCGCGACGTACACCAGCGGCGCCATCAGCAGCGCGCACGGCGCCGCCGCGGACAGGAACGCGAACGCCCTGTACATCGCGCCGCCCCGTCCCAGAAACGGCCAACCCAAAACCAAAGGGCCGACGACCATCGTCAACGCCGTCACCGCGAGGATAGCCTTCGAGTACGTGTCACCGACGCGATCGAGCATCATCGTCACCGCGGGACGGCGGTTCTGCGCCGCCTCGGTGAGACGCGCGATGCGAGCTGGGGTGCTGTCCTCGGAGGATCGGATGGACTTAACCACCAACGCGCCGTCGGAGTTAACCGCCCCCGCCGGTACCTCGTCACCCACGCGCTTCAAGACCGGCAACGCCTCGCCGGTTATGTGCTGAATGGAGACGAGCGCGCTGCCGTGAACGACGACGCCGTCCAGGGGAACCTGACAGGGAGTGACGATCAAGGGGAGAGGGAGGGAGGTGAGCGTTTGTTTTTGGAGGGGAAACAAATCAATTAACGGGCAATCGATGCAGACGAACGAGCCGAACGAGCGCGCGGATGCCTTGGAGGAATGTCTCAGATGGGTAAACGGCTTGTTTCGGTTGAATCGCCATCGCCGGGGTAATTATTCCCGCCTTGGAAGGTTTCTGCGAAAGTCATCCTCACCGACAAAAACCAAAGGCATCCGCACGGGCCAAAACCAAAAAAACCAAAAAAGTCACTCGAGTAATCACTCACCTGCTGCCCCGCCCTCACGAATACGTTCGTGCCCACCCCGACATCCCTCGCCGGCACAAGCCGCTCGCTCCCACCGTCCGGCGACCCATCCTCGTTCAACTCCACGATCGTCGCCTCGCCCGGCACCGTCGCCCACAGCGACCGAAGGTCGCCGCGCGCGTGACCCGTCAGTCGATCCTCGACGAAGTGCGCAGACGCGAAGAGCACCAGCAACATCGCGCCTTCGATCGCGCACCCGAGTAACACGGTCCCGGCGACCGCCAACGTCGTCAGCACGTGGATGTTCACGTTGCCCACCGCGAGCTCGTAGCTCACGTCCACAAACTCTGATGTCCCGGCGAGCGCGTACACCGCCGCAGTCGCCGCCGTCTCGATTGAGATTGAAGTCGGCGATTCCATGCCCATGTTCCGACACAGGTGCGCTATCCCTCCGACGATGAGGCACACCCATGCGATCGCGCACACCGCGACGTTACCCTTGAGCCGATCGGCGATCCATCCGAGGCGCGTGGTTCGGTAGAACGCGGTGAGCGCGTTCTCGATTGCGTTTGGTCCTCGAGGGGTGAAGGATGAGGAATTCAGCCGGGCGCCCTCGGGCATCGCGTCCGCGCCGTCGCCGACTCCGGCTTCCGCGATGAACGCCTCTTCGTCGTAGGACCCGGACGGGTCCATGGACATGGACGCGGCGTCGGTACCGCCGCATCCGTACGGCGCGCCGCAGCAACCGCCGGAGGATCCGTGTGAGTGCGAGTGGCCTCCGTGTGAGTCGCCTTCTTCATCGTCCGTGAAGCTCGGTCGTCCTCCTTTGTTGTCGTGCGAGTGGCCTGCGGATGTGGAGTTGTGGATGACGGGGTGGGACGCGGAGCGGTCAGGGATGCGTCCTCGTTCGGTTCGAAAGTGTGATCGCGAGGGACGATGTGGGACAAAACGGGATCACGCGACGGCGACGGCGGCATCGAAAAGGCGCCCCGCGGCGGTGGTAGAACCCCACCCACCGTGGCAAACCTAGGCGGGCCAGGGTTTACCGAACGAGATAAGGCGTGTGGTGGTGACGGGCATGCAATGGGTGCGTGTGTGGGACGCACCGTGTGGGCCGGAGTGCGCGACGACGCGCACGCCGCGCAGCCTTCGCGCGCCGCATCCGTACGTGACACAAGACGCGAGACGTAAGCCTTCCAGCACGCTGGAACGACGCGCGCTCAGTCGTCGTTGCGGCTGCGGAAACCTCCGATTCATCGGCCCATCTCTGTTTGACGGAGGGCCGGATCCGGGCGTCGCTCCATGCTCGCGGGCGCCGAGCGGCACGCGCGATCGGACGACCCCGAACCCGGCCCGTACCCTGAGCCTCGGGACGGTGAGCGCGCCGTGATCCATGACGCGATCCCTGACGGCGACCTAGCCAGGCGCCGCTCCGTTATGTTGGGGCGCGCCGGTGCCGAGGCAGTTGCCGTCGTTTCACGGTGCGTTGGTGAATCGCACGTTCAGATCACATCCAGATCTCGATCCGTACCACCAAACAATATGGGAGGATACACAAATACGAAATACGAACGTATAGTTGTAAACACCACATGGAGAAACAGTATGACTCCATGGACTATTTAGATTAAAACTAAACTTTTCCAACTCATAATGCCAAACACATCCTCTAGCTAGTGCTACCGGACCTTGAACCTGGTCCTGTCGTGCGTGAATCGCATGTACAACACCACCCACGTGAACACCAACCCGACCGCGATCAACACGATCCACGTCCAGCACCCACCCTTGCGATTAGTCTCGTATATAGCCTTTTGCCGTTTACGCTCGTTCTTGACCCCAGCGAGGTTCTTATCGAGAGAACCCTCCACCGCGTCGAGCTCGCGCTTGCTGTCCAACAAACTCCGCTCCATCGCCAGCGAGTTGGCCTTTATTCCGCCCGCCAGTTCCAGCATCTCGTCCGTCAGTTGCTCTTGCGTCTCGCGTTGTCGGCGGAGATGCGCGTCGCCCGATTGCGAGATTTTCACCCCCCCCTCGCCCCTCCGCGAGGCCGGGCTCGAACCGACGACGTTCGCGTTGGCGTTCGGCGACGTTACCGCTGCGCTAGCCGCCGCGGCGGCCCTGCGGCGAACGACGGCGGGCGGGGGTTTGTACGGGCGCCACTCCTGCCTGGACGTCGACGCGCCTCCGTTCGTGACATAGGCAGGCGATGAGCTCGAGGCTGATGAGGAATTCCCGAGCTGCAGGGCGGTGTGGACGCGGTCTACGCGCTTTGAGTATGCGTCTGCGGCGGTCGGGTCCCTGGCGCGGATCTCGGTTACGAGCCCGCGCATGACCTCCACGTGCTGTCGCGCCTTGCCGCCGCGTCGCCAATCGTCGGAAGCGGCCGACCCACCCGACGGGTCTCCTTCTTCATCTTGGGGAAGATCTGTGGAGAGATCCGACTGCGCCGGCTGCGCGCGCGTCGGCGTCGGCGGCGGCGACGCGGGCGACGCCGCCGATGACGTGGACGCGGTCTTTGACTCGTAGACGCGAAGCAGCCTCGCCAGGCTCACCTCCTGGGGCCGCGACATGTCGAGTGCCTGGGCGCCCTCACCAGTGAACGGGCGGTCTCAGAATGTCGCGGTTTTTCCTCCCATTTTCCCGTTGCCGCCGAGGACTCACACTTCAAAGTGTGTCAACTCGGTTTTGGGGCAGTGCTCCGGCGCGCGCAGGCCTGGACCCCGAAGGCTCGCGCCGACAACGAAGCAGCGCCGAACGAACGAACGATCGAAAACGACGCTCGGGTCCGAACGCGTCGATAAACCGGCGGAGTAGCCGGGCCCGCGCGAGAGGGAAAACGCGAAAGAGCCAGCTCTCGTGCAGCTCTCAGATCATCCATCTCTCGTCATGCCGTCCGACGGGTACAACTGGTTCCTCATCCTGGTGGCGATCATCGCCTCCGTCGTGCTCGTGGCCATCAACGTCTACGTCCTCATACACTTCCAGCACCCGGAGGACCGTAACCAAGCATGGTTCCCCAAGCTCGTGGTGGTGAGAACATGAGCGCCCGGAACGTCGTCACCGAACCCTCGCGAGCAGATCTTCCTCTTCATCGCCCCTACTTAAACCAACCTTCCTGACGACACCTCTCCTTCCGTGACAAAACAGATACTGGGCCTGACACTGGCGGAGATGTCGATCCTACTCCTCCCGCTCGACGTCGCCAACCGGTCCGCCTGCGCCGACTCCATCGTCCTCTCCGCGTGCAACTTTGCACTCCCGATGGAAATCTTATGGTACACCGTTTACATGGCCATGTTCGTCATGATGGTCGCGATCGTGCCGTTCACGCTGTTCTACTACGAGCAGGACCACGACATGAGCGTGTGGGGTAAGACGGTATCGTCGTCCTGGTGGATCGGAGGTACCATCACGGTCCTATCGCTCATCCTCGGACTGTGCTACGGCTTTCTCGGATTCGTAGATTTTCCGGTCACGACCTTAACATCCGGCTTGGCGCCGCTGTCCAGTGCGGCGCTCACCACCGCGCACAAGTGCCTCGCCCCCGACGCCTTCAGCGACGGCGGCACGAACGCCGGGTACGCGTGCGACGCGGACGGCGGCGTACCTTCCGAGACGTGGTCCGTACGAACCACGTTTCCAATTTACGTCATCGCCGTCGGATCCGTGTTATCGTGGGTCATCTTCATCGTCTTCGGCGGCGTCGGGGTCTCCGCGGTGCCCATCGATTTGATCAAAGCCTTTCTGGACCGACCGAAGAAGACGATCGCCAAGTCGGAGTACATTCGGATCGCGGGGAAGATCGCGGAGGCGACGAGGGCGGTCGTCGCGGACGCCCGGGAGGTGCAACGCGAAGAGCGGGGATCGGGCAAGACGAGAAAAACTCGAAGGGCGCTCGCGGAGATCAACAAGCGTCTGTCGCAGCTGGAGGGTGACGAGGCGATTCTGCAGAAGATGTACCCGCAGGGTGAGGATCGGGACGTGAGCTGGACGGTGACGGTGATGTCGTATTACGCCAGCTTGGTCGGCGGCGTCGTGTGCGCCGTCGTGTCTTTACTCTGGATGCTGCACATCGGTGAGATTCCTTTTATTATTTTCCACGTTTCTTTTTTATTGGAGTCTGAATGGAGCGATGAGAGACTGACGACGTGTTTTGTCATCTACTAACAGGGCTGTACATGTTCCCGGATCCGCCGCTGACGCCGTTTCTGAACCAGTACTTTGTTGACATGGACGCCGCGTTCGGTTTGTTGGGCACCGGCTCCTTCGCGCTGTTTTGCTTTTACCTCATCGTGTGCGTCATCAAGGGCAACGTTAAAGTCGGCTTTCGTCTGTTACTGTGGACGGTGTACCCGATGCGTCTGGGCAACACGCTCATGTCTGCGTTTTTGGTACGTTCATTTTTTATTTCCTGTATGATGGGCAATTCGACTGATGCCGTGTTTTGTTCAACTTTGTTCAACAGTTCAACGTCAATTTGATCATGCTTTCGTCAATTGCGGTTATTCAATTTTGCGCCAAGGCGTTTGACGGGTACGCGGCGGAGACGAGCGTGAGTGACATTTTTGGCCAGGAGATTGAAAACCTGCGTGGTTTGGGTTCCGTGTTTGCGGAGAATGTGTTTCTGTACATCTTCTTCGCGGTGGCGTGTCTGTCGGCGCTGTGGCTAGGGAGCGACGAGGTGAAGAAGTCGAGGACGGGACGGCGGAACTTTGACTCGTTGTGATGAAGGACGGACTCTTCGGTTGTAAAGACACGTAACGCTTACATACATCACCAACTCTTACAATTGCACGACAATTACAACACTAACGTCTTATGCACCGATCGCGCGTACGTACAAACACTCACGGGAAGGGATGGCCCGCGCCCGCGTCGTCGTCCCAGAACGCCTCCGTCGCCGGCGCTCGATTACACAGAAACTTCTTACCCTGGATCTTCGACCTCGTCGTTTTCATTATGCCGCCCCAGTGATACACGTGCGCCCCTACTCGTTCCGCGGTGTTATCCGTCAAGTTAGTGCCGTACATGTTAACCTCGCCGTGCCAGTTGGAGACCGCTCCGCCACGTGTCGCGTTGTTGTGCGTCAACTGTAAACAAAACACGACGTCAGTCGAATTGCCTATACGATGATTAAAATAAACTTACCTCGCAGTCGTGAAACTCCACGCGCCCGTACGTCACCGCGACCGCTCCGCCGTACTTGTCCACCTGCCCGTGCTTCAGCGTGAGGTCCCACAGGTCTAGCCGGGCCGGGCCGTACACTTCGAAGATGCCGGATTTGTGATCCGCGTCGATCACGCACTTCGCGGCGCTCGGGTTCCGCACGGTTCCGTCTCGCGCGATGTCTTCGTTCCATCCGTAGTTGCATCGCCCGTAGATTGTGAGGTGGCGCAGGTTGCGCAGGGGCGGCAGGGGTTCGGAGTTGGTGAGCGTGATGTCGGCGCGGAGCCAGATCTCGGAGATGTACGGGTCCGCGACGGCGGCGCGCAACGCCGCTTCGTTCGTCACGTCCACGCGATCGTCGCCGTATTTTGCGCGGTGTAACGTGTTGGAGCCGGTGGGGAAGCGGTACGCGCCGCCCTCCTGGGTGTACGCGAAGGCTGGGTTCGTGATGAACATCGCGGCGATGGTCACCGCCAGGAGCGGCGCGAGGCGGGGGGTCATCGCGGACGGGACGCGGGTTCGCCGTGGGGGGAGACTGTGGGGTACGTGTCGACTCGACCGTTGTTATTTTGTGTTTCCGGTGAAAGTTTTTTTGAGCTGTGTGAAAGCTGTGAAAGCGGTGAAAGTTGTGTTACACAAGCTACGAAGCCGCCATCGCGCATATAAGAGCCGTTTCTATTCGTCAAATGTCACGCCGGCATCCAGATACACGCGACAGCCCGCCGCTCGTATCGCAGCCGGCACGCTCGTCAGCTGATTGCCGTCGAGGTACAACCCCGTCAGCGACGTGAGCTGCCCGATCTCCGCCGGCAAGCTCGTCAGCTGATTGCTGCCGAGGCTCAACTCCCTCAGCGAGGTGAGCTGCCGGATCTCCGCCGGCAGACTCGTTAGCTTGTTGTTGTAGAGGAACAACTTCGTCAGCGACGTGAGCTGCCCGATCTCCGCCGGCAAGCTCGTCAGCTGATTGTAGCGGAGGTTCAACCACTCCAGCGCCGTGAGCTGCCCGATCTCCGCCGGCAAGCTCGTCAGCTTATTGCCGCGGAGGTACAAACCCTCAGCGCACCCAAGCGCCCGATCTCCGCCGGCACCGCTCCGGTCAGGCCAACGGCTCCCAGGAAGAGCGTCACCACCCGGCCGTTTTCAATCGTCACCCCGCGCCACTGCTCCGGTCGCGCAGCCTCCGGCCACCTCTCCTGCAGTTCAGGACACATCGCACGCCATGTCCGGAGCACTCCGACGTCACCCTCGTCGTCGAATGTTCGCGTCCCGTCACCCTTCGACGGCTCCAGAAGCTCGCGACCGTCCCATCCATCGGGCATCACGCTCGGGTGCTTGACCAGCCAAGCCTGCACAATCTGTCTCACCGCCCAGTTCGTCATCACCTTCGTGCTGCTCAGGGCGCGACGCGTTAGCGGGTCCTTGGCCTCGTTGCGCTGCTCAAACTGCTCCAAGATGGCACTCCTCTCGTACGTGTGCCCCGAATCGACCACCATCACCGGATCGCGGAACATGGCGTGCGTGATGGGGCACATGAGCTCTTCGGGCTCGGCGTCGAGATCTGCGTCGGGAGCTGAAAGGTTGCCCTGTGCACTGACGGTACGCAGGGTTCGCTGTACGTGTCCCACCTGCGATGAGGTGGACAGTTTGCGCCGTTTGGAGGGTGCCATCGATCGGACGTCCATGCTCGCCCTTGGCTGCGCGCGCTGCACTGTGGACGAGGTTCCCTCGGACGGGACGGTTACTAAAACAGTCCTGTCAGTCACATCGGAATGTCCGTGCGTTTTCAATGGAA
>Ga0315315_10005217_pt1 | contig 11988 bp, 9 predicted proteins | sample M140m3416metaG_FD_203699 | JGI IMG/M metagenome (GOLD analysis project Ga0315315, IMG submission 203699) | Ammonia-oxidizing marine archaeal communities from Monterey Bay, California, United States - M1 40m 3416 | ecosystem: Environmental > Aquatic > Marine > Intertidal zone | place: USA...
CGGCGAGACCACTAAATTTGGCCCTTTAGAAATAAAAGTTTTAAAATGTGGAAAAACAAATAATCCTAGTAGAAGAGTAAATGGAGACGTTGCCTATCTTCAAGTAAAAGACTTGACTGAAAATGATAATGAAAAAGTATTTATATTTAATGGCTGGACTTTTTCTTCAGACCCAACACTGGCTCCTTTTGATCATGCAATTTATGATTTACAGTTAATCAATTGTTCTAATGTTTAAAAAAATTTCTCTTTTGCTAGCCAGTTGGTATCAAAGTTAGAGGAAATAAATTTTTTGTGATTTAAGATTTTTTTGTGAAGATCGATCGTTGTAGTAATTCCTTCTAATACAAATTCATCTAATGATCTCAATGTTCTTTGAATAGCTTCAGTTCTATTTCTGCCTTTACATATTACTTTAGCTATAAGACTGTCGTAGTAAGGTGTGATCTTACATCCTTGAAAAATTGAACCATCAACACGAGTCCTAAATCCTGATGGTTGATGGCAAACACTAATAACGCCTGGACTTGGTTGAAAGTCTAATGCAGGATTTTCAGCATTTATTCTACACTCTATAGAGTGACCTCTAGGATCTATATCGTTTTGTTTTAAAGCAGTTTCACCTGTAAATGCTATCCATAACTGTTCTTTAACTATATCAATTCCTGTTTGAACTTCAGTAACAGGGTGTTCAACTTGAACTCTTGTATTCATTTCAAGAAAAAAGAATTTTCCATTTTCATAAATAAATTCTACCGTTCCAGCGCCCTCATAGCCGATTTGCTCAACCATTTTGACAGTCTTTTCTAATAAGTCTTTTCTTTGAACGTCTGTTAAAACAGGGCTGGGTGTTTCTTCTATTAATTTTTGATGTCTTCTTTGAACCGAACAGTCTCTTTCGCCCAAATGTACCGTTTTATTTTTTCCTGACATAATTTGGACCTCAATGTGTCTTGGATTTTTGAAATATTTTTCTATGTAAAGTTCATCGTTTCCAAAATATTTTTGAGCCTCACTTTTTGCTAATAAAAATTGCTCCTCCAAACGATTTTCTTCCTCTACAATTTTCATGCCTTTTCCACCTCCACCTCCAGCAGCTTTAATTAGAACTGGGTAACCAATTTCTTTACAAATTGATTTTGCCTCTGAAAATGATTTAACCCCACCTTCAGAACCTTCTATAATTGGTAATCCATATTTTTTAGCAATTCTCTTTGCTTCAATTTTGTCTCCCATCTTAGAAATCAAATCTGCACTCGGGCCAATAAATTTTATTCCATGTTTGCCAACTATTTCTGCAAATTTTGAGTTTTCTGACAAAAATCCATAGCCTGGATGAATTGCTTCTGCTCCTGTTAAATCTACTGCTGACATAATTGATGAAATGTTAAGATAGCTATTCTGCGGTTGATGGGAACCTATACAAACACTTTCATCTGCTAGTCTTACGTGCATAGACTCTGTATCTACATCAGAATGAACCGCAACAGTTTGAATTCCCCATTCTTTACATGCTCTAATTATTCTAACAGCAATTTCTCCTCTGTTAGCTATCAATACTTTTTTAAACATTATAATTTATTTTAAGATAATTAAAGGTTGTCCAAATTCTACGGGTTGACCATCATTAACAAGAATTTTTTTTACAGTACCATCATGTGTAGAAGGAACATGATTCATTGTTTTCATTGCCTCAACAATCATCACTGTTTGACCTTTTTTAATTTTATCTCCGACTTCAACAAATTTTTTTGCACCTGGTTCAGGAGATAAATAGGCTGTACCGATTATTGGAGATTTAACTCTAATATTATCTCCGTCATCATTTTCAGATAAAACAGCTTTATTAGGAGACACAACTGAGGCGGACTTTATTTGTTCAACACCTTTCGTAGTTTTTGAAACTTTTATCTTAGTTTGACCCTCTTGATATTCTAGTTCCGTAAGATTAAACTCACTTAAATAATCAACTAATTCTTTAATTAATTTTTTATCAATTTTCATTTTATTAAATTATTTTTCATTGCTTCCAGAGCTATTACATATCCTTTTGAGCCTAATCCACAAATTATACCAGTTGCTAATTTACTTATTAACGACTTATGCCTGAAATCCTCTCTATTGTAAATATTAGTTATATGTAATTCAATAATTGGTATTTTTAGTATTTTTAAAGCATCATGAATTGCTACAGAGGTATGTGTATAACCCCCAGCATTGATAATTAGACCTTGATATTTATTTCTCGAGTCTTGAATTTTTTCGACCAACTCACCCTCAATATTTGATTGAAAAAATGAAAGAGAAATATTATTTGTCTGAGCAAATTTTTTACAATCGTCTTCAATATTTTCCAATGAATTCTCTCCGTATTTATCTTTTTCACGCTCACCTAAAAGGTTGAGATTTGGACCATTAAGAATTATAATTTTTTTCATTTTAGATTTTATAAGTTAATTAATTAACTCAATTATGGCAAAAATACAATTAAATGGAAAAAAAGTACTGATAAAATCCCAGGTAACTATTTATGAATTGTTAAAAAAATTTAAATTAAACAACAAGAAAGTCGCTATTGAGCATAATGGCGTGATCATTCCTAAAGCGAATTTTAAGAAAATAAATTTAAAAAATAAGGACAGGTTAGAGGTCGTTCATTTTATAGGGGGAGGGTAGTTTGACTAAGAAAGATATTTTTAAGGTAGCAAATAAAAGATTAAAATCTAGATTAATAGTAGGTACGGGAAAATATAAAAATTTTACCGAAACAGCAAAAGCTGTTAAAGAATCTGGCGCAAGTATGGTAACCGTTGCAGTAAGAAGAATAAATATACTAGATAAAAAAAAACCAATTTTAACTGATTTCTTAAATCCTAAAAAGATAATTTATTTACCTAACACTGCAGGTTGTTACACATCAGAAGAAGCCTTGAGGACGCTTAGATTAGCAAGAGAAATGGGCGGGTGGAAATTAGTTAAATTAGAAGTTTTAGGCGATAAGAAAACATTATACCCAAACATGATTGAAACATTAAGATCTACTAAAATTTTAGCAAAAGAGGGGTTTAAAGTTATGGTTTATTGCACAGATGATCCTCTATTCGCAAAAAAATTAGAAGATAGTGGCGCCTCAGCGATTATGCCCTTGGCGTCTCCTATAGGTTCGGGATTAGGTATACAAAACAAAATAAATATATCTCTAATTATAAAACAATCAAAAGTTCCAGTTATAATTGATGCTGGCATCGGAACAGCTTCAGATGCAACAATTGCGATGGAACTTGGATGTGATGGAGTATTAATTAATAGCGCAATAGCTCTAGCTAAAAATCCTATTTTGATGGCGCGATCTTTTAAAAATGCAGTTCAATCTGGAAGAGACTCTTATCTTGCAAAAAGAATGAATAAAAATTTAATTGCAATTCCAAGTTCGCCTACTGAAGGAATAATTTAAGCACTTTTTTTTCTTCTAACCCAAAGAGTTCTAGGGCTTTTGATCTTTTTTTTAATAGTTTTAGTTCTTTTTAATTTTTTAACATTATCTTTAGTAATGTTTTTATCATCTTTAAGTTTTTTTGTAGTATCCCTCTCAATAATTTTGATCTTATTTAAGTTTTCAAATGTGCTTATAACTTTTTTTGATTTATTAAGTAACTCAATTTTATATTCAGGAATTAACAGACTTGAGTCAGATAAAAAATTTATTTTAAAAGAATACTTTTTTTCAAAATAATCAATTTCTTTTGAAAGATTAGTCTCTAAATAAATTTTAACTTTTTCAGGAATATGGGTTTTTATAATTTTTACTTTATTAGTAAACGCAAGAAGTTCTATTTTTTTTATTATTTTTTGTGAAAAAGACTCTAAGGATAAAATTGTCTCCCAGTTAATTGATCCTTCCCTTAATCTTTGCCTTGTCATCTCAAGTAACCCAAAGTTACTAATTCTACCTACTTGAACCCTAGCTCTATCTTTTCTAATGCTCTCTCTCATTTTTTTTTCAACCATTCTTCTGTTATAAAAATTTATCATATCAATAAAATCTACGACTATTAAACCTGATAAATCTCTTAATTTAATTTGTCTGGCTATTTCTTCTGCTGCTTCGAGATTGGTATTCAAAGCTGTTTTTTCAATATTGGTTTGTTTTGTAGATTGACCAGAATTTATATCTATTGCGACTAGAGCTTCAGTTGGATTAATAACTATATAACCTCCTGATTTAAGTTTTACAGTTGGTTCAAAAATATTATTAAGTTCTTTTTCGATATTTGCATCATGAAATAAAGGAATTTTACCCCTGTACTTTTTAACATTTTTAACATTTTTGGGCATTAGTTCTTTCATAAACTTTTTAGCTTTTTGATAAGCCTCGTTTCCATCTACATAAACATTTTTAGTTTCATTATCGTATGTATCCCTTATGGTCCTTTTGATTATGTCTCCCTCTTCATAAACTAATGAGGGGGCATTTGAATTCAAAGCTTTTTCTTTTATTTCCTCCCAAGTCTTCAAAGTGTTCTGAAAATCTTTTTCTATTTCATTTTTTGTTTTATTAGCTCCAGCAGTTCTGACTATAACACCCATGCTTTTTGGTATTTCAATTTGATTTAAAATACTTCTTATCTTTTCTCTATCAGTTGAATTAAATATTTTTCTAGAAATTCCACCACCCTTAGGAGTATTAGGCATTAAAACCATATATTTTCCAGCAAGTGACAAGAAGGTTGTTAGTGCGGCGCCTTTTTGACCTCTTTCTTCTTTTATAACTTGAATAAGAACAACCTGTCCTGGTCTTATAACTTCCTGTATCTTATATCTTTTCAGACCATAAGAACTTTTTAATTCTTCTCTATATTCTTTTTTAACTTGATCCTCATTTTTAGAGTTATTTTTTTCTTCGTTATTTTCTTCAGTTTTTTCATTATTATTTTCAATGTTTTTATTAGTCCCAACTTCCTCAAGCATTTTATTCTTCAAACTCTCCCGGATTTTTTCTTCGGCAAGTTTAATTTTTTCTTTATCTTCAGAGGGTACTTGATAATAATCAGATTGAATGTCGTTAAACGCTAAAAATCCATGTCGAATTCTTCCGAAATCTATAAATGCCGCCTGCAAGGATGGTTCAACTCTGCTTACAGTGCCGAGATAAATATTATTTTTAAAATTTAATTTGTTTTTATCCTCAAACTCATATTCTTCAATTGAGGAGTTTGATTTAAGAACGATTCGTGTTTCATTTGGATGCGAAGCATCAATGTAAAGATTTTTTTCCATTGTAATAGAATTCCTTTTAAAATGTTAAGTAATGTAATTTTGATTTTTGACATAAAGTCACTTTATACAATTTTGTCTACAATTGCACTCATAATAAATTATAATGCCCTAAGATGGCCAAATTTTACTCATTAAAGTATATAACATGTTAAAATACATAAATTTTTCGCTCAAATTTTTTATAATATTAGTTGTAATATGCCTTGCTTTCATATTTTCAACTTTATGGTATTTTTCGATAGGGTTACCTGATTATAAAAAACTCTCTAATTATCAACCGCCAATATCAAGTCGAGTATATTCTGAAAATGGAAAACTTATAGCAGAGTACGCATTAGAAAAAAGATTATTTATACCTTACGAGTCGATACCAAAAATAGTCATAAATTCTTTTCTATCAGCAGAAGACAAAAATTTTTTTAATCATCCAGGTGTTGATGCCAAAGGAGTGCTTAGAGCTTTAATTAAGAATTTTAAAAATATAGCAGGTAATAAAAGATTAGAGGGAGCATCAACTATTACTCAACAAGTTGCAAAAAATTTTCTTTTAACAAATGAAGTTTCTATTAAAAGAAAAATAAAAGAAGCTATTCTAGCATTTCGTATTGAAAGAGCCTACTCAAAACAAAGAATTTTAGAGTTATATTTAAATCAAATTTATTTGGGCCAAGGTACATATGGTATAGCTGCAGCAAGTTTAGAATATTTTGATAAATCAGTAAAAGATCTTACTTATACAGAAGCTGCTTTATTAGCTGCTCTTCCAAAAGCACCCAGTAAATATGATCCGTACAAATTTTATGATTTAGCTAAATTTAGAAGAAATTTAGTTTTAAAAAATCTAAAAGATAATAAATATATAACTTCTGAACAATTAGAAGATTTTAAAGAAACTCCAATTAAGTTAAAAAGAAGGAAAATTGAGATTATAAATGAAGCAAACTCATATACAGAGGAAGTCAGACGCGCAATTAAAGATAAATATGGTTTTAAAAAACTTTATTCTGAGGGGCTATCTATTAGGACACCTTTAAATATTAACTATCAAATTAATGCAATTAAAGCGCTAAGAAATGGAATCGAAGCTTACGACAGGAGACGCGGTTATAGAGGAGAAATTACTAACAAATTTAAAAATAAAAATTGGCGAAAAAAAATAGAAAACCTAAAGATAGATCCTACATTGGATTGGCACAAAGCAGAAATTTTAGAACTTAGTGAAGAAAAATTAAAATTTAAAACATTGAAAGGTTTAAATGGGAATTTAAAAAAAGAAAATTTAAAATGGGCTTTGAGAGGAAAAAAAACTTTAAAAGACAAATTTGAAATTGGAGATATAATTTTTATTAAAAAAGTTAAAAATCAATGGCAATTAAAACAATATCCAAAAGTTAACGGTGGAATTGTTGTTATAGAACCTTACTCAGGTGATGTTAAAGCTTTAGTGGGTGGATTTAATTTTAAATCAAGTGAATTTAATAGAGTTACTCAAGCTATGAGGCAACCAGGTTCAGCTTTCAAGCCAATCGTGTATGCAGCTGCTTTGGAGAACGGTTATTCTCCAAATTCAATAATCTTAGATGCTCCGTTTGTAGAGAGCCAAGGCGTAGGTTTAAAAGACTGGAAACCAGAAAATTATGGAAAAAAATTCTACGGCCCATCAACATTAAGGAAAGGTATTGAGTATTCAAGAAATCTGATGACAGTACGAATAGCTAAAACTTTAGGTCTCAGTAAGATTTTAGACTTGTCAAATAAATTGGAAATTTACGATGATATACCTGAGCTTTTATCAGTTTCACTTGGTTCAGCCGAAACATCGCTAATAAATTTAACCTCAGCTTATGCCTCATTTGTTAATGGGGGTAAAAAAGTAAATTCTAACTTGATTACTAGAATACAAGATAGGAGGGGTAAAACTATTTACAAACTTTCGAACAAAAAGTGTGTAGGCTGTGATAAATTTCAAAATGACTCAAAAATTTTACCCTCGATAACAAATATTAATGAAAGAGTTATAAGTGAAGAAACAGCTTATCAAATAACGTCAATCTTGGAGGGAGTTATAAAACGGGGTACAGGTAAAAAACTTAGAGATCTAAAAGTTCCTCTAGCTGGAAAAACAGGTACAACAAACAATAATTATGATGCATGGTTTATTGGCTTTTCATCGAATTTGGTTATTGGAGTTTATATAGGTTACGACAATCCAAAAACCCTTGGAAAATTTGAGACTGGTTCTAAAGCAGCACTTCCAATATTTAAAGATTTTGTAAAAAATGCACTCTACAAAGAAGATTTTAAAGAATTTAATATTCCCGAAGGAATTTTTCTTACGTCATTAAACTATGACACAGGTAATAAATCTTCATTGAATGACAAGAATACAATTATCGAGGCTTTAAAACCGCGAGATATTAACAACCTAAATAATAACAAATTAATTTCAATAGAAAGTTATGATAAGCTAATCAAATATAGACAATTCTACTAATGGAAAATTTTGAAGATAAAATAAATCAAATAAATAAAAACCTTGATAATATTAGGGGGTATCTTTGAAAAAAACAATATCTCCTCAAAATTACAAATTATTGAAAAGGAATTGCTCCGAGAAAATTTTTGGAAAGACAAAAATAAAGTAAAAAAAACTGTAAGAGAAAAAAAAATTTATGAAGAAATTCTTAACTCCTTCAACAAAACAAATCTAGAAATTAAAAACTTAATAGATCTTCATAAGCTTGCCGAAGATGAAAATAACGAGGAAATTCTTCATGAGTGTGCAAAAAAAATTGAAGATTTAATTACTACCGTAAAAAAAAATCAAATAAATTGTTTTCTCTCTGGAGAAAACGATAATTTTGATATTTATTTAGAAATACATGCTGGGGCTGGAGGCACAGAAAGTCAAGATTGGGCAGAAATGCTAAGAAGAATGTATATAAAATGGTTTGATAAAAAAAAATATGGTTATAAAATTATCAGTGAGCACAAAGGTGATGAGGCTGGTATCAAGTCCTCTACTTTAAAAGTTAATGGAGAATACCTTTACGGTTTAATGAGAGGAGAGTCAGGTGTTCATAGGTTGGTTAGGATTTCACCTTTTGATAGCGGCGCAAGAAGACACACTAGTTTTGCAAGTGTCTGGGTTTACCCTGCCGTTGATGATGATATTAAGATTAAAATTGATGAAAAAGATTTAAGAGTTGATACTTACCGATCCAGTGGCGCCGGCGGTCAGCATGTAAACACAACAGATAGCGCTGTAAGGATAACTCATTTGCCAACTAAAATTGTTGTTCAATGTCAAAACGAGAGATCTCAGCATAAAAATAAAGAAACTTGTTTTAAAATGCTAAAAGCTCGGCTTTATGAGTTTGAAATTCAAAAAAGAGAGGCTGAAAACGAAAAGGAGCTAAGTTCAAAAACTGATATTGGATGGGGACATCAAATTAGATCTTATGTTCTTCAACCTTATCAGCTAGTGAAAGATTTACGAAATAAAGTTGAAAGCACTGATCCAGAGGGTGTATTGAACGGCAATATTGATGAATTTATAGAAGCAGCGGTAGTGAGCAAATAATGAAAAAAGCATTGAATTCATTTTTTATCTTAATTTTACTTTTATTAATTCTAATAATATCAATTTTAGCCACAACTGGAATTGAAACAAATAAATTTAATCAAATTATTTCTGATAAAATAAATGAAAATAATAAAGCCGTCTCAATTGAGTTAAAAAAAATAAAATTTAAAATTGATATTAAAAATTTAAGTTTGTTTTTAAACACAGATGATCCAAAATTGAAATATGAAAATCAAATTTTGCCTATCAAAAATATTAAAGTATATTTAGATTTTACATCTTTATTTCAATCAAAGCCTAACATAGAAAAAATATCACTAGATTCTAATGAAATAAGTGTTGAGCAATTAAAAAAAATTTTAATTAAATCAAAACCATCTAACTTTAATAGTTTTATACTTAATAATATTAACAAAGGAATAATAAAAACTAATTTAGAATTATATCTAGACGATAATTTTAAAATCAAAAACTACATAGCAAAAGGTGAGGGTTATAAAATAAAAGTAAAAATAAATAAAAATTTAAAATTTGAAAACACAAAATTTAATTTTTTTGCTGACCAATCAGATATTTTAGTAAAAAATATTTCAAGTAAATCAAAAGGTTTGATTATAAATGACGGTAATATTCAATTACAAAAAAATGAGAATATTCGTATCAGATCAAATTTTACCACCGAAATAAATTTAAATAAAACCAATTCAGAAAATTACTTATTTTTATTAAAAAAGATTAATTATAACCCTAATCATAATATCTTAAAAGCAAAGCTTAACCACAATTTAGAATTCATTTTTGATAAAACATTTAAAGTTATTAATTATGATTATAGAAATAATGGAAAGGTAGATGAGCTAGTTTATAAATTAAATAAAAATTTCAATCCTCAAATCTTTGATAATGAAATAAGTCTAATAAAAATTAAGAATTCAAATTTGAATTTTGGTTATAACTCTGAAAAAACTAATACATTTCAAATCTCTGGGCTTTATCAAGTGAATGATAAAGATGATTTTAATAATTATAAGATCGAAGCTTCTTTTTCTGATAAAAGCCTTACTTCAGATTTAGAAATTGAAATATCAGAGATTTTTAATCTTGAGATCATCAACTATCGAAAAACAAAAGATAAAAAAGCAAATATCAATTTAAAATTTAAAAAAAAAGATAATGATTTATACTTCGATCAAATTAAATACCAAGAGGAAAACAACTTAATTTTAATAAATGATTTGAGATTTTTGAACAATAGTTTTATTTCATTAAAAAATTTAAAAGTTAAAACATTTAATCGAGACAAACTTAATAATGATTTTTCTGTTAATTTTAGCAAAATAATTAATGTTCAAGGAAAAAAGTTTGATGCTGAAAACCTTAATAAATTAATAAAGGAAAAATCTAATAATAAATTTTTAGAAAAAATCAGCAAAGATATCAAAATAGAAATTACTGAAATAAAGACTCCTTTGTCAAAACAGCTAGGTAATTTTAGATTAATTGGTTCATTAAAAAAAGGTGAATTTACTAAAGTTTCATCTAAGGGAGATTTCGGAAATGATAAATTTTTAGATATAACTTTAAAAACCGATAAAGATAATAAAAAGAAATTTTTAGAAATTTATTCCGATTTACCTCAGCCTTTATTATCTGAATACAGTTTTTTTAAAGGTTTATCTGGAGGAAATATAATGTTTTCCTCAATTATCGAAGGAAAGACTGCTGACTCAAAACTAATAATTGAGGATTTCAAGATTGTTAATGCTCCAGCAGTTGTAAAGCTTTTATCACTGGCAGATTTTGGAGGTTTGGCTGACCTAGCTGAGGGTGAAGGATTGTCATTTCAAAAAATGGAAATAGTTATGAGCAGTGATGAAAATTTTTTAAAACTTGAAGAGTTATATGCTGTTGGTCCTAGCATTTCTGTTTTGATGGACGGATACAAAGATGCAAACAATATTACAAGTTTAAGAGGAACATTAGTACCTGCTAAAAATCTAAATAAATTACTCTCAAAAATACCTGTAATTGGAAATATAATTATTCCCAAAGAAACTGGAGAGGGATTATTTGGTGTAAGTTTCAAAATGAAAGGGCCGCCTGGTAAAATAAAAACAACTATTAATCCTTTAAAGACTTTAACTCCAAGATTTATAACTAAAGCACTGGAAAAAGTTAAAGGAGCTAAATAACTTTAATTATATAGTGCTTTTTTTTACCAAAAGATATTTTTAATTTATCCGTATCTCTAAAATCTGATTCACTAATAATTTTATTCTCATCATGAAGCAGAATATCATTAATTTTTACAGCCTTACTTTTAATTGCTCGTCTCGCTTCACTTTTAGAGTTAAAAATTTTGCTTGTGTATAATAAATCTAAAATTTTAATATTCTTTATTAGTTCATTTTTTTTAATTTTTATTTCCGGCAAACCAGCGCCAAGTCCTCTTGAATTAAATGTTTCATTAGCAGTTTTTTCCGCCTTGGTTGCTGCCGAAGACCCATGAAGAATTTTCGTAGCTTCATTAGCTAATAAAATTTTTAATTTATTAATATTTCTCTCAGTTTTTAACAAATTTTCAATTTCATTAGATTTTATTTCAGTAAAAAAATTTAAAAAATTTTTGACATCCCTGTCATCGGTATTTCGCCAAAATTGCCAGTAATCGTAAGCTGAAAATAAATTTTCATCTAGCCAAATTGCTCCTTTTTCAGTTTTCCCCATTTTTGCTCCTGATGCTAATGTTATTAAAGGAGTAGTGAGTCCGAAAGAATCTTTTTTTAATAATCTTCTTATTAATTCAACCCCATTAACAATATTTCCCCATTGATCAGAGCCGCCGATTTGCAAAATACAATTTTTTGTTTTGAACAGTTGATAGAAATCATAAGCTTGCAAAATCATATAATTGAACTCCATGTAACTTAAGGACTGTTCTCTTTCAAGTCTCAGCTTAATGCTATCAAAGGTTAACATTTTATTTATTGTAAAATGACTTCCAATATTTCTTAAAAAATTTATATAGTTTAATTTTGATAACCAATTAAAATTATCTACGTAAATTGGAGAAACTTTTTTATTAGAGGTATTTAAAATTTTTGAAAAAACTTTTTTGATATTTT
>Ga0315315_10005218_pt1 | contig 11984 bp, 8 predicted proteins | sample M140m3416metaG_FD_203699 | JGI IMG/M metagenome (GOLD analysis project Ga0315315, IMG submission 203699) | Ammonia-oxidizing marine archaeal communities from Monterey Bay, California, United States - M1 40m 3416 | ecosystem: Environmental > Aquatic > Marine > Intertidal zone | place: USA...
TTTTTACTGTATGAACTTTTGTGATACTATCTTTTACTTCCATCCCATAAGCACCAATATTTTGTATTGGACTCGCTCCAACTGTTCCAGGGATTAGTGCTAGATTCTCTATTCCAGATAAATCTTTGTTTACGCTCCATTCAACAAATTTATTCCAATTTACTCCTCCACCAACTTTTATAGTTACAGATTCTTTATCTTCTTTTATTGGCATTATTCCCATAATTTTATTATGTAATATTAGCCCATTAAAGTCTTTTGTTATTAATATGTTAGAGCCTTCTCCTAGAATAAAACTTCTGTTTTTTTTATAAATTGATGAAGATAATATATTTCTCAGTTCATCTGAGGAATTAAATTCTATAAAGAATTTTGTTTTGGCTTCTATTCCAAAGGTATTATGATTCTTTAAGCAATAGTTTTCCTTGAATTTAGGCATCTTAAAGTGATTGAGGGTCTACTTCAAATATTTTATGTTCATCGCATTTTATTGTTCGTGCTTGGTATTTTTTTATTATTAAATAGTCATGAGTTGCGATTAGTATCGTAGTTCCTTTGCTGTTGATCTCTCTTAATAACTCAATAATCTTTTCTGACTTTACAGGGTCAAGATTGCCTGTTGGCTCATCTGCTAAGATAATGTCAGGATGGTTTAATAATGCTCGTGCAATTGCTGCTCTTTGTTGTTCTCCCCCTGACAGTTCATGTGGCATCTTATCTTTGACATTATGTAGGTGAACGCTATCTAAGACGTCATCTATTCTCGCTAGAATCTTATCTTTGTCCATCCACCCAGTTGCTTTTAGTACAAATTCTAGATTGCTATAGACAGTTCTGTCATTTAGCAGCTGAAAATCTTGAAAGACTATGCCAATTTTTCTTCTAAGCATTGGAATCTCTTTAGCTTTTATCATATTTAGATTAATGCCACTCACGGATATTCTTCCTTTAGAGACTTTATGTTCGGCATATAATGATTTTAAAAGAGAGCTTTTTCCGCTTCCAGTATCTCCAATTAGATATAGAAATTCTCCTTTCTTAATTTTTAAGTTGATATTGCTGAATATTTGATGCTGTATTTGATCTATGCTAACATCTTCCAGATTTATTATGGTACTATTCATTGTCTTTATAGTATTCATGAATTTTGCCATATGGTATTGTATTTAAAAGGCCCATTATTTTCTTTGCGTCATCTTGAAGTCCATTCTTTATTAATCCCTTTTCAATTTGACTTAGTCTGAAGTATGCGATTAATGTCATCTCTTGATCTCTGATTTGAACAAAGTCAGGTATTTTGCTTGTCCCTTTTATTTTTAGTATATATAACACTAGGCAAAGTAAGAAATTTATTATTTTTTAGACGACTTTATTTAGCAATAATTGTTAAATAATTGTGTTGACAACTTCAGATTTTGTTTGTTATGGACTTTTGTTTATTCTATTAATTTTAAATCTCACTATAAGTCAAATGAAAAAGAAAATTAGCGTATTATTATTTTTATCATTAACGATATCTTCTTTTGCTCAAAATAATCTTCTTCTTCAGGCAAGAGATTTATTCGACAATGCTCAATATAGTGCTTCTCAGGCTGTTTTAAATCAGATATCCAGAAATAATGTTACGGCCGAAGCCATGTATTTGAACGCTAAATGCTCTAAGGAACTCTTTCATTATGATGCCATTTTTCTTTATAATGAACTTAATGACGTCTTTCCGTATAATAGGTTTAGGAATGAGGTAAATAAAGATTTGGCTCTTATTTATTATAGAGAAAAGCAATATACTGATGCGATTGCCTCATTTTCCAAAATAAATAGTCCTTCAAATGAGCATTTATTTAAATTAGCATATTCCCTCTTTCTTGTAGATTCCTTACAAGAAGCTCAATTTTATTTTTCGAAGATAATGATTCTTGATAGTAAATTTTCTTCGCCATCAAAATATTATTATGCGTGTATAGCATACCAGAGGGGTTTATATAAGTCAGCGTTAGAGAATTTTAAGCAACTTGTTGATGATAAGAAGTTTTCAGTAATTGCCCCGTATTATATTAGTCAGATTTATTTCCTTAAGAAAGAATATACTCAATTAATAGATTTTGCAGAGCCGTTGTTAAGTAATGTTATTTCTAGTAGAAGATCTGAGATAAATAGATTATTAGCTGAGGCGTATTATCAAACGGGAGATTTTGAGAATGCAATTAGCTATTTTGAGACATTTATTTCTGAGGAAAAGAAGCCAAATCCTATTACTTATTTTCTTTTAGGCAGCTCTTATTTTAAATCTGAACAATATGAGTATGCTATTTCTAATTTTGAGCAAATCTCAGGTGCCGCAGATAGTATTATGCAATATTCTGCTTATTATCTTGGAGCTAGCTACTTGAATTTGGGCTATCTTAATTATGCCTTAAAGGCATTTAAGAAGTCAGCAGATTATGATTATAATAGAAAATTGAAACAGGATGCATATTATAACTATGCAAAGTTGTCTTATCAGCTGGAGCTTCCTTTTGACAATACAATAGAGATATTGAATTATTATTTAGAGACTTTTGAGCATTCTTTGCATGTTAAAGAGATAAATGGCTTAATGGCTAATACATTACAGGCTACAAGCCAGTATGTTAAAGCCTATGCAGTTTTAAAAGCTATTGATATACCTAATAACAATCAGAGAAGAGCTTTGCAACAACTTTCATTTTTTATAGGTGTTAATCATTTTAATCAGCAGAATTTTGCTGAAGCCATCTCTTATTTTACTAATGCTAATGAACATCCTATTAACGATACATATTTCTACTTGTCTAACTTTTGGCTTTCAGATTCTCACTTCCAGTTGGGCAATTATACAAAGGCAATAGATGGGTATAGTTCCTTGCCAGTCTCTGTAAGTGGCAATCATTCTATATATGAAAATCTAAAGAAATACAACTTAGCATATTCATATTTTCAAGAGTCAGATTATTTGAATGCAATAAAATGGTTTAGGTCTTATGTAAAGGGAGCTTCTGATAGTATGAAAATTGTTGATTCCTACTTAAGAATTGCAGATGGATACTTTATGAGTAATGATTTTTTTTCATCAGCTAAGTATTATAGGAAAGCGTCCATTTTTGAGCTTTTTGATGTTGATTATGCATTATATCAGAATGCTGTTTCATTAGGGTTGACTGGTAAAGATGAATCCAAGGTGAAGATTTTGAAAAAGATTATTAAAGATTTCCCATCCTCTTCTTATTATGATAATTGCTTGTATGCTTTAGCAAGGTATTATAACGGTTTGTTAAATTATAATTTGGCAAATAAATATTATGATGAGTTAATTTCAAATAGTGTTGATAAACGATTAGTTGCAGAATCATACTTAAGTAAAGGGATGATCTATCTTAATGATGGTCAGATTGCATTATCTATTGATTATTTCTTGTTGGTTATACGAAGTTATGCCAATACAGAATATGTCAAGGAGGCTCTATCTGGATTGAAATCAGCATATTCTTCAATTGGGAAAATTGATGATTACTTATTGCTTATTGAATCGCTTTCAGAAATAAGCATTACAAAGGCAGAAGAGGATTCATTAATCTATAATACTGCATTTATGAAATTTCTAGAAAATGATTATGACCTTGCTATACAGGCTTTTGACAAATATATTCAAAGGTTTGATCGTGGTATTTTTATAGATGATGCCTTGTATCATAACGCCGTGAGTTTATTAATGGTTGGTGATACAATTGGGGCAACTCTTCATTATGAGAAAGTGATAAAGCATGAAGGGTCTTCTTATCAGGAGCAATCTTTAGTCTTCTTAGCTAGAAGAAGCTATGAGTTATTGGATTATGAACAGTCAAATATATATTACACTAATTTATTGGAATTTATTTCTTCAAACTCAATGAGAAGAGAAATTGCTATACGCCTTATGAGAGGAAACGAGTATATTAATGATTCTATAGCTTTAGGGTATGCAAAGCAAGTTGTTGGGTTTGAAAAGGTAGATGATTGGTTACTTAGTAAAGCATATATGATTATTGCTAGAAAAGAGTTTGATTCAGGTAATTATGCTAAATCAAAGTTGTTGTTTGAGAAGGTAACTATTTTATCTAATTATGATGAAGGAGCTGAAGCCAAATATTATTTAGCGTATCTCACTTATTTAGATGATAATTTAGTGTTAGCTGAAGAATTAATTTTTGCTCTTGCTGAGGATTATAGTAGTGATTATTTTATCGCGAGGGCATTCGTTCTATTAGCAGATATCTATGAGCAGCGGGGAAATCTTTTTCAAGCTAAAGCTACATTGGAAAGTATTATTGAGAATCATGATGATACTACATTAGTCAATATTGCTAGAAAGAAATGGGAGTCTATAATTGAAAATGAGAGAATTTTTGAGGGTTATGAAGAGCAAGTGTTTATTCAAATATCAGAAGATGATTTTGAATATAAGATAGATGATGTCTATGATGATTATATTGTGCCTGTTCCTGATACAATTAGGACAGATGTTGATAGTATAGGAATAATTAATGAAAATATTTTAAAAGATGAATAAGCTATTTCTAATAATGCTAGTTGGGGCTACCTCTATTTTTGCACAGGATATTAGTACTACTGAGATAAAGGTTGTGGAAGGATTTGTTCCGGAGGTTCCCGATGCTATTAGATTGAATGAGCAAGCAAGGTTCTCTGATACTATTAAGAAGGATAGAGCTCAGAATTATGAAATTCTTAATGTTAATTTAGCTTCAGATTATAAAACAAAGCCATTGTCAGCTGCTCATGTTAAAGATGATAAGATATCTAAATTGCACTCAACAAAAATTGGATTTGGATTTGGGAGCTCCTGGACAACTCAAGGAAGCCTTGTTCACAATAGCAAGAGATCTAAAAATATTAGTTATGGTGTTATTTTTGATCATTTTGCGCATAAATACTCTGTAGCTAGCAATAATAAAAACATTGCATGTTTGTATGCTAAGAAAATCACGTCTTCACATATTTTTAATTTGAATTTAGATTATGATAGAAGAGTTGCTTCGTATTATGGTGATGATCCAATTATTTTATCTAATTCCTCATATAAGCTAGGTGACTTGAAAAACCGTTTTGCGTATACAAAATTGACTTTAGCTGCTATTTCAAAACAAGATTCTAATCAAAAATTAAACCATTCTACTAGATTTTTTCTTTCAGATTTAAATGAGTTCTCAGAAAATGAACTTCATGTAAGTTCAAATTTTAGTAGATTGTTGTATGAATTGCCATTTTGCTTAGCCATTAGATTTGATAATTATTTCCGTTATTATAACCCAGAAATTAGGCTTGAAGAAGAAAATTTAAAGTATTTTTCTTTTTCCCCTTCTACGTCTATTAAGAAGTATGGTTTTGATTTTGATTTTTCAGTTGATTTTGAGTTTTTATCAGATAATCCAGTTGGTTTATTTCCTCAGATAGGGGTCACTAAAGAGCTTGTACAAGATATTTTGTTGCTAAATGGAGGATTGCGTTATAGTAGTCAGATGCAAACACTTAAGCTTCTGTCTGATCAGAATCCTTATATACATTCTTTTGGGTCTAATCAATCTATTATAGGTAGTCTTGAACCTCCCAATACATTAAAGCTTACAGGTCTACATGAATTCTATTTAGCGATGCGAAATTTATTAGGAAAAAATGAAGTTTTCGAAGGTTCTATTGCTTATGGAAAAGTTAAGAATCTTGCTTATTTTAATGTTGATGATCATCGTTTTGAAATCGAGTATGTTGATGCGAAGCAATTACATGCATATGCTATATACAACAAGAGTATTAATGAGCTTGTTGATTTAGAATTGGTGATTAATTACTTTGCATGGAATAAGAAGGTCTATCAAAAGCCTAACGTTACTTTAAAATTCAGTGCTCCAATAAATCTAAGAGATAAAATAAAAGCAGCTCCATCTATAAGTTATATGAGCCCCAGGAGGTTAACAGAGTCAGGTGTATTTCTTTCGCATCAATTTCATGTTAATATAGGTTTGTATTATTTCTATTCAGAACAGCTTTCTGCTTACTTACAATTAAATAACCTTACTAATTCAAAAGAAGATTTTTTCTGGAGGTACCGTGAGATCGGTTTCAATGGCTTGGTGGGGTTAGAATATTTGTTCTAAAAGTTATCAACCTTTGTTGATAAAATACCGCATTTATTGCGTGTTTTAGTACTTATTTATTCGGTAGTAAAATTGTATATTTGTTTTTTTAAAAATAACTAAATACAGCTATAGAATCTATATAATATAATTTTATGAAAGAAGAACAGAAAGATCAAGTTTATAGTGCAGATAATATTCAGGTGCTTGAGGGGTTGGAGGCAGTTAGGAAGAGGCCTGCTATGTATATTGGTGATGTAGGTATCAAGGGGCTACATCATTTAGTTTATGAAGTGGTCGATAATTCAATTGATGAGGCTTTAGCTGGGCATTGTTCGCATATTGATTGTTTTATTAATGAAAATAATTCAATTACCGTTGTTGATAATGGTAGAGGTATACCAACAGGAATGCATGAAAAGGAAGGGAAATCAGCTTTGGAAGTTGTAATGACAGTGCTTCATGCTGGTGGTAAATTTGACAAGGGTTCATATAAGGTTTCTGGAGGACTTCATGGGGTTGGGGTTTCTTGTGTGAATGCGCTTTCTTCTGATTTGAGGGTTGAGGTTCATCGAGATGGAAAAGTTTTTGAGCAAGAGTATAAGATAGGAGTTCCTGAATATGATGTCCGTGAAATAGGAAAGACTGATAAGACAGGAACATTTGTTACTTTTCAGCCAGATTCTACGATTTTTGAAGATACAGTTTATCATTTTGATATTTTAGTGGCTCGATTAAGAGAGCTTGCATTTTTAAATAAAGGAATCCATCTTTCGGTTACTGATAAAAGAAGGAAGGATGATGCTGGAGAATTTGTAAAAGAATCCTTTTATTCTGAGGGAGGGTTAAAAGAGTTTGTTTCTTTTTTAGATTCAACAAGAGATCCTATCTTAGATGAAGTGATTTATATTGATGGAGAAAAAGATGGTGTTCCGGTTGAAGTTGCCATGGTATATAACTCTTCTTATACTGAGAATGTGCATTCTTATGTTAATAACATAAATACGCATGAAGGGGGTACTCATCTCTCTGGTTTTAGAAGAGGTCTTACTAGGACCCTGAAAAAATATGCTGATGAGTCAGGTTTATTGAAGAAGGTGAAAGTTGAAATTTCTGGAGATGATTTTAGAGAAGGGTTGACAGCTGTTATTTCTGTAAAAGTTATGGAGCCTCAGTTTGAAGGTCAAACAAAAACCAAGTTAGGAAATAAAGAGGTTACTACAGCAGTTTCTCAATCAGTAAGTGATATGCTTGCTTTTTACTTAGAGGAAAATCCTGAACAAGCAAAGAAAGTGGTAGAGAAAGTTGTTTTAGCTGCAACTGCCCGTAATGCTGCAAATAAAGCAAGAGAAATGGTTCAGAGAAAAAGCGTCCTTACTGGTTCTGGGCTTCCTGGAAAACTTTCTGACTGCTCAGAGAAAGATCCTGCAAAATGCGAGATATTTTTGGTGGAGGGAGATTCTGCTGGAGGAACAGCTAAACAGGGTAGAGACAGGCATTTTCAAGCTATTATGCCTTTAAGAGGGAAGATACTTAATGTGGAAAAAGCAATGCAACATAAAGTGTTTGAGAATGAAGAAATAAAAAACATGTTTAAGGCTCTTGGCGTTTCTATTGGAACAGTTGAAGATTCAAGGGAGTTGAATCTAGAGAAGTTAAGATATCATAAGGTCGTACTTTTGATGGATGCGGATATTGATGGTTCTCATATCGCTACCTTGTTACTTACTTTCTTTTTTCGCTTTTTAAAGCCACTTGTAGAAAAGGGTTATGTCTATATTGCAACGCCTCCTTTATACCTGTTAAAAAGAGGAAAGGATCAAAGGTATTGCTGGGATGATAACCAAAGAGATTTGATGATTCAAGAGATGAAGGGAGGTAAGGATGTGAATGTAATTATACAAAGATATAAAGGTCTTGGAGAGATGAATGCTGCACAGCTTTGGGACACTACGATGAATCCTGAGCATAGGACATTAAAACAGGTGACTATTGATAATGATGCAGAAGCTGATAGAGTTTTCTCTATGCTGATGGGCGATGAAGTGCCACCAAGGAGAGAGTTTATTGAGGCTAATGCCAAATATGCTAATATTGACGCTTAGAGTTAGGAATTAATATATATAAAAATGAAGATAACAGTAGTAGGGGCAGGAGCAGTGGGGTCAAGTTGTGCAGAATATATTGCTATAAAGAATTTTGTTTCTGAAGTAGTTCTGCTTGATATTAAAGAGAATTTTGCTGAAGGAAAATCAATGGATTTGATGCAGACAGCTTCTTTAAATGGATTTGACACCAAAATCACAGGTAGTACTAATGATTATTCTAAGACTTCAGGTAGTCATGTTGCAGTAATTACATCAGGAATACCAAGAAAGCCAGGAATGACAAGAGAGGAGTTAATAGGTATTAATGCAGGCATTGTAAAATCTGTATCTGAACAATTAGTTAAATATTCTCCTAATGTTATTTTAATTATTGTAAGTAACCCTATGGATACTATGACGTATCTCACACATAAAGTTATAGGTATTCCGAAAAATAGAATTATTGGTATGGGAGGAGCTCTGGATTCTGCGAGATTCAAATATAGATTGTCTGAGGCGATGGGATGTCCAGCATCTGATGTGGATGCGATGGTTATTGGTGCCCATTCAGATAAAGGGATGATTCCTTTAACACGAATAGCAACACGAAATAGTGTTAGAGTTTCTGATTTCTTGTCAGCTGAAAGGTTAAATAGAGTATTGGAAGATACTAAGGTTGGGGGAGCTACATTGACAAGAATGTTAGGCACTTCAGCTTGGTATGCTCCCGGTGCAGCAGTCAGTAGTTTAGTGCAGGCCATTGCTTGTGATCAGAAGAAGATGTTTGCCTGCTCCGTGTTGCTTGATGGTGAATTTGGCCTGAAGGATTTATGCATTGGTGTTCCAGTTGTTTTAGGCAAGAGTGGAGTTGAACAGATTGTTGAGATTAATCTTGATTCTACAGAGCTAGATAACTTGCATGATTCGGCTGTCGCTGTAAGAGCAACTAATCTGTTGCTTGATGATTTAAAAAATTAACATTTTTGGATATAAAGTTGCTGAAATGATAAAACTTATTAATTTTGCAAACCTAATTTACGATTTTTAAGAAATGAAAAAAGATATACACCCAGATAATTATAGATTATGCGTATTTAAAGATATGTCAACTGATTTTTCCATTTTAACCAAGTCATGCGTTGAGACTAAAGATACTATTAAATGGGAAGATGGTAATGAATATCCATTATTTAAGATGGAGATTTCTTCTAATTCTCATCCTTTCTTTACAGGCAAAGCTAAATTGATTGATACTGCAGGAAGGATTGATAAATTTAAGAATAAGTATAAAAAATTTCAAAAATAATAATATTTCAATTTACAATTAGGAGCTCACACATTTGTGTGAGCTTTTTTTTTAACTTTGCTTAAATATGAATGTAATATTATTTGATAAAGATCGTGCTAACTATTATCCTTTAAGTTTAACACGTCCTATAGCATATTTTAGAATAGGTATTTTTACAATAAAAGAGAAATGGGAAAAATATTTTCCGTCAGTTTCAGTAAAGACTGAAGATTATTTGCTAAATAAATTCCCTTTAAATATTGAAGAAGATAATCTTTGGATTGACGCAAGAGTGCTGCCTTCTATGTCATTAGTAATAGAACTTAACAGTTTAAGAGTAGGAGAGTCTTTGGAAAGAGATGGAGAGACGTTTGCTTTTCGGTCAGCTGTTTTTGAATTTGAAAGAATAAATAGAATTGATTCTAATGCTTCTTTTGAGTTTATTAGAAATTTATATGACATATTTTCTTTAAATGGGGAACAAATAAAGAATGATTTTAATTTAATGTTTCCATCAGAGGAGCAGCTAGAATGGAAAGGGGATATGAAAAAACTAGACAAAATTAAAGAAGAGAACATTAAGATTGGTGATAATTCTATTTATATTGATGAAGGGGCTAAACTACAACATTGTATTTTAAACACTACAGATGGACCAATATATATTGGAAAGGATGCAGAGATAATGGAAGGGTCAATGGTGAGAGGCCCTTTTGCTATGTTAAATAACTCAGTTTTAAAAATGGGAGCAAAAATTTATAGTGGAACGACTATAGGTCCCTATTGTAAGGTCGGAGGGGAGGTTAATAATACTGTTTTCTTTGGCTATTCTTCTAAAGCACATGATGGATTCCTAGGTAATTCGGTAATAGGAGAATGGTGTAATTTGGGGGCGGATACTAATAACTCTAACCTTAAGAATAATTATGCTGAAGTAAAGTTATGGAACTATAAGGATGAAAGATTTCAGAATACTGGTCTTCAGTTTTGCGGATTGATTATGGGGGATCATTCAAAGTGTAGTATTAATACTATGTTTAACACAGGAACGGTAGTTGGCGTTAGTGCTAACGTGTTTGGAAGTGGATTTGTTAGAAATTTTATACCATCTTTTAGTTGGGGAGGAGCTTCTGGATTTTCTATTTATAAATTGTCCAGTTTTTTTGAGGTAGCGGAGAAAGTATTTGCAAGAAGATCACGTACTTTTGACAAAGTTGAGCAAGATATTATTAAATGCGTTTATAATATGACAAAACGCTATCGTAATGAGTAATTAATGACAAAAAGGCTACTTTATTCCTATGGCATATTAATTGCATTGACCAGTTAGTTAAAACAAGTTATTATGAAGAAAGATATAAGAATAAATGCATTAGGCTTATCGGATTTATTAAATGAGGATGCAGAGTTTCTTCCCTTAATGAGTGATGAAGATGAGGCTAAGATATCAAAAGAGGATGCCCCTGATATTCTACCAATATTGCCTCTAAGAAACACCGTTTTATTTCCTGGAGTTATTATACCAATCACTATAGGTAGAGACAAGTCAGTTAAATTGATTAAAGATGCTGATAGTGGTAATAAGATGATAGGTGTGGTTGCACAAAAGGATTTTGATATAGAAGTGCCCGAGATTGATGATTTACATAGAGTAGGGACAATTGCTAATATTCTTAAGATGCTAAAGATGCCTGATGGTAATATTACAGTAGTGATTCAAGGCAGGAAGCGTTTTGAGATTGATAATATAGTACAGGATGACCCTTATTATAAAGCTACAATTAAGGAGCTAAAAGAGGTTAAGCCTGAGAGTAAAGATAAAGAGTTCTCTGCTTTAGTTTCTTCAGTAAAGGATTTGTCATTAAAGATTATTGATGGATCACCAAATATTCCTAGTGAAGCCGCAATTGCTATTAAAAACATTAAGAACTCATCCTTTGCGATAAATTTTGTGTCTTCAAATATGAATATCGGTCTATCAGAGAAGCAGTCTCTTCTTGAGGAGATTGATTTAAAGAAACGTGCGATTTCTGCACTAGAGCTTCTAACAAAGGAATTTCAGATGTTAGAAATGAAGAATAAGATTCAATCAAAAGTACAGACAGATTTAGATCAACAGCAGAAGGAATATTATTTGAATCAGCAAATGAAAGCAATTCAGGAAGAGTTGGGGGGTAGTGGTTCGCATAAAGAGGTTGAAGAAATGCGTGTCCAAGCTGCCAAAAAGAAATGGAATAAAAATATTGCAAATGCTTTTGATAAGGAATTAAGAAAATTGCAGAGAATGAATCCTTCAATGTCAGATTATGCGGTTCAGAGAAGTTATATTGAGCTTATTTTAGACTTACCTTGGGATCAAGTCACTAAAGATAATTTTGATCTTACGAAAGCAAGAGCAATATTAGATCGAGACCATTTTGGGCTAGATAAGGTTAAAGAAAGAATAATTGAGCATTTAGCGGTTTT
>Ga0315315_10005219_pt1 | contig 11982 bp, 8 predicted proteins | sample M140m3416metaG_FD_203699 | JGI IMG/M metagenome (GOLD analysis project Ga0315315, IMG submission 203699) | Ammonia-oxidizing marine archaeal communities from Monterey Bay, California, United States - M1 40m 3416 | ecosystem: Environmental > Aquatic > Marine > Intertidal zone | place: USA...
GAATTTCCCAACGCAGAATTCTTTCTGATCATGGGCAGTGACTCACTTGCATCCCTGCAAAAGTGGCATCAACCAAAACGCCTGCTCGAATTGGCCACGCTGGTGGTCTTGCAGCGAGGTGCTGAAGATGACATTGATTTCAATGTGTTGTCAGAATTGGCAAGCGAAACACAAATACAACGAATTCGTGAATCTCAGGTGACCATGCCATTGATTGAGCTTTCTAGCAGCGAAATTCGCGAGCGACTGCGCAAAGGTCGCAGTATTCGTTTTAGAACATCGAGATCTGTTGAGGCTTATATCAAAGCCGAGAAGCCTTATCAGGTACCGCTGGAAAACGCTAGCCGAGCGTGAGCAAAATCACGAATCTTACTTAAGACCATTTACGAGACGCATGGTGTCTTCGATCAATAGGTGTACACGCTCCTGAATGCTTTCGTCAGCCAGCGCCTCTCCCTCAAACGATTCACCGGTCGCGTAAATGAAGCGTGGAACGATGAGGCAACGGAAGTCAAGCATCAAACTATTGGCAAGGCCCATTACTGACATGTAGCTACCTTGGCCACCCGCAGCGAGCATCATACCCACGATCTTTCCAGTCCATGCCCTGCCTGTGAGTTCTACCGCATTCTTTGCAGCTGAGTTCACGTCATAATTATAGACGGGAGAAGCGATCAGAATTGCATCAGCGCTTTCGACCAGTCCACTGAGTTGCTGGACGTTACTGTCGCCATAGGCAGTCGCTCCATCGCATAATGGAAGGGGTGATTCCGCCAAGTCAAACAGTGTGACATCAGTTTCGAGTTCTTGCAGTCTGCCAACACAGGCACGAGCCATGATGCGACTGCGACTGCCTGGGTGGAGGCTGGAGCTGATCACCAGGATCATGGGAGAAGTACCTTGCCCGCGGATTGAAAAATGGATCGGCCGTCATGCTCGCAAAACTCGATCGGATTGTCGACCAGACAGCGGCTTCTTTTACGCGACTTTTTGAGTTGCGCAGAAGATCGCCGATCATTCCATTACCAGGCACCTTGGCTTGATTCACCGTCCATTCCAAGACGATTTTTCAGCATGCTGAACTGGCGAAACATTCTTTCGCTGCTGCTGTGCACATGCTCAGCTTCTGTGACAAACTGAATGTCGTCGTCAGGGTAAACGTCACCTTTAATCAATGTCTGCTCAAAATCAGCCAATGGATCGCCGTAGACAATCAGCAGTTTGTGTTCATCCAGTTGTACTTCTTGCCGTTTCGCTGGGTTGATCACTGCGATTCCGGTACACCCATCGTTGAGCAAAAGGTCTTCAAAATCCAAGAGAATGCTCTTTAAGACCGGAACATCAATATGCTCACGGTACAGGTCCTCTTGATCATTGCACGCGTGGTGGCTCGTTTCAAGAACGACATCGACGGTCGTTCCAAGTGGTTCAATCAGGTCCAGAAAAATGTCCATCAACACGTGACGCGTCGCTGAGGCCATGATGACCGGAGTTCGCGTTCCACTTGCTTCATCGATGTATTCGTCGAAGCGGTAGCCCTGCTTGGGGACGATCTGTAGATCGTAGGAGGGCCGAATTGCGTCAGTGAGATCAAAGACACCGTAGGAGTCAATTCCCATGTGGGTCTGCAGTTCATCGTCTGAGAGTGACTCAAAACTGCCGTTTGCATTGCCCTTGATAGCGTCGTCGGCCACGCCACTGCGGAGGATGCGTTTCAGAAAGCCCATGATGAATTGCCGATTTCGGTCGCGAATGTGGAAATGAGGGGCGAGTGGATGGTCACGTTGCCGCTCACATCGAATCGCTTACATCCAACATTAGGTCACGTCCGCGTGCAGGTTTGCCGAACCGGCGTTAGCTTCCCGGAAAGGTTTGCGAACCCTATCCTCAAAAGGTGCATAACCGCTTTAGGCGTTACTGTCCGCAAAATCCGCAGGTTTCCAAAGCAGAGGGGTGGTTTTGTGGTTTCTGAGAAGCCGACAACCGGTTTCGGAGAAGACGAACTGTCAAAGAGAAACCAAAGACAGGCACCAGCGAGCTTCTTCGAGAGTTGCAGGACTCGGCAGTCCTCTGTGTTGGCCTATTAAGCGTTGACCTAAGAAACCTGTCCTTGGCAAATAGCAATATTGCCGAGTAGATCCGCCGCGCTTCCAAAATCTCGCTGGTGGGAGTTGCATTAACCGGAGCGGGGCAGGGCTTCATGCTGGCTAAAATGACGAGCTACCGATGCAAGCAGGGGATCAATGGTCTCAGCTTGGATCTGGTGGGGTGGCTGCCAGGGGTGCCAGCGTGCGGAGGGATGTTCCGTGAGGATCAACTCAGGTTTTTGTTTCAGAAAGCCCAAGAAGTAGCGGACTTGTTTTTCGAAAAGTTGGTCGCCCATGTTTGGATATTGAACTTGATAGAACAGGTCAAATTCAAATCCTGGGTCGATCTCGATCGCATTGCCAGCAATTCCAGTTTCTTCTTCAGTTTCCCTGAGAGCAGTTTCCAGAAACGATTCTCCGGTATCGCAGTGACCTTTCGGCAGATCCCAGCGGGTGGGGTGTCGCATGAGCAGAAATTCGACCGAATCTGGCGATCCCGTCATCAATAAAATGCCTGCAGCGGTAACTCTTTTTCCGGAAGAGATTTTCATGCCTTGTCACTTATCAGGAGTTCCCTACAAAAGACTATCTTACGAGACCTTCAGCCATGGGTGGCTGGAGTCTGTTTTACCTCATGAGTCATCTATGAAGATTTATACACGAACTGGCGATACTGGCAGCACGGGTCTCTTTGGTGGGCCAAGAGTGGCCAAAGATGATGATCGAATCGAAGCTTATGGCACGGTCGATGAGTTGAATGCTGCGATAGGCACCGCTAGATCGGCCGAATTGGGGGAAGTCGTCGATTCACAACTGGAAATTATCCAGCACGCTCTGTTCGCGATTGGGGCCGAATTGGCGACTCCCGAGCCCGACGATCACAGCATGAGGATCATTTCGAACGCTCATATAGGTCAATTGGAGCAGTGGATTGATGACCATGAGGGCGGTTTGAAGCCCCTTCAGCAATTTATTTTGCCCGCTGGCGACGCTGGTGCCACCCATTTGCACCTTGCCAGAGCCATCTGTCGCCGCGCCGAACGGCGGGTTGTCACGCTGGTTCGCAGGCACGAAACGAGTGTTTCCGAGGAGTTGATCATTTATTTGAATCGTCTCAGTGACCTACTGTTCGTGCTCACGCGTTCTGTGAATAAGATGCGGGGGGTTGAAGATGTGGAATGGGTGAAGCCCGATGGTGTCTCGCACGGTTCCTAGGCTGAGATTGTGCTGAAATAGCCGGTGGAACTCCTGTTTTGGCGTTTGTGTCTGCTTTGCCGTAAGCGATCCACAACATCCAAGTGATCTTCCCTGGATTCATGGTTTGGTGGCGGCTGTTCCAATTTTTTGCCCGTCTGGTTCGATGGCCGGTCGGGTGTACAATATGGACCCAGAGATGAAGGAACCTTTGCCCGTTGTGAGGTAAATAATCGTGAAAAAAGTCGAAGCCATTGTTCGTCACTTCAAATTAGAAGACGTGAAGAATGCCCTCACGGACCAGGGTATTCATGGGATGACGGTGAGCGAAGTTCGAGGCTTCGGTCGTCAGAAAGGTCACACGGAAATTTATCGGGGTACCGAATACGCCATTGATTTTGTCCCCAAGGTAAAAATCGAAGTCATTTGTACGGACGACAATTTGCAGATGGTCGTCGACACCGTTCTGCAAACTGCTCAAACGGGCCAAATCGGTGATGGCAAAATCTTCGTCACCGACTTACAGGATTCGATTCGAATTCGTACCGGTGAACGCGGTGAAGATGCTCTGTAATTGCAAAATAGCCTGAGATCGCTGGTTCTGGCACCAATCACTTAGGCACCACGACTCAGGGCTTGATGGCCCGGTTTTGAAAAGCGACTCGTCAACGCAGCGATAACTCGATGGAATGTTTGCATCCACGGGTAATGCTTAGTCCCATGAACTGTCCGTTATAGGGCGACGAGAAATGTCCGAGTTTGGACGAAGACATTCGTATCTGCGCCCGCTCTGAGTATCTTCCCATGTCGATGAGACCGATCGTCTTACGCTGTCGTGCAGCACTCGAGGAGGGGCGACGGAAAGCCTTCGAACAACATCGCTCGGGTACTCCCGGGATGCAGGTTTCGACACTACTCGCTGATCTTTACGACGATGTTGTGCTTGATATTTGGCATGAAGCAATCCGCGAGCATGCAACTGATGAGCGTCTGACCGGACTCTCTTTGATCGCTCATGGTGGATTTGGGAGACGTGATTTGGCTCCTTACAGCGATGCTGATCTGATGCTGCTGACCACGCCGAAAGCCGAAAGTCTTGCCACCAAGATTGCAGGCAATCTGCAAAAGGATATCGGGGATTCGGGAATTGATCCGGGTTTTTCATTTCGCACTTCAAATGAAGCATGCCGAATGTCCTGGGAGGATCCGGTTATCTATTCCTCGCTTTCCGAGTCACGCTTGCTTGCCGGCAGTTTGCGGCTGTACAGCAAGTACTTTTATGCGTTCCGACATGGTGCAATGCGACGCAGTTCAGAGATTGTCAAAAAGGTGGTTGCTGCGCGTCGTGAAGAGCGCGGCAAATGGGGAGACACGGCTTATCTCTTGCGACCGAATGTCAAACGATCTCGTGGAGCCTTGCGTGATATTCAGCTCATCCGCTGGATTGGCTTTGCACGTTATGGTGAGACTGATTTGGAAAGACTCGTCAAACTGGGAGCGTTGCCCGAAGAAGATTATCGCTATTTAAGGAAAGCTTACGCATTCATGCTGCGACTACGCCATGAGTTGCATTTCCGTGAAGGTAAGACTCTTGATGTGCTTGATCGTGGGACTCAGTTGGAGATTGCCGACGAGTGGGGGTATGAGGGCAGTGAGGGGATCTTGCCTGTTGAGCAATTCATGCAGGATTATTTCGATAACACACGTAACGTCCGGTACGCTGCTGCCTACTTTGTCGATGACGCACAAAGCCGACCACTGATTCATCGCGCCGTGGAATCTGTCTTGTCAAAGGAGGTTGCTGAGCACATCCGCATGGGACCAACTCATATTTGGGTACCCAAGGATTACCTCGAGCAATTCGCTGCCAGTCTTCCAGATATTCTGCGATTGATGAGTCTCGCCAATCAACATTGCCGACGAATCACTCACCAAACCTGGCAGGCGATCAGGCAGGCAATGCAGGATCGTGTCTCACGACCACCTGATGCAAAAACAATTGATGCGTTTCTTTCCCTGCTAAGTCGTCCCGGGCGCCTTGCCCCGCTTCTTCGACGGTTGCATGAATTGAGGGTCATCGAGCAACTCATCCCCGAATTTAAACACATGCGGGGACTGCTTCAGTTCAATGCCTATCATAAGTACACCGTAGACGCCCACAGTTTCCGAGCTGTCGAAGCTGCTACGGAGTTGCAGAATGCCGAGGGTGGCATGGGGCGACGGTACCGCCGACTTGCTGATAAACGTTTACTGCATTTGGCTCTGCTGATTCACGATATCGGAAAGGGCTATGAAGAAGACCATTCCATCGTCGGTGCAAGGATTGCAAAGGAAACAGCTAAGCGGTTGAACCTTGACCCTGTGACGGCTGAAACACTGGAGTGGTTGGTGTTGAAGCACTTGGCCGTCAATGTAGTTGCCTTTCGACATGATCTCAGTGATCCGCAGATTGTGTTGGCGTTTGCCGCGGAAGTAGGTTCGATTCGTCGTTTGGAATTGTTAGTTGTCCATACCTATGCTGACCTGGTGGCTGTAGGACCGGGGGTGGCAACTGACTGGAAAGTCAATCTGATCGAAGATCTATATAAGCGGACACGTCGATATTTTGATTCGGGAAGCCTGCCAGGTAGTCCTGATGACCCCGAAATCGAATTGAAACGCTCTGAAGTTCGCGAGCAATTGCAAAAACTGAAATCATACGAGCAGTGCGTCAAACTGCTCGATCGGATGCCATTGTCATTGCTTAGTCGCGCAGACTCTGATCACCTTGCGAAGCAGATCGAACTTGTTGTTTGCAATCTCGGGGATGGAGCCTTGTGTACGAGCAGCTACGACGAACGATTCAATGCCAATCGTTACACCGTTATTAGACGCGAGGATGAACATTCCATTGGAACATTCGCTCGTGCGACAGGTGTGCTCAGTACCAGTGGTTTGACGATTTTGCGTGCTCAGATCGAAATGGTGGGTGACCTCGCATGGGACAATTATTGGGTAACAGATCTGGAGGGGCCTGACGGACAGCCAGTTGAGGCACGCAACGAAACCATTTGCGCACGAGTTTGCCATCTCTTGGATTCACCCGATGAGCCACTTCCCGCTCACAGACGCAAGTGGGATTCCCAGAATCCTCGAGAAGGAGAGAGTGTAAACGTCCTTCCTACCAAAGTCGTATTTGATAATGAGACGGTTGAGCGATACACCATTCTTTCATTCTTCGCCTATGACGAGGTAGGGCTGTTGTATCGAATTGCAGCGACGCTGGCGAAAATGAATGTTGTGCTCCATTTTGCCAAGATCGATACACACCTCGATCAGGTAGCTGATGTGTTTTATGTTTCCGAGCCAGATGGCTCGAAATTTACTAACCCAGAAAGACGTGCAGAGATCAGAAATGAACTATTGAGCATGTGTTCCTAGGTGACCTGAATTCTAGAATGTGCGACCGTCGGTCACGGGCAGTATGGGTTAGGTAAAGTGTGAGTGAACTGCCGCGTAGGTTGAGTTGGTGATTCACAAGGATGAGTCGTCTGTCTGCTCGTAGGTTTGTATTTCTTTCCTGAGGTTTCCCTTGCAACCACGCGCAGGCGCGGCAATCCTTCATTGGTTCACTTTTCGTGCTTGCTGGCTGATGCTTTGCGACAACACAAAAGCCGGATTTGTTGCGTAACAGGAAACTCCTGTGAAGCAATCACGGGAATCAGCGGAACGACCAAGGCTGAACGCCAAGGTGAGGTCGGACGCGAGATAAGATTCTGCGAACCTTGAAATTTTACGTTTCTCCAGACACGGACGGTCTTTTTATGCGTATTCAAGCTCTCACGCTCTTGATTCTGGCAACTCTGGTCTCGACTGCCACTGCCAACGATGAGATCAAACGCCTTCTGGCTGACCTCAGTTTTGGGGACGCAATGACGTCGGATGCGGCGACTTCCGTCACAGAGACCGCTAAATCAGCCTCACAGCCTGTTGCACCGCTTTCGTTGGAGAAGGTGGCGATGGAGAAAGCACCTACCGTCAGCAATTTTGCCACGTTACCTGCTTTCTCGGAGCTTGTTGCTGCTGGGCCGGGCTTGCAATTGCCACCAGAATCCGCACCCAAGGCTGTGTTGAAGGAACCGGTGCCCAACGCGGCTCCATTAACGGACACCAAGGTATCGCAGGCAGCTGAAGTAAGCTCACCAAAGGTGGCTTGGGTTCAGCCCGTTGAGACCAAGTCAGTAGGGCATCGTAATCACAGTTCGGCCTGTGCGCCACATGGTTACGAGACTGGAATCGTCTGTCGGCCCCGAGTCTCGCCTCGTCTGCCAACTTCCACGTTCTTGCAGTATTTCAGGGGTAATCCTTGTTACTCAAACGTCTGGGACGGATATCGCTTTGATTGCGGCTCTCATCATTCTCACCTACACGGTGAGTGTGACTGCTTCAAAGGGAAGAATTCCGGTTGCGAAAGCTGTGACAGTCTAAATCACCGCTAGGCTGTAAGACTGACAGTCTTTCTTTGTGCTTTGAAAAAAAGTTTAGCGCTGGACCACTTCTGGTTCAGCCACCTCGCCGTATATGCCGATGACACTCATACCATGGATTGGGAGGGTGGAACGATCGGTGCCATCGTTCCAGCATTGATGGGCCATGGTGAGGCAGGGAGGGCTTCACCATGGCCCTTCTCTATTTGGTCACTGTCCTTTTGCTGATCGTAGCAGCTTAAGACGGGACACCAGAGAAGGGAGTCTCAGCGAGTCAGGTCTGGGCTTGGATCTGCATATAGCAACCTAGAGACGTAGTCAAAAAAACAGCCGCCAGTGCTTGAAGCTACTGACGGCTGTGTCTGTTTAGTGACTAGGTCCGCCTGGTGAATGGGTCGAGCTAAGATTACGAGAAAAGTTCGTCGATGATCCCGCCGTCTCGCACCAGCGTGATCGGTCTCCCGGTGCTGGTGTCGTATTCCATCGTGGGGTCAATGCCGAGGTTGTGATAAAAGCTGGCCGCAACATCATCAGGTGAGATTCCCTCATGCCTTGGGCCTGAGGCATTGTCATCGCTCTCGCCGATGACTTGGCCACCTTTCACGGCACCGCCAGCCATCAACATGAACATACAACGTGGGTAGTGATCTCGCCCACCCTCGGCGCTTCTGGAATTGATTTTGGGCGTTCGTCCAAATTCACCTGTCACAAACACGGCGGTCGTTTCTAAAAGACCTCTTTGTTCCAAGCCAGTTAGTAGGCCGCTTAGGCCAACATCCAGCTTGGGCAAATTATTGTCCTTCAGCTTGCTGAAGTTGTCAGTGTGAGTGTCCCATCCCCCAAGTTGCACACTGACAAGTCGGACTCCTGATTCAACCAAACGCAGGGCTAGCATGCAACTCTGGCCAAATGACTCTTCACCAAATTGTTTGGAGAAGCTCTCGGGCTCCTGGCTGATATCAAACGCTTTTCGTGCTCGTTTCGATGTAATCATCGAGTAGGCTTGGTCGCCGAATTTGTCGAGGCCTTCAAGCAGCTGATCGTTCTTTTCCAGCCCTGCGAACCTACGATCCAGTTTTTTCAGCAGTTCTTGGCGTCGTTGGACTTCGTCAATGCCAATGCCTCCACCTAATGAGATCCCACGCACCGAGAATGGTTTGCCAACCTCTGGTGATGAGTTCGTCTCGAGGGCTGCATAGCGGATTCCAAGGAAGCCAGCACCTTGTCCGGCTTTGGGAACAGCCACAAGACTAGGGATGTCGGTTTCACTTGGGTGTTCTTTGGACAGCACAGAGCCGTAACTGGGGTACTCTAGCGCCGGAATGGGCTTGCTGCCCGTGTTCACGTACTCACGTCCCAGACGGTGTGCCGCTAGGGTATGACTCACTCCACGTAGTATTGCAAACTTGTCAGCGACGGCCGCTAATTTTGGCAGGTGTTCCGAAATTTGAATGCCTGGCACATTGGTGGCGATCGGATTGAAACTGCCGCGGAACTCACTTGCCGCGTCCGGTTTCATATCGAATGTGTCCAAATGCGATGGGCCACCGGGCAATTCGATAAAGATTGCCCGGTCCGCGCGGCCGGCCTGTACCTGCCCGGCATGAGCCATTTGCATGTAGTTGCTCAGGGTCAATCCACCGAGTGATAACACTCCAGCTTTCAGCATATCCCGGCGTTGCATTCCGTCACATGTGCGATGTAATTTCATGAAAATGACTCGTTGTTTCTCAGTTTACGAAGAGTAAATTCGGATGTTTTAGGGAGGGCGCGGTAGCTTTAAACCACTGCCGGTGAGCCAGCAGGGAAATTCATTCAATGACTGAGAATGAATTCCTTTGTATTTACAAGTGCCCAAAGAAGCGATTGAACACCATCAGCAGGCGTCTCGGACTGTTCAATGAATGCCACTGAAATTTCAGTCTCTTCCTGATCCGGATAGCGACTGAGGGTTCGCAGATAGGCTTCCTCGATGAGCTGTTCCAGTGTTTTGGTAGCACTCTTGAGCGAAGTGGGAGCGTCAAGTTCGGGCCAGGCGTTCTTGTCTTTCAAGAGCACCGATAACTTTGGAACCGCGAACTTGAAAGGCTTCAGCTTCGCAACCAACCGTTTGTGATCTCGTTGAAGTTGTGCTTTTGCTTTTGTCTGCCGCTCGAGAGGCAGTTTTTGGTACTGGGCGATGCGTGCAAGAAACTGCTTGCGGTAGTTTTCTGCCCGATTTTTTACCATCGCAGCACGAGGATCAAGACTACTGCGTGGCCCTTCGACGCCGAGTTCCGAACAGGCTTGAGCTACCCAACCGTTCTTGTCGCTGAGCCGTTTATGCATATCTGCATCGTTGCGCAGGTAAATGGATTGCAGCAGGCTGGGCGCGTCACTGCGATCACAGTCGCAGTTGGAGTCCCGCATGGATTGCCCGAAAACTTCCAAAGCGAAGTCTTGCTGATTTCGACGCTTGGGTTTTCCTTCAGCAATCGCCATTTCATTAACTTCTGTTCGCAGTTTCTCTGCCTGACTATCCGAGCCAGTCGCCAAGATTACAGCATCGTAGACAACTTCCGCAGGCAGTCGTCGTGGAACATGATGAGAGAAATTCGTGCGATCCATTGCGTTGGTTTTATTGGTGTCTGCAGAACGCTGATAGGTTGCACTGGTCGCAATCTTTTTATGCAACCACTTTAGATCGAAGTCGTGTTTGATGAACTCGTTCGCCAGATGATCCATCAAGGGTTCATTAATGGGGGGGTTGGCGAGATTCATGTCATCAGTGGGGTTAACAATGCCATCGCCGAAGTAGTTGCTCCAGACACGGTTGACGATCGCTTTGGCGAAGTAGGGGTTTTCAGCAGACCGGAGCCACGCCATCAGTGCATCGCGAGGGTCAGCATCCAGTGTCACCTCTCCTTTTTCGCCAAGAATTTTACCGGTGGGAATCGAAATCGGTCGTGATTTTCCTCCTTTGCGTTTGATTTGTGCCTGTGCTTTTCGTTGTCGTTGGATGCTGCTGTCATCGAAGACTAACTCGCCAAAGGGGATAGTTTTTCCTTGTTGAGCAGCTTTTTGTACGGCCCGACGCAAGTCACCGCCCTTCAGCTTTTTACCGTCGGTTAGCACATCCAGCAGTTCTTGACGGTCCTGTTTCGCATCTTTCGCAACGAGTGCCCCGGAGTAGCGAATGGGCGTGAACAGTTTGGAAAAACGTTCGAAATCATTTTTCGACCAACGGTCGAAAGGATGTTTGTGACATTGCGCGCATTCAATGCGAACTCCCAAGAACGTGTAGGCAAATCCAATGGCGCGTTCTTCAGGTTTCTGGAAATTGCGACGACCCCAAAACATCGGAAGCCCATCACGTTTGGCGAACAGTTCTTCGTTACCTGGTTTGCAAGCCTCCGTCATCGTTTCGCAATACGATTTGTAGTCTTCTTCAGGTTGACGGTTGTCAGCCGCAACGATGCCTTCGACGATGTCATCATACGCCATGTTGTTCGCAATACGCACACGTAGCCACTCGTACCAGAGTCGGGGGGCAGCGTTTCGAATTGGAAAAACGTTTGTGAGTTGCTCATCACTGTTGCCAGTCCAGTCAGAAAAGCGAGTCGCCCACCAAGCCGCATAGCCCGGCGAATCAAGTAAACGCTCGATCAAACGCTCACGTTTGAGAGGTGAGTCATCAGCCAGGAATTCGCGAACCGTGTCGGCATTAGGGAGTATTCCTGTGATATCCAGAGATGCTCTCCGGATGAACTCAGAATCCGTGCATGTGCCTGAGGGAATGATTCCCAGTTTGTCCAGTTTTTGCTGCACTAGCCGATCAATGGAATGTTTGGATTTGGCTGCTTTTGATTTTGAAATGGTTGGTATCCCCACCGGTCTCAGCACGGGCACAGGGATGACTGCCTTGTCGTAGTAAACAACAACGTGGGTGTCACCCCGATCACCAGATTTGATCCGCCCGGTTTCGTCGATGTCAGCAATCGCATCGTTGTTAGAACTGAATCGACACAGTTCAGTTACGTCCTCAGAAGTACCATCTTTCCAATGTGCGACCGCAGTTAAATTTACAATTTCATTTTCGTCGCTAAACACTATTTCTGCAGGGCTGACATCGACTCGATCCAGTTCGCGAATGGCCTTGGAATCATACAACGCTCCCGCTTCGACCCACCGTTGCAGTACATGGTGCTGCCAAGTGCCTTTGTCAAAACGTTTCCCGCCCTCATGGACGTCTGCAT
>Ga0315315_10005221_pt1 | contig 11980 bp, 12 predicted proteins | sample M140m3416metaG_FD_203699 | JGI IMG/M metagenome (GOLD analysis project Ga0315315, IMG submission 203699) | Ammonia-oxidizing marine archaeal communities from Monterey Bay, California, United States - M1 40m 3416 | ecosystem: Environmental > Aquatic > Marine > Intertidal zone | place: USA...
TATTAAATTTTATCTTATTTTTTTTTAAATTTAACTTTTCTAAAATTAAGATTTAGTAGATCAATAATTAATATTTGATTTTTTAAGTTTTGGCCAATTTCCATAATCATCTTTAAAGCTTCATTTGCTTGGGTAGTGCCAACTACAGATGCTGTTGTTCCAATAACACCTTCAAATTCGCAATTTAAAATATCGTCAGAAACTTCTTTTTCCTGATAAAAACTTCTTAAAGACGCTGTTTTTTTATCTTCAAAGTTAAATGTAAATATATGACCATCAAATTTACTTATGGCACCGGTAATTAATTTTTTTTTATACTTTATGCAATAATCATTTACTAAGAACTTAGTTTTAAAATTATCAGAACCATCAATTATAAGTTCATAATTTTTAATTATATTTTTAATATTCTTCTTATTAAGTCTTGAATAATAAGTTTTAATTTTTGATAGTGGATTTATTTCTTTTAATTTTTTTGCAGCTACACTTACTTTTGGTTTTTTTATATCTTTAGAACTGAATAAACTTTGTCTATGAATATTTGAAAGATTAACAATATCGTTGTCTATTAGGCCTATCGTTCCAATGCCAGCTCTTACCAGGTTTTCTGCCGCCGGACACCCTAAACCACCAATACCAACTACCAAAACCTTAGAAGATAAAATTTTTTTTTGTCCTTTAGTTCCTATATTTTTTAGAACTAATTGTCTTGAAAATCTTTCGATTTGAGATTTATTTAAACCGCTTTTCATTTACCAGTTGATCCAAATCCTCCTTTATTTCTTATTGATTCTGGAAGCTTATTTGTTTCTTCTAACTCCATTTTAATAATTGGAGTTAAAACCATTTGTGCAACTCTATCATTGTTATTAATTGTAAAATTTTTATTACCATGATTAATTAAAATAATCTTAAGTTCTCCTCTATAATCACTATCAATTGTACCTGGTGTATTTAAAATACTAATATTATTTTTTGCAGCTAGCCCCGATCTTGGTCTAATTTGAATTTCATATTCTTGAGGAAATGCAACTGATAACCCAGTTGGAATAAGACATGATTTACCTGGTTCTAAAATAATAGGTTTTTCTATATAAGCCATTAAATCCATACCAGATGCACCATTTGTTTTATATGAAGGTAATTGAACTGTGGGATTTAGTTTTTTAATTAAAACTTTAACCATTAGTTTAAATGATTAATAATTTTTTCTACTATTTCATCTGAAATATCAGATTTAGGTTTGTATAGAAGTTTATCAATCTTTTTATTTTTATAAAAAATTGATACCTCATTAAAGTCTGATCCAAATCCAATTTTTTTATTTGATATATCGTTTGCAATTATCCAGTCACAATTTTTTTCATTTAGTTTTTTATTTGCATAGTTTTCTAAATTATTTGTTTCTGCAGCAAAACCTACTACAAGCTGAGGTCTTAAAGAATTATGATTAGATACATAATTTAGAATATCTACATTTTTCTCCAATTCTAAATTGAATTTATCTTGTTTTTTTATTTTAATTTTAGAAGTTTTTTTTAATTTATAATCACCTACAGCTGCAGAGAATATTGCAACATCAGCAGGTAAATTATTGAGTGTTGCTTGAAACATCTCTTCAGCAGTTTCAACTTTTATTAAATTAACATTATCATTAATTTTTAAATTTGTTGGGCCTGAGATTAGTGTTGTGTCAAAGCCTTTTTTTGATAAGGATTTTGCAATTTCATATCCCTGTTTACCACTTGATTTATTTGAAATAAATCTAACTGGATCAATATATTCATTGGTAGGTCCTGCTGTTACAATTGCTTTTAGTTTATTGTTTTTTTTTAAACTTTCAAAATAAATTTTTAGTTCATTTACTATTTTTTTTGGTTCTGACATTTTTCCTTCACCATACTCACCACATGCCATATCTCCAATTTCAGGTCCAATTAATTTATAGTTATATGCTTTTAGTTTATTTATATTTTCCCTAGTAGATTGATGATCCCACATTCTTACATTCATTGCAGGTGCAATTAAAATTTTTTTATTTGAAGCTAGAGCAACTGTAGATGCCAAATCATCAGAATTTCCATTTGCAAGCTTAGATATTGTATTTGCTGTTGCAGGTGCGATTAAAATGAGATCTGCCCATCTAGAAAGGTTTATATGATCCATTTCAACTTCATTTTCTAAATTAAAAAGATCTCGATAAACTTTTGATTGAGATAGTGAAGTTATTGAAAGAGGTGTCACAAATTCAGCGCCACTTTTAGTAAGAATAGTTTTTATGATAACACCACTTTTTTTTAAAAGTCTAATTACTTCAAGGCTTTTATAAGCAGCTATTCCACCGCATATAATTAACAAAATTTTTTTATTATTCAAATTATTCATGATGTGAATTAAAATACCAATAGACCAAAAATTACAAGAACTAAAACACCAATTATAGATTGATTTCTAAAAGCAGTCATTTCTGATTTTTGGGTATTTAAAGCCCTATATGAGTTAGAATTTTGAGGTATCTGTCCACTAGCTAAATAAGTTAGAGCTTGATTAGCCTTATCCATGATTTCAGGAAATTCAGGTAATCTTTTAATTACCTCTGAAGTATTTTGAAGAGTTTCATTAATTTTCGTCATAGGATCTTTTGTTTCTTTTAGCCAATTTTCTAGAACAGGCTTTGAAGTTGTCCAAATATTTGTATCAGGATTTAACTTTCTTGCTACTCCCTCAACAACAACCATTGTTTTCTGTAGCATTAGAAGTTGAGGTTGTGTTTGCATATTAAACTTTTCAGTAACGTCAAATAATTGTTTTAATAGTTTTCCACCAGAAATATCTTTTACTGCTTGACCAAAAATTGGCTCTCCAATTGATCTTAGAGCTTGTGCCAGATCATCTATAGGCACCTCTTTTGGAACAAGACCTGCAATTAAATGTACTTCAGCAACTTTACGGTAGTCCCTTTGAATAAAACCAAATAAAATTTCTGCCAAAAATCTTTTACTCATATTATCGAGTCTTCCCATAATCCCAAAATCAATAGGCACAATTTGACCATCATTATCTACAAATATGTTTCCTTGGTGCATATCAGCGTGAAAGAATCCATCTCTAACTGCATGTCTTAAAAAATTTTGAATAATATCTTCAGCAATTTTTTTAGTATTAAAATTTTTATCTTTTAACTTCTGTGTTTCTCGAATTGAAACTCCTTCTACCCAATCTAAAGTCATCACGTTCTCACTAGTATAATTCCAATAAATTTGAGGAATTCTAAATCCCACATCATTTTTTGTATTTTCCGCATATTCATTTGCAGCTGCCGCTTCAAATCTTAAGTCCATTTCTAAATTTGTAATTTCTTTCAATAAAAAAACAACTTCAACTAATTTAAGTCTTTTTGTTTTTTTGATGAAAGACTCTATTAAAAAAGCAAAAAGCATCATTGCATCTATTTCTTCATTAAACATTTTTCTTATATTTGGTCTCAAAATTTTTACTGCTACATCTTTTATAATACCATTATCGTTAATTTGAGCTTTATGAACTTGAGCTATGGAAGCTGCAGCAATAGGTTCACTTAAATTTATAATAGAGTCATAAGTTTCGTTACCTAAGTCATTATTGATTATTTCTTTTGCTTCTAGTAAAGAAAATGGCGGTAATTTATCTTGCAAATTTTCGAGTTTTTTTGAAAGTTCCTCTCCAATTATATCTGGTCTAGTTGCCAAAAATTGACCTAGTTTAATGAAGGTCGTTCCCATTGATTCAAGTGAGTTTGACAATCTTTCACCTTCATCTTTTTCAATGTCTTTCTGTTTTTTTTCTGAAAATGAAAAAGACAAAATTTTAAATAGAATTTTTATTGATAATGGTGGTTCTTGAAATTTAGTTGTGATATTAAGAATATCAGACTTTGCTACTTTCCTACCTAGTCTAAATAAGGTTATAAGTTTTTTAATCATTAATCTTCCATCCACTGTGTATAGAAACTATTCCACCAGACAAATTTCTATAAAAACATTTCTGGAAATTATTTTTAATCATTAAATTTATCAATTCTTCTTGATTAATAAATTTTTCTATACTTTCAACAAGATATTCGTAAGGTTGTTTTTCTCCGACTACGAGTTTTCCAATAGCTGGGATCAGTTTTGAATAATTTTTGTAAATAAGTTCTAGATTTGTGTTTTGTATTTTTGAAAATTCAAGGCATAAGAATCGACCACCAGGTTTTAGGACTCTGTAAGCTTCAGCTAAAGATTTATCTAAATCTTTAGTATTTCTTAGCCCGAAACTTATTGTATAAAAATCAAATGAATTTTTATTTAGAGGAAGTTTTTCCGCAGGTGCTTCGACCCAATTTAAATTTTTATATTGATTTAATTTTTCTTTGCCTTTTTTTATCATACCTTTATTTGGATCAACGCAAGTTATTTCTGCATATTCATTAACATTATTTAAAAAAAGTTTTGCAATATCTCCAGTCCCACAAGCGACATCTATCAATTTTTGATTATTTGAAGGATTCATCATATTTATCATATTTTTTTTCCATAAACGATGGACGCCCAATGATATAAAATCATTCATTAGATCATATTTGTCATAAACTTGATCGAAAACATTTTGTACAAGCCCTTTTTTATTTTGTAGATATTGTTGCATAAAAAAAAATTTACATCCAATATAGTATTAAATGCCAGAATTACCAGAAGTAGAAATTATAAGACAATCATTAGATAAAAAAATTAAACAAAAAAAGGTAAAAAAAGTAATAATTAGAAACCGAAATTTAAGACTAAAAATTCCTTTATATTTTGCAACTTTCTTGGAAGGTCAAAAAATAATTAATGTTAAGAGGTTTTCTAAATATATAATTTTATATTTATCTAATAAAAGTTACTGCATATTGCATCTTGGAATGTCAGGAACAGTTCATATAATTAGTAAAAGAAAAAAAAACTCAATTACAAATACTAGTTTTTATAGTTCACCCATTTTACCTAAATTACATAATCATGTTGAAATAATTTTTGAAAATTTAAAAGTTATTTATAATGATCCAAGAAGATTTGGTTTTTTTCAAATTATTAAAAATTTACATTTATTAAAAAAAAAATTTGCCAATTTAGGTCCCGAACCATTTCAGTCAGAATTCAATTTAGAATATATTTCCTCTTTTTTTAAAGGAAAAAAAAAAAATATAAAGAATTTTTTACTTGATCAAAATTTTGTTTCAGGAATTGGAAATATATATGCAAGTGAAATCTTATTTTTAAGCAAAATAAACCCAATTAGAGAGGCACATCTTATTCAAAAAGAAGAATGTAAAAAGTTAATGATTAATTCTAGAAAAGTTCTTATCAGCGCGATTAAAAAAGGTGGATCTAGTATAAAAGATTTTAAGAATACTTCAGGCAATAAGGGTAATTTTCAAAAAAATTTTAAAGTTTATGAGAGAAACGGATTAAATTGTAAAAGATTTAATTGTAATGGGATAATACAAAAAAAAACTATTTCCAACAGGTCAACTTTTTTTTGTAATATATGCCAAATATAACTAATTATTTAATTGACCAATATAAAATCTCAAGCTATACCCCTGCAAATATGGCTAATACAAAATCTGCAATCAAAAGAATTAGAAGAATATCTAAACAAACTACCGTTAATAGAGCAAGAAAAAGCAGATACAAAAATGCTATCAAGAAAATGAATGTATTAATTGATTCTAAGAAAAAGTCTGAAGCATTAAAATTCTTACCCAAGTTGAATTCAGAGCTTATGAAGATAGCAAAAACAGGAATAATTAAGAAACAAAACGCTTCGAGAAACGTTTCAAGATTCACAAAAAAGATAGCTTCAATTTAATTTAATAATACCCCAGGTTGTTTATTCAATACAACTTTAAAGTCTACATAATCTGACATAAAAATTTTTTTTTACACAAGATTTAGATTTAGTAAATAAATAAATATATTTAATTCAATTATAAATTTTAATTATAAAAATTCATTAATAAGTTTTCTGTCAATTACTTTTTTCAAAATTTTTTAATTTTACACAATCCTAGATTTTATTTTTTTTATAAATTTATAAATAACTTGTTGCATTATTTTAATTATAGCTCTAACTAAACTTTCTCCACTTGTTATGAATAAATCTAATATTAATAAAAATTATAATAATCCAAAAATCGAAAGTCTTGATTGGAAATTAGTTCAGGATCAAATGAAAAGTAAATTAGGTTTAGATATCTACGAAAGCTGGCTTAAAAAAATTAATTTTGTGGAAGAAATTAATAATTATGTATTATTGTCCGTACCCACAAGATTTATTAGGGATTGGATTACTTCAAGATATTTAGATCAAATATTAAATATAATCAGAATTTTTAAAAAAGATATAATCCGTGTTGAATTTAAGATTATTGAGCAAAAAATGGCAAATAATCAAAATGAAACAAATTTCAAAATTTTAGATTCAAATGAAAACGTTTCTTTTTTGAAAGACTCATATCTGCAATATAATCGTATAGATCCAAACAAAAAGTTTGAAAATTTTATTACAGGGCCGAGTAATAAATTAGCATATGAAGCCTCAATTAAAGTTTCAGAAAATATCTCACATTATAATCCACTCTATGTTTATGGAGGAGTTGGAATGGGTAAAACACATCTTTTAAATTCAATAGGTTATGAGTTAAAGAAAAGTAACAAAGTGATGTTTATTTCGGCTGAGCGTTTTATGTACCAATTTGTTAGGTCAATTAAATCAAACGATATGGTTAAATTTAAAGAATATTTTAGAAATACAGATATTTTATTAATTGACGACATACAGTTTATGAATGGCAAGGAAGCAATGCAGGAAGAATTTTTTCATACATTTAATGCTCTGATTGATAAAGGGTCACAAGTTATTATTTCTGCAGATAGACCTCCAAACAAATTGTCCCGAATTCAAGAAAGAATTAAATCTAGGTTTGCGGGTGGTTTAGTGGTTGATATTCAGAAACCTGATTATGAACTTAGAAAAAAAATTATTGAAAAAAAAATACAAGAATTAGATAATTTGAGTACTAATAAATTTAGAATATCACAAGAAATTAGAGACTTTATTAGTATGGAAATAACAACAAGTATTAGGGAATTAGTTGGTGCAATTAATCGAATAGTTTCATTCTCAAGAATTTACAACAAAATGCCAAATTTAGCAGAGACAAAAATTGTATTGAAAGATCTACTTAACCTTAATGAAAATAAAGTAACTATAGATTTGATTCAAACTATTGTTTGTAAATTTTTCAAAATTAGTAAGAATGAAATGTTATCATCAAGAAGATCAAGATATTTGGTAAGACCAAGGCAAACAGCGATATATTTAACAAAAATTTTAACTTCAAAATCATTACCTGAAATAGGAAGAGAGTTTTCAAATAGAGATCACACTACTATAATTCATTCTGTAAAAACTATTGAAAAGCTAAAGGAAAAAGATCTACAAATGGTTGATAATATCAACAAACTTAAAAATCAAATATTATACAATAAAGAAAATGAAATTTAATGTAAATCAACAAGATCTTCAGCAAGCATTAAATTATTGCCAAGGTGTGATAGAAAAAAGAAGCACACTTCCAATTCTTTCTAATATACTCTTGGACGCCAAAAACTCACAATTAACTATTACAGCAACAGATTTAGACTTAATTTTTATTCATCAAATTAATAATGTAGAAGTTTTGGAAGAAGGAAAAACTACAACAACATCTTCTACCATGTATGATATTGTAAGAAAACTTTCTTCAGGAAAAAAAATAAATTTAAATTTAACTGACACAAGTAAATTACATTTAGAGTCCGAAAAATCTATTTTCAATTTAAATTGTATAAGTGCCTCAGAGTTTCCTTTAACTGACGAAAATTTTAATCAAAATGAATTTATTATTAAATCTAAAGATCTCTTAAAATTATTGAATAAATGTAAATTTTCAGTATCAAATGATGAAACAAGACATTATTTAAGTGGAATCTATTTTCACCAAACAGAAGTTGAGGATAAATGTTATTTGACCGCTGTTGCGACCGATAGTCATCGAATGTCTATCTCTAAGCTAAGATTAGATCAAAAAAAAGATTTTGAGCCAATTATATTACCCAAAAAAACTATTTTTCAGTTGTGTTCATTATTAGAAAGCTATGATGGTGATATAAAAATTTCGAACATAAAATCAAAAATCAAATTTGAATTGAATAATAGTATTTTGATTTCTAAATTAATTGATGGTAAATTTCCAAATTATATACAAGTAATACCAAAAAATAATAAAAAAAAATTAGATATTGATCTTAAACTTTTTTTAAACTCAGTAGATCGAGTTGCTTCAGTTTCACTTGATAAAAAAGATGGTGTAAAGTTTAGTTTAACAAAAGATACTTTAGATTTATCAGTTAATAATACTAATAGTGGAGATGGTAAAGAAACTATTGTGGTTAAATTCGATCATGATTTAGAGATTAGTTTTAATTCTAAATATTTGATTGATGTAGCTTCTCAAATTGACGGAAGTAGAATTGAATTATTTTTGAATGATACAGGTTCACCTGCGCTGATAAAAGATCCTGGAGACTTCGACAGCATTTTTGTTGTAATGCCAATGAAGGGTTAATTAAGAGAATTTAATTCAGAGTATATATCATTTTCCAAAATTTTTAAAAATTCCTCTTTTGAATAATTTGGTTTAATGGCCTTTAGTATTGAAATTGTAATTGTTTTATTGGTGTTTTTCATTCCTTTTTTTGGCCAAACATAACCAGAATTTATTGCTATTGGTTGACAACAAATTTTTAATTCTTCATAAATTCTAGACGCTCCTTTTTTAAACGGTGGTTTTTCATCTGGTAAAACTCTAGTACCTTGTGGAAAAATTATAAGAGGCCGATTTGAACTTAAAACAATTTTAGAAATATCTTTAAAAAAATTTAAGTTCGCTTTCGATATTTTATTTCTTTTAATTGAAATAGATCCAATTTTTTTTAAATACCATCCAAAAATAGGTATTAGAAGTAGCTCTTTTTTTAGAATGAAAACAGGTGAGTTAAAGATAGTTTGAAGATAAAATGTTTCAAACATTGATTGATGTGAAGCAGCAATAAAAAATTTTTTATCAGCTATTATATTATCTTTACCTTTAATAATAATTTTTATAGATAAAAAAATTTTTAAGCAAAAAGCAGCCCAATGACCCATTAATTTTCCACCATAAAGAGTAATTCGTTGAGGTAGAAATAATGATGGTAAAAAAAATATTGAAATAATAATTATTCCAGTAAAAAAGAAAGTTGAAAATATTAAGTTTCTAATCATTATTGTCAAAAGCTAGATTATATCTTTGTGCTTTTGTCTTTTTTTAATAACTTTTATTTTTGATCCTTTAATTAATATTTCTATCGGTTTTGGTCTAAGATTATAGTTTGAGCTTAAGGACATTCCATAAGCACCCACATCACGAATAACTATTATATCTTTTTCATTCACCTCTTGAAAGTTTTTGATGGTTGTAAATTTATCTGTACTTTCACATATTGGCCCAACAAATTCATAGGCTCTTTTTGATTTTTTATTTTTTTTGATTGCAGGTAAAATTTGGTGAACAGCTCCGTATAAAGCTGGTCTCATTAAATCATTCATTGCAGCATCAATAATAACAAAATTTTTAACATTATTTCTTTTTATATAAATAATTTTTGAAATCAAAACTGCAGTATTTCCTATGATAGATCTACCTGGCTCAAATATTATTTTTGATTTTCTACCTTTTAAAAACTTTTTAATAGCAAGATTGTATTTTTTATAATTTAGTTTCTTGGTATTTTTTTCATATGAAATACCCATCCCACCACCAAGATCGATATATTCAAAATTAAATTTAGCTTTTTTAATTACATTAGCAATAACTTTAAGCATTTTTTCATATGGTCTATAGTCCAAGATTTGACTTCCAATGTGAACACTTAAACATTTCAGAGTTATATTTTTTGAATTTTTGCAATATTCAACGAGTTCGTAAAAAATTTTATCATTGACACCAAATTTATTCTCTTTTTTTCCTGTAGAAATTTGATTTAAAGTTTTGGCATCAGTATTTGGATTTAGTCTAATACCCACTTGCACTTGAGTTTTTTTTATTTTTGCAATTTTTTCAATTTCTTTTATTTCACTTTTAGATTCTGCATTTATTAGTAAAATTTTATTATCTATTGCATAATTTATTTCTTTAGATGTTTTTCCAACTCCAGAAAAAACAATTTTTTTTGGATTTATTCCTGCTTTAAGAGCTATCATAAGTTCACCCATTGAAACAACATCCGCGCCAAGTCCAAATTTTTTAATTTCTTTAATTAAGTTTATGTTTGTGTTGGATTTTATTGCAAAACATATTAGTGGAGAGATAGAGCTGAAATTTTTTTTAAAATGATTTACATTGTCTTTTAGCTGTTTATAGGAATAACAATAAGCCGGTGTATTATATCTTTGTGCAATATTTTGAATTATTGCACTTTCAATTCTAAGTTTATTATTTATAAATTTCATTAAACCTTATTTATAAGGATACTTTGTATTTTCGCATTATTTTCAGGTTCCTTATATTCCGGATCTCCCTTTTTACCACAAGAGAATATTGCAGAATACAAAATCAAAATTAAAATAATTTTTTTAATCATATTTTATTTTATATTTAGTTATCATTTTTTTGATATTATCAAAAGATGTTCCACCATATGATTTTTTAGAATTAATAGAATTAGTCAAATCAAACACTTTTAATACGTCTTTTGTTAGCTTTGGTTCAATTTTCTTTAATTCATCAATTGTTAGCTCGTTAAGGTTTTTTTTCTTTTTTTCAGCAAGATTTACAACATCCGCTGTTTTTTGATAAGCTTTTCTAAATGACATTGAGTGATTTATAACAAGATAATCTGCTAGATCTGTTGAAGTAATATAACCTAAGTTTGCTAGTTGAAGCATTTTCTTTTTATTAGGATAGAAATTTTTAAGTATTTCATTAAAGATTTCTAAACAATTAATTAAGGTATCATTTGATTTAAAAATTATTTCTTTATCTTCTTGAAGATCTTTATAATACGATAAGGGTAAACCTTTTAAAATTGTAAGCATAGAAAATAAATATCCATACGTTGTGCCTGTTTTTCCTCTTAAGTATTCTAAAAGATCTGGATTTTTCTTTTGAGGCATGATTGAAGAACCAGTCACAACTTTGTCTGATAAACTTATTAAATTGAACGCATCAGAATTCCAGATTATCAGTTCTTCTGAAATTCTAGATAGGTGCATAGCACATACGGATACACTGTATAAAAAATCTAAAACGAAATCTCTATCAGAGACAGTATCAACTGAATTATTTGTGGGTTTTTTAAAACCAAGTTTTTTTGTGGTATAAATTCTATCTATGTTAAAAGAAGTTCCAGTTAAAGCAGCAACCCCCAAAGGATTTTCATTTAAACTATTTAAATTATTTTTAAATCTATTTTTATCTCTATCGAACATTTCAATATATGCCATTAAATAATGAGCGAATGAAATTGCTTGTGCATTTTTAAGATGAGTGAAACCAGGCATGATGGTATAAATATTTTTTTCAGCTAGTTTAAGAGTATTTTTTATTATTTTATCCAATAAAATATTTATTTCTTTATTAGCAGATTTTATCCAAATTTTAAAATCTGTGATTACTTGATCATTTCTTGATCTTCCTGTGTGTACAAATCCCGCTTCTTCTCCAATGATTTGAAAAAGTCTTTTTTCAATATTCATATGAATATCTTCATATTTTTTATTAAATTCAAATTTATTATTTGATATTTCATTTTTTATTTTATTGAGACCATAAAGAATTTTATTCTTGATTTTAAAAGAAATAATCTTTTGCTTAAATAACATTTCAACATGAGCG
>Ga0315315_10005222_pt1 | contig 11980 bp, 9 predicted proteins | sample M140m3416metaG_FD_203699 | JGI IMG/M metagenome (GOLD analysis project Ga0315315, IMG submission 203699) | Ammonia-oxidizing marine archaeal communities from Monterey Bay, California, United States - M1 40m 3416 | ecosystem: Environmental > Aquatic > Marine > Intertidal zone | place: USA...
GCGCGAACCGCAGGCCCCATCGGCACTGCGCCAGCACTGCTCAAAGTTTCTTCCACCACCTCAGCAGCAGCGTGTTCCCGCCCCGTCGAGCCGCCATCTTCAGGCTGACTATCGACACTGGTCACGGCGCCTGCGACGAGCGTTGCCAACAGCGCTTCGCTAGCGATAGTTTCTCCTTCAGGGACAAGAATGGCCTCAATGACGCCAGGCTCCGGCGCCACCACCTCCATCACCACTTTGTCAGTTTCTATCTCGACGAGCAGTTCATCTCTTGCAACACTGTCGCCGGGCTTCTTATGCCAAGCAGACACCACACCATCGGCTACTGACTCCGGAAACGCCGGCGCTTTGATTTCAATCGTCATGAAAATGTCCTCAACTCAAGACGCGACTAGTGGCCCCAGGGCATCGGCCCCAGCGCCTCATCAATAAACTTTTCTTGCTCACGCAAATGAAGCGCAGAATATCCCGCCGCAGCGGAAGCAGACGGCTCGCGTCCGGCGTAGCGCAGAAACACATTCACCTTATGTCGCTGCACAACAGACGCCATTCGGCTCTGCATGGCATACCAGGCCCCCTGATTTTTGGGCTCTTCCTGCAACCAAACAGCGTCTTCAAGATTAGGATAACGCTCCAACACTTCTAATAGATCGAGCCGCGGAAAGGGATACATCTGCTCAATCCGAACGATTGCGATATCGACAATTTCTCGCTCTCTTCTCGCTGCGCGGAGGTCATAAAACACCTTCCCGCCACAGAGAACCACCCGCTTGACTACCACTGGATCCAGACCATCCGTCTCGTCTATCACCGTTTGGAAGGCGCCCTCTGCCAACTCGTCCAATTGCGAAATGGCTTCTTTGTGGCGCAATAAGCTCTTGGGTGTCATCACGATGAGGGGCGAACGCAGTGGTCTGATGGCCTGACGACGCAACATATGAAAAACCTGCGCGGGCGTGGTCGGAATGCAGACCTGAATATTGTCCTCGGCACACAGCTGTAAAAATCGCTCTAATCTTGCAGAAGAATGCTCTGGGCCCTGACCCTCATATCCATGCGGGAGCAGCATCGTAAGCCCACACAAACGACTCCACTTGTTCTCACCACTTGAGATGAATTGATCGATAACAACCTGGGCACCATTAGCAAAGTCACCAAATTGCGCCTCCCAAATAACTAACCCGCTGGGTGAGGTCGTGGCGTAACCGTATTCAAATGCTAGAACCGCTTCTTCCGACAAGAGTGAATCAAATATCTGAAAAGACGCTCGCTCATCCGTTACAGACTCGAGTGGCACCCAAGTGTCTCCCTCTTTCTGATTATGCAGCACTGCGTGGCGATGGCTAAAAGTGCCCCTTCCCACATCCTGCCCCGCTAACCTGACAGGGAAACCCTCCTGTAGCAAAGATCCGTAGGCCATGGTTTCGGCAAATCCCCAGTTCACTTCCTGCGCGCCCGCACCCATCTTGAGGCGATCATCCAGCAACTTCCTGACGACCCGATGGACGACAAAGCCCGAGGGAACCTCACCCATTCGTTCTGACAAGGTCTTTAGCTCTGCCAAAGAAACCCGTGTGTCGGCGGCGACATCCCAACGATGATTAAGGTAGGGCGACCAATCTACGAAGAGCTCTTTGTTGGGCTCAGAAACGAGAGAAGATACCAACGGCTGATTTTGTTCCAACGCCTGCCGATAATCCTCAACCCACTCGGCGTCCTCCTGCTGGGACAACAGATTCTCACGAATGAGACGTTGGGCATATAACTCTCGGGTCGAGGGATGGCTCTTGATTGTCTCGTACATTTTCGGCTGAGTGACCGACGGCTCGTCTGCCTCGTTGTGCCCCCGTCTGCGATAGCACACGAGATCTATCACCACGTCCTTTTGAAATTGATTGCGAAAATCGACTGCCAATTGCGTTACGAATACAACAGCCTCTGGATCATCCCCGTTTACATGGAAAATCGGCGCCTGCACCATTTTGGCAATATCCGTACAGTACTCTGTGGATCGCGCATCTGTGGGCTCGCTGGTAGTGAAACCAATCTGGTTATTGAGAACAATATGCAGCGTGCCGCCCGTTCTGTAAGCACGGGTTTGCGACATCTGAAACGTCTCCATGACAACGCCCTGTCCCGCAAACGAGGCGTCCCCATGAATAACTATTGGCACGACCGAATTACCGACCGAATCCTTCCTCCGGTCCTGCCTAGCTCGCACTGAGCCCTCGACCACTGGCGCGACAATTTCCAAATGCGAGGGGTTAAATGCCAGCGCCAGATGCACTTCGCCGCCAGGCGTCATCATGTTCGAAGAAAAGCCCTGATGGTATTTAACATCGCCAGACCCACTGTAGGCGACCTTGCCCTCGAACTCATCAAACAGCTCGACAGGATTTTTACCAAGAATGTTAACCAACACGTTCAAACGCCCGCGATGCGCCATGCCGATACAGATTTCTTTTGCGCCGTATCCACCGACCCGCTGAATGGCCTCGGCAAGCATTGGGATCAGGCTCTCACTCCCCTCGAGACCGAAGCGCTTGGTCCCCGGATACTTGGATCCAAGGGAGCGCTCTAGGCCCTCTGCGCCGTTAATCTGCCGAAGAATGTTGAGCCGCTGCTCCGGAGTGAAATCTGGCGCACTCCGCACTGCTTCCATTCGACTCATGATCCAGTGCCGCTCTTCGGTATCAACGATATGCATGAATTCTGCACCGACCGTGCCGCAGTAAGTACGCTGTAAGTCATCGCGAATTTGCGCGAGTGTGGCCTCGGGACGACCAAAATAAAGGCTGCCCACTTGAAAAGTGGTGTCAATGTCAGCTTCGCTAAGCTCGTGGAACGACAGATCCAAATCGGGCACCGTAGGCCGTGGCGTTAACGCCAATGGGTCCAGTGCCGCTTGCTGATGCCCTCGTTGACGATAGGCAGAGATAAGCTGCACGACTCTAACTTGCTTACGCTCGTATGCCGTCGAATGAGAATCGTTAGCCACTGTCGCATCCGTGCGCACCCGCATTTTTGAAATGCGCGCAAAGCGCTCTCGCAACACGGAATGGGGCAAATCATGGAGTGTGCCGGCATCCGACTGCACCAGCGGGAGTTTATCGAAATAATCCCGCCACTCAGGTGAAACACCTTTGGGATCCTGCAGATAGCCCTCGTACAACGCCTCTACATATTCGGCATTGCCGCCGGCAATGTGCGAGCTCGCCCACTGCGCCCACATATCTGGCGGTGGCGTCATCTTTGACACGCTTCTTCCCCTTTATGATGTGCCTTTGGCGCACTGAATGCGTCGCCCGCAATCAAGCGATTAGCGAAGGTGCTCATGTTACGAGAAAGCAGATCTAGGTGCCCCTGGCTCGCCCCAACGTTGTGCCCTAAAGCCCGCCTAAGCCCGCGAAGAAAGTAGCATAATAACCTGAAGCTATGCTACCCATAACTTCGGTGCTCGTTATTATGAGCAAGGGGAATGAAACGTACTTAAGTTGCCCGATTGAGTAGCATACCGCGAATGTGCCCGATAGCCTTTGTGGGGTTCAGGCCCTTCGGACACACGTTTACGCAGTTTTGAATACCATGACACCGAAACACACTGAAGGGATCATCCAGTTTTGCTAGCCGATCGTCCGTCGCGGTATCCCGGCTATCGGCCAAAAAGCGATAGGCTTGCAAAAGTCCGGCAGGCCCAATGAACCGATCTGGATTCCACCAAAAGGAGGGACAGCTGGTAGAGCAACAGGCACACAAAATGCACTCATAGAGCCCGTCTAGCTGCGCCCTCTCCTCAGGTGATTGCATGCGCTCGATAGCAGGGGCAGGCGTGGCATTCTGCAGATAGGGCTGCACCTTCTCGTACTGGGCATAGAAAAGGCTCATATCCACAACAAGATCGCGGATCACAGGCAAGCCCGGCAAAGGCCGGATCACCACTTTATTATTTTTGACCGATTCCGATAGGGGTGAAATGCACGCGAGCCCGTTTTTTCCGTTGATATTGAGGCCGTCTGAACCACACACTCCCTCTCGACAGCTCCTCCGATAGGTCACGCTGCCGTCATGCTCTGCTTTTATCAGCTCCAGGACATCAAGCACCATTAAGTCACGCCCGCCTGTATCGACCGAAAAATCCTGCATGTATGGTGCGTCATCAGTCTCGGGGTTATAGCGGTAAAGGCTCACCTGTAGCATTTCTCTGAACTCCTGACTTGCTCAGTAACTTCGTGCTTTTGGTTGGAACGTTTCGACAGTGCGGGGCGTAAAGTTCACGCTTCGTTTCGAAACACGCTTGTCCTCGCTGTGATAGAGCGAGTGGCAGAGCCAGTTCGCGTCGTCGCGCTCTGTAAAGTCATCCCGCGCGTGCGCGCCCCGGCTTTCATCTCGCGCCTCGGCCACAACAGCGGTCGCCTCAGCGGTCTCAAAAAGGTTTTGTAGCTCAAGACACTCAATGCGTGACGTATTAAAAGCGGATGACCGGTCCGCGAGCGCAACAGCCTCTACCCGCTCTCTGAGAGAAGCAAGCTTCGCTATCCCCTCTCTCATAAACTCTCCAGTTCGGAATACCCCAAAGTGATTCTGCATGATCTCCTGCAGCTCCACACGCAAAGGCGCTACCGACTCGCCGCTGGCGCGGTCATTCAAGGCCTGCAACCGCCCGCTGGCCTCCTCCACGTCAGACTGGCTGGCATCGCGCAAGTCAATACCCTCGCGCAGCGCCTTTTCAATAAACAATCCAGAGGCACGACCAAACACCACCAGGTCTAGCAGCGAATTGCCGCCAAGGCGATTGGCACCGTGTACGGAAACACACGCCACTTCGCCACAGGCGTAAAGGCCGGGAATGACTTGATCATGCCCATCACTATCGACGGTGAGCGCCTGACCATGAACGTTGGTGGGAATGCCTCCCATCATGTAATGGCAGGTCGGTACTACTGGGATCGGCTCTTTTACAGGGTCGACGTGCGCAAACGTTCTACTCAGTTCGCAAATCCCCGGCAGTCTCGACTCAAGCACTTCTTCTCCAAGATGGTCCAGCTTAAGTTTTACATGGTCACCATTAGGTCCGCAGCCGCGCCCCTCGAGAATCTCCATAATCATCGATCTAGCGACCACGTCGCGACCTGCAAGATCCTTGGCGTTCGGTGCGTACCGCTCCATGAACCGCTCGCCATCCTTATTAATGAGGTAACCACCCTCGCCTCGACACCCTTCGGTCACCAACGTGCCGGCACCGTAAATACCGGTGGGGTGGAATTGCCACATCTCCATATCCTGCGCAGGCACACCGGCTCTCAGTGCCATGCCCATGCCGTCCCCGGAATTGATGTGGGCGTTAGTAGTCGATGCATAAATTCTACCGGCACCGCCCGTCGCAAAGACCGTTGCACTGGATTTCACATAAACAGTTTCACCCGTCTCGATACAGATCGCGATCACACCGACCACGGCACCGTCTTGATTTTTCACCAGATCGACAGCGAACCATTCGTTAAAGAAGACCGTCTCGTTTTTGACGTTGTTTTGATATAGCGTATGCAACAGCGCGTGGCCGGTCCGGTCAGCTGCGGCGCAAGTCCTTGCGGCCTGCCCGCCCTCACCGAAATTTTTAGACTGCCCCCCAAACGGTCGCTGGTAGATCCGCCCCTCTTCTGTCCTGGAGAACGGCAAGCCCATATGCTCAAGCTCAAAAATTGCTTCCGGGCCCACTGAACACATGTATTCAATGGCGTCCTGATCCCCGATGTAATCAGAACCTTTGACCGTATCGTACATATGCCATCGCCAATCATCATCGGGATCAGCGCTCGCTATAGCACAGGTAATGCCGCCTTGGGCTGAGACCGTATGGGATCGTGTTGGAAAAACTTTAGAAATCACCGCTGTCTTGTAGCCAGATTGCGCCAGCTGCAGCGCAGCGCGCATACCGGCTCCGCCTCCACCAACGATGACTCCATCGAATGAAATCGTTCTCATAGTTTTCTCGTTCTGTTAACTACGCGGGTTGTCGCCGCCTATCACAGTGACCACTTATCAGTGATCAGCTCCAGACAATGACCACTACCCAGATCACATACACCACCAATGCCAAAGAAGCGCCCAACTGGCACATCAAGCGAAGCACGTTCCCCGCAACACCCAGCATACGCTCGGTCAGGTAATCAGTAAAAACTGACCACAAACCTATCCAGCTGTGCGCTGCCAAGGACAGTGCAGCCAGTAGCGTGAACACTTTGACCCAAGTTTGGTCGAACAGCTCTCGCCATGAAGTGTAATCAACTGAACTACCTAACTGGAACGCCACGAAAATAAAATAAGCAAGAAGAATTACCGAGGTGACTCGCTGTATCAGCCAATCAGAGAGTCCTGTTCGACTGAAACTGGTAACCGATGTCACCATATCGCCACCCCCCAGAGGGCCGCCGCACCCGCGGCTAGCACAAAAACTACCCGCGCCCCTATCACACCACCGCGCATGGTTTCGCCAATTCCAGCGTCCATCACCAAGTGCTTTACACCCGCCAAGGCGTGATAACTCAGAAATGAGGCGATCAACCACATCACAGCCTTGGCCACGGGCGAACCCAGTACATCTCCCAAAGCCACAAAAGAAGCTTCCGAAGCAAGACTTTGATCCAAGGCCCACAGCAGAAGAAAACTGGAGAAAAACATCGCCACACCCGTGACTCGGTGAGTGATTGAGGCATATGCCGTAACAGGCAGATCGATGGTGCCCAAATCCAAATTAACCGGGCGCTTGTCCCTAGATGTCGGTCTCACATTAACTCTCGAAATAATGTTTTAGATATCGGTACGGTCATCGCTAGTGCCTGGGCAGCCGCGGGCGGAAGTATAAGTGGGCAAGCCATTGAATACAATTTTTGACCCGGAAAAAGCGCGTATCATCGCCTTGCAAATTGACATCACTCGCGGGCGCGATTAGTTTGTCGCCTCTTACTCCATAACCGGCGCAAAGGGACATGTCCGAGAAAAAAGCGACACTCAACATTACAGCCGAAGACGGCTCCCAGCATGGAATTGACTTGGCAGTCCACACTGGCACCTTGGGGCCAGACGTAGTCGACGTCGGCAGCCTGACTGCAAATGGCTACTTCACTTTCGACCCCGGATTCACTTCGACTGCCGCCTGCGAGTCACAAATCACCTTTATCGATGGTGACAACGGCATCTTGCTCCATCGTGGGTATCCAATAGAACAACTCGCGGAGCGCTCAGACTATCTCGAAACGTGCTATCTATTACTGAACGGCGAACTCCCGACTGCTGAGCAAAAGCAAGAATTTGTCGGCATCATGACCCACCACACCATGGTGCATGAGCAAATCAGAACTTTTTTCAACGGCTTTCGTAGAGACGCCCACCCAATGGCCATCATGTGCGGCGTTGTCGGAGCGCTCTCCGCTTTCTACCATGACTCCACTGACATCTCGGATCCATGGCACAGGGAAGTTGCAGCGTTTCGCCTGATCGCAAAAATGCCCACCATTGCGGCTATGAGCTATAAGTTCTCGATCGGCCAGCCGTTTATGTACCCTGACAACAGTCTTGACTACGCCGCAAACTTCCTTCACATGATGTTTGGTAATCCCTGCGAACCAACTAAAGTTTCCCCGACCATCGCGCGCGCGATGGATCGCATATTTCTGCTGCATGCGGACCACGAGCAAAATGCGTCCACATCCACCGTGAGGCTTGCTGGCTCATCTCAAGCCAATCCCTTTGCCTGCATCGCAGCCGGTATCGCCGCGCTGTGGGGACCCTCACACGGAGGTGCTAACGAAGCGGTTGTAAAGATGCTTGAAGAAATCGGCTCGGTAGACCGTATTGACGAGTTCATCACCCGCGCCAAAGACAAGGAGGACCCCTTTAGGCTGATGGGCTTTGGGCACCGGGTTTATAAGAACTTTGATCCGCGCGCAAAAGTGATGAAACAGGCTGCAGATGAAGTACTTGCGGAACTTGGCATTGATGACGAAATGCTCGAGATCGCAAAGCGCCTCGAAGAAATCGCCCTTAAAGATGAATATTTTATTCAGAAGAAGCTGTACCCCAATGTCGACTTCTACTCGGGTATCATTCTCAAGGCACTGGGTATCCCCACTTCGATGTTCACTGTGATCTTTGCAATTGGACGCACTGTGGGGTGGATAGCACATTGGAATGAAATGATTGGCGGCGCTTACCGAATCGGACGACCTAGGCAACTGTATACCGGACAGCCTCAGCGTGACTTTGTACCGCTGGATAAAAGGTAAACCTCGATGATGCCCGGCGCAGTCATTACCGGCTCGGGCTTGTATACGCCAAGGAGCGCCATAAGCAACGAGGAACTCGTCGCCTCATTCAACGCCTGGGTTGACCTTTATAACGCCGAGCATGCTGAGGCCATCGCTCTTGGTGAGTGCGAGCAAAAAATGCATTCATCCGTCGAATTCATTGAAAAAGCTTCGGGGATCAAGAGCCGCTTCGTCATTGACAAAGACGGCATTCTTGACCCCACCAGAATGGTTCCAAACATTCCAGAACGCAGTAACGAATCACCATCTGTCATGTGCGAAATTTCCTGTGCAGCGGCGCATCAGGCTCTGGAACAGGCGCGCATCAACGTTGATGAAATCGATATGGTGATTGTGGCCGCGTCCAATATGCAGCGCGCCTATCCAGCAATGGCAATCGAAGTACAAGCCGCTCTGGGCGCGACCGGATTTGCCTTTGACATGAATGTAGCGTGCTCCTCTGCCACCTTTGGGATCCAGCAGGCCAGCGACGCTGTCCGGTCGGGCAGTGCGCGAAAAGTGTTGATGGTGAACCCCGAGATTTGTACTGGACACCTTAACTTTAGAGACCGAGATTCACATTTTATATTTGGCGACGTTGCGACAGCATTGGTAGTCGAATCGTCGACAGATGTGGAGCAGGGTATAGGTTGGGATATCGTCGACTCACGACTGCAAACACTATTTTCCAATAATATTCGCAACAACTTTGGATTTCTGAATCGAGCAGATGCCGCCGGGGTGAACAGCATCGATAAGCTCTTCGTTCAGGAGGGGAGAAAAGTCTTCAAGGAAGTCTGCCCAGCGGTTGCTGCGCAAATCACCGAGCAACTGGCCAAACTGCGCATCGCACCCGATGATATAAAACGCATTTGGCTACACCAAGCTAATCAAAATATGAATGATTTGATCGCCCGTAAAGTTTTCGGCAGGGCGCCCTCGGAGGCCGAAGCTCCCAAGATTCTAGATCAGTACGCCAACACCTCCTCAGCCGGCTCTATCATCGCTTTTCATCAGCATAGTCACGACCTAAAGGGCGGCGACCTCGCTGTGCTGTGCTCATTTGGCGCAGGCTATAGTATCGGCTCTATTGTGCTGCGCCGTCGCTAACCTTTAGGCATCAACCAGTGCGGTCGAGCACCTCCGATACAGCTGTTAGCAACAGCTGTGTTTGCTCCGGGGTGCCGATCGATATTCGTAACCAATCTGCGATCCGAGGACTATCCCATCTACGCACCAGGATATTCTCTTGCCGTAATGCGTCGAATAGCGCTAGCCCAGATCCAGTGCCCGGGCGAGTAAAAATAAAATTAGCCTGCGAGGGGAGCACCTCAAAGCCCATCCCAAGAAGGCCATCGCTGATGCTCTGCCGACTGTTTATGATGACCTCCGAGGCGTGAGAAGACCATTCCTTATCTTGGATAGCAGCTGTCGCCGCCGCTTGAGCCACGCTGTCCAGAGGGTAAGAATTAAACGAGTCCTTAATGCGATTGAGCCCGTCTATCAGCTCAGGATGGGCAAGAGCGTAACCAACACGCAAGCCTGCAAGACTATGACTTTTGGATAGACTGCGCGTCACAATCAGGTTGTCGTAATGGTGTGTCAGCGGTGCAGCTGTCTCAGCCCCAAATCCGTAATACGCCTCGTCGATGACGATCAAGCGATTACGATCCGCTGTCAAAAGGGACTCAATGTGCGCGCGCGTGATCGAGAGCCCGGTTGGCGCATTGGGATTAGCGAGCACCAGCGCTCCTGGGGTATTCATCAGCAAACCAATATCGACACTGAAATCGTCCCGCAAAGGAGACCGAGTCAATATTGACCCATAGAGCTGGCTCCAGACGGGATAAAAACCGTAAGTGATATCTAAGCTGGTGACGGGTCGGCAAGCAAGGAAAGCCGCCCACAAGTGAGCCAAAACCTCATCAGATCCATTGCCGACAAAAACCTGCTCTATCGGCAAACCCTCCTGCTCCGCTATCGCAGCGCTTAGCAACCTCGCAGTCGGATCAGGATAGCGTCGAAGCTGCTCTCCCGAAATCGCAGAGATGGCAGCCATGACCGTCTCTGAGGGCGGCAACGCATGCTCATTGGTATTGAGCTTTAAGAAAGACTGCGCGACCGCTTGCTCACCCGGAACATATGGATTCAAAGTAGAGACACTGTCTATCCAAAAACGACTCATAGAAGAATTCCGACGTTGCCGTGCACATGCTAACCGCCGCCGCCGCCAATGTCAGCGGGGTTATCCAAAGTCAGAGCCTGAGAAAATCTAATCTCCGAAGTCAGGATCAGCGCACCTGGAAGCGGGAAAAACCAATCTAAAACAACTTCCCTCGCCCGGCTGGCTTTCAACGAACAGCTTCGCCTCGTGAGATACCGCTACGTGCTTGACAATCGCTAGGCCTAGCCCGGTACCGCCAACCTGCTGGCTCCGACTCTTGTCCACTCGGTAGAACCGCTCTGTAAGTCGCGGAATATGTTTCGCTGCAATTCCGAGCCCCTCATCCTCCACCGTCAGGACCGGCCCAACAGCAGAGTCCAACCACTTAACACTTACCGGACCTGTGGCACTATATTTCAGCGCGTTAACAACTAAGTTACTAATTGCGCTGCGTAACTCGCGCTCATCACCAAGGAGCCGTTTCACTGAAATTAATTGCAATGCAATGTCACGATCTGGCCATGCAAAGCGCAGCTCCTCCGCCACCGTCGAGAGTAGAGCACACACATCTACCAGATTCTCCTTGCGCTCCCCCTCCACCGTCTCGATTTGAGCCAACCACAATAAGTCGGCAATTAAATTCTCCATTCGAGCTACCTGCGTCGCCATAGAGGCGAGCGGTTTTTGTAGGGTGGCATTGAGCTCCGAAACCAATGAAGGCAAGGTCTCGATATACCCCTTTATGACAGTAAGGGGCGTGCGCAACTCATGTGACACGTTCCCTACAAAGTCACGACGCATACGCTCTAGCTTGTCCTGCTCAGAAACGTCTCTAATAAAAACGAGCCGGTCGCTGGCCCCGAAGCGCGAAAACTCAAATTGGAGACAGTACTCAGGGTCGCGACCCGGCCTGAGCCTTAGCGGCTTTTGGAAATTTTCTTCCCGCATGTATTTGGTGAGGGCCTTTTTAGGGAACAAACTTGAGAGAAGCTTACCCTCCTCTTTCGCTAATTCTACATCCAACAAATGTTCCGCCGCGCCATTACACCAGAGCAATTCACTGCGAGAATTGATAATCATCGCGGCCTCTCGCAGCGAGCCGATAGAGTCATCGCGATCAGCATGAGAAGCCGGCGCGGCGCTTTCACGAGCTAATCCCCGGCTTCTCAGGAGGTAGACATCCCTGAGTATCCCGCGGACAGCCGCATCACCCAACGGCGGCATTTCATCTGGATTGGCAAACCAGCGATAGAGGCGAGACAACTGCCACCCCCACAAGCTCAGCAACATTAGCAGGGCGACGGCCGCCCCTATATAAGGATTTCCAATGGCCATCCAGCACGCCACGCCCACCGCCACTGACAGTAAGACACGACGGAATTCCAGCGCGAGGAGGCCCGTGTTGGTCACGACACCACTAGATCTCTGGGAGAAAATCGATAGCCTGTTCCACGCACAGTCTGGATTAAGTCACTGTACGCAGGATCCACCTGCTGAATTACCTTTCGTAAAC
>Ga0315315_10005223_pt1 | contig 11979 bp, 10 predicted proteins | sample M140m3416metaG_FD_203699 | JGI IMG/M metagenome (GOLD analysis project Ga0315315, IMG submission 203699) | Ammonia-oxidizing marine archaeal communities from Monterey Bay, California, United States - M1 40m 3416 | ecosystem: Environmental > Aquatic > Marine > Intertidal zone | place: USA...
AAAAATCCCATGGACATAAATTGAGCATCGTATTTTTCTAAAGGAGAAATTGCTTTTCCATCTTCACTTTTTGGTTTTTCTTTTAAATTTATTAATTTTGGAAGAGAAGGACCATAAACATCGGCATCAAGTAATCCTATTTTTAACCCTAAATTTTGAAGGGCAAAAGCAATGTTAATTGCAACAGTAGATTTTCCAACCCCACCTTTGGCACTTGAAACAAGGATTACAGATTTGGTTCCATTGATTGGAGTTTTAACAAATTGTTTTGGTGGCGGTTTTTGGCTCATCTTTTTTAAATATTAAACAGTTTAGACATAATATCGCTCCTACATAACTTGTTTTTACAGCAAAAGTCACTATATAAAGTGTCATGAGTTTCAAAGATAAAATCCTAAAAAATCAATCCCCTTGGGGAACAACTCCTCCAGGTGGTGGTGGGCAAATGCCAGGCGGAAACGGATCAGGTTCTAGACAGGATCCACCCAATCTAGATGACATAATTAAAAACTTTCAAAAAACTATAAATAAATTTTCAGGTGGAAAATCTGGAGGTTCAAGACCAATTATAATTGGTCTTTTAATTATTTTAGGACTTTATGTAGCAAGTGGTCTTTATAGAGTATTACCAGATGAGCAAGGTGTGGTTTTAAGATTTGGAAAATTTGTAAACACAACTCAACCAGGATTACATTATCATTTGCCAATGCCAATAGAGAGAGTGCTAACTCCAAAGGTAACAAAAGTTAATCGAGTCGATGTTGGTTTTAGACCTGCTAGTGATAGTGGAAGATCATCTGGAGTTGGAAATGTGCCTGAAGAAAGTTTAATGCTAACAGGAGATGAAAATATCGTCGATATTAACTACTCAGTTTTTTGGGTTATAAAAGATGCAGGAAAATTTTTATTTAATATTCAAAGTCCAGTTGAAACAGTTAAAGCAACTTCAGAAACAGCAATGAGAGAAGTAATAGCAAAAAATAATATTCAAACTATTTTAACAGAAGGAAGAGCAAACATCGAAGTAGAGGTACAAGAAATTACTCAAATGATTTTAGATGAATACGAGTCAGGAATTCAAATTACTCAAGTACAAACCCAACAAGCTGACCCGCCTGAACAAGTTATTGATGCGTTCAGAGATGTACAGGCCGCAAGAGCGGATAGAGAAAGATCGAAGAACGAAGCAGAGGGTTATGCTAATGATGTAATTCCGAGAGCGAGAGGGGAAGCGGAACAAGTTTTACAACAGGCTGAAGCTTATAAAAAAGAAGTTGTTGCAAAAGCCGAAGGTGAAGCAAGCAGGTTTTTAGCAATTTACAATGAATATAAAAACGCAAAACAAGTAACCCAAGAAAGAATGTACTTAGAAACAATGGAAAAAGTTTTAGCTGATATTGATAAAGTTATTATAGACAAAAATTCTGGCTCAGGTGTTGTTCCTTATTTACCTTTACCAGAACTAAAAAAATCAGGGAGCAATAATTAATGAAAGGCGTTAAACTTATAATTCCAGCAATAGTTTTAATAGTAGTTGTATTATTTCAATCTTTATTTATTGTACAAGAAATTAGTCAAGCAATTGTTCTTCAATTTGGTGACCCAAAAAAAATTATAACTAAAGCTGGATTAAACTTTAAACTACCATTTATCCAAAACGTAGTTTTCTTAGATAAAAGAATTCTAAATTTAGATAATGAACCTCAAGAAGTTATTGCAGCTGATCAAAAACGTTTAATAGTAGATGCTATCGCTAGATTTAAGATTGTAGATCCGCTTAAGTTTTACATTTCAGTAGGAAATGAAAGAGTTGCAAGATCAAGATTATCAACAATTATTAATTCAAGAATAAGAGGTGTATTAGGTACTCAAGAACTAGCAACACTTTTGTCAACAGATAGAACAAAACAAATGTCAATTATTCAAAATGATGTAAATACAGAAGCTAAAAATTTTGGAATAGAAATTGTTGATGTAAGAATAAAGAGAGCTGACTTACCTCCTGCTAATAGTGAAGCGATTTATAAAAGAATGCAGACAGAAAGAGAAAGAGAAGCAAAAGAATTTAGAGCTCAAGGAGCAGAGATAGCTCAAAAAATTAGATCTACAGCTGATAAGGATGTAACTGTAATTTTAGCGGAAGCTAATAAAAAATCTGAAATTATGAAAGGTGAAGGAGATGGAGAAAGAAATAAAATTTTTGCCAATGCCTTTGGAAGAGACCCTCAGTTTTTTGCATTCTACAGAGCGATGCAAGCATATGAAAAAGCCCTAATTGGTGGAGAGACGTCTTTAGTTTTATCACCTGACAGCGAATTTTTTAAATTTTTTGGCAAGGCTATGAAGCCAGCTAGATAATTAATAGTAAACTTGTGAATGAATTTATTATCGCAATTGGATTATTGTTTTTTATCGAAGGCCTTTTGCTTGCTATTTTACCGTCAAGAATTAAAAATATGTTAGAGTTGATCAAAAATACTCCAGAAAATAAATTAAGATCATTTGGACTGTTTTTTTTGATTATAGGTTTTTTAATAATTTGGTATATTAAAAATTAAATGAGCTCTTTAAAAAAAATATTTTTATTATTAATTTTTTTAAACTTTTCAGTTATTAACGCTTATGCAGTTCCAGATTCTTTTGCAAATTTAGCTGAAAAGTTAATGCCATCAGTGGTCAATATCTCAACTACTCAAACTGTTAAAACAACCACAAACCAATTTCCTTTTCAATTTCCTCCAGGATCACCCTTCGGTGAGATGTTCAAAGATTTTGAAAGACCTACCGAAAGACAAGCCTCTGCTTTAGGATCTGGATTTATAATTAAAGAGGATGGAATTGTAATTACTAATAATCATGTAATCGCTAATGCTGAAGATATTCTGGTGAAGGTTGGAGAAAAAGAATACAAAGCAAAATTAGTTGGTGCTGATCCGTACATGGACATCGCTGTTTTAAAAATGGAGACCAAAGACAAATTTAAAACTGTAAGATTTGGAGACTCTGACACAGCACGAGTTGGAGATTGGGCTGTAGCTATTGGTAATCCATTTGGTTTAGGTGGAACAGTTACAGCTGGAATCATTTCTGCAAGAAATAGAGATATTAATTTAACAAGATATGATGATTTTATTCAAACAGACGCATCTATTAACCAAGGAAATTCTGGCGGTCCTTTATTTAATCTTAAAGGTGAAGTGATTGGAATAAATACTGCGATTATAGCACCAGGACAATCAGGATCAATTGGAATTGGTTTTGCCATACCAGCTAATGCTGCATCAAATGTAATAGACCAATTAATTGAGTTTGGTGAAACAAAAAGAGGATGGCTAGGTGTTAGAATTCAAGAGGTCACAAAAGAAATTGCTGAAGTTGAAAAATTAAAAAAACCAGCAGGTGCATTAGTTGCAAGTGTCGGACAAAATAGTCCAGCAGACAAAGCAGGTATAAAAGCAGGAGACATCATATTAGAATTTGATGGTAAGAAAATTGACACAATGAGAACTCTTCCAAAAGTAGTTGCTAATACTAAAGTTGGAAAAAGCGTTGATCTAAAAGTTTGGAGAAATAAAAAATCAATCACAAAAAGATTAACTTTAGGAAGATTAGAGTCTTCAGAGGAATTTAAAGAGAAGAAAACTAAAGTTGTTAAAAAAGAAAAAGAAATTGAAACTTTAAAAATCACAGTAAGAGATACAACAAGCGAAGATATTGCCTCAAGAAATTTAACAAAGAATACAAAGGGAGTTGTAATAGTTGACATTGCTAATCGAAGCCCTTTAACAAATCTTTTAAGCGTTAATGACATTATAATTGAAGTGCAAAAAAATCCTGTAAAAAATTCTATAGATCTTAATAAATTAGTTGATGGAATTTTTAAAAAAGGTGAAAAAACTTTATTGTTAACAATAATTAATAATAATAATCGAAGAAGATATCTTGGTGTTAAAATAAATTAATTTTGTCAAAAAAAATAATTCTCTTAGCAGGACCGACAGCTTCAGGAAAATCAAAATTAGCAATTCATTTAGCAAAAAAATTGAATGGAGAAATTATAAATGCTGATAGCATGCAAATATACAAAGAATTTTCAATTTTATCTTCAAGGCCAAATAAATCTGAAACAAAAAAAATAAAACATCATTTATACGGCGTAGTTTCAGCTAAAAGATATTTCTCAGCAGGTGATTGGCTTAAAGAAGTAAAAAAAAAAGTAAATTTATGCTGCAAGAAAAAAAAAATTCCAATAATTGTTGGAGGAACCGGTTTATATTTCAACACTATAACAAAAGGGATAAGTAAAATTCCAGATATTGATATTAAAACAAGAAATAAAGTAAGAGTTTTATTTAAAAAACTTGGTGCTAAAAAATTTTATAATAAACTTTTAAAACTAGATCCAAAAGTTAAGAATAGAATTTTTCCAAAAGACTCTCAACGCGCACAAAGAGCATATGAGGTAAAACTTAAAACTAAAAAATCTTTATTTGATTGGTTTTCTAACACAAAATCTGACTTTTCAAATTTTGATTTAAAAAAGATTTTCATCGATATTCCAAGATCGGATTTAATTCCAAAAATTTTAAAGAGAACTGAACTTATGTTTAAAGAAAACTGCCTCGCCGAAGTAAAAAGATTTAACAAATTAAAGTCGAATAAGAATTTATCTGCTAATAAATTGATAGGAGTTCAAGAAATTAATCAATTTATCAAAAAAAGTATCTCATTAGATGAGTGTAAAGAGCTAATTAATATTAAGACGAGACAGTATGCCAAAAGACAAAATACATGGGCTCGAGGTCACATGAAGAATTGGAATAAGCTATATTCTAAAAATTTCTCTATTCTTTTGAAAAAAACATTAAAAGTTACAAGCTAAAACTTGACGGTTGGCATTTCTAGGCTAGATTGTATGTATGCCAAAATTATTAAGCGGAGCAGAAATAGTATTTAAAGCACTGGAAGACCAAAAAGTTGAATACATTTTTGGTTATCCTGGAGGAGCGGTACTACCAATCTATGATGAATTAAAAAATCATAAAACAATTAAACATATTTTAGCAAGACATGAACAAGGAGCAGGGCATGCTGCAGAAGGTTACGCTAGATCAAGTGGCAAGCCCGGAGTTTTATTAGTTACGTCCGGTCCTGGCGCAACAAATGCAGTCACAGCATTAACAGATGCCTATATGGACTCAATCCCAGTAGTTTGTATTTCAGGACAAGTCCCAACACATTTAATTGGAACTGATGCATTTCAAGAGTGTGACACAACAGGAATAACAAGACCATGCACCAAACATAATTGGTTGGTGAAAGATGTTAATGATTTGGCGGATATCATGAACCAGGCTTTTAAAATTGCAACAACAGGTCGACCTGGACCCGTGTTAGTAGATATTCCTAAAGATATTCAATTTAACAAAGGTATTTACAAAGTAAGTAAAAATAAATTAGAAAAAAAATTAAATGGTACGCTTTCAAATAAGATAAATTTAAAAGATGTAGATAATTTTATTGAGATGATAAAAAAATCATCAAAACCAATTTTCTATACAGGTGGCGGAGTAATAAATTCAGGCCCGAAAGCGAGTGAACTTTTGAGGGAACTAGTTTCATTAACTGGTTTTCCTATTACTTCCACTTTACAAGGTTTAGGAGCATATCCCGGTAGTGATCCTCAATTTTTAGGAATGCTTGGTATGCATGGAACTTACGAGGCTAATAATGCTATGCACGATTGTGATTTGATGATTAATATTGGAGCTAGGTTTGATGACAGAATAACTGGAAAAATAGATGAGTTTTCTCCAAAATCAAAAAAAATTCATATTGATATCGATCCATCTTCAATAGGAAAAAATGTAAAAGTAGACTTAGCTATCACAAGCGATGTTAGTGAATTGCTAAAAGCTGTGATTAAAAGATTCAAAGATAAAAATAAAAACTTCATAACCTCAAACAAACAAAAAACAGCAAAATGGTGGAGTCAAATTGATAAATGGAGAGAAAAAAAATCCTTAAATTTTATCAATAGCAAAGAAACTATCAAACCTCAGCATGCTGTACAGAGACTTTATGAGTTAACTAAAGATCAAGATACTTTTATCACAACAGAAGTTGGACAACATCAAATGTGGGCTGCACAACATTATAAGTTTAACAAACCTAATAGATGGATGACCTCTGGAGGTCTAGGAACTATGGGCTATGGTTTACCCGCAGCAATAGGCGTTCAAATAGCTCATCCCAAAAAACTTGTAGTAGATATTGCCGGTGAAGCATCAATCCTTATGAACATTCAAGAAATGTCTACTGCAATTCAATACAGATTACCTGTTAAGATTTTTATTTTAAATAATGAGTACATGGGAATGGTACGACAATGGCAAGAATTGCTACATGATAAAAATTACTCCGAAAGTTATACAGAAGCTTTACCAGATTTTGTTAAGTTAGCCGAAGCTTACGGGGCTGTTGGGATTAGAGCAAAAACTCCAGATGAATTAGATGAAAAGATAAAAGAAATGATTAATACAGATAAACCCGTAATTTTCGATTGCGTGGTTGATAAAGCAGAGAATTGTTATCCGATGATACCATCTGGAAAACCTCATAATCAAATGCTTCTTGGACCAGAGGATGAAAAAGAAGAAGTTTCAGATGAAGGAAAAACCTTAGTTTAATGTCTAAATCTAAATCAGCTTACAGCCAACCAACAAAATTTGGAAAAGAGGATTATCATATCATTGTTGTTTGGGTGGATAATGAAGCTGGAGTGCTTGCCAGAGTCATTGGTCTATTTTCAGGCAGAGGCTACAACATTGAGTCTTTAGCAGTAGCTGAGATTGATAAAAAAAAACATTTATCAAGAATTACAATTGTTACAAAAGGGACTCCTGAAGTAATTAAGCAGATAAAACTACAGCTTGGAAAATTAATTCCAGTACACAAAGTTGCAGATTTTTCTAGAAATGATCCAAAAATTTTATTTAAAGAACTTGCTTTGCTCAAAATAGTTGGAGCAACAAAAAAACTGGATAAAGCAAAGAAATTATGCAAAAAACATAATGGAATAATCTTAGATAAAACAAAAAAGTCTTTTGTTATTCAAGTAACTGCATTAAGAAGAGACATTGATAAATTAGTTGTAACTTTGAAACCTCTTGGACTTATTAGCGTCTCAAGAACTGGTGCAGTTGCGATGACAAAAGGTGAAGAAGTTTTTACACAATAGGAGAAAAGATGAAAACATTTTATGAAAAAGACGCAGACGTAAATCTAATAAAAAATAAAAAAGTAGCAATTTTCGGTTACGGCAGCCAGGGACATGCTCATGCACTTAATTTAAAAGACAGCGGTGTAAAAGAAGTTGTTGTAGCTTTAAGAGAAGGGTCCTCAAGTATAAAAAAAGCTGAGAGTGAAGGTTTAAAAGTTATGTCACTTTCAGATGCTGCAGCTTGGGCCGATGTTGTAATGATGTTAACTCCGGATGAACTTCAGTCGGAAATTTACAAAAATCACATTGAGCAAAGAATGAAAGAAGGAACAAGTTTAGCATTTGCTCATGGTTTAAATATTCATTTTGATTTAATTAATGCTAGAAAAGACTTAGATGTTTTTATGGTTGCGCCTAAAGGTCCAGGTCATACTGTTAGAAGTGAGTACCAAAAAGGTGGAGGGGTGCCGTGCCTAATGGCGGTGCACAAAGATAGCTCAGGTAAAGCTAGAGATCTGGCGTTGTCTTATGCTTCAGCAATCGGTGGAGGAAAATCTGGGATTATTGAAACTACTTTTAAAGATGAATGCGAAACAGATTTATTTGGTGAACAAACAGTGCTTTGTGGAGGTCTGGTTGAATTAATAAAAAATGGTTTTGAAACTTTAACCGAAGCAGGCTATCCACCAGAGATGGCATATTTCGAAACTTTGCATGAAGTGAAATTAATTGTCGATTTAATTTATGAAGGAGGAATTGCTAATATGAATTACTCTATTTCAAATACTGCTGAATATGGTGAGTATGTATCTGGTAAAAAAATTGTAGATAATAAGACTAAGGATAAAATGAAAGAAGTTCTTAAAGACATTCAATCAGGCAAGTTTACTAAACAGTGGATGGATGAGCATAAATCAGGTCAAAAAAACTTCCTTAAAATGAGAGAGGATTTGGCCAAACATCCTATTGAAAAAGTGGGTAAAGAGCTTCGTGCAATGATGCCGTGGATTGGAAAAAATAAATTGGTTGATAAAGACAAAAATTAACCCAATCTGATTTCAAAATCATACTTAAAAAAAGTATTATTATTTGCAAATTCTATCTTTGATTGTATTATAAGAAGCTTTTGAATTATCAAAAGTTTTTAATATGAGTGATAAAAATAGAATTATAATTTTTGATACGACCATGCGTGATGGAGAACAGTCACCTGGTGCATCTATGAGTTTAGAGGAAAAATTACAAATTTCTAGGGTGTTTGATGAGTTAGGTGTTGATGTAATCGAAGCTGGTTTTCCAATAGCTTCACCAGGAGATTTTGAAGCTGTAACTGAAATTAGCAAAACTTTAAAAAAATCTATACCTGCGGGTTTAGCTCGAGCAACCAAGAAAGATATTGATGCATGTCATGAAGCCTTAAAGCATGCAAAAAATTTTAGACTTCATACCTTTATTTCTACAAGCCCATTACACATGAAGCATAAGTTAAATAAATCTCCTGAAGAAGTTTTAGGTGCAATTAAAGAAAGTGTTACTTATGCTAGAAAATTTACTGATGACGTTGAGTGGTCTTGTGAAGACGGAACACGAACGGATATGGATTACATGTGTAAGACTGTCGAACTTGCAATAAAATGTGGTGCTAAAACAATAAATATTCCGGATACAGTTGGATATACTGTGCCATCTGAATTTAAAAAAATTATTGAAACATTATTAAATAAAGTTCCAAATATTGATAAAGCTATTCTTTCTACACACTGTCACAATGATTTAGGTTTAGCAGTAGCAAATTCATTAGCAGGAGTTATGGCTGGCGCAAGACAAATTGAATGTACTATAAATGGAATAGGTGAAAGAGCTGGTAACGCTGCACTTGAAGAAGTTGTAATGGCTATGAGAACAAGACATGACTTAATACCATACTCAACAAATATAAATACAAAATTATTAAGTAAGGCATCAAAAGTAGTTTCAAATGCTACAGGTTTTCCTGTTCAATTTAATAAAGCTATTGTTGGAAAAAATGCTTTTGCTCATGAGTCAGGAATTCATCAGGATGGAATGTTAAAAAATAGAAACACTTATGAAATTATGACACCAGAAAGTGTAGGAGTAAAAAAAACTTCACTTGTAATGGGAAAACACTCTGGACGACATGCATTTAGAGATAAGTTATCTGACATGGGTTATGTAGATGTGACAGATGATATTATCGATACTGCTTTTGGAAAATTTAAAATTCTAGCTGATAAAAAGAAACATATTTATGATGAGGACATAGCTGCAATAATTGATGACAGTTTAGTGACAGAAGATAATGTAATTAAATTAAAATCATTAAAAGTTTTTGCTGGCACAGGGGAACCACAAAAAGCAGAAATGACTTTAGAAGTTTATGGTGAAATCAAAAGTGCAAACGAGACAGGCGATGGACCAGTAGATGCAATATTTAAGTGCATAAAAAATCTTTACCCTCATGATGTTAAACTTTTATTATATAATGTTCATGCGGTTACAGAAGGAACTGATGCACAAGCGACAGTAAGTGTTAGAATAGAGGAAAAAGGAAAAACTACTGTCGGGCAAGCTGCTGATACAGATACATTGGTAGCATCTGCAAATGCGTATTTAAGTGCATTAAATAAATTAATTATTAAAAGAGAAAAAACAGCGCCAGATCAAACGATAAGCGCTCAAAATTAGAAAGGAAATATGTTTAAAGGTTTAACAGGTTTATCATCATTATGGTCACAAGATATGGCAATCGACCTAGGCACAGCAAATACTTTAGTAGTTCTAAAAGATCAAGGAGTAGTTTTAAATGAGCCATCTGTTGTTGCCGTAATAGAAGATGGAGGCAGAAAATCTGTGTTGGCTGTAGGTGATGAAGCTAAAACAATGTTAGGAAGAACGCCAGGAAATATCTCAGCAATAAGACCCTTAAAAGATGGTGTAATCGCTGACTTTGTTGTAACTGAGGAAATGATTAAACACTTTATAAAAAAGGTGCATAAAAAAAACGCATTTGCTAATCCAAGAATTTTAATTTGTGTTCCAACAGGATCTACGCCGGTTGAAAGAAAAGCAATTCAAGATTCTGCACTAGCTGCAGGAGCAAGAAAAGTTCAGTTAATTGAAGAACCTATAGCAGCTGCAATAGGAGCAGGGCTACCAATTTCAGAAGCTACCGGTTCAATGGTTGTCGATATAGGTGGTGGTACTACTGAAATAGCCGTCATGTCATTAGGCGGTGTTGTTTATTCAAAATCTTTAAGAGTTGCAGGAGATGCATTGGATCAATCAATTATTGCTTACATGAGAAAAAAGATGAATCTAATGATAGGTGACTCAACTGCAGAAAAAATTAAAAAAGAAATTGGTACAGCAATACCTTCTTCAAGTAACACTTTTTTAATGAAGGGTAGAGATATTAGATCAGGGACACCAAAAGAGATAGAACTTACAGAAAAAGATGCTTGTGAAGCAATTATGCCAATTTTAAATCAGATTTTAGGAGGCATTAAAGAAGCTTTAGAGAATACTCCGCCAGAACTATCAGCAGATTTAATTGATATGGGATTAGTACTCACAGGAGGTGGGGCTCTGTTAAAAAATATTGATAAATTAATTTCTCAAGATACAGGTTTACCAGTAACAATAGCCGATGATCCTTTGTCATGCGTTGCTATTGGCACCGGAAGAGCCTTAGAAAATGAAGAATTGTTTTCTACTATGCTATCGGAATATTAATTTATTTTTGAATGAATAAATGTCAGTCAGTAGAGATGATTTTAGTATTGCTTTTCGTTCCGCTCTTTTACAAAGAGGAGCAACTCATAAATTTTCAATTTTTTCCCTTATAATTGTAGCATTAGTAATTTTCTTTTTAGACGTTTATGGATTCACTGTAGTCAAAACAGCTAGAAGCTTTATTAACGATATTGTGTATAGAGTAACTTATTTGGCTTCTGCCCCAACCAGAATATTCCCAGGTATAAATGAAGGGATAGCAAGTCATTTTAACTTAAAAAAAGAAAATGAAAAATTAAGAGAAGTCATAGAGCGATATAAGGCGCAAGATTTAAATTTAGAGTACATATCTAATGAAAATAAAAATTTAAAAAAAGTTTTAGATACAGAAGATATACAAAGTGTTTCAAATGTAGTCTTAGCTAAAGTCCTAGTAGATCGTAATAGCCCGTTTTTAAAATCAATAATCATCAATAAAGGAAGCAAAGAGGGCATTATAAAAGGAATGCCAGTTACACAAAATAAATATTTGGTTGGACGTATAGTTGAAACAAACTATTTATCTTCAAGAGTATTATTACTTAATGACTTGAATAGTAGAATTCCAGTGACATTCGATGAAAAAAGCACCCAAGCGATATTAACTGGAGGGGGAACGAGAAAACCGACACTATTATACTTACCCGAAGATTATCAATTTATAGAAGATGTGACAGTATTTGCTTCTGGAAAAGATGGGATCTTTAATGCTGGTACACCAATTGGCAAAACAAAAGATAATGGTGAAGTCGAATTATTTGTCGATCCAAACCAATTATCCTTCGTGACAGTAAATTTAATCAAGCCAAGCAAGGAAGTTTTTTAATGGCTAAAGGAAATATAATACATAAATTATTTGCAGCTGGCCCTTTATTTTTATTATATTACTTATCAATAAGTGAAGTTGATACAAATTTAGAAAAATTGTTTGAAGTTTTTTCTTTAAATCTTCAAATCATAATAAT
>Ga0315315_10005226_pt1 | contig 11973 bp, 13 predicted proteins | sample M140m3416metaG_FD_203699 | JGI IMG/M metagenome (GOLD analysis project Ga0315315, IMG submission 203699) | Ammonia-oxidizing marine archaeal communities from Monterey Bay, California, United States - M1 40m 3416 | ecosystem: Environmental > Aquatic > Marine > Intertidal zone | place: USA...
TTTTCTACGTTTTTTCTTTGTACGTTTTCTTCTTTTTCTACGTCTTTTCTTTTTACTTTTTCTTCTTTTAGATTTTCTACGCGATTTTCTTCTACGTCTTTTGGAACTTCTACCGGGCCATCTTTTACCACCTTGTCCATCTCGTACAGCAGAGGCATATTCCGATTTGTCAATTTGTTCAGCATGCTCCTCTGCCTGTGTGGCTTCTTTCACTGATCCATCGGGATTAAAAAAGTCTTTAACGTTTGGGTGTGACATTATAATATTTAATTAGATTTAAATATTATTCTAAAATGAAAAGAATAAAAATATGATAAATAACTTAGTTGGAGTATGCAAGACCTCCCATACCACTCATGACGCGAAGGACATTGTAGTTGGTTGCGTAAACGCGGACCTTGGCGGTTGCGGCACTACCGATGGCAGCAGCGGAAACAACCAATTGAAGGGTTGCGTTATCAATTCTACTGAAGTTACAGGTTCCAGATGGCTGGTGTTCTTCTGGGCGAAGAGCGAATGAATAAACATTGATACCAGTGTCTGGGGAACGAGTGTGATGTTGGAAAGGTTGGACCAAATCGAAGTAGGTACCTTCACGCTCACTGAATCGGTCTTGACCGTTCAATTGAAGTTTTGCGGTAACTACTGGATTTTCACCCCAACAGTGCATTTTCAAGGAAGTTTCAGCAAGAACGAATGCTCCAGCATCAGAAACACCGTTGGTTACACCGGCACGACCCAAATTACCCGAAAGTTCATCAATTTCAACAGAGGCAGAATTTGCGCTGTTAGCATTAGGGTCAGAGAAAAGACCGTGTGCGTTGATAACAGAGGTGTTGGATGCGGCGTTAGAAGCACCGGCCAATTGAACACTGGAACTGAAAGCACGGATACTGTTTGGAAGAGCATCAATTGCGTCAGTGTAGTTAAATGGCTGAGCACCCAAAGCCATGTTAAGAACTTTAGTTTCAACGAAACTATCACAATAACTTACGTTATCGTCAGGTTGGACAACCCAGATCAATTCTTTACATGGATGATTGAAGTTCAATTTGATTTTGTTGGATGAGGATCCGATGGATTCATCACCAGTGAATTGAAGCTGTTCAATCAAGTATTCGTGTGGGTTTTGGGCCATACGTCTACGTTCATCAGTATCCAAAAAGATGTAATCAACGTAAAGGGAAGCAGCAACCAAAGATTTGGAGTAAGCAGCAGTGCATTTTACGTTTTTGCCTGGGGAAGCGGATTCACCAACTTGGGTAACCGCAAACAAGCATTCATCCATAGGACGGATTTCGATGTTAATTTTAACTTCGTGGTATTGCAAAGCAATCAAAGGCAAAGCAAGACCTGGGTTTCTACAGAACCAGAATTGAAGAGGGACATAAAGAGTCGTTTCTGGAAGAGCGTTTCTTGGAGCACATACTGCTTCAGGAACAGCTGCGGCACCACAAGCAGTTGCTACATCAGCAAAGTGTGGGTCAGTCAAGAAAGTAAGTTGCGTGGTGTTACCGATCATTTTGTTGTAACCATCTTCTTGTTCAGAAGTAAGAGTCAATTGGTTCCAGATGTGCATGAAGTCACCATATTGACGGTCGATTCTTTGACCACCAATTTCTACTTCAACCATAGATATCAATTGTTCACCTGGACAATCCAACCATCTTGCGTAAACGTTACCGCCAGCATTATCGTCTTGGTTGATTTCAGGAAGAGTAATTTGTAAGTAAGTTCTGTATGCTAAGTCACCATTTCTGGAAACAGTGCATTGAACACGACGACCGAAATCGGCTTGCCCGTTGAAAGTTTGTTCAATAGATTCCATTGCGAAGTTCGTGTGTCTTCTGTAGGTCACTTTCCAAAAAGTGATTTGGGGATTACCCGTAAGATACACATCTTGTGCACCGTAAGCTACTAGTTGCATTAGACCACCGCCCATTTTATAATATTGCTAAAGAAAAAAAAATTTTGGAAATTTAATTAATTAATTAATTAATTAATTAAGTATAATAAAAACTCATATATTTGTGATATCGAAGTTTTCCTGCATAAACCGTGTTAAATATTCGTCTAAATAAACTTCTTTTTTACCTTCATGGTTCTTTTTGAATATATATAATTCACCTTTTTTTGAAACATTCCACCCGTTTTCTAAAGCTTTGTAAATAAAAGTCATTTTTCTAAATTTTAATTTATCTATAGTTATATTATTAATGTTTGGTCCATCGATATGAATATCACTCATTTAATTATAAATAAGAAAATTTATAATTAAAAATAACATAAACATATATATATTAATGCCAAATTTCAAACCAAAGGCCAGTAAAAAAATATGCATTAATAAAAAGTCTATAGTAACACTGGATAGTAAACATAATGAAAAGATACGGGAATTTTTAGATATTAGCAATAATATATTGCCTCGTTTAAAAAAACAGAAATCTAACTTGAAGAAATTATTAATTAAAAAGAAAGATATTGGTGAAAAACTGGAGATTCAAGATGAAATTTTAAGGATTAGAAAAGAGATTAAAAAAAAGAAGAAAGAGAAGAAAAATTATTATTTATTGAATTCGGATTATATTTTTGAATATTTTGAAAGGAAAAAAAATATTTCAAAAGGAAAATCAAAAAAAACAATAGTATTAAATAAATTTTTCAATAAAAACATCGAAAAAAAGAAAGATAATAAAAAGGAAACAACAAATATAAATAAATATTTGACAAGTATTGATGAAAGTTTTATAGATATTAACAATTATGTTATTGATTATGAAAAATGTAAAAATTGTGATGGGGAATTGATACCCGTCGAATCAGAAGGTTTGATAATATGCAATAAATGTGGGCAATATATGCAATATTTAATAGAACACGAAAAACCTTCTTATAAAGAACCACCTAAAGAAGTATGTTTTTATGCATATAAAAGAATTAATCATTTTCGTGAAATATTGGCTCAATTTCAAGCTAAAGAAACTACACAGATTCCAAAAGAAGTATTGGAGAACATTAAATCTCAAATAAAAAAAGAAAGGATATCATTAAAACAAATAACAAATATTAAAGCTAAAGATATATTAAAAAAATTAGGTTATAATAAATATTATGAACACATACCGTTCATTAAAGATAAATTAGGGATAAAACCACCCGTTATGAGTCCGGAATTAGAAGATACATTATGTAATTTATTTATGGAAATACAAAAACCCTATTCAAATCATTGTCCCGACGACCGTGTTAATTTTTTAAATTATTATTATGTTTTATACAAAATGTGCGAATTGTTGGGGGAGGTTGGGTTTTTGGCTTATTTCCCGATGTTGAAAGATCCAGTGAAAAGAATAGAACAGGATGAAATATGGAAAAAAATTTGTAAGGAGCTTTTATGGGAATTTATCCCTACTATATAGAATCTAATTGTTCTCTTCTATTTACCATAGGATATAATTGTTCATCAAGTTTATATCTTAATAAAGCAGCAAACCCTGCTGTAGAAAAGACAAAACAATGCCATAATGAGTGAAATTTTATATATATATCGTTATACCATTCTTTCCTAGCAATAGAATACATAATTATGGCCGTGATACCACAAGAAAGAAATAAAAAGGATAGACATTTAAACCGCAATAAATATCTCCAAATAGTTCTCCATTTTATCATTATTATAAAAAAACTACATATTGATAAATACCAAGTAATAATTAAATCGCGATTTAAATTTTCCCATAAATAAACTATTAAAACTATATTTTCCACGGCAAAACTTGTTATATAAAATTGTGGTTCTCGAACTCTTGAACCATATAATACGGTTGTAAATATTAAACTTGAGCAAGCATAACCATCTAATAAAGCCCAATTATCATAATCATAATCGCTGGTAAATACTTCATCTTCGGGCAATGAATGATGCGAATGATATAAAAGAGAAAAAGTTACAGCATATATGAATTTTATTAACATAAAAATACTAGCAGCATCTTTGCGTCTTTTCCAACTCCATATAAATACACCCATTGGAAATAAAGCAGTACAATGTGTTGTTAATAACCATGTATCTAACATTATAATAATAATCTTAATATCTTTATGTAATCTATTTAAATACTTTAGTGCAAATTATTTAATGCATTCAATATGGTTTCTCATAATAAATATGATATTCATTTTTTCTCTTTATCGGGTGGTGGATTTTTATTTATCCTTGAGTTATGAAAAATTTAACGAATATGATATTAAAAGAAAGAACTATATAATAAAAAATTTTATAAAATCATATATTTTATATTATATTTCTGTAGCTACAATACCGCTGGTTCCAATGGTATTATTAAATATAGGCGATGTAAATAAATTTTTACACTTCACCGGATTTTTATATTGTTCAAATGATACTGTTGCCTTATTTAAAAATATGAATATGTCGTATTCTACAAAAATCCACCACATAATAAGCACCACTTTATCTACTATAAATATTTTTGTCGATTCATTGAGGGATAATAATATAACAAAATTAATGTCTATATATTGCTTATTGTCTTGTTACCCTTATGAAGTGAATTATTGTTTGGGTATGAGGTTTTTATTGGACAGAACCAAAGAAAAAAAAATGAAAAAATTGGCGTTCATAAAATATTCGTGTTGTTGTTTTATAAATTGGTCCATCCATTCAATATATTTAATTTATAATATAAGAAATTTGAATATTGTTATGGTAGGTTATTATAGTCTTATTGTTTTTATAGTATATGATGATATAGTGTTATTAAAATGGTTGAGAAATTAGATCTTTTCCATCTTTGAAAATCTTCCTCCCCCAAGAGCATTTTGCTCCATGGATTGTTTTTTCAACTGAATACGTTCCTCGTTTGTTATTTTAGGTTTCAAGATTTGAGCCATCATGTCTTTATAGCTTTGTTTCTTCTTCTTCTTCTTCTTCTTCTTCTTTCCATTTACAATAGGTGTTTCAATAGTAGGCATTTGATTAGAGTTGGTATCCATGTTAGTATCCATAATTAGTTATATATAATTAATTATAGATTTTTAATTCAATTTTATTCTTTATCATCTTTGGGCAAGAGAGATTTTAACTTGGGTTTATCATTATTTTTAGATGTAATAATATTATCACCTTCAAATAATTCCTTTTTAATATCCGCGCTTGTAATATTTTCACCAGTTAGCGAGTTTTCGATAGTATTATTTACACCATATAAATTACCTTCTTTATCGATATTTTGTGTTAATTTATTTTTGTTTTCCTTTGCTAATTTGATATTTTCTTCAATGGCCTTTCTTTTGGTTTCCAAAACTCTTTTTTCAAATTCTTGTTTGGCCTTTTCTTCATTCTTATTTTTTTCACTCATTAATTGATTCAATTCTTCTTCCATATATTCAACGCGCCCGGTTTTATATGCTTCTGGATCCCATGGCATCCACATTCCAATCGGTCCCACATATACATTATGATTTGGGTCTACTTCTCGTAATAATTTACATCTTAATTCAGCTTCACCCTGTGTAGCATATACACCTCTAATTTTCAAACCTCTTGTATTTGTTTGAAAATTGTGTGTTGTGTCAAAATCATCTTGTAATCTTTGTTCGTTATTATCAACAAATGTTTTATAATCATTTCGCAATTTTTCAGAATTAAATGAATCCTTCTCACTTTTTAAAAATTCCTCAAAGTCTGTAATTAAATCGTTAAATTCCAAATTATATTTAAACCCCAGAAAACTTAAAAACTGATGATATTTTTCAATGGATTTAGAAAAATCAAAATATTTTAGGAATTCTTGAAAAAAGAACCTATTTTTATCTTCCAATATGTTCTCTGGAGATACAAAAGAAATACAAGCATATTTTTGCCCCGAAATAGGTTTATCCTCGTCCAATAAATCTATATATTTAGGATTTTCATTCCCGTTAGGTAATTTTTGTCGTTCAAAAGCCATAGAAGTCATTTATACTTTATTTTATTTTTAATATTTAAGTTATTTTAAACCTAATTATTTTTTTCTATATAGTTAATATAAATGTCTGGATTAGGTGATATGGTTGACTTAGGCGAATTAGTTCGTCGCGCAGTTAAATATCTTGTTGAAGGTATCATGGTAGCAATTGCCGCTTATGCTATCCCAAAGAAATCGTTAAATGTTGATGAAGTTATGTTGATTGCTCTTACCGCTGCTGCTACATTCAGTATCTTGGATACATACGTACCATCAATGGCTGTAAGTGCCCGATCTGGTGCTGGATTTGGTATAGGTGCTAACTTGGTTGGTTTCCCACGATAAATAAAAAATATTAATTAATAATTATTATTAATATTTTTGACTATATAAATAAATTAATTCTTTTTGTCCTAAGCTATCTTGTCTAACTGTATCTTTACTCATACTATAATCAATAAAGTTGAATCTTTTTTTTAATAGTATAATATCAATTTTAGATTTTATAAAATGCCAACTTTTAGGTCTTAAAGCATCCAAATCATCCACAACTATTTTACCACAATTTGAACCATATGCTTTTAAAGCAAAATCAGCACCTTCTGGTGGAGTGGGTTGTCCATCTTCGTCTTTAGGACCATTCTTCAAAAATTCAAAATCTTTATGTGTTTTTGCATATTCTATAATCTCTCTTTTTACATCTTTCTTTTTCCAAATTTGAAAGCAACATTTTGCCCCCATCTTTGGTTCAAAACAACACGGCTTCATTGGTAAATCTTCATTATAAATCAAATGAAAGTCTAAGTTTAATCTATTTTGAACAGACACCCTTTTAAACGTTCTTGGAACTATAAATGCTATTACTTCAGCATATTCAGCCGATTTATTAAAGAATTTAACAGCCAATGAACTTATTTTCCCAAAAGGTGGATTCCCTATTACAAGATATTTATCCACACCATCTTGATATAAACCAGACATATCCAAGGTTAAATAATCCATTCGCATAATACCCGGATATTTAGGGTCTAAATCAATACCGCGTCTTTTATCTATGGGTAATAATTTATAAAAATTACCTGTTCCGGCTGATGGTTCTATAAACCAATTAAATTCATTGATATTTACTTTATTTTGTAAAGTTTTCCAACATTGTTCTGCTACTTCCATTTTGGTGTAGAATTGGTCCATTAATAATATACTATACATGTTTATTATTAATTCAATTTTATTCAAACATTTTACTTTCATCCATAACTTTCCATTTTAATAGTTCATTCCATAATTTATCACCTTTTTTAGTACGTAAAGCATATTCAAATTTCTTATCTTTATTTTTTTCAACGGTATCTGATGTTATTCTTCCATTTTCTTTAATCGTGCCGTGCGCATATCCTCCATATTGTGGTAATAAATTATATACTTCATTTGCCGGCATTTTGAAATAATGATATTCTCCAAATTCACCAACAGTGTGGTCATAGCATAGAAATAAGTAAAGCTGTATATTGTGGTGTGGTCTCAATTGAACAAAATTAAATTTTGTCCCACTTTCACCACCCAAAGAAACTTTAATTTCAATATATTCTTGGGTTTTTTCACTATATGCATCACCACAACACTTACTTGCCGATATTTTGTTTATATTGAATTTTTTACATATGTGACTTTCTAAAATCGGGGAAGAAGATTGCGATGGAAGTTCCGATTTACATAATATACAACAATGTAATGTATTTACTGCATCCTTAATTTGTTTTTTAATATCATCTTTTGATGGACCTCTTAAACGTTGTATTGCTCTTGTTAATAACATTTTTACTATTGAATTAATAATTTATAATATTAATTCAATTTTATACGTATGAAGGTATATCATCCACATTAAATACTTTCGCTTTCTTCCCTATTTTCTTTCTTGAGCTTAAGAATTTATTAAAAATATTGTCCTTTTCTCTACCAAATTCATTTTCAGGTGTATGGTTATGAACTGTTCTGGCGATCATTTTGTATAATTTAAAATCCGGATATCTCTCTTCACCGTGTTTTTTATATAATATATTTCTTCCTTTATCATCTTCACACCATCTTGCAATGGTTAACGCAATTGGGTCATCTTCTTCTTCAACATCATCAATATCATCGAAAAAATAATCAAATAAAGAACAACCTAATCTACATAAATCAAAACTATAATTTGGTTCTAATCTTGGTTTTTTTTCATTGAAATACGGCTCCGTATTATATTGCGTACTTGCGTCCCCTTTTGGATGAAAACTATCACTCATAAATTTTTTACCACTATGTCCGTAAATAGCTCTACCAAAATCAATTATTTTATAAATTTTTCCAAATGTAGGAACACGGTATAGTTTGTTTTTATATTTATAATTCAAATATTTTTTATCCGTTTTGATATACATTATATTATTTGAATGTAAATCATTATGGGTAAAATTATACATCTTTTCATATACTATTAATGATATACTTACTTGTAATAAACAAGACCTCCATTCGTCTATAGATAATTCATTTTCTTCGTTGTCTAATAATGAATCAAGAGTATTATCCATCTTTTCTAAGCATATAATTTGAACAGGAAAATTGAAAATTTCACCTTTAATATATTCATTACTCATATTTGAACTTGAATATTCTGAAATATCACTATTGGTACAACTTTCTAATGAATTTTCCGACATATCCATTTCTTCATCCGAACATTCCTCGTCTGAAGTATTTGATGAACGTGAAGAACACGCCGATTCTGTTTCTTTTCTACTTTGTAAATTATTACTTACATCCATTTGTAATTCAATAGCTTTTGAATTATGTAATTCCAAGTTTTTTTCTGTTAATTCAAACACATCTCCAAAAATTTCATCGTTTAATTCATTAACGTTTAAGTTAATATCTTCACCATTCTCCAAAGATAATTTCTTACGATGTGTTCTTGAAGCATCAGACAACATTTCTTCGTCTATGTCTTCTGTTTTAAATAATTTATCTATGTTTTCATGGAAATAATTAGAATCATATAAATATTCCAAATCATCGCATATATTTAAAAAATGAGCATTTTTAACACCTAAAAACGAGCCATAAAAATCTAAACCATTTGGAAATTTATGTTTGTGTAAAGCAACACTACTCAAATATGAAAAAAAACTATCCACATAAGCTGAATTATTATAGTCAAGCACTTTTTTTGAAACAATATTATCGTTTAATTTAGGAAGTGTTATTCTCATATCATCTGTAATGTTTGTATATTTACCAACCATATATTTAATCGGGTCTAATAATGGGCTAAATTTAAAAAAAGATTCTCTGGACAATGAATTATTATCTGTATCTTTCAATTCTATAGAAAAATTATTATCATCTATGATTTTTTTAACATTACTAATATTGTATTTATGATTTAAATTAACACTATTATATGTATTTTCATTCAACGAGAAAAACTTTTCATATATAGGTATGTAATTTTGAACTTTATCAAAGCCACAATCTTTCTTAAATTTATTGAAAAGTTTTGTATTATTATTTTTTTTGTAAGATACTACAAACATTAATATAATTAGAATAATTATTTGTTTATTTTGTTTTTTACCTAAAGTTTTATGTTTAAAACACAATTTTAATTTCAAATATAATAATAATATGAATTTGGAATTAAAAAAGTTTGATATGCGAAATATATCATTTAAACCAGGAGAAACACAGGGACCTGTTATCGTATTAATTGGTAGAAGAGATACCGGAAAAAGTTTTTTAGTAAGAGATTTACTATATTATCATCAAGATATTCCAATAGGTACCGTCATTTCAGGAACAGAAGCGGGTAATGGATTTTATGGAGCATTAGTTCCAAAATTATTTATCCATGATGAATATAATTCTGCTATAATTGAAAATATTTTAAAAAGACAAAAAATGGTTTTAAAACAGGTAAAAAAAGAAAAACAGGCTTACGGTAAGAGTAATATAGATGCTCGTGCTTTCGTGATTTTAGATGATTGTTTATATGATAATGGTTGGGCTCGTGAAAAATTAATGCGTCTTCTTTTCATGAATGGAAGGCATTGGAAAATTATGCTTGTAATTACTATGCAATATCCTCTTGGTGTTCCTCCTAATTTGAGAACAAATATAGATTATACATTTATTTTACGCGAACCTTATTTAACAAATAGAAAGCGTATTTATGAAAATTATGCGGGTATGTTTTCTACATTCGAATCCTTCTGTCAAGTCATGGATCAATGCACTGAAAATTATGAATGTTTAGTTATATCTAATAACGCAAAATCAAATAAATTAGAAGACCAAATATTTTGGTATAAGGCTTCGTCGCACAATGATTTCAAATTAGGTTCTAAAGAATTTTGGGAATTATCAAAAGATTTGGGATCCGATGATGAAGAAGAAGGATATGACCCAAACGCGTTTAATAGTAAAAAAGGTCCCCGAATTAATGTTAAAAAAAATAGTGGTTGGTAATATATTAAATCTAACTTTAATATATTATGAGTTCAAGAAAATCAAAAGCATCGCAAAAATCACGAAAAGTAAAATCAAAATCAAGAAAATCAAAAGCATCACAAAAATCTCGTCAAAGCAGAAAACAAAGCAAAAGGTTAGGACGAGAAATTGAATTATCAAAAGAAATGAGTAAAAGAATGTCCAAGAAAACGCCAATGATTGCTTCTTCACACGGTATTAATTTATTGAAGCGAAGCAAGCGTAATATGTCTAAGGGAAGACCATTAGCGTCCGCAAGAGATTTTTTATTAGCAACAAGTATATTAACTGCTGCTTTAAGTCCATATGACCCGCACCCTATGGCCAAAAAAAGTCAAATAGCACCAGATACTCAAGTCCATTTGGATTGGCATAAAGGTCAATTTCCAGATAAACAATTAACATCCAAACAATATAAGAAACTTATGAAAAGAAGTAAAAAAGGAAAAAAATTAGCAACTATACAAGAAGGTGGTAAATGGTCATTGAAATATAAAAGAAAGATTAATTGTAAAAGACCAAAAGGGTTCTCTCAAAAACAATATTGTAAAAGAATTTCAAAGAAGAAAAAGAAGAGACGTACAAAGAAAAACCGAAAAAAAAGAACTAAAAAAAGACGAAGAAAATAATAACATGATAATGTAATAATGCCTTTACCTTATCATGCAGGAAAAGCAAAATTGGCGAAAACAATATCAAAAATGGTATATAAGAAAGCAGAAGAAAATCCATCTATAAAAAATTATGCCGAACCTTTTAGTGGAATGGCGCGCGTAGGAATTCAAGTTATGGAGGATGATAAAAATAAAGTATTTAAGAAATATATTTTTAGCGATGTTAATCCAACAATAACTGTATTATTTAAAGCATTAAAGAAAGGTTGGTTACCAAAAACAGGTGCGATTACTCAAAAAAAATGGGAAAGTTATAAGAAAAATAAAAAACCCTCTGCTCAAAAATCATTTGTGGGTTATACATTGGGATTCGGTGGTCAATATTTGGGCGGTTCTAAACCCTGTGCTAATAAACACTCTGTTAAAACACATAGTGTAACAGATTGGACTGAGATTATGTTGAAAAGAAAAAAGAAATATTTGAAAGGATTGCAACCATATTTTAAAAGTTCAAAGTTCATGTACAAAGAAAAAAGTGTATTTGATTTGGATTATAAAAATACTATTATATATTGCGATCCTCCTTATGTCGCTACAGCTTTCAGGGCAAAGAAAATATGGGATAAAGATAAGGAAAAGAAATTATGGGATACTATAAAAAAATGGTTAGAACCTTCCAAAAATAACATAGTCATTTTATCGAATAGTAAAAGAACAAACAAAACGAAAGGTTTGAGGGTGAAAAAAATATACGAGGATGATGTTGAGTATGGTAGTTGGAAAAAGAATTGGAAAAAAAGAAAGGAAATGATATTTGAGGTAGTTAATACGAGTGGTAGAAAGACGCGTAAGAAACA
>Ga0315315_10005227_pt1 | contig 11972 bp, 9 predicted proteins | sample M140m3416metaG_FD_203699 | JGI IMG/M metagenome (GOLD analysis project Ga0315315, IMG submission 203699) | Ammonia-oxidizing marine archaeal communities from Monterey Bay, California, United States - M1 40m 3416 | ecosystem: Environmental > Aquatic > Marine > Intertidal zone | place: USA...
GGGTTCGAGTCCCTCCACCGCTATTTTCCATTAGCGTTTTTGAAGTGCTCTATAGTTTTCTGCCGGTCGTGCTTGCGAGCCACCTGTGGACTGTTTCCGAATCCATGAGCGTTCGCCCTCAGTGGGATGATAACGCTGGTGCAGGCGAATGCTTCAATCGCCCATCAGAAACTCAAGTGCCTCTGGCATCCAGCCACTGTCCCAGCGATGCTCGCGGTACGCTTCCATGACGTAGCGATGAGGGATCCGCTGCTGAACCATGAGGTTGTGAATCTGTGCTCCTCCGAGTGCCCGTGGATGACCATCACGACTGAAATAGAACAGTCTTACCTCATCTCCCAGTGCGTTGCCTCGGGTCTTCAGTAATGTGGAAATTCGGAACTTCTCAAAGTTTGCGTTGCTGCCGAAATTGCTGCGAATTCGTTTCTCCCGATCTTCGTAATTGCGGAACGGGCCCATGTCGATGCGAATCCCGGGATCCCAACCGACAGCCTTGTGAAACGTATCCGGGTGACGCAAAAGCAGAGTCATCGCGCCCCAACCGGATTTACTAAAGCCGATCAATAACCGTCCTTTCCGATCGTTGCGCACTGGGTAGTTCTTTTCCAGAAAAGGAATCACCGTTTTTAAAAGGTGGCTCTCGTCCAGCTTGGCGGGATTCTGGTCATGGTCGGCAAACCACGGCTTCGTTGAGAATGCCGGGGCGACGCAAATGAACTGATGGGTGTTGTGAACATTCAGCTTCTGCACTTCAACGAGGCCGTCGCCGTGTTTGAAGAGGCCATCTTCGTGAACCGGCAGAACAAAAAGCACTCGATAGCGTTTCCCTGCCTGCACGTCATCCGGTAGCAAAACCCGCAGCGAAGTTTCTTTCTGCTGATAAGGAGACTGTAATTGGTGAACCTGGATGGCGTGCGAATCGATTTCGACTGATTGCGCCAATGCAGTAAGCGGCAACAGTTTCGATGCCGACATCAAGAACCCGGTCGCGAAGATTGTCATCCGCACCATTGGTGACATGTAGCCATGAATTGGAAGTCGATTGTGCATATGATTCACAGGCTGACAGGTATTGTACAGAATGACTTCGTCTCACCGCCTCAAGGCAGCCGTTATACGGCATTCAACACGCCACGCACGCCCAGACCCTGAAGATCGCCACAGTTCAGGTCAATCGCTGACGCCGGAGGGGCTGATTTGCTGCGGTATCGGTAGCACCCTCGCTAGTCGCTGGGCGTAGCTGTTCCAACGGTGTCAGCGGATACCCAGCACTGAAGTCCATCAGCTGATTCAATCTGCACGTAACTTCCGCCGTCGTTGACGATGCGGACCTGAGTGTCGGCCGGGAGTTTTCCATCCGGTGGACGGCTCTGCTGCGGGCCAGTGGTGTAGTATTCCGTTTCGATGAGCATCACCAATCCCGGTGCAGGGGCGGAACCGGAATCTGTCATGGTGTCAGTCCCCGCAGCTTCAGTATCCGGAACGGACTGTTGTTCCACAGAGCCGCATCCGGCAACGATGAGCGTCAGGACAAACAGTAATGCTCGCATGGATCCCTCCGATTCCGTGAGTAAAGACAAAGCCAGCAGCGGATTTTCCTGCGCCGCGCATATATGACCTGCACTTTGACCGTTTTCAGTTTGACCTATTCGAGTCCTGCACTGGACAGTAACTCGCTGACGTCTTTTCCTCTTTTCTCCAGCTTTTCCGCGATGACTCGCACGGCATCAGTCGCGTCGTCCTTCAGCCCGGGAATGCTCATCGCTTCAATGGCCAGTTTTAAGCCAGGGACACTTGAGCGGATTTTCAGAACATCCAGCGCCAGTTTGTGCTCGGCTGTCCGGCTGGTTGCTTTGAAGGCGTTCCGGCACATTTCGACGCGTTGTTCTGCCGGCATCGAGAACTTTCGTGCGAGACCCAGATAACCTCGCAGCGCACGGACTTTGTACTTGTTCGCCGGGGCTGTCTTGGCCAGATCTAACAGCACAGGCGCGGCCTCTACGCTATTCCACTTTCCAAGCACACGGCTGCCGGTATCCTGAAGCTGCGGTTCGTTGCTTTTGGCCGCCTTACCAATTGTCTTGAGGGCTGTGGCCCCGCTCACGTCGCCCAGAATTTCCAAAAGTGTACTCTGCACTGCCACAGGCGACCGGTTGAGAGCCGTCGTCAGTTCTGTGGCACACGCCTCGCGGTCAGGCATACGAACGCTCGCCGTTTTCAGTGCCAGTCGAGCCACCGAAAGATCCTCCGGATGATCAGGGGCGATGACCTGAGAAATCAGCACGGACAGTCTCTGGAGTCGCACCGTTTCACCCAAAGCAATGAACGCGACACCGCGAATTTCTTTTTCGGAACTTTCCAGCGCCAGCAAAAGATCGGGAACCGAACTTTTGATCCGCCGCTTGCCAACCAGTTTAATCAGTAGCGGGTAGACGGCGCCTTTCGCGGAAGGGAGCATGCCGCCAATTTGATCATCGACCTGCTGACCGGGCAGTTCGGCCAGAGTCTCCTGTGCGGCCAGGGCCAACTCGGCGTCGTCTGCGATCGCAGTCGCGAGGAGAGGTGACAGGCATGAAACGTCTCCCACGCGGCGGAGCGCGTCGATGGCCGAGATTCGCACTTGTTGAGGGCCCTGTTCTGCTGCGTTCAGCACATCCGCCAGATCAACGGTGTCCGGGCGGTCAGCCATCGCCTGCACGATTAATGCGGCTCGTTCGGGGGTAGCGCTGGTCATGGTTACAGCCAGGGCCTGGTCGACTTCGCTGCCGGGAAATTCACGCGCTGTGCCCAGGGCCAGCTGGAATAGTTTTTCGTTGGGCGATTGCAATGTCTCTATTAACAGCGGAATACCATCCTGCTGTCTGGCCAGAATTGCCCCGCGAGTTGCTTCAATAATTCGTTGCATGGGAAGATCGGTCTTGCGGATTGCGTCATAGATCTCTGTAGCTGCGACCGAGTCACCAGCGGCGTTCAATTTTTCGGCACACAGCACGCAGCCTTCGGCAACGGCGGAACGTACATTCACGGGAGCCGTCAACAATGCTGCTTTCAGTGATTGTGTTGCTGCCGCATTTCCGATGTGTCCCAACGCCACGGCAGCGGCAGACCTGATGTCTGCGGAAGTCATGGCACTGTTCTGTGAGCCGAGGAAACTGGCTTGATTCAGTTTCTCTGTCAGTAAATCGACGGCCTGTTCGTCCTGACGAATGCCGATGGAATTGATTGTTCCCACCAGCAGTCGGTATTGCTGCGAGTCCTGCAGAGATTTGGCCGCTTGGCGCAGGGCTTCGTCGGATGCTTGGCCGGGAATCGCTTCCAGTGCGATTCTGGCCCATGACGACAACTGCGGGTCGGGCAGCAACTTCGCCAATTCCACAATCGCTTCGCCTGATCCGTAGATGGCCAGGTTCTTACAGGCGATGGCTTTCTCAGCCTTCGGTGCGTCCGAACGCAGCAGTGCTAACAGTTCAGCTTCTTTGGCGGACGCTTCTGCCGAATCCTGAAAAGCCTGAACGGAGGCTGATGCCATGGCAATCAATGCAGCGAGGCAAACGACGTAACGCGTGAAATATCGAATGTTCATGTTGTTGAGTCCGGAGATTGAGAGAACGGCGTGGGTGAATTTTGCGCTGCAATGAGCATCAGTTTGATGCCGCACTGCATTACAATCTCCACGGTTCTCGAAGTGCCTCAGATCGCAGACGATTGGCCTGTTCGTCGTTGATGAAAGTGTGTGTTGTATTATCGTAATTCACCTGGCGATCCAGATGCAGCGCGATGTTCGCGGCATGGCAGGCGATATGAGCATTGCACGCGGCGTCCGCATTGCCCTTAGGCTGTCGGCGAGTTTTCACGCAGTCGAGAAAGTCGCGGACATGAAACGTCGCCGGATATCCGCCGATTTCAGCGACATCTCGGCCAGCCAGTAACTCAGGGGAACTCAATACCATCCTGCCGCTGTCGCCTGCTTCGACCCAGCCGGTTTCACCTTCGAAGCGGACCGGGCAGGAACCCAATGGAATCCAGCCCTTCTCACGAAAGATGAGTTGCGTGCCGTTTTCATACCGGGCCATTAACTCACCGTTTTCCGGTGCGTTGTATTCGACCGGTGGTAAGCAGTCATCCACAGCCCACTGACACAGATCGACGCAATGAGAACCCCATTCGAGTACTCCGCCGCCCCTGAAAGCACCGACAAAGCCACCCCCCTTTTCGAAGTTGAAACCATCCAGCAATTCTTTGTTGTACGGGCGCCAGGCTGCCGGGCCGAGATACATGTCCCAGTCAACGACATCCTTATTTGGTTCCGATTCCGGAGCCAGCCAGCCGCTCATCAGAGCCTGCATTCCGGCCGGATGTGCGTACACTTTTTTAAGCTTGCCAAGCTTTCCTGTGCGGGCCAGTTCGCAGGCAAAGGCGAAGTGCGGCAGGTTACGTCGCTGAGTTCCCGCCTGGAAAACGCGTCCGGTGCGTCGCATCGTATCGGCCAGAATCAGACTCTGGCTGATGTTCTTGGTGACAGGCTTTTCACAATACATGTCCTTGCCGGCTTTGGCAGCCGCCATTGCGGCCGTGGCATGCCAGTTCGGTCCGGTCGCGATCAGTACTGCATCGATGTCTTTGCGGTCCAGTACTTCGCGGAAGTCGCGATAGGTTTTACAATTGTCATTGCCGAAGTGATCGTCGACGATTTGCTTGACTTCACCCTGCCGTTTTTTCTTGATGTCCGCAACCGCCACAAACTGCACGTCTTTTTGCTGCAGGAAGCAACCCAGGTCGTAACCTCCACGATTACCAATCCCGATACCGGCCACCACAACTCGTTCACTCGGTGGAACGGCACCATCCCGTCCAAGGGCCGAGGCCGGGATGAATGTCGGTGCCAGTACGGCGGCACCAGCCGCTGAAGCCGTGGATTTTAAAAACTGACGCCGCGGAAGTTGGGTTGTCTTGTTCGACATAACTGCTCTCCGGTTCGCGATGATCGATGATTGCCAGGACCTGGCCCGCAAAGGTAAAAAATGTATTTTATGTAGATCGGCAGTGTACCGTTGCGGTACTTCAGTTGCCATACAGCTGCAGTTGTCTTCTCATTGCAATCGGCCGCAAAACGGTGGACGACGTACATGTCATCACTTCGTGCCGGTTAAAATCAGAAGAGAAGTCGACAATGTTGACGATGAATTCACAATGTTTCAACCGAGGCGCAGGCGACGTCCCTGACCGAAACCTCGTTGATCGTCAGCCTTTGCTTACGAAACCGTTCCATTGTTCGAGTGAAAAGTTGAGTCGTCTGTGATGTTTTCAGCCACCGTTTACAAAACATGAAGACTGCTTGACAGAGTGTCGTACCCACGCAAACTGCACCCGGAACGCAGGCAGAGACTGCACTCGATTTATTTTCGAAACACACCGCTTGACGCCAGGCTGTTTCTCGCAATATTTGACTAGGAACGTCGTGTATCTTAACGGCCCCGGATTCATACTGCGCGGTCAACTGGTCAGGGTGTGAGGACTGCTAAGCGGCATTCCCGGACCGCAATTGCCGGGAACAGCACCAAGTCATGCGGGGCTAATGTTCGCAGAGAGTGTCTGCAATGCGGTTGGGGTATGCCGACCTGGTTAGATGGAGACAATTGATTGCTTCAGGCGACATCCAACTCTGCACGGCAGTCTCTTCATACGGATGACTTACTGACATTGAATGAAGCGCAAATCTGGACCGCGACCGATCTGTGTCAACTGCGAGAGGCCGTTCATCAACGGCTGACTACCGGTGAAGAGTCTGTCTGCATCGATTTATCCCGTGTCAGACACCTTCCCTCCGGGTTCTTTGGGTTGCTTTGTAGTTTTCATGACCAGGGCATCAACGTCAGTTTGTATGAGACGCGGCAGAGTATCTGCGATCTGATTTGGTTCCAGCGTTTCTTCCAGCGCAGCGCAGGCAACTCGCATTGCTTTCGCGAAGAGCCTCATTTTATGTCGTAGCGAGTTGCATTGATTTCCAGACCAGGTTTGGCTGGATGATGATTTGTCGTCCGATGGCGCGTGGGGTGTGGATGGGCTTTTCAATCGAGGACAGCTTCGAGGACGAAATCTGTCCCGGCAGATAGCGGGTGCATCAGTACTTTTTCGCTCAGTTGACGCGTTGCTTACCGCATTCAATTTTACCTTCGCCTGGTCCCATGTTAACACTGATCTCTATCGTGAACTGCCCGTTCCGGTAATTCTTTAACCGCAAGGATGATGAGTTCTTCCGTCCCGACAGAGTTGTCGGTTGGAGGAGTGGGCATGAAATGTTTTCTGTCCTTCCAACACTGAAATCAGTCACACGACACGCTCTGTGACTTCAGCGTTCTCTACGTGGTTCGCTGCGAAGAACGCGCGGTACGCCGGTTTCCAGCAGTCACCACTGCAAGAGGTCTTTGCCGGATAGGGATCCCGACATGCTCGGTGTTGCATATGCTGATTTGCCGCGATCCTGGTCGCACTGCGAACAATTCGCATGCTGCCGGATAAGCGATGGGAAAAATTGCGTGACAAGTCAGTCGTATACTCATCTCTTCATCAGCAGGGAGTCAGCTGAGAAACTCCGGTAGCGATCTCACACTGCGCGATAAACGAGCAATACTGATCACATCCAATGCATATGGTTCGCTGTCGTCGGGGCATTATGCTTGGCAAACGACGTGGTCAATCTTGCTGTGGAGATAGATCGTCCCAGCTTTGCAAAAAAAAAATGTGTATTCGGGGGGTTTGGCACGATCGGTGCTTGAACGAGAAGCCTGCGAAGACACGGCTGAGGCGTGAACCACTTTGGTCGATTGTCTTCTTCTAATGCACGTTGACGCAAGGACGCGTCGACCTGTTCTTTTGTTGAACTGAATGTCTGTCTCGGTGTTTGCCGTTAATTGCCGGGGTTGGCTGTGGCTGCTCAATGGGGATTGCTGTGGCCACAGCCAGCAAACCATGTCTGAGGGGTGTCTGACACACATGAAATGCCGCAAGCACGTCAACCAGGAACTGGATGACTCGCAAGTTGACATGGCCGCGGACTGCAAAGAAATTCGCCACAGGGCAAAGTGAGCAACCTACAAAAAATTGCACCATCATGGGGAAAACGTTCGACCTGTTTCAGACTGACGAGTATCTCCGGAGTTTCTCGATTCGCAGTCTGTAGGTCGTGTGAGCTTTGAACCTGCAACTGCGGAGACGGACCTTCGCAGTTGCAGTTAGCGACCAGTTGCTCGGAGACGGATCGCCGCAGTTGCAGTCCCTGTTTGGAAAAAGTATTGCTGTTTTGCGTGCTTCTTTTCGGGGTAACAGTGGTGTGTCTCGGAGCGGAAGCTCGTATTGGACTGCGGCCATGCCCCATTGATAATTGCTCTTTGAATACTACTGACAGGCGTGTCGTTTATCGGAAATCGATGGCAGCTGTCTTTGTGAAAATTGCAGCTGGTGGGTTGCTGGCACAGGCGGTCAAAGCTCGACAACCTGTCTGGTTTCCAGCGACTGATCGGCAGCGAAGACAATTCGCAGGCTGGTCATCACTCGATCCTGGTGAGAGGTCATATCGGCATCGTTACGAATGCAGTCAATAAAGGCCCTTTGTTCGAGGAGTGCGAGTCCCTCGTGATCGGGCTCCTCAATCTTAATGACTTCGTCTTCTCGAACGAATTCTTTATCCTGTTGATCGGCATGATGCCGAATAATGGTGTTCGCCTCCACATGATGGTCCTTGTCGTCGGATCGTCCCTTCTCCGGGCAAATGCTGGCTGCGCCTTTCGGTCCGACAATATCTTTGATGAAGTAAGCGGTTTCGCTCATCATCGGTCCCCAGCCTGCCTCGTACCAGCCGACCGATCCGTCTTCAAATTCCACCTGCAGCTGACCATAGTTGCAAATATGCTCCGGCACGAGATCCCAGTTACGACACCCGATGGCATGAACCCGCACCGGTCGAGATTGAGCCATTTGGTACATGATATCGACGTAGTGAACTCCACAGTCAACGATCGGTGACTGCACCTGCATAATGTTGTAGAGCGTATCGTAAAAATCACCTTTGGTTTGCTGATTTAAGTTCATCCGCATGGCCAGTGGTTTGCCTAACTCGTGGGCAATTTGCGTGAACTGGTTCCATGAGGGATGGGTCATGAGAATATAGCCGACATACAACTTCCGTTTGACTCGATTGGCCAGATCGAACAATTCCTGGCATTGCTCGAGCGTCTCCGCCAGAGGCTTTTCCACGAACACATCCAGCCCGCGTTGCAATGCCGTGGAAACATAGTGATAGTGCGAGTCAGTGTAGGTGCTGATGGCCACCGCGTCGGGCGAAGTTTTTTCAAGAGCTTCCTCGAAGTCAGTAAAGCGGGGAACGTCACCGGACAGGACTCCCGCCAACTGCTCAGAGCTACTGTAATTTCTCGTCACGATTCCTACGTTCCGGACTCCCTCAATCTGTTCATACGCCCTGGCATGCAGCGTGCCCATGAATCCGGCGCCCAGGTTCAAGACCTTAATTTCATCAGCCATAGCATCTTTCCTTGTCAGCTCCGTTTCAGTTCGCTGCAGGATATTCTGAACAACTGCAGCGTGCCACCATAGAGTACAGACCATGAACGGTTTAATCTTCACCGCAACTGTAGGGGGAATCCGCTCCATGTGACACCAGTGTCAGCCTGAGCCCTGAGAAACCGCCGCATGAGATGCGACTGTGGTCGTGGTTGTTCAGCAATCCGGCTCCAGCCAGTGCTGAAGAAAAGCACACGGAAGCCGGCTCAGGAGCGACGGGGTTCAAACGGGCAGCTGCTCCCCGATCTATTCGCGTGTTGCGTTATCTGATCAGATTCGAATCCGCCCAAAATGAGTCACTTATTTTCGTCACCTGTTTTCACCAATGAATTTACTGGTCGGTTCAAGTCCCTCCACCGCTACTGGAAGTTCCCGGAACCCCCCTGCGTTTTCCGGGGGGTTTGGTGGTGATGGCGTTGATTCGGGGAGGACCACAGTGTCTGGTCTGGTTGGTTCATTGTGGAAGTAAGGTTCCAGCTCCCGCAAATGGCGATCATCGGCTACGATTCGACCATTGTCCGTCCGCCCCCGAGAGCCACTGATTATGCCTGACCATATTGACGAATTTGAGTCGATGTTTCGTCGAGCTGAAAAGGAACAGTTTTCCTACGTCGACATCCCGGTTGAATTCGTCACCATCGTCTCTGACCAGGGCCGCGCTCAGGCGGAGAGCCTGCAGGCGGACGCACGAAAGTTCATCCGTCGGTTAGATAATGTCAAGTCGTGGAGAATCATCACTGGTGATGATTACCGCACGGTTGCGGATCTGACTGCTCGAATCGATGAAGAACAAACCGACCTGTTGATTACTTATCGACATCTTCAGGAAACGTCTCTGGTTCCACGGCACAGTCTGGGTGTTTACCTCGACGTATTGACACAAACCACATCGATCCCCGTGTTGGTGTTGCCCGGTACGTCTGCTCAGTTGGTGCCATTGGCCAAACGAGACTGTGACCGTGTGATGGTGGTTGCGGATCATATTTCCGGCGACAATCGACTGATCAACTACGGTGCATTGATGTGCCGATCCGGCGGATCCATGTGGCTCTGTCATGTGGAAGACGATTTGGTCTTTGAACGCTACATGAATGCGATTCGTCGCATTCCCGAAATCGATTCCGACAATGCACGGCTGCTCATTGAGAAGCAACTGCTTAAGGAAGCAGCTGACTTTATCGAAGAGTGTTCGCGAATGATCCATGCTGAGGGCCCGAACATCCGTGTGGTGCCCTACATTGGTCGTGGGCATCATTTGAGAGATTATCGTCGGCTGATTCAGGACCATGATGTTGATTTGCTGGTATTGAATACCAAAGACGATGATCAGCTGGCGATGCACGGTCGAGCATATTCGCTGAGTGTTGAGCTGACCGATGTCTCGATGCTGTTACTTTGATTTGGCTTTGACCTCCGAATGTATCCGGTCGATCAGTTACGGATAGTGAACTCAATCAGTTTAGTCACGGCAGTTGTTATGTTCCCAGTCGAATCGATTTCTCACGTGTTTGACAGCTTTCCAGCGTTGGTCGGGCGATCGTTCCTGATGCTTGGGGATGCAGAAATCGTGCATGCGGTGCCCGGCTGGATCATGGCTGCCTTCGCCATGTTACTTGTTCTGATGATCGTAAGCCTGGCGCTGGAAGAGAAGATCCACGCCAAGAAGTCGATCATCGTTGGAGTGTTTGCCGGTCTGTGTTTGATTCTGGCAACCTTGATGAAGTTGCTTCACTTCGGTGATGTGGAACTGCCCAATCACCACATGGTTTCTCTGCCGATCTACATCCCTTCGATCGACTGGGGAGTCATCACAATCATTTTGGGAGCAAGTTTATTTGTGGAAGTGACCAGTCGTTCCGGGATCTTCACCTGGATGGCAATTGTCCTGACAAGAAAATCGGGAGGTGATCCGTGGCGACTGCTGGTGTTTTATGGTTTGTTGACGGTTCTGTTCTCCGCGGTCCTGAACAACGTGACAGCAATGATCATTATTGGGTCGTTGACAACTGTATCGCTGAAAAAACTCAACCGCACTGAATTGATGCTCGGCTTTCTGTTGACTGAAGGTCTGCTGACGAATGTCGGCGGATTACTGACTCTCATCAGTAGTGTTCCCAATATCATTGTGGGGAAGACAGCAGAGATCAGCTTTGGCAGATTCTTTCTTGTGGCTGCACCCTACGTTGTCGTGGCAACGGCTGTGACGTTGTTGATGGCAAGAAAGAGGTTCAATATCCAGGGGCTTAGGTCAGATGAAGAAAAAACGGAAGCACGCCGGATGGTCGACAGTTTCGATCCCACGGAGAGCATTCCGAGTTCACGGTTCTTTTGGTTTTCTGTGATCTCACTGGTCCTGTTCATTGGAGGCATGGCTGGACAATCAGCATTGCCCTTTGGGCTCGACCAATTAGGCATGGGTTTCGTGGCCCTGTTCTTTGCCGGTGTGGTCCTGCTTGCTTATCGCAGTGAAGTCGACCGCTTCTATGCGGCGGTTGACTGGGATCTTTTGGCCTTTTTCGCGTCTTTGTTTGTTGTGATCCATGTCATGGAGCATGCTCAGGTGCTGGCCTTGATTGGTGAAGGGATTGCCGGATTGCTGTCATTGCCGCCTCCTGGTGATTCCATGGTATTATTGTCGAGTGCGGCTGCGGCCAGTTCGGTAACCGATAACATTCCGCTGGCGGCAATGCTTGCGCAAATTCTCGATACGATGAACACTTCGCCGGACTCCTCGTATTGGTGGTGCGTGATTTTTGGAGCGAATTTGGGGGGCAATATCACACCGATTGGCAGTGCTTCGACTGTTGTCGCCATGACAATTATTCACCGCCAGAAGCTGAATTTGACATTTGGGGGGTTTGTGAAAACTGCTTTGCCGTTTGCTGTTGTCCAAATTATCCTGGCCACGGTTTACGTGCTGATAGCGATTTGATGCTCTGATTCGGCTCTGTGGCAGCCTGCCGTTGGTACAAATCAGTCGTTTTGATCCGTGTGTTTGCACGTAGATTTCAACAAATTTGGAAATGCACCATGATTTTTGAGAAGGCTCTGATTCGGTGATACAATAGGAAGAGGTGAGAGTCACTTTTACTGTCACCTTGCCGCATTCCATTTCGGACAGAATCGTGGATCAGGAAACCAAGCCAGCACGCGGTAATCGTCGAAGTAAAAATCGTCGACGCAAAGTATTTGCCGTCTTGCCGACTTTGCTCACACTGGGCAACGCCGTTTGTGGATTCGGCGCGATCATGATTCTTGCGCGTGTTGGACCTGCTATCTCGGCTGACGTTCTGAAAATGGTGTCCCCTGCAGAGACCGCGAGCTTTCTGGAGGAGCAGGTTCGGTATTTTTCTGAGCAGATGGTTTTTGCTTCCCAGTTGATCTTTTTGGCCATG
>Ga0315315_10005233_pt1 | contig 11965 bp, 8 predicted proteins | sample M140m3416metaG_FD_203699 | JGI IMG/M metagenome (GOLD analysis project Ga0315315, IMG submission 203699) | Ammonia-oxidizing marine archaeal communities from Monterey Bay, California, United States - M1 40m 3416 | ecosystem: Environmental > Aquatic > Marine > Intertidal zone | place: USA...
CCGGCCGCTGCGTATTCGGCCCCCGCTTCCGACGTGCCGGGACTCTACATGACGCTGCGCGCGCCGCAGGGTGTGGGCATTCGGCGTGCGTGAGTAGGGTGTAACATGTGCACCGTTTGTCCGCCGTCAGCGACGACGCCCCGATGCCGATGCCCGCGCTCGTCCCAATGTCAAACGGCGCGCCATAGACGCCCGACCACGGCGTCGTCTCGTACGAGCGCGGCACGTTGGCCGTGCCGGCGCGAAAAACCTGGTAGAGCGAAAGCATCAGCCGCAGGTTCTGGTCGTTGACCAGGATGCGCTTCGCGCTCGCGATACACGAGCGGACGGCGCTCGCCGTCGTCGCCGTCGCCACGTCGTTGAGCTCCGACGCGCGCGCCGCCGCCGCGTAGGTGAGCGCCTGCATCTCGGCAAAGAGCGTGTCGGATTGCTCGCGCCGCGACGCCAGCGCGTGCGCAAACTGGTCGATCACCTCGACGACGCGCACGACCGAGTCGCCGCACACGCAAAACGTCAGCGCCATGCGCCGCAGGCTGGCGTCGCGGCGCTCGCGCAGCGGCTCCTTGGTCGTCTCCTCCAAGCCCCCGAGCACGGACACTTTGACGTCGACCACCGGCAGCAGCGTTTGCGGCTTGTCGTACTCGTCCGGCGCGGCCTCGCCCAGCTCTTGCGGCGTGGCGACGCTGCACAGGTGGCGACAGGCGTCGCCGCGCCGCGCCTTGGACTTCATCAGGACGCGCACCACTTCGTTGACGTGGAAGCAGAGCGCCAGGATGTTGGCGGGCGAGGCGTACGGCTCGGGCTGCGCGTGGACGGGCTCGTGCGCGAGCAGCGCGCTCGACTCGAAGAGGCTCTCGGGCAGGAAGGCGCCCTCGGACGCGCACGCGCGCACGTGCGCGAGCTGCGCGCCGACGCGCTCGCCGGCGTCGAGCATCGACTGGCCGACCACGACGCGCGCCGGAACGACCACAAACGACCGCACCAGCCCCGTCAGCGAAAGCGTCAGCGCGCCGTCGTTCGACGCGCCGTCGATGGCATTCCGCGTTACTGTTTCGATGCGCTCCTTGCGCAGGCGCGGGAGGCCGAGCCGGGGCAGCAGCTCCAAGTACGCCAGCCCCTCGGCGATCCCGGGGACCAGGCGCCGCACGTCGTTGCCGGGCGTCGTGTTTCGCGTCGCGCGGCTCCACGCGATGGCGCCGCGTCCGGGCGGGGGCCGGCACGCCGCCGGCGCGCGGACGCAGGCGTGCAGGGTCGTGTGCGCCGCGTCTTCGGGCGAGCGCACGAGCCCGACGTGGCACTCGATCCTATTCGAGACGGAGCGGCAGCGCCACAGGACGGTCCGAGGGACGACGTCGTGCGTCGACCGCACGAGCCCGGCCGTCGCCGCCGCCGACCGGATGGCGTTCTCGGTCGAGAGCGTCACTAGAAGCTGATTCGACACAACCTGCGTATTCACCGGCGTTGGCGCTCCGACCACGGCGAGCGCGGTGGAAGATTCGGCGCGCGTCGGCCGGGCCGACTGCTCGGCCAGCGTCTCGACGGCGGCGGCGGCGGCCTCGGCGCGCGACTGCGTGATGAACGTCCGAAAAATCGACGTCCACTTGGACCGGAGCGCGGTGGCCCACCACGGCGCGATCTGCTGCGACGCCGACTGGAGCGCGGCGGCGGCGGTGACGACGGTCGCGGTGCGCGGCTTCTTCGAGGCGAGCACCTCGACGGCGCGGGCCGCCGCCGTCTTGGGCGGCGCGGCGGCGGCTACGGCTACGGCGGCGGCGGCGGCGGCGGCGGGCGGCGACGCAGACGCAGACGCGGCCGGCGCGTCGTCGTCGTCGAATTCCGAAAGCTCGGCCAGCTCCTCCTCCTCCTCCTCGAGCTTCCGCTTGCCCTTTGCCGTCGAGGCCGATTCCATGCGCGCGCGCCGCGTGACCTCGCAGCGGCCGAAGAGGATCATCATGACCGCCGTGGCGACGTCCATGTCGGTCACCGCCGAGTTGCGCACGAGCCGGCGCAGGCGCGTGTCCGACAGCATATACAGCACCAAGACCCACGCGGCCCACACGTTGACGCCGTTGAGATTGTGGATCAGCGTCTCGCAGATGGAGCGCACGCTTTCGGCCTCGTGCGGCGCGTACTGCCGGAGCAGCCCTTCGGAAAGCTCGCGCTGCGCAAACCCCTGCATCGTCTCCAAGAACGAGGCCGAGCACAGCCGCGTCGGAAGCGCGTGCGGGAGCAGACGCGCCGTCGACGTGATCATGAAGACGTCAGGAGACGTCCCTGTTCCCGGAGCGGACGGCTTCAGGAGGTCGGCCGGGTTCAGGCCCGTTGTGGCGGCGGGGTCTTTCACTTCGATGCCAAACTTTTGAGCGCATACGTGGCTCCCCACCGCGAGCGTAATGGCCAGGCTCGACGCCTGCGCCGCCCAGGCCGCATAAAGGCCGCCGCGCGGCACGCGCGGCGTCTGCTGCGACCCGCCCCACGTCGTCGGCTTGTCGACGACCGAGTTGCGCACCGCGGCCGACCGCAGTCCCGCCGCCGCGAGGGGCGCGCCGACGAGCGGCAAGACGCGGTCGACGAGCCAACTAGGCTCGCGTTGGTTTGAATCGATGCTCCGTGCATGAAGGCCGAAGAGGTGCGACAACGCCGGCGTGGCGCGCGACGGGGCGTCGCAGTCCGCCGACCGGCGAACGCCGGCGCCCGACCCGCCGGACAGAAGAAACGGCGACGACAGCTCGCCGTGCTTCTTGGGCGCCACGCGCGCGACGCGTTCGAGCGGCGGGTCGCGGGATTCGAATTCTTTCGCTTTTTCCGTGATAAACTTCCACGCGTCGTCTTGCGCGTCTTCGGACGGAGACGGCGGACGCGCCGCTCTCGAGGCGCGCTTTGAAGCGGCCTTGACAAAGACGCCGCCAGTCTCGTCGGTGATTGCGAGGGGCCGTGCGCTCGCGCGGACGGGCGGCATGCGTGTGTGTGTGCGCGAGTATGCGCGTGCACGCGGCGGGGGGGGGAGCTCGTGTTAGTTAGCGTGATAACTGATAGTGCAAAAGCGCAAGCCGAGGCGCGCTTCACTTTTTAAACGTAACACGCTTTACACGCTCCCTACGCACACTCTTTTCGACGCGCATCAGTTGCGTCGCGGGCGAATCCGCGCACGACACCGGCGACCCCTTGAGTTCGGATTCCCAAAACCACGATTTGAAGGAGCCTTCGTGTGAATGCGGCGGGTCGTCGACGAGCAGCTGCTCGTCGTACAGGTCGGCGACGAAGCACGCGAGCCAGAAGTATCGAATCCAGAATTTGATCCGGTACCGAAATTCGGAGTCGGTCTCGCGCGGCACGGAAAGCTTGGCGTAGAACTCGCGTGCGTAAGGTTTGTCCTCGATTGCGCAGGCGGCGTATAGCCTGTGTACGTGCGCGTGGTACTCGGGCGTAACCTTGGTGCGACCCTTCAGAATCGTGATCTCGCCGGCGTAGTATAACAGGCGGTTGTTAAGGTCGAGGTCGTACGGGTACGACCGCAAACGCTTGATGTCGTTGCACGGCGTCGTGATGCCAAAGGCGCGCTCTCTCTTGATGGCCTTCATCGCCTCTGAAGAAATCATATCGACAAGCGGCAGCCGTCTGAGACAGCGGTGCACGATACGCGATGCTCGGGGCTCCGGAAAAGCGGGACCGCGGGTGGGCCGAAGGGTTCGGTGGTGCCCACCTGGTCCTCGCATTCTTCGACGATTTACAGGAGAACATCGACGACTGCGCGCTTCAGAAGGTCAAGCGCCAATTCCTCCAGCGGTGGGCGAACGCCACGAATTACACGCGCGACATCGAAATGCGCTGCATCCTGGTGCCGACGACCGGCGGTGCGGGGTACGCCTTGACGCGACGGGCGCAGCTCGTGAACGCGCACAACGAGATGATGGCCGTCGTCGGCCAAGACCCGGACGGCTCGGTACAGCGTATCGCGCGCATTTTTGCCGACATCATGGTCGAACCGAACGAACCCTACTATTACGATAAGGCGTCGGGCGTCACGGCGGAGATGCTCCTCCAGAACGCAGACTCCGACGTGTGGGTGTTTGATTGGGATAACACGCTGACGTGCACGACGGGGTTTGTTGCGACCATTACCGACGAGGAGATTGCGCGGGAGGCGGCCAAGGGCGGGTCGCACCTGTTCAACGCGTGGAGGGACAACCTCATCCCCAACATCCCGAAGCTACTCCAAGAACTCAAGAAGCCCGCGAGCGCGAGCTTTTACGGACTGCCGTCTTGGGACTCGGCGCGCTTCAAAATGGAGTTCAATGAGGAGACGGTCCTCAAGGCGCTGATGGGCGGGACGGCGAGGTTCAATGCCTTGCAAGAGGTGTGCACAAGGGCGCGGCGCGAAGGCAACGTCGCCGACGTCTACATCCTGACGTCGAACCCGATGCACGCGCTGATTGCGCACCTGGCGTCCACATTCTTCGGCACCGACCTCACGCACAAGACGTTTTCAAAGTACAGCGTTCCGAAGGTGTACCTCAAGGACGGAACGGGCCTCGGGTTCCAGGACAAGGGCACTATTCTAGCCGACTACATCTTGCCGGCGGTCGCGACAAGCTACGAGGCGCACCGGCGCTTCACGTTTTGATTTTAAAACCCATTGTATTCCGAAGCACCACTCACTTTCACGACTCACGACTCCACTACTCCACTCCACTGTCCGCATTCAGTGTGCTTTTCACTCCGACTCCGACCCCGATTCGTCGTCGTCCATCTCGTCGTCCTCCTCCTCTTCCTCGTCGCCCGAGCTGTGGAAGTCGTCGTCGATGAATTCGTCGTCCTCGTCCGCGTCCGCATTCTCGAGGGAGGCGTCGAGGTCGGCGTCGGTCGCAATCGGCGCCTTGGTCTTCTTCTTGCGCGTCGTCTTGGCCACGGTCTTTTTGCGCGCAATGCGCCCGCGCGGGTTTGCGGCGGAAAGCGTGCGGCCTTCGAAGACCTCGGATTCCTCCTCCGAATCGGACGGGTCCGGCTCGGGCTCGAGCGGGCCGTCGACCTTCGGATCGCGCGTGCCGTAGAGGATGACCGGGAGCTGATCGTCCGAGAGGTCGTCCGCCTTCAGGTTCGGAACGTCCTCAGCCTCCCGCGGCTTCGCGGGCGGCGCCTCGCCGGCGGCATTGGCCGCGAGAACCTTGGCCTGGTAGTCCAGGCGAACTTTGCGCGCGTGCTCCGACTCGGGGTAGTTGCCGTGGGCATCCGAGTCGTCGAGGTAGTCCACAATGGACGTGGTGAGGCGCCACTTCTCGTTGCGCTCCGGATCAAAGTGGCTGAAGTCGCCGCGATTGAGCGCGCGCTCGAGGCGCTCGCGCTTGTCGACGTGCTGCACCAGCTTGGCCGACGAGATCGAATACTGCGGCTCGAAGACGATGATCTGGATCTTGGTGCCCGCCGGTTGGTTAATTCGGCGCACGCGCGACACGGCTTGCTCCAGGCAAGCATTGTTATAGGGGATGTCGCCGATGACGAATACGGTCCAGCAGCCGGGGGCGATATTGGTGCCGACCGAACCCGCGGACGACATGAAGAGCATGCCGCGCTCGTCCGGATCGGCGAGGAAGCGCTCGAGCGTGGCGTCGCGGCGCTTCTGGGACGTGGCGCCGGTGTAGCGCAGCAGCTTGCCGCAGCCGCCCTGATCGAGGGCGTAGTTCTTGAAGATCTGTAGCTGCGTCGCCGAGTTGCTGTAGACCAGGATCTTGCGAATGCCGTGCTGGAAGGCCTTGAGCGCCGAGCGGTAGATGACGCGGACCGTGTTCGAGGGCTGCTCGAGCGCCATCTTGTAGCACTGCTTCGGGTGCTCCTTGAAGCCCATGGCGAGACGGTCGCCGAGCGTCGAGTCGAAGGCGTACCCAGTCATGCGCGAGAGGCCGCGCCACATCTGGCTCTCATAGTGCGTCGCCATGTCCGGGTCCAGCTGCGCCTGCTGCCGCTTGACCTTGACCCAGCGCATCCAGCCGTCATGCCTCTTTTTCTGCGACGCCTTGATCGTGCCGTCGGGCTGCAGGAACATGAAGGGCTTGAACTGGTAGAATGTCCACTCCATCGGCGGCAGATCCACGGTGGTCTCGTCGGCGAGGTTGACCAACTGGTCCATGAATTGGTTGACCGTCTTGCGCGAGACGGCCGTGTCCTTCTGACCTTGCACGTGCCACCGCTTGGTCTCGCCAAAGGAGACGGGATCCCAAGCGGCCGTCTTGCACAGGTGCGCCATCTGCTTCGGGCGAGCCCGCGCCGGCTTGCCCGAGAGCGCCACCACGTAGGTCGAGTTCGTGCAGCAGAACTGCATGACGCGGCCCACGCAGGTCGTGGGATTACAGTAAAGCGGCATCTCGTCGCCGATGACGATCGAAAAAGGTGGCAGGCCATTGGACTTGTGGCGGAAGACGTACTTGAAGAATGGGTGCATCTCGATCTGGCGCCCGTGCTTGTCGGTGCGGTCGGCCCACTCCTTGCGCTTGCGGTGGTGCCCGCCCACGGTGACGTAGGGAATGCGGAGCAGGACGCGGTACGACATGTAGGCCGCCGAGATGGCGGCCTGCGTCGTCAGGATCAGGTCGGCGTTGCGAATGCCCTCGGCGGTGAGCGCCTGCTGCGTGCGCGCATAGAGCACGCCCTTGCCGCGGCACAGCTTCTCGGAGGCAGAGTAGTTGTTGCTAAAGTCGACAATCTCCTCGATGCACGCCGCCCAGTGAGCGAAGACCGTGGGCGGGCAGACGATGAGCGCCTTGCCGTCGTCGCCAATGGGCACGGCGCAGAGCTTCACGACCGCCGCGGCGGCAAGGCCCGCGTGCGTCTTGCCGCACCCCGGAGTGTGGTTGAAGAGGAGGCCCGTGCCCTTGCGCTGCGCATAGGGCGTGGGCCAGTTCTTGGTGATCAGGTGGTGCGCGGCGATGACCTGGTGGTCGTAGAAGGCGCGAAACTTGCGCCGCTTAACGCGCTTGGCCACGCTCGACGAGGCCGCGCTCGACGAGGCCGCGCCTTCGTCCTCTCCAAAGTCGATGCACCCATAGCGCTTCCGCGCAGGATACAGTTCTTTCTTGCAAATGGACTTGTTGAACGCCGCAATCGAAGTGCGGCGCTGGGCTTGCTCCTCTGGCTTGAGCGAGGAGAAGCGCTTCTGCGGTTTTGCTCCCATTGTTGTATTGTGGGGGGAGCTCTTCTACAAGCAGCAGCCGAGCCCCAGGCACGGTCCGCCGCCGGCCGTCTGGATTGGCTCTGGCGCGGGCAACGGGGCGCGCGAGACCACCCATGTGCAAATATAGTGCAACCCGGACCGAGTTGCGCTAGAGTGTGGAATTCGGCCCGGCGCTCGGAATGCGCACCGCCAATGGGCCGCGCAAGGGGGCGCTACGCCAGGCCCGCCTACAAACCGGCCCATCTGCCGCGCCCGCGCGTTGCAGACTGGTTAGGATCGATTACGACGGTTGTATTATTCGTGTATTCGTTTGTGTGGTGTTTTCCAGAGGGGTTTCAGAGATAACCTTGCTCTATAACGCGCGCCCACTCGCGTTTGAATGCGTCCATTTTGTCGTGCTTCTGAGACGACGCGGACTCGGCGAGACCGCCCGTCGGCGGGTTGCGCTCCGGCCGCGGCGGCGCAATGCGGAGCTTGTTGAAGACCTCGTCCACGACGCTGCCCGTGCTGGCCAGCTGTCGCTCCGCGGAGCGCACGACGAGCGGCATCTTCCCTCTAATAACCCAATACGCGGCGCGTCGCTTATTGCGGCCCCACCCCCGACGCGGCGGACGCCAGCGCGCGCCATCCGGGCAAATCGTCGTCTTCGACGGCCGCGGCGCGCGCGGCGAGCATGCCTTCGCTCACCAGCGGCTCCCAGTGCTTTCGGCGCGGCATCTGCGCCGTGGGCGCGACGTCCACGAAGCTCTTGACGAGCTCGTCCCACGTCGCATTCGCAAACTCGAATAGGACTTCGACGACCATCGGCGCCTCGGCGCGACTGGCGCAGCGGCGATCGGAGAAGAACCGCAGCATCGGCGCAAACCTCAGTCTGTAATTGGTCTTGTACCACTCGGCCACGTCGTGGCGCGCCCGCTGCTCGGCAAACGCGGCGCCCTTGTGCCGGTCGCGCGCCTGTTGGATGCGCGCCTTCAGACAGCAGTCGCCGCCGGGCGCCAGGTACTCGGAGTAGGCGCCGTATATATAGTATCCCGCGTACGCTTCCGCCAACCACGCGTTCAGGTCGTTCTGGTCGTCGAATTCGGGCTGGTCGGGGAGGTTGCGCTCCGGCAGCGGACCGGCCCATTTCAGATTGCGCACAAAGGCGGCGACGGACTGGAACTCGGGGTCGTACGCCCGCTCGCCGCCTTGCAGCTGGACGAGCAGCGTCTGCAGCGGCTCGCGCATCCACTTCCACCAGAGCTCGTCGTACTCCTCCGAGCGCAGCTGCATGCGCAGCTGGACCGAGATCAGGAGCGCATTGTACAAGTAGACGGGCCGCCAGCCTTGCGCGCTCGACTCCGCCGAGTCGCTTCCGATCCGCTTGTACGTGTTGCTGTCCAGGTCGATTGCGAAGATGCCTCCGGTGCCGTCGTCCAGGTCGCGGAAGGTGTCGACGAAATTCGCGAGCTTTGTGTCCAGATGCAGCCGGCGCCTCAGCGACATCAGCCAGATCGCGCGATTCAGCGATTCAAAGTACGTTCGGAGCGGGTGCAGCGGCGGCACCGGCTTCGCGCCGATCAACACTCTGCCGTTGCCGAGCCGGCGATCGCAGGAGACCTCGGCGCGCGTCATCACGGCGCAGGCGCGGTGGCAGGGCTCGTCGCGTTCGCGCGTGACGAGGCACGCGCCGTGGATCGGAACGCCAAAGCCCGCGTAGGCGGCGTCGAGCACGTTGCACACCTCGTCGACGGCCTGCTCTTCGGAGCACGCGATGCGCATCGCGTCGCGCAGCGGGATGCGGAAGACGATCGTGCGCGGATCCTCGTCGACAAACGCAGGGGTGGCCTTGACGTCTCTGGCAAGACCCCACACCGAGTTGAACGAGCCAAACGCCAGCGGGACCAGCCCGGCCCGAAGGCGCCGCGCGTGCTCCTCGCTGCAGCGCCCGCGCGGGCACGCGAGCGACCGCAGATCCGACTTGAAAAAGTCGCCGACCGGCTTCCTCGCCTCCTCGGCAATCGAGCGGACCTGGTGCACCAGCTGGCGGAGGTCGCTGTTGCTGAGGTTTAGGAAGCCGTGGTGGTCGACCCACTCCCGAAAGGCGATCGCGGACCCCGGCGTGGCGTCTGCGATGCGGTCGAATGGGTGCGCGCGTCCATTCATCCGGACCAACCGCCCGTCGGCGAGGGTCGACTCGATCAGGGACCGCGGCGGCTCCTGCACCCTGAACCGCGGCCACGTCCGCATCCGCGGTCCAACGGCCCCGTTGCCCAGCGCGACCTGGTACGAGTAGGCGAACACCGCCTCGGTCGAGGCCAGCTCGGCGTGGGCGGAAACCGCCGGCGGAAAGGCCGACGCCGTGACCGAGCGCGGCGACGCGTTGGCGGCGCTCCGCTTTGGATGCTTTTGGACGGGCGCAATGGGCGCGGCGCCTCGCAGCGCGTTCACGGCGCGCTTGTGCGCCTGCTTCTGCGCTTCGGAGCGCGCGTCGCGACTCGTGCGCTCGCAAAAGGCCTCCCAATGCTGCTGCTCGGTCGTCCGGTCCAGGACCTTCGGGTGGTGCCGCTTTTCGAGCGCGCCATTCCGAAGTTCGTGCGTGTGAAAGAGGCCGTACCCGCTCTGGAATGCGGCGCGGTCGCCGATGCCGTCGTTTTTATCGCGAAGCGACTTTGCGACGCGGGCCTCGATGGAAACGTACAGCGCGGCCCACTCCGCCGCCGTCGACGGGATTGTCTTTGCGTAGGCGAGCACAAACGCGCGCTTCAAGGTCGAGACGTACTGGTCGCGCTTCTTCGTCTGGAGGCGCTGCGCGTCGGCGGCCACGGTCATTGGGCTTGCTGCACGGTGGAGCGCGGGCGCGCGCAACCGCCAGCCGTCTATTTGAGGCGTCCGAATGGGATTTCTTATCAAACGGACTAGCGCGACACGCGACGACCTACGCAACACTTACAACGTCGCTCACGCACGGCCCGAACCCCCCGGCTGCCGGTCGTGCAACCGGCACTTTCGCAGCGGGAATAATGTGGTGGGACGGCGCCGAGTGCGCCAAGCTCAACATGCGCACCCAAATCGTCGACGGCTTGGACCTGAAGCCGTTGGTGATCACCGACGTCAACAGCGCCGCCGGAATCGAGAAGACGGCGCCGCAGTTTGTCGTCGGCGCCAAATTCCGCGTGCGCGAGACGGCGCAGCGCGCCGACGCGCACAACCGCCGCGTGACGCTGCACGCGCGCGCGCCCGACGGCAAGTGGTTTGTGCGCTTCGACGCCGCGTACGCGCGGGACGGCTTTCCGAATCGCGCCGGCAGCGGCTTCCACGCGCGGCGCACGCGGCGGCACCCCCACGGCCTCGCGTTCTCGGAGCTGGAGCTGATGAGCGAGGAGGAGTACAAGTCGACCAAGCAGCAGCGCGCCGAGGCCAAGCACAAGCGGCGGGGCTTGGGCAAGACGGTGGCCAAGGCGTGCTTCCAGTACGCGCGCTCGGTCGGCATTCCGTACGACGTGGCGAAAGCGGCGGGGAAGACGGCGTCGCGGCGGATCGTGCTGGACGATGACGCGCTGCCGCCGCCCTTTCCGTACTCGGCGTGGGACAAGAAGGCGGGCGAGCCGAAGAGCACGGCCATCGACGTCAAGCAGCTGTTCGAATTCCTGGATGCGCCGCCGTGAACCGCTAAGAATGTAGGCCGTCGCGTCGCGTGTTTTTTTGGTAGCAATGCAGACGTTGTTAACGGGGTGGCTCCACAACCGCGCGCCCAGCCCTCCAAGGCCCAAACGAGCGCCCCCGCCCAACCTCGCAATCGCGCTGTTTTCCGACCCGCCGGCGCTGCGAGCGTGGACGTCGCGCGGGTACAAGCCCCTGCGTCTCGCGACGGTCGAGGCCGAGGCGCAGCACAGCGCGGCCGTGGCCGCGGAGGCGCTGCGGCCGCACCTCGCAAACGCGGCGATGATCGTCGCCTTCCCGGGGTGCACCGACCTGAGCGCGGCCGGGGCGCGGTGGTGGAAGCAAAAGCGGCTGGCGAATCCAAACTTTCAAGAGGACGCGGCGGAGCGCATTCGCGCGCTGGACGCGGCGCTGAAGGACACGGGCGTTCCCTACGTGATCGTCGTGGCCGCGGCGCCGCGGCTGCGTAAACTGTGGAAGGCGCCGACGGCGGTCGTCTCGCCGCACGAGTACGGCGGGTGGCTGGCTCCGGGCGAGCCCCACCCGTGCTTTCCGGCGGTCGTGCCCTCGCAGGACGCCTACAAGAAGCGGACGTTTGTCTACGCGGGCAACGGCTTCATCCTGCCGCGGAAGCGGCTCGTCGTGCCAAAGTGGGCAAAGCGGCGGCGCAAGGGCAAGCTGGTGCGCGTGTCCCCGCTGCTGCTCCACAGGAAGCACAAGAACCTCCGGCGGCTGAGCGCGCTGGGGTTTTTAAAAGGGGCGGCGGAGACGAATTCGGTGTTCATTGTTTAATTCTTCACTCGAGACTCACACGCGCATTCACTCACTCCCAACTCACTGCACAATACGCCGCTTCCTGATCAACGGGCCGCTGACCTTTACCTTGGTCAGCGGGTTCCAGTACCGGTAGCCCACCCGGGCCTTGTCGGCGGCCGTGTGGCCCATCAGGTTCCTGACGGGCGCGTCGTCGGCGCGCAGGAAGTTGGTGTGGCTGTTGCTCGCGTCGCTGAGCGGCATCGTGTGTGGTGTGGTGTGTGTGTGTGTGTATTCTACCAGTACGGGCAAAGGCGCGAGCAGCGCGCGCTCTTAAACGTGACGAATGCGTGGCGCGCACAGCCGCGCCGGCGCGAATCCACCCATGTGCAAATGTTCGCATTC
>Ga0315315_10005237_pt1 | contig 11960 bp, 8 predicted proteins | sample M140m3416metaG_FD_203699 | JGI IMG/M metagenome (GOLD analysis project Ga0315315, IMG submission 203699) | Ammonia-oxidizing marine archaeal communities from Monterey Bay, California, United States - M1 40m 3416 | ecosystem: Environmental > Aquatic > Marine > Intertidal zone | place: USA...
TGTGGAGTTTCACAGGGTTATCGGTTGAGAGCGACGAGAGCGTGGTTGACGATCTATTTCATACCCACAGTCCCTGTCAGTGATCACGAGGCATTCGTTCAGTGTGATCATTGCAAAGCAAATTGGGATCCGGCTGTGCTCGAAATGGATCACTTCAACCACTCTGACATACCCGAGGAACAATTCTGCGTCGAAGCCGTGAGGTCTGCAATCTTGGTGGTGTTGGCGGACAATGAGATCACGGAGAATGAGATCAGCACTCTGCAGACGATCTCATCACATCTAATGAAACGACCCGTCGAACGGGATGAGTTGGGCCAACTGTGCTCCAGTGCTCAACAACATCGAATCGAGCCGGTGAATTTTGTCCTGACTGCGTCGAGGAACTGGAATCAAAACCAGCGTGTCAGAGCGCTGCAGGCGATGTTCTTAGCGGCGGCCGCAGACGGCCCGCTGGGAGAATTACAGCTCGGGATTCTGGCAAGGATGCAGGAACTCTTCGATTTTACTGATGCTGAATATCACCGAGCCATCGAACAAGCAGTCGAGTGGGAATCAGACGGTTAGATCGCAACAGGTGTTTGTGCTTTGTCACAGCACGATACGTCATCCGTTCTGTTCGAACGTTCCCGCGTCTACTACCCATTCTTCAAACGCGCCGTTTCGTTTGATACTGCAGTAGCGATATCGGCTGCCCGCCAGAATGTGATGGTGGAAGCAGAACAGGATCTGGAAATCAATGCAGCTGACAGCGTCGCGTGGCTGGCTGTAAGGCCGCGGCGTTTTGTCGTTAGCTGCACCAGCGTTCAAAATACGAGCCGCCGGTCAATTCCAGGCTATCTGAGGTTTCCGCGTCATGAATGTCAGCTGAGGTGAGTTCATCTAACATGCGATCGGTCTGATCAGCCGAGTTTTCGAGGCGATGCATCCACAGTGATTTCAAGGCACCTACGCTGTCGAACAATTCTGGCCGCAACATCAACATCACACTCCGTGAAACCTCGCGGTTCGCTGCGGGGAGGGCTGGATCAGAGGACATGCGTTGAGAAATCATGTCGTGCATCGAAATGTTCATGAGGGCATTCGATGTTTTGCGTGTGACGCCGTGACCCTGCAGCGATGCCTCTTCTGCATATTCCGTCGCTCTTTCGGGGTCAACTGCGTACTGAACGGGTGCGGCATTGCGTATCGACATGCGACCGATCAGGACATCAGTCCAGCTTTCGATGCCTTGGCGAACACGATTGAGCCTCTCGGCCTTGGTTGCAGCAGCGCCACGGGCTTTCAAGATGATCTGGTGAACACGATTGCTGGCTTCCAAATGGTTCAACAGGATTGCATGCGTTACTGGTGAGATTTCCTCGTCGGTGGAACGTTCGTCCATTCCTGCGCCAAGGGCAGCGACCACTCGCGTCAGGATCTCCGAGACCAGAATTTCCTCCATCAGAGCGGTGTGGTCGGACCACCATGTATCCATGGCCTGTTCGTCGTCTGTCTGTTCTGCACGGCTGTACCGTGCCATCGCTTGATGCCACAGGCCGAAACGAGCGTGAGTTGCGGTCCAATATTGTGTCAACGCTTCAGGAGACAAAGTATCGCGGCCATAAAGAATCGCGGGACCATGCTCAGAAACCACCGCAGCGAGATCAACTAGGAGAACACTATGCATAGCTTGAAGTGGGCAATCAGAGGTGTGAATTGTGTGTTCACCTCATAGAGCAGGATCCGTGCCAATTTCGGTTTCGATTTCAGGGGGGCGGGCCTAAGTCGCTTAATACGAAGGGTTTGCGGTCTGTTTTTGTGGGTCCTCTCGTTGTTCGTGTCTCTGGAAAGAGGCATTTGTTCACGTCGATGTTGATTTGATGAAACATCAGCGTCTCTTTTGTGCAGCTTGCCATTGATGCATATCCGCTATGAGGACGGCAACGCAAATCCACATTTTGAGCCAGAAATGCGGGCAAGTCAGGGGAGGCTCGGCGGGATGCCCCGCGACTTGATTGAACGCAGAAGCGTAAACAGCAGATCGCAGAACAGCAGATCGCAGAACAGGGGATCGCAGAACAGGGGATCGCAGAGTGGTGGACACACTCTGCGACTCATAGCGATCAGAATCTGAGGAAGTCCGCAGGATGGCCAGCCTGACATTTCAGTCAGTCGCGTGGCATCGCGTGTTGAAGCTCAGGACAATCCATTGGCCTCGGCAAACTGATGAACGACCGGACGCTCGGTCAAGCGTGGATTGATGTGGGGGCGCGCTTTCAGCAATGCCTCCTGTGCCTGCTGCATTGACATACCGCGATATTTCATCAGCCAACACATTGCGATGGTGGCGCTGCGTGCTCGCCCGGCTTTGCAATGGATGTAAACCGTGCGTTCTTGGCCGGCATGTTTTTCGACGAACTCAACGGCTTTCTGCACATCATCCAGTTTTGGGTGTGTGAAGTCCGTTGTGGGTATACGCAATTGTTCGATATCGTGCTTCGAGTACTGGTCGGTGGGACCGGTGTATTCTTCGCAAGTGTTGACAACGGCTTTCACACCCGCCTTGTGCATGGCAGGCACATCACGGGCAAACGGGTACGCGCCGACTATCACATGATCGTCCACATGATTCCACCACTGCCGAACAGACAGAACACGTCCCAAGAGCGCATTCCACGCCAAGGTGGGGTAGAAAACCAGTTGTGCGTAAAGCCGCCTTAGTTTTGGATTGCTCATTTTTGCGTCAGTTCATTGCCCAGTAGTTTATCTGCAGCTTGATTCGCTTCTTGCATGACAGTCGCCATTTCTACTGGCGTTCCACCCTGCTTCTTGCTTTTGGCAGCTGCCTGCATGAATGCATACAACTCGATTGTTTCGGCTGCTGCAATGGGGGGCTTTGAACTTCGGAAGAACTTGGCGATTTGAACGACCAAGGGACGGTAGCCGCCGTAGGGGCCGATCTCGGTGATCCCTCCTTCACCGAAGGCGATTCCTCCGTAGCCTTTTGAACCGGCGCGAATGCCGCGAAATGTGCCAATTCGTCCATCGGCCCATGTTCCAACCGCAAGCTCGAAGTCTTTTGTAGAGGTGTGGGTTACCGAGCGACAGCCTGTGCCCATGCAGGTGTATAGACTTTCTACACCATGGATTCCGTACCAAAAAAGATCGACATGAGTCGGTTCCAGAGCGCATGGGCTGTAGGTGGTGCAGCCAAGAACGCGTCCCACTTTTCCACCACGAATAGCTTGGGCACCATCGCTATATCGAAGCGACGAACTAGAAAACATGGGCGCGTTGTAATGCGCTGCGGCACGAAAAATTGCAACTACCTCTGCCAAATTTGAACCCGTCGGTTTGTCGATGAAGACCGGCTTTCCCGTGCGAAAGACTTGTAGTGCTTGCTCTAAATGCAGGCGACCATCGTTCGTTTCCAGCAACACGCAGTCGACCTTGGTCAGTAAAGTTTTGATGGAGTCAACGATCTCGACGCCCAGGGCTTTCATATCCTCCGTGTACTTCGGTATCCGACTGGCGCTGGATTCGATATCCGCACTGCCGAACGGGTAGGCAGCCACCACGTCAAATCCCGATAGGTTCGGGTCCTCAGGTGTGGCCTGCTGAAATGCTTTGGTAAACGCAAGCACATGAGACGTATCCAGTCCGATGACGCCGACTCGGAGCCGCTTTGGCGAATCTGGCGAGGCCTCTTCGGCCATGCCCTTTGTCTGGTTGACATTGAAGAAGGCAAACGCGGTTAAGAAGAAGAGCGTCCATGCAGATGCAGAACGGATTAGCAATGGCACTGCAGCTGGGTGGAAACCTGCGGCTGGGTGGAATCTGAGCTGGCGTTGTTTCAACATGGGTGAGGCCGGGCAGGTAGAGAGTTTGTGGGGGGTGGTTTATGCGGAAAGCTAACTGAGTAGTTGAGGTTGGAATCTAAAACTTGCCTGGTTTTAAAAACCTGGCTGGGTTTCCAAGCTAACATCGAATTGTTGCATTAGGCTTTTGCCTATTTCGCGCTCGCTAGATCGTACTCGATTAGCCTGCGGTTGAGTGGTGTTCTTGACGATGACCGCAAGAAAGTCTGAACCAAGTAGCCTGTCTTGCCTTGGTGCTTTGTTTTTCTTAGGCAGTGAAGAATCACGCGGCTTGTAAAATCAGTGACTTTGGCGGGATTTCGGCTTTTCTCGCTTAGACATCTCGACTGGTGATCTCGGATGCCTGACTCAATTGTCATTCTGACTGGGATCTGTTCTCGATTGGGGCACGACCGTTAATTCAGTTGATTATTGGAGGTTTCTAGCCACAGCCGATCTGAGCAGGGATCGTCGATATTCTCGTATCCGTTAGTAAACCATCTACCCCGCTAGGGTGTGCGAAACGCTAAACTACAGCATTGGTTCCGAATGAGTTTTGGGCTGATTTCGCACTCAGAAGCTTCGTTGTCGGCAGGATGAGAAAGATTCGATGAGCAGATTTGTTTCTCTGTTGGGTTTCGTAGCGTGTTCATTCATTCCGGCAGTGGCGTCGGACCTCGATGACGCACGCCTTCTTTATCGAACAGGACAGTACGCCGAGGCAGAGGAGTTCGCTGCGAAGCAGGTAGAAGCAGGCATTTGGAATGAGCGTTGGCCACGCTTGTTGATCGACTGCCAAATGCTGCAGGGTAAGTATGCTGAGGCTACCAAGACGTATGAAGAGGCGATCAGAAGGTATCCGACCAGTTTGACGCTTCGGATGCAGGGACTGCAGGCGTTCCGTGATGGATCGCAACCTCAGCAGGCAACTGACGCTAAGAATCAAATCATGCTGCTGTTGCAGTCGTCTCCATCGCGGTATGCGAGTCGGGATAATTTGGTCGCCGCGGGTCGTTTTTTTGCAATGCGGGGCGAGGACGCCCGGAAGATCTTGGAAGCATTTTATGATCGTGTTCGGGAGGCGGACCCGGAGCACGTCGAGGCGCACATCGCCACGGCCGAACTGGCACTGCAGAAAGGTGATTACAAGGTTGCTGCTGAGACCCTCGCCGCTGCTCAGCGGTTCGAGGAGGCAGACCCCCGCATCCCGTATCTGTTGGCTCGGGCTTGGGAGTCGAGCGATCCTGAGAAAGCAAACGGCGCGATTCGGGCCGCCCTTGGAATGAATCCCCAGCACCTGCCGAGTTTGATTTATCAAGCTGATGCCGCGATCGATCGCGAACTGTATCCCGAAGCCGAGGAATTGCTTCGACGTGTTTTATCGATCAATGTGCACCAACAAGAGGCATGGGCCTTGATGGCTGTGCTTGCACATTTGAAGGGCCAATTCGAGCGAGAAGCTTTGTTCCGAGCGGCAGGACTGAGCACTTGGGCGGAGAATCCTACTGTGGACCATTTGATCGGAAAAAAACTGTCGCAAAAGTACCGCTTTGAAGAGGGAGCGGAGTACCAAAGAAGCGCCCTCGAACTGGATCCGAAGTACGTTGCAGCGCGGTTTCAATTGGCCCAAGATCTGTTGCGTCTGGGGAACGAAGATGTAGGGTGGGGGGTCGCACGACTCGCCGCTGAACAGGATGAGTACAACGTGGTGGCCAGCAACTTGCTGACTCTGCGGGAACGTATCAAGGGATTCAGTGTGCTCGAGGCTGATGGTATTGAGGTTCGAATGGACTCGATGGAAGCATCGATTTATGGACCGGCCGTGCTCGGTTTGCTCACGGAGGCTAAACGAGTTCTCTGCGAGAAGTATGATGTAACGCCACGTGAGCCGATCGTTGTTGAGATTTTTCCGGAACAAAAAGATTTTGCGATACGGACCTTCGGTCTGCCGGGGGGAGCGGGGTTTCTGGGTGTCTGCTTTGGAAGAGTTATCACGGCCAACAGTCCCGCGTCGCAGGGCGAGCGGCCATCGAATTGGCAAAGCGTGCTATGGCATGAGTTCTGCCATGTCGTGACGCTGGAAAAAACCAAGAATCGGATGCCACGTTGGCTGAGTGAAGGTATTTCTGTTTACGAAGAGAGGCAACGCAGCGGCGCGTGGGGCGAATCCATGTCTCCCGTGTACCGCGAGATGTTGCTGGATGATTCACTGACACCGGTAACCCAGTTAAGCGGCGCTTTTCTGAATCCACCGACACCGATCCATCTTCAGTTCGCGTACTACGAGTCATCGCTTGTCATTGAGTTTCTGATCCAGAAACATGGACTGGATGCGATCAAGGGAATTTTGGATGATCTCGGAAACGGGCTGATCATCAATGATGCGATGGCCCGCAATATCGGATCGCTTCAGAAACTGGATGCTGAGTTTTTGCAGTTTGCTCGCAAGCATGCTTCTGAGTTCGGGGCAAAAGCAGATTGGTCGCGGGAGGGACTGCCTGAGGAACCACGCTTGAGTGACTGGGAATCCTGGCTCCGAGAGCATCCGGATAGTTATTGGGGACTACGAGCGACTGCTGAGGCGTATTTCGTTGCCGAACAATTTGAGAAGGCCAAGCTTGCGCTGGAAAGGCTGAGGGATTTGGAAACCTTGACTGGAGAGCGTGGAGGACCGCTTGAGCTTTTGGCACAGGTATATCGAAAGCTCGGAGATACCGACTCCGAGCGTGTTGTGTTGTCAGAAACGGTTGCCAATTCAAGTGATGCTCTGCCCTCTTTGCGACGTTTGATCGAGCTGTCGGAGAAAGATGGAAAGTGGGATTCCGTCCAGAAGTACGCGGAGAACGTGATCGCCATTAATCCGATGTTACCCGAAGGACAAACTGCATTAGCGGAAGCTGCTGAACAGCAGGATGGATTCCCCGCGGCAGTGGGGGCGTTGCGAGCTCTCGCTCGAATGGATCCCGTTGATCCGGCTGCTATCGACTTCCGGATGGCTCGTGCCCTGAAAAATATGGGCTCGCTAGAGGAGTCAAAACACTATGTTTTGCGTGCACTGCTGGAAGCTCCAAGATATCGAGACGCTCACGCGTTGTTGCTCGAATTATCCGGGCTGGATGCACCATCAGAAAATGAGCCGAACGGGGCTCAGCCAAGTAAGTCAGTGGAAGACTCAGGAGCGAGTGCACCCGCCAAGAACCCCGAGCCAACGCCCAGTGAGAAGGTGGACGCTGCACCAAAGGTTAGTAATGAGCCCACTGGAATTGAACCTGTGGAGGGTGAAAGTGCACCGCAACGCGACGCACCGCAACGCGACGCACCGCAACGCGACGCACCGCAACGCGACGCACAGCAACGCGACGCACAGCAACGCGACGCACAGCGGGGTTCTGGAAAGCTTTCCAAAGAATCGAGTTCGTACGAAGGGAAACCGGAATGAAAGGGATGTCCTCGATGAAAAAGCGACGTTGGTGGTGGAGCGGTTTCGGGATCGCTGTCGTGCTGATGACCTCAATCGCTGTTGCGCAGCGCGGAGGGCGATGGTGGCAGAATGGTGGAATCGAAACGGGACGAAATGGCGTGCCGGACTGGGGACTTGACCAAGACTTCAAACGAGATGTTTTTACCTTTGTCAGGATCAAGTATGAGTCCGTAGGTGGACGTGGGGGTGGTTGGCGTACGGACTATCGAGATAGTGATCTCAACTTCTCATTGCGATTGCAACAATTGACAACCCTCAAGGTCGATCCGGAGCCGATTGTGCTTGAGCTGACTGATGATCGGCTGTTTGATTATCCATTTATATATATTATTGAACCCGGGGCACTCTATTTTAGCGAGGCCGAAGTGAAGGCTTTGCGCCGCTATTGCATGAATGGTGGCTTTCTGATGGTCGATGACTTCTGGGGCGAATATCAGTATCAGAATCTGCGGCAGCAATTAGCACGAGTTTTTCCCGAACGCACTCCGTTTGAAGTGCCGTTGGCGCACGAGATTTTTCAGTGCGTTTATCCGCTAAAAGAAAAGCCGCAAGTGCCCGCAATCAATGCGGCCTACCGAATGCAGAACGGACAAGTTGGCACCTGGGAGAACGCTAGGGATGGTAGTGACACACGGACTCCACACTATCGGGCGATCACCGATGACAAGGACCGGATCATGGTATTCATTTGCCATAACACCGACTTAGGAGATGGGTGGGAACGCGAGGGGGAAGACCCTTGGTATTTTGAAGAGTTTTCCGTCAAAAAAGCATATCCCATGGGTATCAACATTGTGACCTATGCGATGACGCACTGATCCGCCGCTCGATGCGGAATTGTTGTGTCTTAACCGTCAAGTGTTTTGCAGAAGCAAACGCTCGCCGGGCCATCGGACGTTTGGTTGTACGGTGGAATCGCCTCGTATCCGTACGCTTGGTAGAGGTCGATGGCGGTGTGTTGCTGATTGCCTGTCTCCAGAACAATCTGTTTGAACCCGTGAAGAGCAGCCTCGTGTTCCATTTCAGCCAGCATCATTTTGGCTGCCCCACGGCCCCGGAACTTAGGGCGGACGTACATCCGTTTCAGCTCACCGGTTTCACGATTAAGCGGTCGTAAGCCAAGGCAACCGATTGGTTCATTGTTCTCGATGCACACCAAGAAAATGCCTCGCGAGTCTTCAAATGCTTGAACATCCAATTCGTGGATGTAGTGCGGTGGATAGTCCTGGCGTAGTTCCTTTTCCAGTTCATCGACCAGCACTCGTGCCATTTCGGAAGCGATGGGTACAGATTTGACTTCCAGGTTCATAGCTAGGTCAGTCGACAACGTTTGTATGCGTAGGATTGTCCCTGATGGATACGCCGCTTCAGTCAAGCTTTTTTGAGCTTTTCCAACGGAACGTAAAAACGCAGATAGCGATGGCCATCACTGAAGCGTTCGCCTTTCGCATTCTCGACCAAAATGGTTGCACGACGCGTGATCCGATTGACTCGCCCGGTAAGGATTTGGCGGTCATGGCGGAACCTGACTGCGTCTCCAACGCGGATGTTGAATTTGGTTAGGGCACGCTCTCGTTGGGTGATCAGATCGTGACGATAGTCAGTGTGTCCGAAATAACGTTGTGCAATCGATTGAAAGCGAGCTTCACTGCAGTTGCCGTCATTCCAAATGAGCATCTCAATAAGGTGCACGAACTCGTGTTCGGCAACTCGTTGCATTGCTTCGAGCCGATCTTTGCATACACGACCGGTGACTTCAGCCGGTCGACCCTCATCCTCGAAGGTTTGGAACAAAAGCGTCGAAGAGAGCACCAGCTCAAATTGTCGCGGTGCCTCATGGTCGCCGCGAGGATAATGAGTGACCATTTTTCCAGCGATCCGAGTCATCCGGGATGAAAACCCGAACGACAATCCCTCTGCTTGTGCCACCGGTAAGATCTTTCCGTCAAAGAAAAGATCATCGTACATGCTGATCATTCTTACTAAATCATCACGACCAACACTTGTAAAGTTGGGTTGGTCGATTGAACGACTCAGGGAGAGTGTGTTCTGGTGTATCTCGCGCTGCCAGCGTTCGATCTGTTCCGCTGGGAAGGTGCGGAGAGCAACTTCACCAGCAAGTTTGCTCAGCACTTTTCTATCTCGAGGAGCGATTTTTCCACGAAAGCACTTCGCACGATTCACTTTCAAATGAGAGGATCGCGACTTGGACGATTGTGATGGGCGAGTAGCTCGGGGCATCGACGTTTGGCTTCACTGAAAAAAATGTCTCTCTCCACATTCATTAGCATAGCGAAAACCCCGTTTTGATTGGACAGCAATTCTGGTGGGGAGGTTGCAGCAATGGTTGGTGCTACAACCCTTGAATTCTTAGGGCTGGATGGGGATGGTGAATTCACGCGTTTTACCCCCGCGTATTGCTGCGATTCTGACTTTATCACCTGACTTGTGGTGGTGAAGACTGTATGCAAATAGTTCAGATTCAGTCATTAAACTGGTGTTGCCGTCATAGGCAACCAGAATGTCTCCCTTGCGAAGTCCCGCTCGCTTGGCTGCCGCGTGCGCGTTGTATTGGCCGAGATGCTGAACCAGCAAAGCCATTTGCTTTTTATCCAGATTCAATTGTTTTCGTTTTTCGGGTTCGACTTGGGTAAGCCGCATGCCGCCGGTAACCATACGACGGTAAGCCCATGAGGTTGCACGCCAGGAAAGATCGCCACGCTGCCTCCATGCGGGCGGCAGTTGGAGCGTTAAATTGAGGACTTGATTCCCGCGTTTTATTGAAACAGGGATGTTTCCACCGACTGCCGGCGTTTGGTGCAGAACCCACTGGACATCTGCGATGGAAAGTGGATTTTGTCCATCAATCAGACTAATGACGTCTCCCGAACGAAGCCCACTCTCGGCAGCGATTGATTCAGGGATCACGGATTGAACTGTCGCCCTCTGCTTGGGATCAAGGATCAAACCCAGAGTCTTGGGGTGTGGGTAAGGAAAGAGAATTCTTTCTGGTATCGGCTTACCCGAGTCCCAGTAGTAAGCGCGCTGCGCATCACCGATCTGGTGACAGTGGATGCAACTCTTCGCAACATCACCTGTGTAATTCAATCGGTCCGTAAACTTGTCGGCGAGACTGGGGTACTTCTCTGGTGATGCGACCTCCGGTTTTCCACCGCGTTTTCCCGCCACTTCTTTTCGGTTTTTTGGGTAACTGAGATGCAGTTCGAGGCCCCCTTTTAGTGCCTCAGCTAAACCTTCAAGGGATACGTCTCCCAGCCAGTCGGTGCGATGGGAACGTGTGCCAAACCTGCCGTATACAGTTCCATCAGCATTAAGGATAAATACAGCAAATGATTGATCGGTGTCGTATTGGAAGATTTCGAGATCAAGTCCATTGGTTGACACTTGACGAGCACAAACAAATTCATCCAGTAAAGGGCGAATGATGGGATCTTGGTCGACGAGTTCATCGTCGAGCTTGACACATTCATGGCAAGGGATGCAGCGAAGAACAACAAGGAGTGGTTTTCCTGATTGTTTTGCTTTGGCAAAGGCTCTCGGAAGATCGTTGTAAATCCAAAAGCCCTCCTCCATTATCTTCTTGCGATCCTCACGAACCATTTCGTCACGTGTTTGTGCCGCACTGTCAAAAGAGGTGGAGAAAAATAAGGCAATGAATCCGACCCAGATCGGGAGGCAGTAACCGGGTGCACTGATTCGCATGGCAGGTGTCAACGATACGGGGGAAGGGATCTCTCTTTTTCACTGGCCCGCATTTTACGATGCGGTGCAAGCCCTATGGTGGCCGAACGCGTTGTTGTGTTCGCCTTTTTGCAATCAGAAAAGACTGGGGGGGTGTGGTTCAGCGCAGCGAGGGTGTTGCCTGTTTGATGTGTTGTCAAATGTACACTGTCGTGATGGACGTAATGCATCATCGAGGTTGCGTGGTCACTCAAGGCGTGCGGCAATGCACTTTGAGTTGTGAGGGGGGCCTCACACGAGCCTTGCAGGCTGGTCAATCGAAATGCAAAACCGCCTTGATGCACCCATCGTCGCGAGTAGAGAAGATTCGATAAGCTTCCACTGCATCGGCGACGGGAAAATGGTGTGTGATGCACCACGATAGATCCATATCACTGATGTTGGGTGTGCTCGTAAGCAAGTTCATATAGTGCCGTGCCGGGCAGCGACCTGTGCGATAGGTCAGGTTTTTGTCATAGGCGTCGGCCGGAGAAAAAGAAAAATTGGGTGTGCAGTGGCAACCGATGACAGATAGTGTGCCGCCCGGTCTGACAAGTTCATAGGCAAGCCTCTGTGCTTCTGGCAGGCCCACCAACTCCATCACGCCATCGAGGCCTCGTTGGTCGGTAAGAAGCTTTGTTTGGCTTAGGGCGTCCTCGGCATTGGTGTACGCCATGGCGCCAAGTGACTCAGCTAATTTCAGTCTGGGACGACATGGATCGACTGCGATCACTTGTTGGGCACCCAATTGCTTCGCTGCAGCGATGGCTAATAAACCAACCGTGCCGCAGCCAATAACACCGAAGGTGCCAGTGCTTGAGACGCCAGCCATGTCGGCAGCAAAACGCCCTGTGCTGAGGTTGTCACCCAATAGTAAGGCCGCCTCGTCACTTATCCCA
>Ga0315315_10005238_pt1 | contig 11958 bp, 11 predicted proteins | sample M140m3416metaG_FD_203699 | JGI IMG/M metagenome (GOLD analysis project Ga0315315, IMG submission 203699) | Ammonia-oxidizing marine archaeal communities from Monterey Bay, California, United States - M1 40m 3416 | ecosystem: Environmental > Aquatic > Marine > Intertidal zone | place: USA...
TTGCTCTGCCAGATTCAAAAGAGTGCGTGTCGTACCTCGGACCACAGGCTTTTGGGCTTTGAAATAGACGATGCGCTCTTGAAAATTTCCGCAATTCGTGTGGGTATTTTGAGGGACGGACTGGTCGAGAGGGGAGGGTGCGGCGTACCAAACTTCACCTGTATGCACCGACGATATTGCGCTTATGTGACGCTTCACAAAGTTGCCCAAGGTACCGTGGACCTCACTGGGATACCAGCTAGCCAAATGCAAAATGCGCAAAGAATGATCAGGCGTTTCGGGCATAGTGCCAAAGGTCGCAAGGTTTTTGATTAAACCGAAACGCAAAATTTGCCTCTAAATTGGGAGGAATCCTTACATTTAGAACATGCAACGTTATACGCTCCTTATTTCCTTTTTTCTGTTACTCGGCATTGTACCCGTTTGGTCGCAGGCTCCAACCTTCCATGCGGATGTGGCGCCCATCATCTATCAAAATTGTACGGAGTGCCATCGGGTGGGTGAAATAGGTCCGATGCCATTCACCACGTATGAGGAGGTAGCGAATCAAGCGGCTTTCATTTCTTATGTAACATCGACGGGCTATATGCCGCCCTGGACGCCGGATGTTGAGTATGCTTCGTTGAGAGGCGAGCGCTTTCTGACAGAGGATCAGATTCAGGTGTTGGCGGATTGGTACGAAGCGGGAATGCCAGAGGGGGATTCGGCGCTAAATCCGGGTTTGCCTGATTTTCCAGAAGGAAGCCAGATCGGCGAGCCCGACTTGGTCGTTTCCATGCCGGAGCCATATGTGCACGGTGGAGACATGACGGAGCAGTACCAAGTTTTTGTTTTGGAGACCGGGGTCGAGGAGGAAACGGAAATCGGAGCGGTGGAGATTCGAACGGGCAATTCAGCCATCGCGCACCATGCCCTCATTGCCTATACCGAGAGCGCTGTATCCATCGCTGGAGCGGAGGAATTGGATGCCGAAGACGATGCTCCCGGGTATGAGAGTTTTGGAGACTACGGAGTGAATGTGGAAGACTTTCTTTTTGGCGGCTGGGTGCCGGGCACGCCACCAACAGATTTTCCACCGACCATTGGAAAAACCATCGGGCCTGATGGCCGGTTGCTGCTTCAGATGCATTATGGACCGACCCCAGTGGAGGAGTCAGATGTGACGGAAATCAATTTATTCTTTGCAGATGAACCCATTCAACGTGAGGTCGATTTGGCATTGATGACGGTGAACAACCTGACCGAGCCATTTTTCATTGCCCCCAATCAAGTAGAAACGTTCCATGGCATTTACAATGTGACGAGTGACATGAGTTTGTTGTCGATTACGCCGCACTGCCATTTGCTCGGACAATCTTGGGAAGTGTATGCTGTTTCCGGTGACGGCAACGATACCATTCCCCTGATTTCTATTCCAGAATGGGATTTCAACTGGCAAGGGATCTTTAGCTATCCGAGTTTAAAGCACATCCCAGCAGGCTATAAGGTTCATGGCTATTGCACGTACGACAATACCTCAGACAACCCAAACAACCCGAACGATCCGCCACAATGGACGTCATGGGGCGATCTGACGGGCGATGAGATGTTCGTAATGTTCCTTCAATTTGTGGACTACATGCCCGGAGATGAAAACATCAGCCTATCGGTGCCTGACGAGGATACGCGCATTGTATATGCTGCGGATAATTTGTTTCCAGCGTGGCCCAATCCAGCTCGTCCAGGCCAGACGGTAACGTTCGGGTATCACCTCAACCAGGCAGACGACGTGGTGCTTGACTTGTTGGACGTCCGAGGCCGAGAAGTGCAATGTATCATGCCTCAAAGGCACGTGTCAGCGGGACATCACGAGCAGCGATTTGCATTGCCTTCATTGAAGGCGGGTACTTATTTCTACCGCTTGACCACCTCAACGGGGCTCGTTCGCAGTCACATGATTCAAGTTCAAGATTGATATGTGGAAAGTCTGGGTCTTTTTGGCTCCACTTTGCCCAATTTGTCAAGATTATACATTTTACCTGAACGCGCTCAATGAGCAGTGGGAGCTGGAGCATCCAGGTGAAGTAGAAATGGTGGGCTGGTTTCCGAATCCAACGGTTACAGAAGCTGAAATTGCAACATTCGCTGAGCGTTATCAGGTGAGTTGGTCACTGGCGAAAGACACATTGGGCTGGTCCGAGGCGGTAGGAGCTCGATTTACGCCCGAGGCGGTACTGGTGAGTCCCGAAGGTGAATTGGTCTATCGTGGTCGAGTGAATGACTTGTATTATGCACTAGGAAAGCACCGTTCTCAGCCGAAAAGTGCCGATCTGGCGCTTGCCGTGGAGCAAGCATTGACAGGGGAGTCAGTCATTCCTGCTGAGACGGAAGCCATTGGATGTCCGATTGAAAAGCGATTGCCTTACAACATGGAAAGAGCCGGCGATCTTTTCGGGGTTTTGATGGGCGCGGATTGAATCCATTGAGCACCTCCGGTAGGATATTCAATTGCCCTTGCTTCTCGTTGAGCTTTCTCGTCGATTGATGTAGGACTTTCAAAAACTCCAATTATCTTTGCGCACCCTTTGGGGTAAACGGTGGCTATAGCTCAGCTGGTTAGAGCACTGGTTTGTGGTACCAGGGGTCGTGGGTTCGAGCCCCATTAGCCACCCTAGAAAAAGCCTTGCACACGGTTGCAGGGCTTTTTTAATGTGCCGGTTTTTCGATTGCCCAATTCCCTTCAATAGGGCAATTCTGACCCCATTTTTTGCTTCCAAGCCGCAGTGGCATAGAGGTCATCCCAATCGCATGAGCCTCGCTCCCAGATGGCCAATCCGGCCTCAGTGATTTGCACTGCGTCCCGCACTGGCGTTCGAATGAATCCCGCAATACACAAATTGATTTTGGCCCAACCCATGCGATTGAGAAGCAACGGCTGGCCATTGCTATGGGTAGCGATGAGGTCGATGGAATCCAGATGCATGAAGTGCTTTTGTTTGGCTTCTTTGCGCATCTGTTCGTACCACATCGGATTGCCGTGGGACAAGACATCGAGCAAAGGATAGAACGTTTCTTCTTGCTTTGGAGTAGACATGTGGAACTATTTCTTGCTTTAAAAACGCAAGAGCTATGATGTTGTTCTCTTGCATCTGCGAATTGCGGCTAAAATTGAAATATCCTGTTTTGTCTATATTCGCGGCATGAACAAATTTCAAAAAGGCGTTGTCTTATTAATGTCAATGGTATTATCGTCCTTGGGTTTTGCCCAAACCGGCGGGGGAACAAGCACAATTTCAGAAGTCAGTAAATTGACTGGCCCGAGATTCGGTATCACCTACATTGGAGACGGAACTACATCACAAGTATTGAACCGTTATCACCAGATGGATTCCAGTGAGGTGGTTGAAGCCGGGGCTTTGCCATTTACATGGACGACCCAGTATGGGTGGCAATGGGAAACCCGTTTTGCGGACTCAGGCGGACCGATTGTTGGACTTGTCGAGTGGGTAGCTTTCGTAGCCGGTATGGAAAAGGGAATGTTTTTACCGAGCTTTTCAAGTTTAGTTGGCGTGCGCGGAGAAGGTGGTTTTGAATTTGCCACAGGTCCGAACTTGTCTGCTTCAGGCTTGGGATTTGTCTTTGCGGCAGGTTACAACATCAAGAAGGGCAGCCTGAATATGCCGATCAACATTTCCATTGTTCCTGACAAACTCGGTGCAAAGAATTCAGCAGCAGGTGATATCTTGGATACAAACGATTATTTTGATGCGATCAAGCTGAATAACACGGGCATGCGCGTGACCGTTTCAGTGGGTTTCAATTTGACGGATAAGTAAGCGAATGACTTAAGTCATTTTGTGGCATTAAAAAAGCCCCCTGACGCATCGCGTCTGGGGGCTTTTTGTTTGCATTTTAATGCGATCAGTGAATGCCTTTGGCCGCGAGGTATCGCTCCGCGTCCAACGCTGCAATGCAGCCCGTGCCTGCAGCCGTAACGGCTTGGCGATAGGTTTTGTCCGCGGCATCACCGCTGACGAATACGCCTTCGCGATTGGTGCGCGAGGTGCCGGGTTCACCATACTTGATGTAGCCTTGCTCATCGAGATCAATCCATCCTTTGAACACATCGGTATTGGGCTTGTGGCCAATCGCCACAAAGAACCCTGTGGCGGGAATGTCATGTTCTGCGTTGGTTTGGTTGTTGCGCACCCGAATGGCTTCTACGCCTTCTTGGCCGAGTACTTCAACGGTGTCGGTGTTCCAGAGCACTTCGATGTTCTCCATGCCTAGTACGCGATTTTGCATCGCCTTGGATGCGCGCATTTCATCGCGTCGCACCAGCATGGTCACCTTCTTGCAAAGCTTGGCCAAGTAACTGGCCTCTTCACAGGCTGTATCACCGGCTCCAACAATCACCACATCCTGGCCGCGGTAGAAAAATCCATCGCAGACAGCACATGCGCTGACTCCACCTCCGGCGTCACGCAAGCGCAGTTCGGACTTAAGTCCCAACCATTTGGCTGATGCTCCTGTTGAGATGATCACAGAATCTGCATGCACCTCGATTCGATCCGCGCCTTCGCCGATCCAGACTTTGTGCACCGGTCCTGAGAAGTCCACTTCGGTGACCCATCCCGTGCGCACATCGGTATCGAATCGTTTGGCTTGTGCTTCCAAGTCCATCATCATTTGTGGACCGTTGATTCCCTCGGGATACCCCGGGAAATTATCAACTTCGGTGGTTTCCGTGAGCTGTCCGCCCGGCTGCATTCCTTGGTACATGACCGGTTTCATGTCCGCTCGAGCGGCATAAATGGCAGCGGTATATCCGGCGGGTCCCGATCCAACGATCAGGCATTTTAGGTGTTCTGGTTGGGTACTCATGGCCGCAAAGATACACAGGTACTTGAGGTGAAAAAGCGATTGAAACGCGTTTTACCAAACGTTTTAAACCAAGTTGTTTTCGACGCGCAGCCACTCGTTCCACAGGGGGTCTTCAGGGGGAGGAGCGAGGATGCTCATGGGTTCCTTTTTGACAGGGTGCACAAATTCAATGCGACGGGCGTGGAGGTGAATGGAGGCATTGTCGTTGGTACGTCGGGCGCCGTATTTGATGTCACCTTTGATGGGGCTCTTCAAACTGCTCAGGGTTGTGCGGATTTGATGATGCCGCCCGGTTTTGGGTTTCACTTCTACAAACGAATAGTGCTCAGATCGTCCGACTACGCAGTAGGTCAGTTCCGATTGTTTGCGGCCCGGACCGTCTTGGTTGTAAGCGAAGCTCTTGTTGATGCGCTCGTTTTTCTCGAGAAAGTTGACGATTTGTCCCTCGGGTTGCTCGGGTCCTGGTCGGACGACTGCCCAATAGGTTTTTTGAATGTCGCGCAACCGAAAAAGATTGGTCAGACGTGACAGGGCTTTGGACGTGCGCGCGTACAAAATGACGCCACTCACGGGTCTATCGAGTCGGTGGACTGTGCCGATGAAGGCATCTCCCGGCTTGTTGTATTTCTTCTTGATGTATTCGCCCACCACTTGGCACAGGGTGATGTCACCGCTGGAGTCGCTTTGTACGATGTCAGAGGATCGTTTATTGACGGCAATCAAATGATTGTCCTCATAGAGCACCTGCAGATTGTCAACGTTGCTCATGACAATGGGTGCCTTGGGCTTTCGGGCCCACGTGTGCGAATCGGATGAGCCTTGATCGTCTGATTTGTGCTTCATGGCACGTGTCTCAGTATTGCTCTGATTCGTTGGGGAAATCCCGACTGCGCACGTCTTTTACGTACTGTTGAATGGCACCATTCATCTGTTCACCCATGTCGAGGTAGCGGCGCAAGAACCGGGGACTGAATGCTTGCGTAATGCCAAGCATGTCATGCAATACAAGGACCTGTCCGTCGCATCCGCTTCCCGCACCGATGCCAATAGTTGGGCACGCGACAGAGGCACTGGCTTCTTGTGCGAGATGCGCGGGGATTTTTTCAAAAACAACGGCAAAACAACCAATGTCATTGAGCATCTTCGTGTCTGCGCGCAATTGGTCCGCTTCCATCTCCTCCTTTGCTCGCACGGTATAAGTGCCAAACTTGTAAATCGATTGCGGCGTGAGCCCAAGGTGGCCCATGACGGGAATACCTGCAGTCAAGATGCGCTCAATGCTCTCCTTGACTTCGTGACCGCCCTCTAACTTTACAGCATGGGCACCGCTTTCCTTCATGATGCGTATTGCAGAATTCAAAGCCTCTTTTGAATTGCCTTGGTAGGTGCCAAAGGGCAAATCCACTACCACGAGCGCGCGTTTCGCGGCGCGTACCACGCTTGACGCATGGTAAATCATGTGATCCAGCGTGATGGGCAAAGTGGTTTCATGTCCAGCCATTACATTCGATGCGCTGTCACCGACGAGTATCACGTCGACACCGGCTTGATCGACGATGGTCGCCATGGAGTAATCATAGGCCGTGAGCATAGCGATGGGCTCGCCATTGGCTTTCATTTCAGCAAGCACTTGTGTGGTGATGCGTTTGGCAGATTGATGAACGGACATGATTTCCAGTAAAGTTTCATTTCAAAGGTAATCTTCGGAAATAGAAGATTTTAGGGATTGAAACGATTTCTTTCGATGGGCTTTTTCGCTTGGATGCGTTCTTTGGTAAGACACTATAAAATCCCTCAAAGGCTGAGGATCCGTCGCAGGGTCAAATTGATGCGCGGCTCACCCACGCGCAATCGCTTGGGGAGCGCATGTTCGTAGGCGTCTTGCAAATTCTCCATCACAAGCAGGTCGCCATGGTGCAGGTGCATGAGCCATTTTTCCTTCGTGGTGCGATGCCGGATGACAAAATCCCGCGAGGCCCCGAAGCTCACGCTGGCGATGCAGCTGGGATTGATTTCGGGTTCGTTGTCTCGGTGCCACCCCATGGAGTCCTGCCCGTCTCGGTATTGATTGAAGAGGCAGGCATTGAAGTAACGGGCGGTCTCAGTGTGGACTTCCACCTCCTTCACAAACTCACGCATCTCTGCCGTGAAAGGAACAGCAGGCCACTGTATGCTCGAATACCGATAAGCCGGGCCCATCCAAGCCGTCAGTCTCGGCTCGGGGTGCGTCTTGCCGTACATCCGAATGCTGTTTTGCTGCCAAGGAATGGATTCAGTCCAATGGACCAGCGGTACTTCGTCAAATGCTCCGCGGATGACCCAGCAGGTGCTTTGGCCCTCTTGTACTAAGGTTTCCTTTTTCATCGGAAGTCGGTCACACGTATTCAGTTCACGAAACCTTCGGCCCATCCGCCGCCTATACAGACCATGTAGACGAGATAAGCTAGGAGGAGAACGGCTCCTTTCCAGCGATGGATCAATGCCTTGTGCCACATCATGGCACCTACAATCAGCGCAATGGCCATCATCCAACAAAAGTCAAACTGCAGGGCTTGCCCATCCACGGGCAATGCGATGATGCTCGAGGATAAGCCGGCAGCAAAAAAGATGTTGAAGATGTTGGAACCGATGAGGTTTCCAAGCGCCAAATCGGATTCTCGTTTCCAAGCGGCGATGCCTGAAGCGACCAACTCCGGCACACTCGTGCCAAAAGCCACCACCGTCAACCCAATGACATGGTCACTGACGCCCATTTCTTTAGCCAGTTGGCGAGCGCCCTCGATGAACCATTCCGAGCCGTAATAAAGCCCGATGCTCGCAACGGCGATGCCCCCAAGCAACATCCAAATCGACCGACTTGCATCTTTTTGCTCGTCCAAATCTTCCGTCAGGGCTTGGTCGGTTTTGTTCGCAAAACGGCTTCGGAAGTAGAGCATGATGAGCAACCCGATGCCTCCTGCGAGCAACATTCCTCCTTCCCGGTTGTCAAGGCTGCCATTGAGTGCAAAAAACCAAAACAACAGCGATGCCGCCACCAATACGGGCCAGTCGGTGCGCATCAAGGATCGATCGACCCGCACGGGGTGAATCAAGGCCGTCACACCCAAGATCAAGGCCAAGTTGGCAATGTTGGAGCCGATGACATTGCCCACCGTAATGCCCGGGTTCCCCTCCAAAGCAGCGCGCACCGATGCAATGATCTCCGGAGCTGAAGTCCCAATTGAAACAATGGTCAGGCCGACGATCACGGGCGGGATGGAGGCCTTGATGGCCAAGCCCGAGGCAAAACGTACCAAGCCGTCCCCGCTCAGGACCAACAACACGAGCCCCGCAATCAGAAGTAGAATTCCCATTCAGGAGTTGGCTTTGTCGGTGGCTGCATCTTCCGAAGCAACATCTGTTGATTTCGATGCTTGAGGCTTTGGACGCGCGGGAGGTGAATTAAATGGATCCGCTGCATCGGCTGCCTTCCGCACTTTGTTGACTTCCTCCTTGATGCCGTCGGTACTGCTCAATATTTCACGTTGGATCTGATCGGTCGCATTCCTAAACTCACGCACAGCGCCGCCCATGGTGCGCGCAAAGGAAGGAATCCCCTTCGCACCAAACAGCAGCAAGTAGACCAAAAAGACGAATACAATTTCCGTTGCGCCCATGGCGTCAAAGGTACAAATTCAGCCAAAGGGAACTAACTTCGGGCGTGACCCATTCACCAACAACCTTGCATCAATGAGATCCACGGCACTTTCCTTCGTCATTGCTATGGTAGCATCCGCTTTTCTGTGTGAACCAGCGGTTGCCCAAGCGGACTATTTCCAACAAACCGTGGACCATCAAATTGCGGTGGCGCTGGATGATGCCGAGCACATGTTGCGCGGTGACATCGCGACCAGGTACACCAACAACAGCGTTGACACGCTGGACTTTTTATGGATTCACCTGTGGCCCAATGCCTATGCCAATGGCCAAACTGCGCTTGCACAGCAAAAATTCAGGCAAGGCGAAATGTTCATGTTTTGGGCGTTGCAACGTGACCTTGGGGGCATCGATTCGCTGGACTTCGCAGTGGACGGTGTTTCAGCGGAGTGGGCTTATCATCCGGAGCACATCGACATTGCAAAATTGACGTTGCCCAAGCCGCTTGCGCCCGGTGAATCATTGGAATACACCACGCCTTTTCGGGTGCAATTGCCTTCCGGCAAAATCAGCCGACTGGGCCACATCGGCGAATCGTACCAGATCACCCAATGGTACCCCAAACCTGCTGTCTACGATCGCGACGGCTGGCATGAGATGCCATATTTAAATCAAGGCGAGTTTTACTCCGAGTACGGCTCATTTGATGTTGAGATTACGCTGCCCAAAAACTACGTCGTGGGCGCAACGGGTGATTTTGATCCCATTTGGGAGGACAACCGGAAAGAGGAGGTGTTCTTGGATTCAATCGCGCGCGCGACTGCACGCCGAATCGATGCCACTGAATTTGAAGATTTGGAGTTGAATCCCGACAGCGTCAATGCATTTCCATTGTCTGCCACCGGAACGAAAACCTTGCGCTTCCGGCAATACAATGTGCATGACTTTGCCTGGTTTGCCGACAAGCGGTGGTGGGTGCTCAAGGGAAGCACCGAGTTGCCATGGTCGGGCCGTGAAGTCACGACGTGGTCCATGTTCACTCCCTCAGAAGCGCGGTTGTGGCGTAAGGCACCCGAATACATTGCGGATGCGACGCGCTACTATTCCCAATGGAACGGCGATTATCCCTATCAGCAAGTCACTGCCGTGGATGGAACCATCAGCGCTGGCGGTGGCATGGAGTATCCCAACGTAACGGTCATTGGCAGTTCTGGATCTGACATGGGACTGGAAACGGTCATCGTGCACGAAGTCGGACACAATTGGTTTTATGGCATACTGGGATCCAATGAACGCACCAACGCTTGGATGGACGAGGGCATCAACTCATTCAACGAGACCCGCTATTTTGTAGAAAAATATGGCGAGGCGATTGGCCTCACAGGCATGGTTGACGCGGCGACCCCCCTCATGAAGAGACTTGATTTGATGGGGCGTTCCTACGAGAGCCGAGATGCATTGGCTTACTTGTTGAGCGCCCGCATGAGTGACGATCAACCCATGCAATGCCATTCGGATGAATTCAGTGGCATCAACTACGGCACGGTTGTTTACAAAAAATCTGCGGCTGCTTTCGAATATCTGCGCCAATCCCTTGGAACCCCGCAGTTTGACGCAGCAATGCGTTCTTATTTCAGTGATTGGAAATTCAAGCACCCGGGTCCGGACGATCTGCAGCGGTCGCTCGAAGCAAGCATACGAAAGGATCTTGCATGGTTTTTTGACGGCCTCATTCCAACCACAGGCCATACGGATTATGCCATTGCAGGGTTTCGGCGCGAACGAACGGCCGATGGAGATACATTGGTCGTTTCTGTGCGCAATCGGGGGGATTTGGAAGGGCCTTGGCCGCTTTACGGTTGCGTGGCTGATTCGGTTTGGAAGCGCATAGAATGGTACAATCCAATCGATGCCGGTAGCGCAGGCAACTTGCGCATTGCATCCACCGATCGAAATGGAACGCCTTACACCGCCTTGCGAATTGACCACAGTGGCATCACCTTGGACGCGCGACCGCAAAACAATACCATTCGTACGAGCGGATTGCTCCGTCGGATTGAGCCGCTCAGCGTGCGTATGCTCACCCGTCTGGAGGATGGTTCAAAAACACAGGTGAATTGGCTGCCAGCCCTCGGCTGGAATGCCCACGATGGATTGCTCGCGGGCTTTGTCATGCACAACAGCGTGCTGCCTTTGCGAAATTGGGAGTGGATGACCATGCCGTTGTGGAGCATCGAAAATGCTGCATTGGCCGGAATTGGCCGGGTTTCATTCAAAAAGGGCAACGGCAGATGGGAAGGACAGCTCCGGAAATTTGCCACCCAAGGCATCGAGGGGGTGTACGCTTTGGATTACCTGCGGAGCAGTGTGCGCTACTTGCATCGTTTCAACCAAAACCCCGGCACGCCACTAAGCTCGGACCTGAGCGTTTCGCTCATTGATGTGCGCGAACAATCTACAGGAATTGGCAATGACCCGGGCTTTGCTCCACAACTCGATGCTTATCGGCAAGCGCTGCGCCTGAATTACCGCATCAACAGCAATCGGGGCAATCTCAAGCAGCAGGGTGAGTTGCGCATTACGGCCGGAGGTGCAGGACCCAAGAACTGGGGCGAATTGATCCGTTGGACGGGCCTTTTTGAGGCTCCCTTGTTTCCGAAGTTGACGGATCAATCCATTACGGTAGAGGCGATATGGAAAGGGCGAAAGGAAGTGAACCGAAAAGGTAGGGGTTGGGGTTGGCGCATCTATGCAGGCAAGGCTTTTGGCGCATCAAATGTTTACCCACTCATGACCGCAGGCATCACCGGAGCAACGGATAATTTCAAAGATCACCTGTTCTTTGGACGGGAACAATACGATTTGTTGAGCCGCGTCATCGCACGCGAACAAGGCGGTCTGCCGATGATGAATGTGCCAATATCAAGCAACGCCGATGCGATGCAAATGCCAGTGAATGCGATGGCTTCTGCCCGGATTGCGCGGAACGTAACGAAAGGCCTTGATTTCTATGGAGGAGGGTTGGTTGGTAGCAATATGAGTCTCGCTACGTTTGGTTTGGCGATGGACCTTCGTTTTGTGAAAGTGCAATTGCCGCTTGTGCAATGGCTCGATGATGGTTTCACATCACTCAATTTCAAAGGTCAAACCGCTTTTAGCATTGTGTTGAACCTCGAGGATCTCAGTCCTTATCAATTGCTCCGCAGTGGCCAATTGCTGAATTGAGTGCGAAAATCAGACAACAAAAAGGCCACCCCATGGGGTGGCCTTTTTCGTTTCAAATTGTTGCGCGACGATTACGCCTTGAGCTTTTTACTCAAGTCCAATACGCTCGGCGTTGCAATGAAGATGGAGCTATACGTTCCAACGACAACACCGATCATCAAGGCAAATACAAAGCCTTTGATGTTGTCACCGCCCAACAAGAAGATGGTGAGCAACACGACAAACGTCGAGAGC
>Ga0315315_10005239_pt1 | contig 11957 bp, 12 predicted proteins | sample M140m3416metaG_FD_203699 | JGI IMG/M metagenome (GOLD analysis project Ga0315315, IMG submission 203699) | Ammonia-oxidizing marine archaeal communities from Monterey Bay, California, United States - M1 40m 3416 | ecosystem: Environmental > Aquatic > Marine > Intertidal zone | place: USA...
AAAAAATAATCCTTGATCTCTCGTACTAATAGCTAGTATTTAGTATGCATACTACTAGCTACTAGCTAGTACTCCTAGTAGGTAGTATGAGGAGCTATCGGGCAGGAAAAGGCTCAGGCTCAATGCCTGCTGTACATGCATTATTTACATACCATACTACTCGTACACGTACGTAGTAATTACTACACACATATGCATAGTACTTCTTGTACGAGCTCGTATAGACTACACCACGTGTGTATGGATGATAATTATATTATTCATACTGAGAGGGCTTCGTGCGACGAACAGACTGTGGGGCGCGACGCGGCAGCGGCGAAACGAAAAGAAAACGGTGAGGGCAAAATTGATTTCTGCCTGCGGTTCCCAGACTGGAGTTCCACAGCATTACCCGTCCACAAGGCACTGTCGGAGTCCAGCGACTGAATATGCCCCAGGCCAACAGAAAGCAGGGAGCGGAGACGGGGCAGAAAAAGAAGAAAAAGGGACGGGCTCCCGCCCACCAGAATTCATATGCCTTCCAGCATAATCCCAAAAGTAAGAAGACAGAAAAAATCCTCTCCTCTCCGAACGTTGGCGTGTGTCGTCGCTGCCACGAAAAGATTGAGTGGCGCAAGAAATACCGCAAATATAAGCCCCTTACGCAGCCAAGTAAATGCAATCTGTGCAAGATGCGCAAAGTCAAGGCGGCCTATCATACCATCTGTACTGATTGCTCATTCAGCGAAAAGGCTCGTAAAGCCCTCCCTTCCGCAGAGACCAGTCCTACCTCCATTAACAGCGAAGGACCGGAACACCAGCCGGAGTCAGAACCAGTGATAGATGAGGAACCGTATGAGGATCAGCGACAAGTTTGTTCCATATGCGTGAAAAAATTCGCAATTTCAGGTGAAGACAGAGGTGATTTGTCATCGTTGGTCGAAAAGGAATTGTCAGGAACAGCTGGGCGGCTCAGTCTTCGAGAAAAGAAGGCAGTTGAAAGGAAGATTCAGCGTCGTTTGGATGAGGTGAAGGCAGCCGCGAAAGTTGCTAGGAGAGAAGAGCGCAAAGCCGAAGAGGAAGGAGGCAATTACGGCGATGGAGACGACTCAACAAGAGCTTCAGAAAGAGGAGAAGAAGAATACATCTCGGGTGCAGAAGATATTGATGATAATGTCTCCGACGATGATGACCTCTTTCTCAAAGCAACCGGAGGCCAAGCTCTCACTGGTAAAGCTTATCAAAAGAAGATCCTCGAAAAGGAGCAAAATACTTCGTAAACATCGAATTTCCACATGCTTTAAAACGTGTATGTAGTCGCTCTGCTGATCATTTTGTCAGGTAACGTATAAAAGTTTTTCATTTCGATCCAGCAAAAGCCTTATCTCCTCAGGGACAACCGCAACCCAGTCCATGCGCCTCCTTGTTATAGCTTCTATTGTCACCTTCCTAGCTTTCCCAAAGCTGTCCCTCGGACAGTCTCGGGCTGCAAGGAGGGCAAAGAGCGAAAGGGAGAAAAAAGAGATATGGAAGAGGATTCGGGTGGCGGACAAGAAGAAAATGAAGAGGGACCTCCTTCCTTCGTCAACACTCCGAATAGGGGTAACTTCAAGACCTATTAGGTGCAGACGGAAGACCAAGTCCAGGAGCGGAGACAAGCTGCGCGTTCACTACAACGGCACACTTTACTCGGACGGGAGGCAAATCGACAGCTCAATTGATCGCGAACAACCGTTTGACTTCATTCTGGGCGCCGGACAAGTGATGAAAGGATGGGATTTAGGCCTTCATGGAATGTGCCTGAAAGAACAGCGGAAGCTTACGATCCCATCAGATTTGGCGTACGGCAAAGCTGGTGCCGCCGCGTCGGAGGGGAGAATTCCTCCAGGTGCTACTCTAGTTTACTCCATAGAGCTCTTGCGCATCACCCGAGGCGACAAGTAAATGTGAGAGGTAGCTCTTGCCAACCTTTCCATTCTTTTTGTATACTACATTCGACCCAGATCAAAGCTTCGTGTATAACCAACCACCGCCTCATGACCGTTGCTACCGCTGCTATCACTAGTTGATAGCAAGTTAACATCCACTCGAAACTTCCCATTCTCCATTCCGTAGCGGACAATGATGTTACCTGGCAAGCTCAGGTTCCGAGCAGAATCATCATCGGAATCGATAACCTTCCCACCCCCCTTCTGATCCGCAAATGGCCTATTGTAATTCTCTTTGCCAACCAATTTCGCCACTGTCGAAGCATCGAGGCCTCCCTCTAATCCGATGGTTCCCCCCGTGCTCTCTCCTGTTCGTCTCTCTAAAACGACAGTAATCGGAGATGAAATTGTTGTCGCCGACGGCAAGACTTCAAAAGCAACTCGTAATCGGCGAGAAAAGCTCCTTTGTTCACCGGCACCACTCTCTTCGTCATCCAGCACTGGCTCGATTTGATCGGGAAGAGAAAATACTGTTTCGATCTTGACCCTGGGCGAATGGCGAAGCGGCGACAGGGGCGATTCCCAGGCCAAAACCTTGGTAGTTGTTCCCGACGAAGATGATTCGAATGCCTCAAAGGCGGATGGCCCGACGAGGTTCAACGATTCGCTGCTGCGCAGTGTGTCAAGATTGTCAACCCCGCAACCCACCTCAGGTACTACAGCGGCAACCTTGCGCTCTATGCAGAGCTTTACACCCTGCACGCCATCATTCTCCAACATCGATAGTGTTAGATCCTCGGACGTTAATACCTCGAGACAGCTTGGCACCTGACCCCATTCAATAAGGGAATCGGGCACGAGGTGCTCTGGGACGCGGATGAGGGAGCCATCATCGGATGAGAATGTGGCGGAATGGCCAGCATAGTCCCCCCCGACTAGTGAATCGACGATCGGGTCATCCATCTCAATACCCGCAGAAGAACTCCTTGCCGACGACGAAAGCCCTCTAGCAGGATTCGGTCCCCTGAGCGGCTGAAAAGACTGCGCCGTAGGAAGATTCACAAGCAAGAAGAACACGAAACACTCGAAAGACATAGGTACTGTCCTTCAAGCGGAACTGGCCGGTAATGAAACAGAAAATGTCGTCTTTCGTGGCTTCCTCTGTTGAATCCATGTACCGGCCGGTAAGAGAACGGCTTGAGGCGGATTCGAGCAACCGGGCAGTTACGGGAATGTCCCCTAAAATTTGTGGATATTCCCGCAACACCTCCATGTACAGTTGACGAGCTTTTACCTGTCATAGTTTATTTATTTATTACTTAAACTTACTCTCTCGTATGCATACTACTAGAGTAGTAGTATGCATACAGTATGCATACTACCTAGCTAGTAGTAGTATCCATAGTACAGGTTACGAGAAAGAAACGGGCAGGAAAGTCATCATACGTCATCAGTCAGCACGTCTAGATTTGTGTTCTCCTGGACTCCTGGACTCCCGCAACTCTGATCTCTCAACAGAAGTGGATGCGGAGGGAATCTTCGCCATATACCTCATCGGTAGAGTCACCAGCCGATCAGCGGCGTTACCTTTGGCCTCAGGCTTGCCAAACCTTCGTCAAGAAAGCCCGGGCTAGATTCCCGCGGCCCCCCAACAATCGAAGCACTGTTTAAAGAGATGCCGTCATCTAGATCCAGGTGGAACCGTGGATGCAATACGTGTTCCACGCCCATCATTTCCATTGCCCTAGTAGTGAGCTTGTTGATTTGCGGCTCATATGGTGGCTGGATAGATCCGGATACGCCCGGGGAGGCCTATAAGGCCTGGGCCATTGAGCCCGTCGTCCCAAAAAAGGAAAACGCGAAGGAAAGCGTTAAGCACCACCACAAGCACCACCACGACAACTTTAAACTGACAGACGACAACCTCCCCACGCCGACTCCTACCGAGGAACCTACAGCAGAGCCTACAAACACACCAACGCTGGCTCCTACCCCACAGCCTACCACCCCCTGGATAGAGCGCGAATATGATCTTGTTTTCTCAGACGAGTTCAATACCCCTGGTCGGACCTTCGAGGATGGCTCTGACCCCAAATGGACCTCAATCGAGAAGAACGATTACACCAATGATGCTCAGCACTATTATGCCGCCTCTAATGTCTTTACCAATGCCAATGGCGAGCTTGTTCTAAGGACGGAAGCAGCCGACACTGATATTGTCGGATTCAATGACGTGAAGCGGAAAAATATACACGATACCAAGCATTTTCGGTCGGGCATGCTCCAGGGGTGGAACAAGTTCTGCTTCACCGGAGGTATCGTCGAGACCGAGGTCACCCTCCCTGGCAAACATAACGTCGGTGGTTTGTGGCCGGCGTTTTGGATTCTTGGAAATCTTGCCCGGCATACCTACGTTGGCTCGTCCGAGCATATTTGGCCTTGGGCCTCCACTGTCTGTACTGAAAAGGGAAAGGGCGCCCAGCTCATTAACGGATGTCAGAAAGTCGGCCACTTTGGCCTCGAGCCCGGAGTAGGTCGTGGGGCACCCGAGATTGATATTTTTGAGGTTCAGCCTGGCGAGACTCCAGGTAACCACGGGAAATTTCTTATATCCCCTGTAGGGCAGCCATTCATGTCGGCGTCGTATCAAGTCGCTCCTGGCAAACCCAACCGTATCGGAGGAGGGTACTGGCCTGCTCCTGGACAGTGGTACGACGGACTCGCTGGAGGAAACAATTCTGTCACAAACATCTTTTTCTACGGCGCCTATAACCATTTTTTGTCCGACACAAACCCTGCCACACAGGATTACTGGGGAGACGCCATTAGTTACAACCGTCAGTTAGCGAAGGAACACTTTCAGACTAAGCACAAGTACCGTTTGGAGTGGGACCTTCCAAAGGACAACGTCACAGATGGCTACCTGCATTGGTTCCTTAATGACGAGCTTGTGTTCAAGATCAATGGAACTGGTATTGTAGATGCAGGGCTTGGATCTGAAATTTCAACCGAGCCAAGCTACCTCATCCTCAACACAGCTATATCATCTCAATGGGGTAAGCAGGAAATTCGCCTTTATGTATTTCAACCACGCATTTTGTTGTGTATTTATTCCACATCACTAACACGGAATCGTTTACTGACTATATTTCACTATTTTTACTCTATAGGCTTCCCGGCCAAGTGCCCGGAAGGCTGCCCGGGCAAAAAATTCGACTGCCATTCGACCGACTGGAAGGAAACTTGTTGTTTTTCCGAAGGATTCTGTGACATGATGGATAAAATGGATGTTGATTACAAAGTGAATTACGTACGTGTTTACCAAGATAAAAACGACCCCGCCCAAAAGGTGGGATGTTCAACACCAGAGCGCCCTACTCGACAATGGATTGAAGGCCACGAGGATCTCTACAAGCTAAGTGGCGATAAAGCGCCCTTGAAGAAGATCCAGCGTGGAGGGGGAAGCTGCAACCTCGACAATAGGAACTCGGGCGCGAAAGTGTGTGGAGGCGAAGAACGCGGAACATGCAAAGGATTCAAGCAAAGCAAGCGCGTTTGTGAATGCGCTGGGAATTGGACTGGGCCGACTTGCCTCGTACCAATTGGATTCGACGACACTATTTGGGACCCGAAATCTTCCTTGAACGATTTGGGGTACCACCATCCAACAATTCCGATTGATCTTGTTCTCCTACTTGCGGTTATTGGGGTTGGAATTTGCTTGGCATCCACTTGTAAGCACAGGCTGGATGGGTTCACTCCAATTCCTGATGCTGTTGGCAAAGGATAGGGATTGAAGGGCTTTGGCTCTATCGATGGCTCCGTCGTTGGTGTTGCTTCTTGACACTCCCCTGATGGTTACGCAACTCAAGGGAAGAACTAGACATCCTTATACACCTACATGTTCTGCTAATGATGACGAGTTATGGAGCTGGGGCGAAGCCCAACCAAACCTTCGCCTGGGCCGCATTTTAGCTTATATTTGGGGACATTAATGGCACGGATGACGCATATTTCGCAAAAAAAGATTTTATACAAAAAGATTTTCTACTATGCTATAATTAAAAGACCTCTACTGCATCCCTGTTGGCACATTTAATTCTCCTTTTTTGCTTTCTCGGCTTTGGACGCGGCAAGCATCTGTTGATATTTGGAAACTTGCGATGTTGGTGCCGAGAAATCGGAACCGCTCTGAGACGCTGTTGATGCATCATCAGACGAAGATGCCGGAGATGATGCTTTCGATGGAGCCGAAGGGACGTTTCCATCAAGCTCGTCCATGAGAATACCTCTCATATCAAGTAACGTTTCACCCAGCGTACTAATCTCGGTTTCACTCAAACCTTTCAGCCCAAATTTTTCATCGCCTTGTGAGGCTTTCAGCTTGTCGTAAACCTGTCGCAGCTGTGCCGTATTTGCATCGTCACCTTGTGTACTGTAAGATAGTGACGGTTCAGGTGCTAGAGTCTCCTCGGCTTCTTCAGGTTGAGTGACAGCATACGTCGAAGGGAATGCCATACCTCCCGACGCTGGAGCGAAAGGCTCGACGGGCGACTCAACTGCGGCTGCCTCAGCAGCTTCTTTTACTTCCGCATCGGCAATAACCTTGTTGCAAGTATTAACCGCACCGAGCAACGCTGTTCGAAGGCTTGGCAAGAGGATTTTTTGCTCACTTGGAGCAGCAGCTTTGTACATCTGGACGGCTCCCTCTACACAAGCAATAGCGCCCGCAAGAGAAGAAGGACCACCACCTGTTGATTCAATCGAGGGGGGAACCTCTGGAATAGTTGGGGGGGAGGCAGGCTCAACACCCTTTGTCACCTCGGCCGTCGGAGCAGCCTTCTTCATTCCAGCCTCCTCGCGAAGAGTGCCTTTCACGTCCGCAAGGAGATTTTTGAGCCGTTGAGCTTCCGCATCCTTAAGAATGCCAGAGCCAAAACCAGGCCCCCCTCGGTGTTTCAGCACTAGCCCCATCAGAGTGCGAATATCGCGCCGCAACTCCTCCGAATTAGTCACCGCCGCGGTGTCTGGCGCGACAGCAGGAGGCACGGATGTGTCTACAGATTTGGGTGCTGGTGCAACTTCAAGTTTGGAAACCGCTGCGGGAGTTGGTGCTGCAGGAGCCACAGCGACGGGTTCTGGAGCAGGGTCAGGGGCCGCATTTCCCTTCTTCTTGGCCTTGAGCGCCGCCATCTTTTCCTTGTAATTAGGACCCTTCGAGTTCCGCCTTTCCTCTTCCTGACCGTAAATAAAGGGGCTTAAAACTTCATCTTCAGATGTTTCAATCAAGTCCCAAATAGCGTCCTTTTCTCTGCGGACGGGTTGGGATGTGGGGATGTGGCAATAACGGCGGATGGACCAATCGACGAAATAAAGTTAAGAGTAGAGCCAGACAAAGGAGAAGCAGTGTAGGCATTGCAAATGTGCGCAAAAAGGGAAGGAAACGAATCAGACAAAAACATGCGATATCACCTCCCCCCTGCTACCACTTACTCGTCGAGATAGGGGTTCTTCAGAACCTCCTCTTCGAGTTGGTTGATCTTTGGATTGGTAAATACCTCGTTGGACGCGTCAATGTCACCCCGCGCCCTGGCCATCACCCGCGTGGTCGAGTCAACCTTGAGCTGGGCCAGGTAAACATCAGCTTTGTTAATGATGCGATCGGCGTCGGGGTTGCGTTTAGGTTGATTTGTTTGTTGTGGCACAGGAGGAGGCGGGGCGTACCCCTGTGGCGGAGGAGCGTACGAAGGGATGGGGTTGCCGTTCTGGTCGTAGTAAAACTGCGGAGGCGGCTGCACCGGGTTACCGTTCTGATCGTAGTATGTGGGAGTTTGGGGAGGGGCAACCGCAACGGGATTCCCGTCTTTGTCAAAGAGCTGGGGCGGCGCCTGCATCTGAGGCAAGGGGGGAGGAGGAGGAGGAGGAGGAGGAACAGAGCGCGCTGGCTGCACCCTCTCTTTCAGTGGTTTTCGGTCGCCCAGCATCTTTTTGAGGATATCACCGTTGGGATTGCCGTCCCTCTCGCTCGCCTGCCCCATCCTATCCCTCCTCACATCGGCCTCATGGTCGTATTTGGCGTTAGCCTCGTCAATTGCGTCGTCGCCCCCGCCAAGTGCATCGAGAAAATTGTCGTTGTCCCAGCCCCGGTCGTCGGACATGGACCGTGCGATACCGGAAGGCCGGAACGGCGCAGGGGCGACGAACGCGTCCACAGCGAAGAGGCCAAGGTAGGCCGCGGCCGCGACAGCTGTGGAGAGACGCATTGTTTCACTGAGTTGGGAATGGCGAACACTGATTGTTTTGAGTGGGACAGCAAGGCGGATGGAAATTCTCTGCATATTTCTGCAACATGCGATTGGCTGGCTGCACACTGTTCAAGTGCGTCATGTGGCTGGCCTGATGTCAACATGCGGAGCAGCTGCGTCCTGTATTATGCATGTATTTAAAAGTACACATACCTACAATATAATAGCCTCAGTATGGTATGCATACGACGAGAGTACTACTCTCGTATGCATATAGAGTACGAGCTCGTACTAGAGTACAAATACGAGTCATTCATATTGTTTTGTAATCGGCCACCGGGTTCCCCAGCTGCGCGTGGGAGGAATTCTGCTGCACGAACTGAGATAGATCGTGGACACAGATGAACAGATCGTACTTTAGTATGCATACTGTACTGGGGTACTGTACCAGAGTATTATGTACTATGCATACTCAATAGCTCATTAAGAGCTCGAAGTATCAATTAATACGAGTCGTATGTCCCGCAGATCTGCAGATCGATCACAAAAAATTGCACATTCCATCCCCAAAGATTGTCCACGGCATAGACCACTTTGACCCACAGAAAGAGACACGCTTTCGTCCACGATGGGAGAGAGCAAATACGATTTTACCGAACGACCTCGGGCGGTTCCCAAGCCACCGGCTCCTCCGCTTGATCCCGAAAATGACGATGTTCCCGACGCCGCTGCTGCTCCAATCCCTCCTCCATCTGGAGGCGCCGATGCCACCACCTCCTCCCCGCCCGAGGGATCCTCGGGTTCGAACCGCGACATAGGCCCCCATCAGACCCTTTATTCGGCTTCGGGTGTTGCTGGAGGAATCTTAGGGTTGCTCCTCGGCGGGCCGGTCCTGGCTCTGCTCTTTGCCGGTGGCGTAGCCTACTGCACGACTCGACCAGAAGGGGACGCCGCCGGCGATGCCGCCCGATCGCTCGGGGACTTGGCCCTTGAAGCCCGCGCCCGCGCCGCCGTGCTTGACTGTGAGCACGATTTTTCGGGCAAGGTCAAGAAGGGCGCCGGCAATGCCTGGGCCAGGGCACAGCAGCTAGAGAGCAGCCACGACATAATTGGGCGGTGCCGGAGCGCCATCGAGTCCACGTGGCGGAAGGCGGTCCAGGTGAACATGGAGCATCATATTGTGGAACGGACGATGGCCATGGCCAAAGGAATATGGAACGCGATCATTTCCTCGCTGAATGAGAGCGATGGAAGCTCCCCTCAACGGGGTGCAACAAGATCCAGCTAGCACAATCTAGTAGACAGCGACAGTGAAGGATCGGCAACCGGCTCCAACGGACTTGGCAGGAGATCATCCTGGGGTGACTTAAAATTTTTCCCTAAGATATTTATGTTTATCTCACAAGCACTTCTTCTTTCGAGCCGAAAAAGGATTCTCAGCAACTCGTTTCAATCCCCGAAACGTGGCGCCATTTGTGGTCCCAAGTGTGCCGCAACCGACAAGCGATGGTTCCAAACGAAGGAGTCGAAAGATGTTATCGACGAGGGTTATCTCGTCCTTCACCTCAGCCGTCGCGGCTAACATGAATGGGAAAAGCCCAGTGCTTGGGTCTCTTTTCCTCAAAATACTGGGCGCTGCAGCGAAAACCTGCTCCGTTCCTTGACTCCAAGTAAGCCCCGAGGAAGCAGCCAGGGCGAGAGGGAGCTTCCCACCAATGTCCGGCTCAAGTGCAGCTCGAGGATATGCGTTGATGAGGACTCCCACCAGCGACGAGAACTCGCTCGGAGAAGTAGAAGAGGCGTCTTGACGAGCGCTCGAACCATGTACGTCGTGATGTTCTTCGATCTTGACTGCTGCTTGCGCAAGCGACTTTTGCATCATAGCGTTTAAGTGACCATGCTCTTCGTCCAAGGGCGAAAGGGATGTGCAACTGCCATCGGTCAATGGCCTAGGTGAGCAAATGATTCCGTCAAGATTTAGTTTGGATGGGACCACATTTTGCTTATCAGGAGTGGCAGTCATTACAATTGCTTCGTGAAGTGGTAGACGGCCTTCCGAGTCAGGGGTAGAGAGGACGAGGGGATAGCGCTTGACAAGGAAATCCAAAAGAGAAGGCGGGCAAGCGGTGCTCCCCAGCCCAAGTACGCCATGAATAAGCAACGGGATCTGCGACCTACGGCGGCATCGAGGATCTAGATTCACTGCTTCCCCATACCACGCCGACTGGATCATCAGAATAATGCTTTCCCATGCCTCGATCTGTTCCACGGTCTCAACTACGTCTAGTCGAGGTTGGCTGGTAAATGCTCGGATGTCCTCTTCACTAGTCACAACGACGGAATCGACGTATCGCTCCCATAAGCCCCAGATGGGTGTATAACCAAACCAGTCTTCCGTAGATAGATAAGATCGAAAGCCAGTGGTTCCCATCGTATTTTTTAGTCTGTTGACGAGCAGTGCGATGACGTCGTGTCTTTCAAACTCGCAAGCAAGGTGAAGCGGTGCCTTGCACTCGCAGTTTCTCGCCACAATACTTTGGGGAGAAGTGGTGATCAAAGCCTCCACAATCTTGACTGGCGCTTCGTGTCGAATGGCGGCATGAATTGGCCAGTCTCCATCACCATAATCGGCTGTCTGTATGGGGATTCCATCACTACCAGCGGAAGATGCCAAAGTGATGAGGGTCTGGAGGACCAAATCAGAAGCTCCATTCCGAAGCGCACAGTGCAAACCATTGTCCCCATCGTCATCTTGTTTCGCTATCACCGCAGGTTTTTGCCTAGCAATACACAAAATGACCTCATCGCTTGCGATTGCGCGGCAGCTCAAATGAAGCGGCGTCCAGCCGCCTTCTCGACAGCGGACAAGAGTCGCCAGCTTACCCTCGCTGGATTCTAACAGCTGTTGGATTACACACAGCGGAGCGTTGCTAGAAACAGCGTAGTGGAGTGCGGTGAAGCCAGACTCATCATCGACAGCGAGGAGATCAGCAGGATTTTCTCGCGCTGCGCTAAGCAACTCATTCCAGTCGCCCAGGACGGCGGCATGGCGAAGACGGGCCATGCGCCGCGGTATCAGACCCAGTCGCGCTTCGTGGCGAGGTTCAGTATTCGAAGAATCGCGCCTCCCGAAAACTGCGGGTAGATCAGCTATTGATGTTGGCGGGTAGATCAGCTATTGATGTTGGAGAGGTTTCGTTGCCTCGAAGGCTAAATTAATATATGTGTGTGGTACTTTCAGCACCTCTAGGAGATCAGTTGAAAAAAGATACATGCATGTATTCCTCTCAGAAAAACTTTGTTGCGTTCGCTATTTAATACATGGAAGTTTATTTATTTATTTGCTTGGTGTTTGCAGGTTGCAAGCCACGTCCTTTTTTTCGCGGCGGCACGCGACGTTGGCAGTTATAGGTCTATAAATAGAAACGCGCACAGGCTTGCAGAATGGAAGGGTTGGCTTTTTGCAACGCATCGGAATTATGCATACTAAGTACTACTAGTAGCTAGTAGGACCTGAGATTCTATCACCGTAGTACTCCAGTAGAAGTGGTACCAGCTTACTAGCCCCATCTCGTGCAGTACAAAACCGTGTACGCCTGCTGGCTATTTTCTCGTACATTTAATATTACGTTGCCGCTCGCATAATTGTATCCGGGTGTCTCCTAAAATATGAGGCGTCGCAAAATTTGACTCTGGAGAATAGTATGCATACGAAATGCTTCCTTTTATAAAATAATATACTAGCTAGAGTAGTACTATGGATATGCATAGATTATCATAAAAAATAATAATACTAGTAGGTACT